>Ga0184618_10000281_pt1 | contig 11759 bp, 9 predicted proteins | sample PLM0_30_b1_FD_133159 | JGI IMG/M metagenome (GOLD analysis project Ga0184618, IMG submission 133159) | Groundwater sediment microbial communities from an aquifer in East River, Colorado, USA - PLM0_30_b1 | ecosystem: Environmental > Terrestrial > Soil > Riparian zone | place: USA: East River...
GCGCCGGTCCAGCCAAAACATATGCGCCATTGGTCGTTGATCCTGATGCTGTGCTGTCCCTTTCGGTCGCCCTTCAAGGCCTCCAGCCGGTTGGCCGGCGGCACCCGCAAGTCGTCCAGACGCCGCGCATTATTGAGCATCCGAAGCTTTCGGCGCGCCACGTCCTGAATCGACATCGGAAGGCGCCGCGACGGTTCTCCACGCCAGATTTTCTGCGCTTCCTTGGAGCGGAAGCTCAGGATCATAAAAGACTATAACGCGCCGCGTTATAGTTCGTCAAGAACCGCCGCATCTCGATTCTGCTGCGCACTATTTCAGAACGCAACCGCGCTCAAGCGGCGCCCTCCTTCACCACCGTGGTGATGCGCCAGCGCGCGAACTCCGTCTCGAATTCCGGAAGCGTGAGGAATCCCATGCAGGAGTACGCACCCGGCTGCGCGACGCCGCCTTGCGCGAGCTTGCGCGCGAGCAGGACGGCGGCCATGCAGGGAATCTCGGGGCCGTGCTGCGCGTCGGCCGTCAGGTGCCATTCGATCCGCGCGCGGCTTCCGTCGGGGCGCTTGCCTTCGAGACTCACCAGCATGCCGCCGAGATCGCCTCCGAAGGCGTCCATCCACGAGGCGATCCGGGCGAGCGGCTTCGCCCAGCGCTCGATCGGCAGGGCCATGCCGCGCCTGCGCAGCAGCGCGGCGAGCCACAGCGCGAATTGCTGCGCGCCGATTTCGAGCGAAGCGCGGAACTCCATCGTGCGCAGTCCGGGATAGCGCTTCGGAAAGAGCTCCAGGTCCGGAACGTCGCAGGCGGCCGCCCAGCGCGCGCCCAGGCCGTAGAAGCGCGTGCGTTTCAGCTCCTGCCAGCCCCACGCGTCGCGCCACGCGCCGCCGCTTCTCCACTTGAACCGCCGCCCGGCGCAGCCGAGCACCGCGGCGATCGTCGCTTCGCCCAGCGGCGCGCGCTGCCCCGGCGCGATCGCGATCTGGATCTCCTCGATCTGCGAAAGGCGCGCGCTCAGGCTGTCGATCACCGCCGAGGAAAGGGCGGGCACGCTGCTCGCGCCCGAGATGGCGACGCGCTGCGCCTCGCGCGCGGCCGGATGGACGTAGTACGGAAAGCGCGTCACGAACTGCCGGCCGTCGGCGAGATCGAGGTAGTGCGCGCCCGCCTCCATCGCGGCGAGCGCGACCCGGTAGTCCTGCGACTGGAACGGCCCGGCGCAATGGATCACGAGACCGGGGGCGAGGCGCGCGAGCGCCGCGGGGAAATCGTGTGCCGAGTGATCCAGCCGTGCGTGCTGCAAGTTCAGATCCGCGAGGCCGCCTCGCCCCGCATCCGGGTGGCGGCCCGCGGCGACGACCTCCATCGCGGGCGACCCGGCGAGCGCGCGGCAGACGCGGGCGCCGAAATTGCCGTAACCGCCGATCACGACGACGCGCATGGGTGGTTCCAGTCGAGAGTCGGACGGGATTCTAACCTCTGATCGAAGGCCGCCAGATACATGTTTTCGACCGCCCGCAACGCGAGATACGGGAATATTCGACCGGTTTCCTGTAGATTGCGCCCTCGCGTACAGACATCCGCGTCGAAAAAGTCCACCGTTGCCGCCATGACATCCGTGAGGAGGGCAAGAGCCCGCTTATGAAAATACCGAAGAGACTCGAACCGCTCGTCGAGGCCGGCCTCGTCGATGCGGTCATGCGCCAGCTCATGAGCGGCAAGGAAGCCATGATCTTCGTGGTCCGCTGCGGAGAAGACATCCGCTGCGCGAAGGTCTACAAGGAAGCCAACCTGCGCAGCTTCCGCCAGAGCGTGGATTACACCGAAGGCCGCACGGTGAAAAACAGCCGCCGCGCACGCGCCATGGAAAAAGGCGGCCGCTATGGGCGAAAGGCGAAGGAGGAAGCGTGGCAAAGCACCGAGGTGGACGCCTTGTACCGCCTCGCCGCCGCCGGCGTGCGCGTCCCTCAGGCGTACGACTTCGTCGACGGCGTGCTGCTGATGGAACTGGTGACCGACAGCGAGGGCGAGCCCGCGCCGCGGCTGAACGACGTGGTGCTCACACCGGAGCAGGCGCGCGAGTTCCACGGCACGCTGATCCGGGAAGTCGTTCGCATGCTCTGCGCCGGGGTCGTCCACGGCGATCTGTCTGAATACAACGTGCTCGTCGGGAGCCGAGGTTCCGTAATGGAGCCGGTGATCATCGACCTGCCACAGGCGGTCGACGCAGCGGGCAACGCCCACGCGAACGGCATGCTCGCGCGGGACATCGGCAACCTCACCCGCTACTTCGGCCGTTTTGCGCCCGAGCTCCTGGACACCGAGTACGGCAAGGAGATCTGGTCGCTCTACAAGGGCGGCAAGCTGTATCCTGCGATCGAGCTGACCGGGCGCTACGAGCGGATCGAAAAACCGGTCGATGTGGGCGGCGTCATGCGGGAAGTGGACGACGCGCTCAAGGAAGAAGCGGCACGGCAGGTGTACAGGATGGAGATGGGGCAGAAGTAGGATCTGTTCTAGGCGCTGCGCCGCGTGCGCGGCGCGATAGCGCTGCGGTGGCGTGCACGGCAGTTTCCTTGCGTTCGCGCCGGATTGCAAGGCCTGAAAATCATATTCTCCCGGTCGATGCACCGCTCGGGGGCGAACCCCTCTACAATCGCCAGGTTTCCCTCGCCCGGCGAGCCCATGACAGACACAAGCGGAACAAGCCAACCCGTCTCCGCGACGGACACGCGCTCCGATGCCGAGTGGCGCGTCGACCGCGCGCTGCCGCGCGCGCTCGTGCGCGTCCTCGCGCTCGACGATTTCGAGGAGCCGGCGCGCCGCTACCTGCCGAGGCCCATGTTCGGCTACGTTTCGGGCGGCGCGGAGACGAACGCATCGCGCTCGGCGAATCGCGCCCAGTTCGACGAGATCGAGCTCAGCCCTCGCGTGCTGGTGGACGTATCCGGGCGCACGGCGAAGACGGTGCTCTTCGGCCGCGGCTACGGCGCGCCCTTCGGCATCGCGCCCATGGGCGGCACCTCCATGGCGGCGTTCCGGGGCGACGTGGTGCTCGCGCGCGCTGCGGCCGGGGCCGACATTCCGATGATCATGAGCGGCGCGTCGCTCACGCGCCTGGAGGACGTGCGCGCGGCCGGTCGCACTGCGTGGTTCCAGGCCTACCTGCCGGGCGAGACCGGGCCGATCACGCGCCTTCTCGAGCGCGTCGCGCGAGCGGGGTTCGATACGCTCGTCCTCACGGTGGATGTCCCGGTGAGCGCGAACCGCGAGAACAACGCGAGGAGCGGCTTCAGCCGGCCGCTGCGGCCGACGCTGCGCCTCGCATGGGAGAGCGCGCTCCGCCCGCGCTGGCTCCTCGGGATGTTCCTGCGGACGCTCCTCCTGGACGGCATGCCGCACTTCGAGAACATGGGCGCGCGCATCCCGCTCATCACCCGCGCATCCCGCGGGGACGGGGAGCGCGACCGGCTCGCGTGGACCCACCTGGAGCTCATGCGCAGGCTGTGGAAGGGGCGCCTGGTCTTGAAAGGCCTGCTCGCGCCGGAGGACGCACGCATCGCCCGCGAGAGCGGAGTGGACGGCGTCATCGTGTCGAACCACGGCGGGCGGCAGCTGGACGGCGCCCTGGCGCCTTTGCGCGCGCTCCCCGCGGTGGTGGCGCAGGCGGGCGGCATGACGGTGATGATGGACGGCGGAATCCGCCGCGGCACGGACGTCCTCAAGGCGCTCGCGCTCGGCGCGCAGTTCGTGTTCGTCGGCCGGCCGTTCCTCTACGCGGCGGCGATCGGCGGGGAAGCCGGCGTGCGCCACGGCATCAGGCTGCTCTCCGAAGAAATCGAGCGCGACATGGCGCTGCTCGGCATCACGAAGCCGTCGGAGATGACGCGCGAGCGGATCAGGCCGCGAACCGCTTCGTTCGCATGAGCGCCGAAGGGAGTCAACGATGAAACCATTCTCGAACTTCGCCGTCGCGATCGCGATGCTCGCCTCGGGCGTTGCGCCGGCGCACTCGGCGACCCTGGGCGGACCCCTGACCCTCGAGGACGAAGGCGCCTTCTTCGTCAACGGCAGGACCGTCACATCGAATTTTCCGGGCGCGTCGCTCGTCACCGGGCCCTCGGCGCCGGGGCGCATCACCGTCAACCAGATGTACGTGCACTACCGCATCCCGGCCGGGAAGCACGGCGCGCCCTTCGTGATGGTGCACGGGTCGAATCACACCGGCATGAGCTACGAGACCACGCCCGACGGGCGCGAAGGCTGGGCGACGTACTTCGTGCGCAGAGGTGCGCCCGTCTACGTCGTCGATCACGCGGGACGCGGCCGCTCGGGATTCGACCCGACGCCGTTCAACCAGGCGCGCGACTCGGGCAGCGCGAGTCCCGCCTCGCTCCCCACCCTGCTCCTCGCCACGCACGAGCGCGCGTGGCTCAATTTCCGGCTCGGCCCTTCGTACCCGGTGCCTTTTCCCGGCCTGCAGTTTCCGGTCGAGGCGATGGAGCAGTACACGATGCAGCTCGTGCCGAACGCGGAGACTTCGCTCGCGGGAATCGGCGCGAACACCGTGAACGCGCTCGCCGCGCTGCTCGACCGCATCGGGGCTTCGACCGTCATCGTCCATTCGCAATCGGGCGTGTACGGCCTCGACCTGGTGCGCCAGCGCCCGAAGCTCGTGCGCGCGCTCGTCACCGTGGAAGGCGGTTGCGACGGCTTCACCGACAAGGACGCGGCCTCGTATTTCGCCAAGGTACCGGTGCTCTCCCTGTGGGGAGACAACAGCGTCGGCGCCAAGCAGACCGTCAACGGCGACGCGCGGCGCAACGGCTGTCGCGACGTGGTCAACGCGATCAAGGCCGTGGGCGGACGCGCGGCGCTCGCCGTCCTTCCCGACATCGGCATCAAGGGCAACAGCCACATGATGATGATGGACAGGAACAACCTCCAGGTCGCCGACGTGATCCTGAAATGGCTGGCCGAAAACGGGGTGAGATGAAATGAAGGGAGAAAAACCATGAAACCATTCTCGAACGTCACCAGGGGGATCCTCTTCATGTCGGCACTGGCAAGCAGCTCGGGTCTCGCCGCCACTTTCGTCTACGTCTCCAACGCCGAGGACGGCGAGATCGGCGCCTACGCGATGCAGCCGGACGGGACGCTGAGAGCCCTTGCGCGCACGCAAGCCGCGAAAGTGGTGATGCCGATGGCGGTGAGCCCGAACCGGCGCCTGCTCTACGCGGCCTCGCGCTCGAAGCCCTATACGGTGCACGTCTATGCCATCGACCCGGGGACCGGAGCCTTGAAGCCCCTGTCCACCGCGCCTTTGGCCGAGAGCTTCCCGTACGTCTCGCTCGACCGCAACGGGCGCTTCCTCTTCGGCGCCTCCTACGGCGGCCACCTGGTGAGCGTCAACGCGGTCGGCGGCGACGGGCGCGTCTTCACCGAGCCGCTGCAAGTGGTCCCGGTGGGCCGCAACGCCCACTCGATCCTCGTCGACGCGACGAACCGCTTCGTCTACGTCCCGAACCTCGGCACCGACCAGATCTTCCAGTTCGTCTTCGACGAGAAGTCCGGGCGCCTCGCCTCGAACACGCCCGCGGTCGCGCAGATGAAACCCGGGACCGGCCCGCGCCATTTCGTCTTCTCGCCCGACAACAGGTTCGTATACCTCCTGTCGGAGCTCGTCGCCACGGTGACGACGCTGTCGCTCGACGCGAAGACGGGATTGCTCACCGAAGTCGGCTCGGCCTCGGCGCTGCCGCCGGATTCGAAGCTCCAGCCCGGCTCGCCGCGCCCGCACCCGCGCAACACCGACAACGACATCTGGGCCGCGGACCTGCACCTCGTCCCGAACGGAAAATTTTTGTACGCCTCGGAGCGCACTTCGAACACGCTCGCCGCGTTCGGCGTCGATGCGGCAAGCGGGAAACTCAGCTACCTCTCGAGCACGCCGACTGAGAGGCAGCCGCGCGGATTCGCGATCGACCCCGGGGGAAGGTACCTCGTCGCCTCCGGAGAAAAGTCCGAGACGATCTCGGTCTACGCGATCGACCCGGCGAGCGGCGCGCTCAGGCTCCTGCAGAAGGTCCCGGCGGGCAAAGGCGCGAACTGGGTGGAGATCGTCGCCTTCGATTGAAGGCGCCGCGCGCCTTCCGCTACAGCGAACGCAGAAAGTTGAGAACGTCCTGCTTCTGGACGTCCGCAAGCCCGTTGAAGTTCTTGACGACCGCGTTCGCTTCGGAGGCGTTGCGGGTGAAGAAACTCCCGCTGCGATGCGCCCGGATCGCCTCGCGCAGGTCCGGCGTCCGCCCGTCGTGCAGGAAGAACAGCCGCTGTCCCAGGCCCCACAGGGGCGCGGTGCGAAACTCCCTGGGGCCCGCCTGACCCTGGGTGACCCCGTCGGCCAGCCCCGGGCCCATGTCGTGGACCAGCAGGTCGGAGAAGAGATTCACCGGCTGATTGCGCAGCGCGGCGACGGCGGAGTTGCCCGTATTGAACGTGGGCGTATGGCAGAGCGCGCACCCGATGGCGGCGAACAGCTTCCGGCCCCTCGCGATCGATTCGACCCCTCCCGGCGCATCGCGCGAACGCGCCGGCGGCGCGAGGAAACGCATGAAGAAGGCGAACTTCTCGATCGGACTGACGGCGTCGACTGCCGTCTTCCCCGCGGTATCGGTGACGGTGTTGGGGACTTCCGCAAACTGGCAGCTCGGGGTTTCATCGCGCTCGGTCTGAAACAGCTCGTTGGTGATCCCCATTTCCACGTTGTACGCCTCGCCCGAGAAAAGCAGCAGCGATTTGTTCTGTGCCTTCCACCCGAAGCGCGCGACGGTGCCGTCGTTGCCGTTGTTGTTCGCCTGGCCGGAGATCGCGTGGCCGGCGAGAACGATGTTGGGCCGGCCGCGGATCCTGAGCTCTTTCTTCCTGGGCGCGTCATTGGCCTGATTCGCGAGGATCGCCTTGTCCGGGATCTGCTCGATCAGGCCCGCGCCGAACACCGGGGTGGGAATGCGGAAGATCACGTTGCGGCGCGCGAGCTCCTTCTCGAAGTCCGGCTGCGCGAGCGCGCATCCGGGCGCGTCGGCGCGGCCGGCGATCGTGAACAGATCGTGGACGCCGCCGTCCGGGGTTCCGTCGGCGTTCTTAACGAACCTCGCCTCGCGCACCGGCCCTTTCGCCGCGATGAACGACGGTACGGTGTTGGTCGCGCCCTCCGCTTTGGCGAATTCGACTTGGGGATTCACCGGAGGGCTCGATCCACCGAGTGCCGGCTGCAGATGGCAGCCGCCGCAGCTCCCGAGGTTCATCGTCGGTCCGAGGCCGTCGCTCGCCTCTTCTTCTTCTGCGAACTCGTCCGTTCCGGCGCGGAAAAACGCGAGCTCGGTCCTGGTCAGCCCCGCGATGGGCGCGCCCGCGCCCGCGGCCCCGCCGCGCACCCCGGGATCCCGTGCCGCGGAGGACGAATCCTCCGGGGACGGAAATTCATCGCGGAAAAGGAAGAAACCGCCGACCGCGAGTATCAGCAGCGCAACGACGAGCTTTTTCATGGCTACTCCTTTTTTTTCCAAGAAAATACACTCCCCTTTCTCGCATTCTTTTCCGGAGGGAGCCGGCGTGTCAACGTACAATTAATGACATCGTCATTTCCCGTTTTCGGTGCGGGGCCGTTCATTCCGGTTGCGGCCGCTACGCTCTTGAGATAGCCTGCAACGCGAAGACCGCGCATGGCGGGGAGGCAAACATGAAGATCTTGGGATACCGGCCGTTTGCGATCGCGCTCCTGATCCTGAACGGCGCGCCCTGTCTTGGCGCCGCCGGCGGAATCCCCGAAACGGGCTCCCTTGCGGGAACGGTGACCGCCGCCGCGCCTTTTCGCGCGGCGCAGGTCTACGCCCGCAACGCGGAGAAAAACCTCCTCTACATGGTCTACACCAGCGGCGGCCGTTACCGCGCGATCAACCTGATGCCGGGAAACTACGAGGTCAGCGTCGAGAGGCGCGGCTTCGCCTCCGAGGCCCGGAAGGTCGGCATCAGGGCGGGCGAAACCGCGACGCTCGACTTCGCGCTGAGGAGCGCCGATCCCGCGCCCAGGGCGAAGGTGCCGGGACCCGCGACGATCACCGGCTACCCCGGCGCGGCGACGATACTCGACGACGTGGAATTCGTCGCCTCGTATGACGCGCTCTATCCGCCGGGCCCGGGCCGCGCGGTCGCGGAAAAAACCTGCATGGCCTGCCACGGCGTCAATTTCTTCCCGCTGCGCCAGTGGGACCGGATCCAGTGGAGCGCCGCGATCGACCGCATGACGCGCCGCGAAGGCACGGTCGGCATCATCGTGCCGCCCGGCAAGCTGAGTCCGAAGGATCGCCGGCTTCTCGTCGACTACTTCGCCGACAACTTCGGCCCGCAGGCGAAAAAACGCGCGCTCTCGACCGAGGCCGACGTGCCGCTCGACGAGGCCGCTCTCGCCAGCGCGATGTACATCGAGTACGCGATGCCTTCGGCCGACCCGAAGGCGCGGCCGCGCGGGCAGAATCCCTATTTCGACAACGACGGCAACGTCTGGACGACCGACCGCGGTTCCCCCAACGGCATCGTCATGCTCGACCCGCGCACCGCCGCGTTCAGGCAGTTCCTGCTGCCCGAGCAGGGCGGGCCGCACGGGATCACGGTGGACGCCGAGGGGACGGTATGGTGGGGCGAGAACGCCGGCTTCAAGCTCGGCCAGCTCGATCCGAAGTCGGGCAGGATGCTGCGCCACGCGCTCGACCCGAGCGGGTTCAGCGGCACGCGCAACGGGCAGGATCCGATCGTCGACTCCAAGCAGAACGTGTGGTTCACCGTGATCGTCGGCAACAAGCTCGGGAAGATGGACCGGCGCACCGGCAAGCTCGAGTACTGGGAGCCGCCGACGCCGAATTCGTATCCCTACGGCATCGCCAGGGACAAGGACGACAACGTCTGGTTCTCGCAGTTCGTGCAGTGCCGCGTGGCGCGATTCGATCAGCGCGCGCAGACCATCACCGAATTCCCGGTGCTCACTGCGTACGACGATCCCTGGTGCCTCATCCGCCGTCTCGGCGTCGACTCGAAGGGCACGGTCTGGTACGCGGTTTTCAGCCACGGGCTCATCGGCAGGCTCGATCCCGCCACCGGCCAGATGAAGGAGTACAGGATCCCGGCCGCCTTCTCGCAGCCCTACGACGTGTGGCCCGACCGCGAGGACAATATCTGGGTGAGCGATGCCGGAATGGGCGGATCCCTGATCCGCTTCGACGCGCGCGCCGAGAAATTCACTTTCTATCCGTCGCCGCAGCGCGGAGACATGCCGAAAGTCGAGATCACGCGGGACGGCGCCGTCTGGTACAACCCGCGCTCGGCGATGAGAGGCGCGGTCGGCGTGCTCTATCCCGAAATGGAAAAGATGAAGTCGTTCGAAGCGCGGTATTAAGGGTACTGGGTTTCGTGCTAGCCGTCGCGCCTGCGCGCCCTATTTCACCCTCAGATCTTCTTCTTCTCGGGCACTGCCTGCATCAGCTCGCCGATTCGGACGCTCGCGCGGGTCAGGGCTTGCGCAAGGGCATCGGTGACGGCCTGGTTGTACCGCTGCCCGAGCGCAGTGCCGTTGAATTCCACATAGGCGGCCAGGTCATCGTCGCTGATCCCGCGGTAGATGAAGCGATTCATACCGGGAAGCGCAGCGCCCATGTTCGCTCTCAATTTGTCCGGTGGCATGGCGGCGCGCAGCCGCTTCCGCAGGTTTGAAAATCCGATCCTCTTTTCCACCGGCTGCGCTGCGTCCATTCCGACCGCGATGCCGAGCGACATCGCTTCGATGGCGCTCGCGGCGTTTTCCACGGCCTTGGTCGCCGCGATGAGATCGGCGACCAGCGCAGCGCGCTTCGAGCCGGGCGGTTTCTGCTTCTCGCTCTCGAAGTAAGCCCGCATGCTCTCCGCCGTCATGTTCCCCGCGGCGCTCTCCTCGGCGAGGGTGATGCGCCTGCCGACCTGCCCGTCCAGCCACGCGAGCACTTGCCTCATGTCCGCCGCCGGAAGCTTCCCGGCGAGCGTGCGCACGATTTCTTCGCGGAGCGCATCCGCGGCGAAGGCCTTTCTCCCGGCCTCGGCGGCCGCCGCGAGCACTTCGTCGGGGACCTTGCCGCGGTTCTGGGAGAGCCCCTGCTCGAATTGGGCGGGGAAGGACTGCAGCTGCAGCGCGAGCCCGCTGCGCTCGAACAAGCGCTCCGCCAGCCCTAGCGTCTCCGCCGACTGGGCGTGAGCCGAGGGCGCGAGAACGAACAGGGCGGCGAAGATTCCCGCCGAACGCATCAGTGCCTTCATGTTTTCTTCCCGAAGAAAATGCCCAACCCGGCCCCATACGTTATGCTTGCGTTCCATGGTGCGCAACCTCCTCATCGTCTGGCTGATCAACGCGCTCGCGCTGCTCGCCCTCCCCTACCTCGTGCCCTCGGTGCAGGTGGACAGCATTTATACCGCGCTCGTCGCGGCGGCGCTGCTCGGGCTCGTCAACACGCTGATCCGGCCGCTCATCGTGCTGCTCACCCTGCCCGTCACCGTCCTCACGCTGGGATTGTTCATCTTCGTGATCAACGGCCTCCTCTTCTGGTTCGTCGCGTCCTTCGTGAAGGGATTCTCGGTCGAGGGATTCTGGTCGGCGTTCTTCGGCGCGATCGTCTACGCGCTCATCTCCTGGGCGGCGAGCGCCCTCGTGTTCGGCCCGCCGCGCATCGTCGTGGTGCGGCACGACGAGTACCGCCGCTAGCGGGAAGCGGCCGTCTCCGCCGGCAACGCGGAGCGAAGTATGAAATATGACCGCTCCGCAGCTTCATTCTCTCCTTCCCGCGCCAGTGCCGCAGGCATAATCGCGGGCTGGTCCGATCTCCGGGAGGAGAGAACTTGGATACGACGAGTCCCCGCAATTCCGAGAGCCCTTCTTCGCTCTACGATCCCACGGTCGCGCTGGATTTCTTCCAGTTCGCGGGCAAGCCGCAGAGCATCGCGAAGGGCACAACGATCTTCTCCGAGAACCGCAAAGGCATGCCATTGCTCCTCATGCCCAACCGGATCTACCTGCTCCTCGAGGGGGAGGTCGGCGTTGTCGCGAAGGACGAGCTCATCGCCACCATCCGGGTCGGCGAGATTTTCGGCGAGATGGCCTCGATGGGCCAGATGCCGCGCAGCGCGTCGGCGGTGGCGAAGGGCGACTGCCGGGTGATCGGCCTGGACGACAAGCAGTTTCGCGCGGCGCTCGGCAGGAACCCCGGGTTCGCGCTCATGCTGATGAGCATCATGATAGGCCGCCTGCGCGATACGATCGCGACCCTCGGCGCTCCCGCTTCGGCCGCGGACGCCGGGTGGAGGGAAGCCGCCGCGCTCGACGGGCAGCTGCTCGCCGATCTCGCGCAGATGCTCGGCCCTGCGGCGCGTTTCCGCTACGAGGCCGGAAGGATCATCATGAGAGAAGGGCAGCTGGGCGTGGCGCTGTTTGCGGTGCTCGAGGGCCGCGTCGCGATCCGCATCGGCGATTCAGTCGTCGAAAAAGTCGGCACTGGCGGCCTGTTCGGCGAAATGTCGCTCGTCGAGCGCACGCCGCGGCTCGCCACGGCTGTCGCGGAAACCGACTGCGCGCTCCTCGCGATGAGCCGCCACATGTTCCTGCATCTGGTGAAGAGGAGCCCGAAATTCGGCGCTGCGCTGCTCAAGGCGGTGGGCGAGCGCGCGGCATTCATGGCCTCGCGCCGCGC
>Ga0184618_10000283_pt1 | contig 11720 bp, 9 predicted proteins | sample PLM0_30_b1_FD_133159 | JGI IMG/M metagenome (GOLD analysis project Ga0184618, IMG submission 133159) | Groundwater sediment microbial communities from an aquifer in East River, Colorado, USA - PLM0_30_b1 | ecosystem: Environmental > Terrestrial > Soil > Riparian zone | place: USA: East River...
GCTCAATGAAAAGAAGATGATGGCGCAACTCATCGACGAAACGCGTGCGCGCCTTTTCTTTCTCGACTATGCCCCCGTCTTGATTGCGTCTGCGCTAACCGGTGAAAACATTGTTAAATTATTTGCTCTCATCGAAAAAATTCGACGTGCAGCGCGTGCGCGCATCGGCACTGGGGTCCTAAACCGATTGCTCCGCACGGCTTTTGCCGCCAACCCGCCGCCGATGGTTTCCGGCCGGCGCCTCAAACTATTTTACGCTGCGCAAGCGAGCGGGAATTCCGAAGCCGGACTCGAACGTCCGGAATTTGTCCTCTTTGTAAACGATCCTCGCTTGTTGAGCGAAACTTATCGGCGTTACCTCGAAGCTCGCGTTCGCAAAGCGCAACCATATCCCGGGTTACCGATTGTCCTGACGTTGCGGCCGCGCACAGAGACGCGAGGAAAGTAATTGTCGATCGGCGTTTCGTTGCGCAGCAGTTTGATCGAACATTATCCTCGTAGCGTCTGTCTCACCACACCGTATGAAATCGACGCAGGAGATCACGCAGGAAGTGCGGGAGCTGGGCCAATGGATTCCAGCCCTGCGCCAGCAGGTTGGTCATGTGGTGGTTGGCCAGAAATATCTGGTCGATCGTCTTTTGCTCGGCCTGCTCGCAAATGGTCACATCCTGCTCGAGGGCGTTCCCGGACTGGCCAAAACGCTCACGGTAAAGACGATGGCCGCGTGTATTCAAACCGGCTTTCAACGCCTGCAATTCACGCCCGACCTTTTGCCCGCGGATTTGATCGGCACGCTCATATATAATCCGCGCACCGGCGAATTTACGACCAAGCTCGGTCCGCTTTTTTCGAATTTGATTCTCGCCGATGAAATCAATCGCGCGCCGGCAAAGGTGCAGAGCGCACTGCTCGAAGCGATGCAGGAGCGACAGGTCACGATCGGCGAAAAGACTTATCCGCTTTCCGATCCGTTTCTAGTTCTGGCGACGCAAAACCCGCTCGAGCAGGAAGGGACTTATCAGTTACCCGAAGCGCAGCTCGATCGATTCATGCTGAAGTTGAATATTGGTTATCCGCAAAAATCGGAGGAGCGACAGATTCTCGATCTGATGGCGACATCGGCCCCCGATTTACGGGTGGATCCTGTGATCGACCCGAAGCAAATCATTGCCGCACGCGACGTGGTCAACCAGATTTACATCGATGACCGCGTGAAAGATTACATTGTCGATATTGTCTGGGCGACGCGCGAGCCCGCGACTTACAACTTGAGGCTGGAAGGACTCGTTCGTTATGGCGCGTCGCCGCGCGCCACTATTTATCTCGCGCTTGGCGCGCGCGCTCACGCATTCCTGAACGGGCGTGGTTACGTTACGCCGCAGGACGTGAAAAGCATTGGCCCAGACGTATTACGGCATCGCATTATCGTCAGCTACGAAGCCGAGGCGGAGTCGGTGACGAGTGAGACGATCATTGAAAGAATTTTCGCCGGCCTTCCCGTGCCGTAACTTTGTCGATGGAAGAAGGGCGACAAACTCCCGCTGAGATCCTTAAGAAAATCCGCGCGCTTGAAATAAAGACACGCGGATTAGTCGATACGGCGTTCGCAGGTGATTACCACAGTATTTTTAAAGGTCGTGGAATGAATTTCGAGGACGTGCGCGAGTATCAACCGGGAGACGAAATTCGAGCGATTGATTGGAATGTGACTGCGCGCCTGGGCACGGCATTCGTAAAGAAATTTACCGAAGAGCGCGAGCTGACGGTGATGCTGGTTGTCGATGTGAGCGCGTCAGGGAATTTCGGAAGCACCACGCAATCAAAACGAGAGTTGGCGGCCGAAGTGGCGTGTCTGCTCGCATTCAGCGCCATCCGAAACAACGACAAGGTTGGCCTGATTCTTTTTACCGATCGCGTTGAGCTTTTTATTCCGCCAAAAAAAGGCCGGTCCCACACCCTGCGTCTCATTCGTGAAATTCTATTTTTCGAGCCGCAGGGGAGCGGCACAGAGCCAGCGCTGGCACTCGATTACTTAAACAACATCGTCACGCGGCGAGCAGTCGTATTCTTCATCTCGGATTTTCAAGCGCCAGATTTCTCGCGGGTGCTGGCGGTAAGCGGACGTCGGCACGATTTCATCGCGATCCATATTCGTGATGAACGCGAAAAGGTCTTGCCAAACATTGGCATCATTACACTGGAAGATGCCGAGACCGGTGACCAGATCGAGATTAACACGGCCGATCGTGGGACACGGGCGCGTTTTACTGATCTAGCCGACGAAAACGAAACCGATTTGTCGCGAACGCTCCGCCGGAACAACATCGATGCAATCGCGCTCCAAACAGGAAGGGATTATTTACCGGCGCTGCGCTCGTTCTTTAAACAACGCGTACGCCGTTTGGCCATCCGGTGAATGACGATGTCGATCTTGTTCATGTCGGTCCTGGCGGCAGAAGAATTTCATGATATTGCGCCACCGGTAGATTATTCACTGATACCGCCATGGGTGATTTTTGCCGGAATGTTTCTGGCCCTAACAATCATTGGATTGGTTGTTTGGTTAATCGCGAAAAAACGTAAGCGACCGCAACCGCCTCAATTGCCGCGCGACCGCGCCCTCGCAGCGCTCGAATGGATGCAAGATCAGATCGAACGGCTGAATCCGTATCAGTTCAGCATTCGGGTGTCGGATATTCTTCGTGGCTACGTCACCGAGCAACATGGTTTGCCGGTGACACGGCAGACGTCGGTGGAATTTCTAAACGCGCTGACCGAGGCGCCGCAGTTTTCGAGCGATGAGAAATCGTTGCTCGAAGATTTTCTGAATCGATGCGACCTGATCAAATTCGCGCGCTATGAGGCGACTTCGGCAGACAGCCAACTGTTGCTCGAAGAAGCAACCCGATTTGTGAAAGGAGGTCAACAACTTGCAACTGTCTGATTGGTGGCCGGCCAATACCGGGCTGACTTTCGCGCGGCCGTGGTTACTTCTCCTGTTGCTCGCTATCCCATTTCTCGCGTATTTGCGCGGGAAACGCGGCCCAGCTGCCGCGTTGACGTTCTCATCGACATCTGCTTTTCGCGTCATTGGCAAACAGAGCGCAGCACGCGCTGGAAAAATCCTTCGATCCTTGCTGTTCGCAGCTCTGGCAATCTTCGTCATCGCACTCGCACGTCCGCAGCTTGGCAAAAGTCTTATGCAGGTCGAAGCCAGCGGGATCGACATTATGCTCGTACTCGATGTCTCTGGATCGATGCTTACGAAAGATTTTACGATTGGTGGTCAAGAGGCGACGCGAATGGATGCGATCCGCGAAGTGACACGCAAATTTATCGAAGGCCGGCCAAATGACCGTATCGGAATTATCGCCTTTGCCGGGCGCCCATACGTAGTGAGTCCGATGACACTGGATCACGACTGGCTTTTGCAAAATCTGGAGAGAGTACGGATCGGGCTGGTCGAAGATGGCACCGCCATCGGCTCAGCCATGGCGGCGGCGGCCAACCGCCTCAATGACAAGCGCTCAAAAAGCCGTGTCCTGGTACTCTTGACTGACGGAGAGAAGAACGCCGGAAAAATTCCGCCGAATACTGCCGCCGAAGCAATCAAGGCATTGAAAATTCACTTCTATGCCATCGGCGCAGGAATCAACGGAATCGCACCAGCCCCGATTTTTACCCAAAGAGGGCCCCTTACCGACGCATTGGGGAACATGCTCTACGAAAACCAGCGCGTGGAATTTAACGAAACAGGCTTGAGGGAGGTCGCGAAAATTGCAGACGGACAGTTCTTTCGGGCGACTGATACGAAGTCTCTAGAGCAGATCTATAGCGACATCGACAAGCTGGAAAAATCGACGGTAAGCATTAAAAAATATCAACAATACCGCGATCTTTTTCCGCTCTGCCTCATGAGCGGTTGCGGTTTGCTACTCGCCCAGATTTTGTTGTCGCAAACCATCTGGAAAAAATTGCCGTGAGGAAGATGTCGCCGAACCCGGCAAAGCTGGGCAGCTCCTTCAAAAGAAGCAAAGCGCCAGGAGCTGCAAGACGCATCGAAGAAGCTGGGCGATCCAGCCGATTGAGCCAATCACCTGCCCTTCGGGCGCGAAGCGGGCCGATCTTATGAGCTTCGGGGCACCAGAATGGCTTTGGGGATTGCTTCTGATCCCGATCCTAATCGCGCTGTTCATTCGTGCGGAGCGCCGCGGGATCATTCGCTTGCGTGAGTTTGTCTCAGCGCGTTTGCTGCCACAGCTTGCCGGAACGGTAAATCGTCCACGGCGTATGCTGAGATTTGGATTGCAGTTGCTAGGCCTTTCCCTCGCTTTGGTCAGTCTGGCGCAGCCGCGGTGGGGTTACACGTTTGAAGATGTAAAACGCAAAGGGCTCGACTTGCTGATCGCGGTTGATACGTCGCGCAGCATGCTTTCTAACGACGTGCAGCCTAACCGGCTCGAACGCGTCAAACTTGCCGCTCACGATCTCATCAATGAGCTACAAGGCGATCGTATTGGTCTGATTGCTTTTGCCGGACGCGCCTTTTTACAGGCGCCGCTCACGATCGATTACGCCGCCGCGATCGAGTCAATCAATGATCTCGATACAAAAACAATTCCCGAAGGCGGCACAAATATCTCGGCGGCCATCAGTCTTGCGACGCAAAGTTTTGGCAAAAGCGCTGTAGGAAATCGCGCGCTCGTTATTTTCACTGATGGCGAGGAGTTGAGCGGTGATGCTGCTAAAAATGCCAAAGCCGCCGCTGATGCAGGCGTGCGCATTTTCACGATTGGTGTCGGAACTCCGTCTGGTTCGCTTATTCCGATCAGCGGCGAAGATGGTGAAACGAGCTTTGTTAAGGATTCAGCAGGTCAAGTCGTAAAATCGAAGCTGGACGAAAAACGATTGCGGGAGGTCGCGCAGGCGGCCGGCGGATTTTATGTCCATTTGGAAAACGGACCGCGCGCAATGCAGCAGCTTTACACGGAAGGCCTTGCGAAAATGCAGGCAGCCGAGATGGACGTGCGGTTGTCGCGCCGCCCGATTGAACGCTACGAATGGTCGCTCGGCGCAGCCTTGATCGCGCTTTCCTTGTCGATCTTGATTGGTGAGCGAAAGCACATACGCGAAAGGATTGACACTCCTGCGCCCGCAAGAACGGCAGCTGCGACGGCTGCGCTCATGATCTTTCTCGGCCAGTTCGCCTTCGGTGCGTCTCCAGGATTGGAGGCATATCACGATGGGAAATTCGAAGACGCCTATACTCAGTTTCAGAAGACATTAAAATTGCATCCACAGTCCCGCGCCGAAGACAAACTCCAGTTCGATTCGGGCGCGGCCGCTTACAAATTGAAGGATTACAGCAAGGCGCTGGAATCGTTTAGCCAGGCGTTGCTCTCGCCCGATAGCCGTTTGCAGAGCAAGAGCCATTACAACCTCGGCAATACCCTTTATGAGCACGGTGAAACCCAAAAAAGCGACGAGAAGAAGCTGAGCGATTGGACTAATGCGCTTGATCATTATGAGCAGACGCTCAAGCTCGAGCCGCAAAATAAAGAGGCGAAGGAAAATTACGATTACGTAAAGAAGAAGATCGACGAGTTGAAGAACAAGAAGCAGCAGCAACCGCAGCCGTCGCCTTCGCCATCACCGCAGCAGAAGGACAAACAACAAAAGCAGAATCAACAAAATCAGCAATCGCAGCAAGATCAGCAGCAAAACCAACAACAACAAGATCAGCAGCAGGGTCAAGGCCAGCAACAGCAGAAAGACCAACAACAGGAATCGAAGGATCGGCAATCCCAAAACCAATCCGGAAAGGATCAAACCGAACAGAAGGACAATAATCAATCCCAGGCAAAGAACGAGCCACAAAAAAATCGGCAACAAAAACCTGGCGAGAACCCCTCTCCCTCGCCGGGGACTGAGAAACAGCCGGGTCCTCAGCCTTCACCATCGCCGCGCGAACGCGAGCCAAAAGAATCACCCAGCCCTAGCAAAGGAGAAAATGAAACGTCTTCGCCATCACCGGGAGAAGGCGAAAAGGCTACTCCATCCGTGACCCCGTCGGAATCGCCGCAGAAAAAATTCTCCGGCGAAGTGAAGGGAGCCGGCGAAGCCAAACCAGAAAAGCCATCCGACAAAGATACGCAACTGGCCGAGGCCGAAGCGGAAAAGGAGGGTCAAATGAGCGAACGCCAAGCCGAGGCGCTTCTTCAATCGATGAAAGATGAAGAGGCTCGGGTTCAACTTGATGAACGCAAGGCGAGGCGTCATGTCTATAACGATTGGTAGCTGATGTTTAAGGTGCGAGATTTGACGTTTGATTAGCGATGTCGATGTACCACTCAACATTTCCCATAACAATCTTGCTTGTTGCGCTGATCGGATTCTCCGCTCCGAGCGTGCTTGCTGATTCGCCGAGTGTCACAGCAGTTTTGAATAGTTCAGAGGCGGTCGTTGGTGAAACCGTTCAGTTGCAAATTCGACTCACAGGAGCACGCGGCGCGGATGCGCCGGAAAACATTGCGGTGGATGGCCTCGAGATCCATCGAACAGGGACGTCCCAGCATTTCGAGATGAATAACTTCAGTGTCACTTCAAGCGTAATTTACGATTACACGATCATGCCGCTAAAGCCCGGAACATTCACAATTCCGCCTCAAATGATTCGCGTAGGCAGCAATTCCTTGCGCACCCCGACGCTTAGGCTCAACGTTGCCGACTCACCTGCTCGCTCAACGCGTTCCAGTCGAGATGTCCAAACAGGAAACGCGAGCAAATTAGTCTTCGCCGAATTGATTGTGCCGAAGAAGACTGCCTTTGTCGGCGAGATCGTGCCTGTTGGGATCCGGCTCGGATTCGATCCGCGCGCTCATCCAAAGCTAATCGAAGGCCCCGAAATCGTCGGGCAAGGATTTACTGCGCAAAAGTTGCAGCAATCGGGACAGAATCTGGAGACGATCGATGGCAGAACTTACGATATCGTGACCTTCAAGACGGCCATCGCCGCTGCGCGCGCCGGAAAGTTTGAAATCGGACCAGTTAAAGCAAAGGCAGAAGTGTTAGCGGGACGAACTCGCAGTTCGCCACGGTCGCGTTCACCGTTTGATCTGTTCAATCTCGACGATCCGTTCTCCGATCCATTCTTTTCCAATCCATTTGGCCAATTTGGTGAACGGCGCCAAGTAGAAATCAGCAGCGAGCCCGTGGCTTTTGAGGTAAAACCCTTGCCACAAAACGCGCCGCCGAGTTTTTCAGGCGCAATTGGGAATTTTACCCTGACAACGGATGCGAAGCCCAACAGCGTGCAAGTGGGCGATCCTATTACGGTCACATCGACAATCTCGGGGCGCGGCAATTTCGATCGCGTCAATGCACCGGTTATTGAGGACGAGCACGGTTGGCACAAATATCCGCCATCTTCCAAATTCAAGCAGGACGATGACGTCGGCATAAGCGGCACGAAAACTTTCGAGATGGTGCTTTCGCCCAACGAAAGAAAGGAACGGATGCCAGTAATGGCGTTTTCGTATTTCGATCCGGCCAAGGAGGAATACGTCACACTGCGCAGCGATCCGATTGCAATTACTGTTCAAGGCGGCGCTGCGCCGGCCCCGTCGATTGCAGCGCAACTGGCGTCACCGCCGCCGGCTACAACTTCAGCTGCGCCGGCGAAGCCGCAGGATATTTTATACCAACTTACCGAACGCGGTCGGGTGCAATCGTTTACCCCGCTTTACCTGCGTCCAATTTTCTGGTTCGCGCAGTTGATTCCGTTGCTCGGCTTGATTGGATTTGTCGGATGGAAAATCCGACAGGCTAAGATCGACAATCGCGAGGCCCGGCGAATTGCGGCGTTGCAGCATCAAACGGCTGAGCTAATGCGCAAATTGCATCGGGGCGACGCATCACCGCGTGAATACTATGCCGAGGCCTCGAAAGTTGTACGGCTAAAAGCGGCGCTGGCGCGCAATGTCGATCCGAACACGATCGATGCGGAAACGGCGGCAGATACGTTTGGTCTAAATGGCGATTCGCGCGAGCGGTTGCGCCGATTGTTCGAACAAAGCGACGAGTTGCAATACAGCGGAACACACAATGGTTCGGAAAAGATTTCTCCAGAAAACCGCCGCGACGTGCTGGAATTAATTAAAGATTTGCGCGTATGAACGGCCGAACACTTCTTGTCGATCTTTGCTGCGCAGTGATTTACACGTTTGTCGCTGCAACAGCATTTGCCCAAACGGATTTTGCTAAGGCGAATCAGGAATATGCACAGGGACATTTTAAGGAAGCGATTGATGGTTACGAGACACTTGCGCGCTCAGGACAATGGAGCGCAAATTTGTTTTATGACCTCGGCAACGCTTACTTTCGCACCGGCGATTTTGGCCGCGCGATTTTGAATTATGAGCGCGCTCTTGCGCTGGAACGACATCATCCCGAAGCCATAGCCAATTTGCAGATTGCGCGCGATGAGGCGCGCGCTCTGGAACTGCAACAAAGCTGGCCGGAACGCTATTTGCGATTTGGGAGCCTCAATCAATACAGCATCGCGGCAGCGGTCGCTTTCTGGGTCGGGACTTTTTGTACTGTCGCCTTGATTTTTGCACGTCGACGATCCGCTCGTTTGATTGCATTGTCGATCCTGTCATTCTCAGTTTGTGCGTTGGCGATTCTTGCAACCTACGAAATCGACTACGGCAGCAAAGGCCGCGCGCTGGCGATCATCACCGGCGACAATGTGCAAGCGCGACTTGCGACAGCCGATACTGCCAATAGCGTGCTGGCATTACCCCCGGGCAGCGAGGTCAAAGTCATAAGCGCTCGCGGCGACTGGATTTACGCGGCGCTGCCGAATAATTTGCGCGGGTGGATTCCGGCGCAGAGCACGGAATTAGTGCGACTGTAACGAAGATCTTCGATCGCCCTCGAATTTCTTTCTGGGCTGCTGCAGCATTCGCTGAGTTGAGAAGGCAGGAAATGCTTTCATCTTAAGTTGCGTATGAACCCGGAGATGGAGATCGGCACCGACAAGAAGGCTCTCCAGATTAATCTGGATGCCAAGAAGTATGGAACGTTTGCCGAGATCGGCGCGGGGCAGGAAGTGGCGCGCCGGTTTTTTCGTGTGGGCGGCGCGGCCGGTACCATCGCGAAAACGATGTCCGCTTACGACATGACATTCAGCGATGCGATTTACGGCCCCACGGACCGGCATGTGAGCCGTGTGCGTCTTCAGACGATGCTCGATCACGAATACGATCTCCTGGTGGAACGGCTTGTAAAGATCGGACTGGAGAAAACGTTTTTCGTTTTCGCGGATACAGTAGCGGCACGCAGTTTCAAACAGCACAATGAATCGCACGGTTGGCTGGGCGTTCGATTTCAGTCCGAGAAAAACCGCGGCGACTCGAGCCAGATTATCATTCACGTGCGGCTGCTTGACGAAGCCAACGTCGAACAACAGGAAGCACTCGGTGTCATTGGCGTGAATCTACTCTATGGCGCGTTTTACCATCAGGAGCCTGAAAAATTGATTTCATTGCTTCAGGAGAACCTTGCTCCGGGCCGGATCGAAGTGGATATGATCAAATTTTCCGGACCCGCCTTTCGGGAGGTGGATAACCGCTTGATGAGCTTGCAGCTAGTCAGCCAGGGTTTAACCAGCGCGGTGATGTTCAAGGCGGACGGCGAGACGGTGCAGCCCGCCGAAGTCCTTTACAAAAAAGCTATTCTGGTGGAGCGAGGTAGCTTTCGACCCGTGACCTACGCCACGAACGACATGCTGGACGGCGCGCGGCGGGTCTTTCTCGTGCAGTCGGGCTGCTCGGAAAAAGATCTGGTGGTGCTCATGGAAATGACGCTTGAGAATCTGCTCGCGGAGGGGCGGCTCAATCACGCCGATTTTCTCGCCCGCGTGGACATTCTCGGTGCGCTTGGACGAACGGTCTTAATCTCGAAATTCGGCGAATATTATCGGCTCGCCGGTTATCTCTCTCGCTATACAAACAAGATGATCGGCCTCGTGATGGGCGTGCCCAGCTTGATGGAGATTTTTGACGAAAAATATTATCTGAATCTCGAGGGCGGAATTTTGGAAGCGCTTGGACGGATGTTTAAGGGAGGACTGAAGCTCTACGTTTATCCGATGATCGACGAAGCGACCGGGAAGATTATCAGCGCAACACAGGTCGAGGTCGCTCCGAATCTGCGCTCCTTATTTGATTATTTGATCGACAATCAATACATCGAGGAAATCAGCCATTATCATCCCGATTATCTGCGGATTTATCCGCCGGACGCATTGGCCAAATTGCAGTCCGGCGACAGCGGATGGGAGCGAATGGTTCCGCCGGAGGTAGTGAAGATCATCAAGGAACGAAATTTTTTTGGTTATCGCGCACCGGTCGCAGCCTAGCTGCCCGGCTATAACGTGATTCCTCAAGTCATGAAGATTGCTGCTGCCCAAATCTCGTGTTCACTCGGTGATTTCAAGGCAAATCTGGTCAAGGTTCGCGATTTTTCCGCGCAAGCCAAGGAAATGAAGGCTGACCTGATCGTGTTTCCGGAGATGGTTGATACGGGTTATTCAATGCCAGTCATTCAGACTCACGCAACGCCCTGGACGAGTGGATTCGTTCCGAGACTTCGAGAAACCGCCAGGGAGCTCTCGATCGGAATCGTCGCTGGCGTGTCCGAGCGGGATGGCGCGTCAATTTACAACTCGCAAGTATTTGTCGATCAACATGGTCAAATCGTTGGAAAATATCGAAAGGCTCACCTTTTTGCCGTTGCACCAATCGAAGAGCACAAGTGTTTTTCTCCGGGCACTGAGTTTACGACTGTCACATTTGCCGGGCTATGTTTCGGACTTAGCATATGCTACGACCTTCGATTTCCAGAGTTGTACCGAAAGCTTGCCACCGAAAACAACGTCAACGCTTTTATCGTTTCTTCCGCCTGGCCTTTTCCGCGTATTGAACATTTTCGGACTCTGGCCATGACGCGTGCGATCGAGAATCAGAGTTATGTGATTGTCGCAAACCGCGTCGGCACTGATGATGGCGTGTCCTTCTGCGGCGCATCAATGATCATCGATCCTTATGGCGTTGTCATTGCGTCCGCTTCTCAAGATCGTGAAGAGCTGATCCAGGCTGAGATTTCAGAAGACGCGGTGAAATCCGTGCGAGAGCAGATGGAGGTTTTTGCTCACCGCCGGCCGGAACTTTACGAATAACTCTACAGTACGAGTGACTAAAACTCTGCCAGTTGCGCGGCGCTGATCGGCACGAATTCGCTTTCGTGCAAAACTACCCGCTTGGTCCCTCGTAGAAGCTGCCACCATTGCCGCGCGGAGCCGAGCACGATCAGAAGCACGAGCACGAGAAAGAAAACAGCCATCAACGCGTCGAATCGCCAGACACCGGCTTGCCGCGCCAAGTCATCCGCCTTGGCTGGGTGGATAATTCCCGCTGACTCGCGCAGAAGCGATTGCGCGCCGCTCAAGAAACCAATTCTCGGATCGGGTGAGAAAACCTTGAGATAACCAGCCGAGAATGTGACCACGCACATGAAACAAAGCGGCACCAGGGTCACAAGAAGGTAACGCACCTTCCCCATCTTTATCAGGACGGTCGTGCCCAGACAAAGCGCGATGATCGAGAGCAATTGATTCGCGATGCCGAAGAGCGGCCAGAGACTATTGATGCCACCAA
>Ga0184618_10000285_pt1 | contig 11705 bp, 6 predicted proteins | sample PLM0_30_b1_FD_133159 | JGI IMG/M metagenome (GOLD analysis project Ga0184618, IMG submission 133159) | Groundwater sediment microbial communities from an aquifer in East River, Colorado, USA - PLM0_30_b1 | ecosystem: Environmental > Terrestrial > Soil > Riparian zone | place: USA: East River...
CGATGCGGACCGGACGTTGTACGTCGTGTGCAGCAAGTCAGGCGGCACCGTCGAGACGCTCGCGTTCTATCATTACCTCGCCGCCCGGACCGACGCGACGCGATTCGTGGCGATCACGGATCCCGGAACCCCGCTCGAGGCGCTGGCGCGCGAGCAGGGATTCCGCGCGGTGTTCCCCCACCCCGTGGACGTGGGTGGCCGGTACGCGGCGCTGACCGTCGTGGGTATGCTCCCGGCCGCGCTGCTCGGCGTGAACGGTCGGGCGTTTCTCGAGCGGGCACTCGCCGTCGATGCGCGGGCCGCGCGTGCCCGGGGGGCGCGTCTCGCCGAGGCGGCGCTCGGGGGGGGGCGGGACAAGCTGGTGCTCCGGCCGCCCGCCCCGGTGGCACGGCTGGCCGACTGGATCGAGCAGCTGGTCGCGGAGAGCACCGGGAAGGACGGACGGGGCCTGGTCCCCGTGGTGGACGACCCGATCACGGCGCCGCGTCCCGACAGCCAGATCGTGAACGACTTCACCGCCGACCCGCTCGCGCTCGGCGCGGAGTTCCTGGCGTGGGCGTACACCACCGAGGAGCTGTGCACCCGTCTGGGTGTGAACGCGTTCGACCAGCCAGACGTGGAGCAGGCGAAAGCCCTGGCGCGTGCCGAGCTGGCGGGGGGGAGCGTGGGGCCCGCAGGGGCGCAGCACGCTGCGCCCCTACCGACGCTGACCCCGCAGGCCCTGCGCCAGGCCGCCCGGCCGGGGGACTACCTGGCCATCCTCGCCTACCTGCCGCCCACGCCCGATATCGCGGCCCGGCTGCAAGGCTTGCGCGCGGCCTGGGCTCACGACCTGAGCTGCGCAACCACGCTTGGGTTCGGCCCGCGCTACCTCCACTCTACCGGTCAGTTGCACAAGGGTGGGCCGAACACGGGGCTGTTTCTGGTGGTGACGGCCGACGACGCCGAGGACGCCGAGATTCCTGAGATGGGAACGACGTTCGGCCGCCTAAAGCAGGCGCAGGCGCGGGGCGACATTCGGGCGCTCGTCGCCCGGGGGCGTCGCGTCGCCCACGTCCACCTGCGGCGGCCGGAAGACGTGAGCCAGCTCGCGACGTTCTAGCCCTTACCGGCTGAGCCAGTGGTTCAGCTTCACCATGAAGACATTGGTGGGTCGGTCGTGGAGCAGCTCTCGACCGACGTCCCGACCCACGTCGAAACTCGCGTCGTAGGGGAAATAGCCCGAGCGGCTGTGCGTCCATACGAAAAAGAGCGTCGAACCCGGGCGATATTCCCACCGCAGCACTGCGTTCGTGCGGAGCGAGCGGGTGCGGAAGTCGGGGTCATAGAGCGCGAAAGTCGCGGCCGGCCCGCCGGCGCCGTCGGGGTCGATGCCCGAGCACGTGCCGGGAGCCGCGCCGCTGCACACCGACGGATCGTCCGGGGTGAGGCTCGAGCCGTTGTCCTGGCCGTATCGATTGAAGCTGAACGTGCGGGGCGCGCGCAACTCCTTGAACCCGGTGTAGTGGCCGGTGAACGTGAACGGCTGGGCGTAGAGCTGAAAGCTCAGGACCGGCGAGAAGGTGGCGTTGATGCGCCAGGTCACATAAAAGCTCTGCTGGCGCAGCTCGGCGAAGACGTAGCGGACAGGCGTGGGTGTAACCGAGGCATCGTGCACGCGGCTCACATACTGTGCGGCGGCTTTGCCCGTGGAGTACCCGGGAGTGACGCTGAGCGACACCGCTTGGCTCGGTCGTATGCTGAGCTGAGGCACGAGGTTCAGATACCAGCCGCCCGCTGCATCAGCCGCGTACGATGCGAACACGTACTTAGTCACGCGCTTTCGGTCGTCCGTGTACACGTCGCCAGACGCCTGCCAGCCGGCGGGCTTCAGGGCGAGTGGCCCACCCCGAGTGAGGCGGTCGTCGGTGACGGCGGCAGAATACGTCGCGCTCCAATCGACGGACCAGAAGTTGCGCAGCTGGGCGTAGCCGAACGTGCCGACGCTCCGCTGGATGGGGTCGCCGTCATAATTCCAGCTCGGGCCGAGCGTGAGAAAGGCGTTCCCCTGCCGCAAGATCTTGCCCGGTCGCGTCCAGCGCCGGCCCAGGGAGGCGGCCGCCGAAATGCGGTCCACCCGCTCCTGGAACCCGAAATCGTTGACCTCGAACCCCGGCGAAGTGGTGCTTCCAGCGATGCTCCAGTTCCAGTCGCCCGCGATCTTGTTGAGATAGACGTCCCCCGTGAGCCCCGCGAGCGATGTGCGATGCGGATCGTAGCGAAAGCTGGCTGCATCGGGGCGCTGGTAGTAGCGGTTGGACGAGCGCTGGGCCTCCTGGATGGCAAGCGTGTCGCCCTGGATGTACGACGCGCCGAGACTGGCGGCCAGCGTGTAGGCGTTGTTGCGCCAGCGGTGGAAGAAATCCGCACCGCCGGCATAAGCCGCCGCCGGCAGGAAGGTCAGCGCCGGCGTGTCGAGCCGTCGGTACACCGCCGTGGCGAGGACTCCGACATTCGTGTTGCCGCCGGCAAAGTCCCGCTTCAGCCGTCCCATGAAGTAATTGGTGGGCGGCTCGACCTCGTCCCGGTAGCGGGCACCGGTCGTCAGGTCGGCGACGGTGGCTCGCTCACGCGCGGTCAGCGCGTCGAGAATGCCCACCGACCACCCGTCCGCGGTGCGCCCACTGAGCTTGGCGGCCCCCAAAATGGTGGTGCTCGTAGGGATATCCTCGAAGTCGCCGGACGAGGTGGGTTCTCCCTGCGGTTCTCGTCCGATGCGCCGCGAATAAAAGAACAGGGGCGTGCCTTTGAATTTGCTGGCCCCGCCTCCGTTGCCCCCGAAGTCGAAGATCTCCGTCCCCTCCACGAAAAACGGTCGATGCTCGTCGAGAAACTGCTCGAACGCCGTGAGGTTGACGTAGGCCGGGTCGAGCTCCACCTGTCCGAAGTCCGGGTTCACGGTGGCGTCGAGCGTGAGATTGGAGCTGACGCCGTACTTCAGGTCCAACCCCGCACCGCCGAAGTACGTGCTCCCCCCATCAAAGGGGTTCCCGGCTTTGGGCTGGTCGTAGCGGGCGCGTCCGACAGCGTAGGGGAGCAGCTCGAGGCGTTTCGGAGCCGCGACGTCGTGGAGCGCCATGAGGTGGGCGAAGCGGGACGCGAGGCCGCTTTCCTTCTTCCCGACGAAGGGGAACAGGGCCAGCTCGTTCTTGCGCTGGATCCATCGCATGAATCGCACGCCCCATACTTGCTCCGGGGCGCGGGAGAACCGGAGCTGGGAGAAGGGAATCCGCAGCTCGACGGTCCACCCGAGCGAATCGACCGACGTCGCCGCCTCCCAGACCGGATCCCAGGAATCGTCGGAGAGCTTGCCGTCCCCGCCCAGCAAGACATCCTTCTTCACGCCCGCCGGGTTCACGATGAATTCAAACGCCGTCTGATGATCGTGGTAGCTGTCGAGCAGCAGCCGGAACTCATCGCTCTGGGTCTTTGCGTCGCGGCGCCCCAGCCGGCTCACGATCCGGTCCGGCGCGGAGTCGAACAGGCGGGCGCCCACGTACAGCGCGTCCGCGCCGTAGAGTACCCGTACCTCGGTGGACTCGGAGGCGGCCGCCCCCTCACTCGGGTCGCTCTGGATCAAACCGGTGATCGGCCTCGCGAGTGCCCACGCCGGCTCGTCCAGCCGCCCGTCCAGCGACAGCGGGCGGTCGACCGCCACGGCGGTCACGGTCGGCGGCACGCGCCCGTCCACGTGGCGGAGCGCGGAAGAATCCGCGCCGCCCGACTGCAGCAGTAGCACCGCACCGAGGATGGCCAACATCAGCCCACCGCCTGCGCCGCGGCGAGCTCCGGCGCCGGCCGCTCAGTGAGATGCTTCTCGAGCTCCCGCAAAAACGTCTGGAAGCGTCGTAGGCGCCGCGGCACCGCCCGATGAGGCCCCCACCAAACGAGCCACTCGAGCGCGTGGTGGATGCCCACGGCCCGGACCTCCTGGCAAAATTGGTCCCAGTCCGTGACCTGACCGGTCGCCGCCTGGTACTCTTCGACGTACGCGACCAGCAGCGCTTGCCGTTCCTCGGCGCTCCACCTGCCCGAGCAGATGCTCGCGATGTCGAACGCACGCGGTCCGAGTGCCGCGGTCTCCCAGTCGATCACCGCGATTCGGGAGCGAGCCTTGCGGGGCCGGAGCATGATGTTCTTGCCGAAGAGCTGTCCATGGATCACGCAGCGCGGCAATCGACTGAGCCAACCGAGATGCGCGGTGAGCGAGTCGAGCCCGCCGCTGAGGATCGCGCGCTCTGACCCCTCAACAGTGGGCAGCAGCTGTTTGACCCGTTCGGCGCACCGCCGGTAGTGTTCACGGGTCCACCGGGGCAGAAGCCTCGTCTGATTCGCCGGTAGGTCCCGGGTCGCCGCGTGAAACCGGGCGGCCCAGCGAGCGGCGTCGATCCACTCCCGCAGGTCCAGAACGTCGTTGAGAGGCGTCCGGCCAGCATCCTCGAGAAACAGCCAGCATCGGTCGCGGTCGGGCTCCCACCGAAACGCATAGAGGTGCAGCGTGCCGAAACGCTCACGAGACAGGATCGACCGATACATGTTCAGCTCCCGGCGCCACGCCGTTCGGTCGAGCCGGTGCCGCGCCCGCGCGTCCGTCACCTGATGCTCTGGATGGAGATCCTTCAAGAAGACCCGCAGCGGCTTCTCGTCGCGGTCGAGGAAGACGCGCAACCGCTCGGTGTGGAACGTCGAGCTCGACCGCGCGAATGCACGCCGCATCTCACGTACCCGCACGGGCCGCCTGAGGAAGCGGGACAGCCCCTCCTCGAGCGTCCCCACGATCAAGGGCGTGAGCCGGTCGTCGATCGGCTTCTTCATACTGATATCGCAGCCATCTTCAGGCGACCGCCTCCGTCCGAGGGGGCCGCGCGGTCGAGCGCCCGGAACCAGCGCTCCACTTCGGCCAGCTCGGGAAATCCCCACGCAGCGCGCTCCTGCACGAGCGCCAGGGCCGGCCAGATGATCCGGTTCGCGTAGCGCGCCCGCTCGGCGGTGTCGAAGAGAAGGTGGAGCTGCTCGGTCGGGGCCAGGCGACCCCCGGCCCGTTCCACCGCCCGGCGGTACTGCTCCACGATCCCCGGTCGCTGGTCGGGGGGAAACCGGAACAAGAACGTCGAGAGGTCGTAGCTGAAGGGGCCGACGCCCAGGCGGTCCCAATCGACCAGACGCACGCGCGGGCGCGCCGCGTGCGTGGCCACGACCGCGTTGATCGGCCACAGGTCGCCGTGGAGCAGCGTGTCGGGCCCCGCCGCTTCGTCGAAGACGCGCGCGCGCCGGGACCCATCCGCGCTGAGACGGTACAGCCGCTCGAGCAGGCGAGGGGCGACCTGCGCGTGCTCCGGGGGCGGCTCGATCCCCGCAGCCGCGAGCGCCTCGAGCGCCGCGATCGCGTCGCGCACGTTCGCCGTGAAGTACTCCACGCCGAGGTTGGTGGTGTAGCGCCGCACCTCCGGCAGCACGGGGTGGCGGGCGGCGCGGGTGTGGAGTTCGGCCACGAGATCCACGGTTGCCCCCACACACTCCTGTGTAGGGTTCGTGGCGAGCGTCTCATCGCCCAGATCCTCGTATACGTGCCACACGCCGTCGCCGCGGCGCTCGGCCGCGGTCCCGAGCAGGCGGGCGCAGCCATCACCCAGGCCGAGCGCCGGCAGCCAGCGCTCGGTCACGAGCCGCGTGCGGTGGGCGACGGTCGGGTCGAGCCGCTTGAGCACCACGGAGCGCGACGGCCCGTTCGTGATCTCGAGCCGGTAGACTCGGGCTTTCAACTGCGTCAGACGGACCCCGCACCGCGCGGGGTTCGCGCCGTCCAACATGTCACGCAGCGCTTCGCTCAACTCGGCCGCTCCCGATTCGCCGCTCTGCTCGAGCGCGCTCCGCAGTCCGCCCTGCAGATCGACCACCGGGGTCGGGCGGGCGACGCCGGCGCCCGGGTGCAGCGCCCGCTCCAGGACATGTTCGACGACGCGCCGGGCGTCGCAATGCTCTTCGACCAACGCGCGCGCGGCGCGGCAGTGCCGATCGTAGTCCGCCTCCACGGCAGCCAGCGCGCCGACGGCTTCGTCCATGCTCCGGAAGCGGAACAGACCCTCCCCGTTCGGGAGCCACCGGCTCGGGCCGGTGTGCTGCACGACGGCGGGTTTACCGCTCGCGAGGTAACACAGCGTCCGATCGCTCACCCAGGCGGTCTGGAGTGCGACGTAGGCCGGCTTGGCGCAGCTGAACTCGCCCCGCGACTGCTGCACGTAGGCGCGATACGCCTCGGGGGTCGCGCTGACCTCCCACGCTTCTCGGAGCGTCCACCCCTTGGGCTCCATCAGGCGGCGGTACTCGTCGTAGAACTCGGCCAGGCACACCGCCAGCTCGAGTCGCCCAGGTGTCCGCGCCGGCAGGTCCAGGCACTCGAGGAACGACACGCGCTTCTCGTTGCAATAGGTCGTGCCGTTGAACGCGAACGTGCCTCCCCACCAGTGGGCCACGGTGGTGTATGGTGCGGTGGGGCTGGCCGGGGTCGTCGGCCATTCCGGCAAGAAGATCGGGGGCGGCGTGTAGAGCCACCGGAGGCCGCAGTCGGGGAACGGCGCGTCGGAGGCCCCCACGGTCTCGCCGATCGTGAAATAGTGGTCGTGCGGCGCCACCCGGACCGCGCCGGTCGTCATCCAGATCTGCAGCAGACCGGGATCGGTGTCGATCAGGGCGGCGCGGCGGAACTGCCGCACGACCGTCGCCGGCAACGAATGCCAGAGGTTCAGCAGGAGGTCTGCCTCGCGGGCGGCCTCCAGCGGAAGGAACGGTCCGGCGACGTCGGGCGACAGCGGCGCGTCGTCGAGCGAGCACAGCGCGACGCACTCCGCCAGGCCCCAACGATCCAAACGCGCCCGCAGCGTCGCGATGCGGCGGTTGGTCTCATCGACGGTCGTGTCCCGTGCGACGCCCTCGAGCCAGATCACCCGGCAACCCAGCGCCCGGAGCGCGAGGGCCCACTGCAGATAGACCCACAAATGACCGCCGCCATTCGGGTAGGCCACCGTATTCGCTGGGGCGATGCAGATCGTGGTGCTCATGGGATGGACGCAGGGGTCGCCAGCGCACACAGGTCCCGGAACCCGACCAGACGAATCTGCCGTGCCTCGATCTCCCGGCGTACCCGCTGGTCGCACAGCGTCCGAAGCTCGACTTCGCGCTCCACGGTATAGCTCGACGGGAATCCCGGCTCCACGTAACCAGGGTGACAGCTGAGCTCGGTGATGCCGTCGCAGACATCCGTGTCCACGAGGCGCAGCAGACCTTCGAACGAGATCTGCTCGACATGCCTGTCGCCGCCCCATTGACCGTAGAACTGCCCGACGTGGCGCGCCCGGGAATGACCCCGCACCGGCACGCCGTGACGCTCGGCCCACACGAGCACGTGAGGCAGGACGCGCGCATCGTTGTGCACATTGTGGTGGGAGTCCACATGAGTCGGGGCGGTGCCGACGAGGTCCAGGAACCGCGCGAGCTGGGCTTCCAGCTCGACGCCGGCGCGCTCGGGCTGCCCGCTGTCCATCTCCAGATGGAGGCCGACGCTCAAGGCGGGGCAGTCACGTCCCAGGACGGCGGCCTGCTTGCTGGCCGGTCGGTTCACGAGCAGGCTGGCGCTCGTGACGATCCCGCCGCGGTGTGCTTGCACGATGCCGCGGTTGATGCCGGGGCTCATGCCGAAGTCATCGGCGGTGACGATGAGCCGCTTCATCGGCGTGTCCCCTTTCAGTCCAGCGCCCGCTCGAGCACGCGAGCGACCACACGGCAGCCGTCGAAGTGTTGCTCCGCGAGTGCGCGAGCGGATCGGCAGTGGCGCTCGTAGTCGGCTTCGACGGCGTCCAACGCGCGGACCGCCTCGTCCATGGACCGGAAGCGAAACATGCCCTCGGCCTCCGGCAAGAACCGGCTCGGCCCGGTGTGCTGCACGACGGCGGGCTTGCCGCTCGCCAGGTAGCAGAGCGTGCGATCGCTGATCCAGGCGTTCTCGAACTGGACGCAGTACGGCTTGACACAGCTGAACTCTCCGCGCGATTGCTGGATGTAGGCGCGGTACTGCTCGGGTGTCGCGCTCACATCCCACGCCTCGCGAATCCGCCAGCCCCGGGGCTCGAGACGCGCTCGCCACTCCTCGTAGTGCTGGCCGAGGCACACAGCGAGCTCGAGCTTCGCGTCGGTCCGGATCGGGAGGTCCGCGTATTCCAAGAAGGCCACGTGCTTCTCGTTGGAGAACGTCGTCCCCTGGAACTCGAACGTTCCCCCCCACCAGTGCGTGACCGTCGTGTAGGGCGCTCCGGACGCGACGCGGGTCTCGGGCCAATCCGCGAGAAACACCGGTGGCGGCGTGTAGTGCCAGCGGAGGCCACCGTCGGGGAAACGGGCGGCCGACGTGCCGACGGTCTCGCCGATGGTGAAGTACATGTCGTGGGGCGCGAGGCAGATCTCGCCCGTCGTCATCCAGACCTGGACCACGCCCGGATCGGTATCGACGTAGGCCGATCGACGGAAGCGCCGAACCACCGACGCCGGCTGGGAGTGCCACAGGTTCAGCAGGAGGTCGGCGCCGGTGGCGGCGTCCAGGTCGAGACACCCGTCGGCGAGATCGGCGGGGAGCGCCGCACCGTTCATGCCGTAAAGGGCCAGCCCGTCAGCCAGGCCGTACGCCCCAAGCCGGGCCTTGAGGGTCGCGACGCAGTCGCGCACGTCGCCACCGCGCCGGCGGCGGCGGGCGGTGGGCGACTGGTCCGTGTCGTCGACATCGACGCCCTCCAGCCAGATCACGTGGCACCCGAGCGCGCGCAGCGCGAGCGCCCACTGCAGGTACACCCAGAGGTGGCCGCCGCCTTTGGGATAGGCGACGGTGTTCGCGGGCGCGAGGCACACCGTGAGGCTCACGGCACGCCTGCCGCTTCGAGCACGCGGCTGCCCCCAACGGTGCGCACCACCGCTCCGTGGAAGTAGTCCGCGAGCAGTCGCGGCGCGTCCGGAATCCCTTTGAAGCTGGGCATAGCCGACATGTCCACGACGTAACGGCGCCCTTCGCTCTCGATGACGTCGACGCCGTAGAGGTCGATCCCGAACGCCCGCCCACATTGTCTCACGATCTCGCACAGGTCGGGGCTCGGCGTGAACGGCTCCCCGCGCTTCTCCGCCTCCGTGTGCGCCGGAAATACCTTTCTGGTACCGAACATCCGGTCGCCGATCGCGTACAGCTTCAGGTCCCGGTCCTGGGGTGGATGGTAGCGCTGCGCGAACACCGGGTCCTTGCCCTGCGACACCTGCCTCAGCTCCGCGGCGGTCCGCACGATGTGTACGCCATAGCCGCTCGCTCCCTGGTACGGCTTCACGATCAGCGGGCCCGCGTCGAGCAGGGGCGCCAGTTCCTCGGCGTGCGAGACTGCGTAGCTCGCGGGCGTAGGCACGCCCGCTCCCTGTAGAATGCGGAAGGTGACGATCTTGTCGCGCAACGCTACGGACACCGGATATGGGTTTACGATGGTCGCGCCGCGGGCATGCAGCGCGCCCGCGAGGCTGAACGCCAGGCCGTTGATTTTCTTGAGGACGTACAGGTCGTGCTCGACCCGGACCTCGGAGAGATCGACGATCTTGCCAGCCGGGTGCACGACGTCCACGACCATACCGGCCTCGGCCAGCAGTCGCAGCACGGCGGGCATCTGGCTCTGGCTGCGCTCGGAGTAGTGGGGCAGCAAGAACCCGATGCGCGGCCGCGTCATGACCCGACGACCGCGTGCGATGATGGCACCCGTCGCCCCCAGTCGAGCCGGTGCAGCGCGGGCACCAGCTCCGCCTCGTACATTCGTAAACTCGGGATGAACGCATCGGCCCAATCGTGGGCCAGGTGGTGAGAGTCCCACTCGATCACGGCCAGGGCGCGGAATACGCCCCCGCACGCGGCGAGCCGCTCGACGTCCTTCTGGTCGCAGTGCACCCCGCGTTGCCGCACCACCGACACGTAGGTGGCGAGGTCCGGACTCGCTGCGATGCAGGAGGGCGTGGCGACCACTTGGGCGAGATCGGTGGTGGGCACACTCCGACCGCCATCCTCCCAGTCGAAGGCGAGGATCTCGAGGCCTCCGGGGGACCCCTGCACGCGCAGGTTCTTGCCGTTGAAATCGCCGTGCACGAGCGTGGAGGGCAGGCCGGTGCAGGCCCGCTCCAGCCGATCCCAGTGCTCGTCCAGGTCGTCGAACCGCGCCAAGAGTCCGTTGAGAAACGTCAGGTCGTCAGCAGTGAGCGCCGGATTGCGCTGGTGCTCCCGAATCACGTCCCGCGCGGTGCGCATCTGGTCCCGGTAACGGCTCGGTCCCGCGTCAGGCAGGTCCGCCTGGCCGGCGGCAGCCCGCGCCTCGCTGTGGAGGATGCCGAGCCACCGGCCAGCGGCGGCGCGATGCTCCGGGCGCGACAAGTCGTACTTCTCGCCCGCAATCTCGCCGAGGAAGAGCCAGCACATGTCTTGCTCTGGGTCATCGCTTGCGTCTTCGACGGCCCCGTAGTAGCGCGGTCCCGGAAGGAGCGTGCGCGGGAAGATCTGCGCGTACACCGTGCCCTCGGTCAGGCCGTCGCGCCGCCCGCACCGTTTGGCGATGACCGCTGAGCCACCGGCCCCGACCCCCTCGAGCCGGTACACCCTCTTGGGCCGCGTTCTGTCCGGCTTGAGTTTCGCAGGGGTGACCCGACTGGGGACGGCGTGATCCGGCCCGAGCCGGCGCCACGCCTGCACGGCCGGGTGGGCCAGCAGGGTCTCGCGGCGTCTCTCGATCAGCGTTGGTGCAGAGGCGCGGGTCGACGACACGGGGCCAGGCAGGGCCGCGACGAGGGCAGCCGTTGTGTCCGGGACCACCCGGCCTGCTTCGATCGTGAGCAAGGCGGAGCAGCCGGCGAGCGTGCTCGGCCGGTGACTGATCATGATCACGGTCCGGCCGCGCTTGAGGCGCTCGAGCGCTTCGACGATCGCGGACTCGGTCTTCGCGTCCACCGAGCTCGTGGGTTCGTCGAGGATCAGCACCGGGCTGTCCTTCAAGAAGGCGCGCGCCAGCGCGATGCGTTGCCGCTGCCCGCCCGACAGCTTCACGCCGCGCTCGCCCACCGGGGTTTCGTAGCCCTGCGGAAGGCGCTCGATGAATTCGTGCGCGCTCGCTGCTTGGGCCGCCGCTACGATTTGCTCCCGCGTCGCGCCCGGCGATGCGTAGGCGATGTTCTCGGCGATGTTGACGGAGAAGAGCACGGCCTCCTGCAGCACGACGGCGAACTGGCGGCGCAGGTCGGCCAGCTTGTAGTCCCGCAGGTCCGTGCCGTCGAGCAGGATCTGACCCTCGAGTGGATCGTAGAAGCGAGTCAGCAGGCTGATGAGGGTGGTCTTGCCCGCGCCGGTTGCGCCCACGATGCCGAGGCGCGTCCCTGGTGTAATCTCGAACGACACGTCGTGCAGGACGGGCCGGTCCAGCCCGTAGCTGAAGGAGACGTTCCGGAACGCGAGGGCGCCCGCGGCGCGCGCGATGGATCGGGCGTCTGGTCGCTCGGGCACTTCGGGCTGCTCGTCGAGCAGCGCGAAGGCCCGCTCGGCGCTCGCGAGGTAGTTCTGAATCCCCGCGGCCTTCTTACTGATCGTCTTCAGTGGCTCGTACAGCTGCGCC
>Ga0184618_10000286_pt1 | contig 11685 bp, 16 predicted proteins | sample PLM0_30_b1_FD_133159 | JGI IMG/M metagenome (GOLD analysis project Ga0184618, IMG submission 133159) | Groundwater sediment microbial communities from an aquifer in East River, Colorado, USA - PLM0_30_b1 | ecosystem: Environmental > Terrestrial > Soil > Riparian zone | place: USA: East River...
CTAAGCCTGATCGGCGGCGCTCCGGAATTTTCGATGCCCGCATACGTCGTTTATCCGCTCGAGTACGATCGCGATTTGTTCGGCAGCGCGCTCGAAATCATGCACCGAATCGCCAACCCGGTGACAAAAATGGCGGTCGGCAAGAGAACCGCAAAACGACCCGCGCAAAAACGCCGCTAGGCAGTTTGGACAAATTTGATCCGATAGCGAGCTGAGGCAAAGGATAGCAATCCCAAAAAGCCCTCTGCGAAGCTGCACCGCAGCTGTGCTGACGCGACCTCGTTGAACCAAGATTTTAACTGCTCGACCGCTTCCATGTATCTACTTTTCCGAATTCAACGGCCAATATTTCTCGCTTGTAAAAATAAAATAAGAGGCGAGAGTACCCAGCGACGACCGATGAGATTTCGTCGGGCATTAAAGAGTCGGTCGACAACACAAGGGTACTCCTTGACCTCTTTGGAGTCATGGGATTAGAGCAATGCACAAAGCTCACAAAGCTCAGTCGCGACAACAGACTGTCGACACGGTTCGAGAATGCTCATCATCTCCTTGCTGGATGCATGAAGTAGATCCAAGCTACCTTGGCTATTGGTCCAAGGAAGAAATAGTTGCCTTTCTCAAATCACTCCTGGAGCAAGAGCGCATCGGCACCAGGGCCTTCGCAGACATCGGTCGCGCAGCCGACCTTCGTATTGCTGACTTGATTCTTGAGTCTGAACTGGACCAAGGGTCGATTTGCATCCTGCTCCAAAGAGAGATCGCGAACAGAGGGGCAGCCGTCGCAGTACCCCGCAAACACCCGACCGATGAACTTCGCGTAAAACTCAACCTTGAGCAGGCGGTCGCATCCGCAAGGTCTAATCAAACCGAGTTGATTCATACGATCGAGGAGGCCGTTCTGAATATTCTCGACTCGGAATTGAACTCTCACATCACGAAGATACTGCAACTTCATCGCAAGCAAATAGAGCAACTCAAGACCCTTCTCACATAAAGGTCTGCGTCGCTGCGCTTTCCTCCGTCTTCCCGTCGATCCTGTTGCCGACAACAGTTTGCAGCAAAGTAATGGTCGTTGGGACAAGCCAATCGGTGTGAGGATGGACGGGATCGCGCTGCGGCGCGAACTCTCCCTACAGAGAGACATCATGACTGTTCCTCACGGGCTCATTGAAGCGCTCCTGGCAACCGCATCAGATGCGATCATCGCGACCGATCACGCCGGAATCACTAATTTTTGGAACCCTGGTGCGATCCGCATTTTCGGCTTCACGGCTGATGAAGCCATCGGACGCTCGCTCGACCTGATCATCCCTGACAATCTCCGAGCGCGACATTGGACCGGATTCAACCGCGTCATGGAGACGGGAGTAAGTCACTACGGCCACGGCGACCTGCTGTCAGTGCCGGCGCTGACCAAAGGCGGACGACGCGTCTCAGTCGAATTCACGATCGTTATGTTGAAGGACGAGCAAAAACATCCGACCGGGACAGTGGCAATTCTTCGCGATGTCACCGAGCGCTTTGAAGAGATCCGCAAATTGAAGCGACAACTCGCAGAAGCAACGCGAAGCGGATAACAGGAGGTTAAATGCGACAATTACCTCAGGGCCTTGCTCTCCGAAATAACCAACAAGCTAACGAGCCGCCCGCGCGGCTGGACAAGATCTTGCAAGGTATAGCCGTCGAGGACATCAGTGAATGCCGCACGTGCTTTCTCCAACGCCCGCCTCAAAACGCAGCACGGGCGAATGACGCAGGGAGCATCGAGAGGCTTGAGACACGCCACGATCGCCATATCTGGCTCGGTATAGCGCACCACCTCGCCGAGACCGATTGCTTCGACCGGCTTAGCGAGGCGTAGTCCGCCACCTCTGCCGCGGACGGTCTCAACATAGCCCGCAACGCCCAATTGATGTGCCACTTTCATCAAATGGTTCTTGGAGACACCAAAGCTGTCGGCGATCTCCGCAATTGTCGCCAGCCGATCTTCCTTGAGGGCAAGGTACATCAGCACTCGCAGCGCGTAGTCGGTATAGACGGTCAGGCGCACGCGCTTCCTCCTCCCCGATGGACTGCAATCGGAAAAGATATATCCTAGATATTGCTTTACCGCAAGAGCGGGCTTATAAGACGTATGTTGAATGCATCTTATAGAAGGAGTGCTACGATGAGGAGGACAGTTCCGATCGGTGACGTCGTGGCATGGCCATTTCTGCTGCCCGGAAACCTCGTCTGCAGGGCTCTCGGCCTCGCCAAGCACCGAGATCTGGTCCGCATGCTGATCAATTCCCTCTTCTGGACAATACTCGGCGTTCTCGTTGTGGTGTTCGCGACATGAACTCCTCCGCAGCGAAGTTCAATAGTGTTTCCGAGTACGGTATACGCCAGCTCATCGATGCGTTTTACACCAAGGTTCGCCTCGATCCCGAGCTCGCGCCAATTTTTGCGCGTGCCATCCCCGGTGACTGGCAGCCGCATTTGACCAAGATGTATGCCTTCTGGTCCTCGGTGATGCTCACCACCGGGCGTTACAAGGGCAATCCCGTCGTCAAGCACCTCGTCATTCCAGGCATTCAGCCTCATTTGTTTGAACGCTGGCTGGCGCTGTTTGACGAGACCTGTCGTGAGCTGTTTGACGATGGCGTCAGCGAGGAATTTCGCTCCAAAGCCGTGCGCATCGCCGAGAGTCTGAAGCTTGCCCTGTTTTATCGACCTGATCGTCCATGGCCACCGGAGTCAACGAGATGACTTTCGTCGTCACCGATAACTGCATCAGATGCAAATATATGGATTGCGTCGAGGTCTGCCCGGTCGACTGCTTCTATGAGGGCGAAAACATGCTCGTGATCAACCCCGACGAATGCATCGATTGCGGTGTTTGCGAGCCGGAGTGCCCGGCTGAGGCCATCTACCCTGACACCCAGTCCGGTCTTGAGAGCTGGCTCAAGTTGAATGCGGAATATGCCGCGGCCTGGCCAAACATCACGATCAAGCGCCAGGAACCCGCGGACGCAAAGGCCTTCGACGGTGTAACTGACAAGCTAGAACAGTATTTCTCGGCGAATCCAGGTCAAGGCGACTAGGTAATAAAGTAGGCACGGCGGCACCGGCACCAATCGCGAACTGTATGTTCGGATCGACATCGACCTCAGCGCTGGAACCTCGTCCAACCTTAACGAAGCGGGGCGCGACGCTCGTTCCCGCAACCGAACCCGGGCGAACCGGTTCTCTGCCAAACGTTGACTCAGATGACCGACCGCTTTCTTACCATTGGACATTCCAGACGCACACTGTTGGATTTCGTCGAAGTGCTGCGCGCATACAAAATCGAGGTCGTCATCGACGTCCGGCACATACCGCGTTCCTATACCAACCCCCAATTTAACCGCGAAACCCTTGCCAATAGCCTCAGTTTCTTTCAAATCGATTATACTCACATCGCAGAACTTGGTGGATTGCGAGGTAAGCAGCTCGGGGCGGTTCCTTCTCGTAATGGTTTCTGGAGAGTTCTCGAAAGGCTGAGAGAACTGGGGCGTGCGCGATGCTCCGTGACGATGTGCGCCGAAGTTTTGTGGTGGCGCTGTCACAGGCGCATCATTGCCGATTATCTGATCTGCACCGGCGAGAGCGTCGTCCACATTTTCAGTTTAGATCATGGCGAGCCCGCTCGGCTAACGCTCGGCGCTGTGCCGCAGCCCGACGGGACCGTGATTTATCCGGCACCGGTTGAAGGACTTCGATCGTCGAAACGGTGAAGGAACAGAATTGCGGTGCTCGTCGACCTCGTTTGGCGCCCAGGCTGCACACGGCAACGAATCCGCGTTGCAGGTCGGAGGCGATCTCGCTGTTCGATTCGAATCGATTATTGCAACTAAGGCTCTACTATCTATTTGTTCGAATTTAATAGTGAAAATTTCTCGCTTGCAAAATATGTGTAAAAAACCAGAATGACACCAACAGCTGTTCACGCGCGGCTTGTTCCAATGCAGTCAAAGAGGTTTCGCCTGCCGCCGAATAGCGGCGGCTCGCCGAAATGCCGAGCGTTCTCTCGCCATGAAAGGACAATAGGAAATGACCCCATTGTCTCGCACCAACTCTCGGTTTGATCGGTTCTTGTTCGCGTCACTTCATGAAAATGGTGAAACGCCGTTGAGTGTATTGTCGACGCTGGCGAGACAGGACGTTGACGCATGGCAGGAAGCTGCTCGCCTGGCCCAGCTTCCGAAAGACCATGCTGTAAATAGCCTTGCTTCAACCATCTGGAAGTCGAATAGCGAGCGCTGGTCGGCTTCGGAGGCAAGCATTGTTGCTGCGCGTCTTATCGAGCTCCTGCCATCGCAAAACGATTCTTATGACAGCTCGATTTCAACCGAGGAGAACAGCAGCAAATTAATGATGTGGCTGGTCTATGGCATCATTTTTGGATCGGTCGCAATATCCGGGAGTATCACCCAGCAAGAGATCAAGAGCTCCAACCAGCCGAACCACATCAACGCTGTTGTTGGTCAGCAGGCGACCGTGCCGCAGCCATTTGAAGGACCAGGCACTCAAGGGCCGGGCACGGATTAATGCGGGGACGTGTTGACGGAGGGAAACAATGACGTGTGTGGAGCAATATAAATGAGCAAGGGAATCGCGGCCGCAAATGTAAAACTAAAACGAGCCTATGATCCTCCCGCTGCGAGCGATGGCACTCGGATACTGATTGACCGCGTATGGCCTCGGGGCGTTAACAAGGCGAACGCAGCTATCGATCAATGGGATAAGAGCATCGCGCCCAGTACCATGCTGGGCAATTGGTTTGGGCATGATCCTGCCCGCTGGCAGGAATTTCGACGACGATACGCGAATGAAATTCACAGACATCGAGAACAGCTCGACGAACTCCGCACGCGCGCCCAATCAGGCCGGATTACACTCGTCTTCGCAGCCCATGATAAGATTCATAACCATGCCATCGTCTTAAGAGATGTTCTACTCGATCGGACCGATGTGCAAAACCCTCACTCCACCTCAATCTAGTTTGATTCTCGCTTTAACCCATAACCGCAATCCTGCGCATAACCTGTTTTTCTTTGGTGAAGTCGAAAAATGGAAACGACACAATCCAAAATATTGGTAGATTTGGCTTTAGGCATCGTTTAGGCCGCTTGGACTCATCAATAGCACCGCTGGCACGGCACATTCACCGGCTCATGCAATCGCCACGCATTTTTCGATCGCGGCGATCGCGGCCGGCCCGACCTGGGATCGCCGACAAGCGGCAGCAGCATATCCTTGATCGGCATGGCTCGATTCCTTAAAAGCTAGGCGCTCTCGCGCGACCGGCGTTGAAAGTCAGCGGGATCCCTCGCGGACCCGCGAAAACTATGGGTCGCTGCGCGCACACTTTTCCAGGGCACTCATGACGTCTTGGCGCGAGACCACTTCGGCAAGCCGCTGATCGTCCTCGATCACCGGCATGCTTCTGATGCGACGATCGAGCATGAGTTGGAGCACCCGCGTCAGCTTGGTCTCAACCCGGACATAGATGAAGTCTGGGGTTATGATGTCGCCAACGGTACGCTTCGTCAACTCCTCATAGCGTGGGATCACGTGTGTCAGGGTCAAAACAAAGCAGGCAAGAAAGTCGAACTTCGAGACCGGCCCGACCACGCGTGATTTTTCCGCGACTGGATAGGTGTTGAAAAATCGTGCCTCTCAAAACAAATCGTCGAGTTCGCGCACCGCGACACCGCGCGACACGCTCTTGACATCGCGCGTCATGGAGACGGTGACCACCTGCTCGAGGAAATTATACACGGCGCGATCCGTTCGGTTGCAGCGTCTGGAAATGGCGTCTCGAAATGTACCGCCGCATCGGCGATGGTCGAGGGCGCGCTGCTTTCATAGAACGCCGCGCGCCAGCGGTTAACGTCTAGGCTGGGGCCTAGATAGCGCTCTTTCTTGGCTCGGGCCGTCGCCGGGTTGGGGAGCGTGACCGTCACGACGACCTTCGCCATCACCGCCTCGATGCCATCGAGGATCACGCTCGCCGGCAATTGAACAGTTCGGGTGACCGAGCCATAGCTGCGCTCGATGAGATGATAGTCCTTTTCTTCACGCTCGTTCTTCTTTTCACCGCGGATCGTCAGCACATTGTCCCCGACATTCAGCTGAACATCCTTTTCTTCCAGCCCCGGCAGTTCGGCGATGATTTCGATTTCCTTGTCGGTCTCACTGAGATCCTGCTCGGCATGACATCGCGGTCGGGGAAGCCGGAAAAATTCCGGGTAAAGCCATCGAACAGCCGGTCAATCTCCTGCTGCAAGGTCGCGAATGGATTGGATTCGGGGTGGGCAACGGCACGCTCACGTCCTACCGGAATCAATGATTTCAGGGTCATGTTCTATCCTCCAAACAAGAGCCTCGGTTGGCTCATTAAATATTTCGCCACGCATCTACCCCGATGTTTTTGATTGAGGTCAAATAGTCGGTGGGTTCCGCAGCCCTTGGCGTGCATGCGGCGCTCAGCGATCCCTTCGCGGGTGAAATGGGCCAGCTTTTCGATCAGCCAGACATCCTGCAACAGCGCCGGCCCTCGCGGCCCGGCAGTCTGAATGTTGAGATTGTCCGTGACGGGCGTACCTGACGCATGGGAAAGCGGCGGCCGTCTGGATTGGTCGTTCATTGGGTGCTCCATGGTTATGTGGTTGAATGGATTATTTCGCGTAGTGATCATCACGGTGGCCGGACGGGCCATCGATGTCAGACGCGCCGCTTGGTGCGTCCGTGAAAGATCGAACCGATGAAATCGAGGCTGGTCCCACCTGGTGGTCGACAAGAATGAGCGCGGCGTTCGCCGACGCCAGTGGCTCATACGGTTTGTTCGAGGTCATCTCGACGTTACCTTACCTTCAAGATATCCATCGCGCCGAGGGTGCGCGGTACGGCCCGGTCCGCTTGGTCGGAACGTCTGTCAATCGATTGCGCGCATTGAGTCACTGACACTACGCGCACAACACGGCGTGCGGTTGTGTTTCGACCCGATTCTTGGCTGCCTTACGTACTTTCTCGAATGCCCGCACCTCGATTTGCCGGACGCGCTCCCGCGACATGTTGAACTCTGCTGCGAGGTCTTCCAATGTTATTGGCGCGTCGGCCAGATGCCGCGCCTCGAAGATACGGCGTTCGCGCTGGTTGAGTACGCCAATCGCGTGGATTAACGCCTTTTGCTGGTGATCTGTCTCATCACGCACGACAAGGAGTGCTTCCGGCGAGGGCGACTGATCAACAAGGTAGTCCTGCCACTCACCGGCCTCGCCCTCGTCATGTATCGGCGCATTAAGCGACGAGTCGCCACCAAGGCGCCGGTCCATGTCAACCACCTCCTGATCCGTAACACCGAGCTGTTTCGCAATCAGCGTCACCTGATTGGGGTGCATGTCGCCGCTTTGCAGTGCGGCGATTTTGTTTTTCGCCGATCGCAGCTTGAAAAAAAGCTTCTTCTGGCTTGCGGTAGTGCCTATTTTCACCAGTGACCAGGATCGCAAGATGTAATCCTGTATCGACGCTCTGATCCACCACACCGCGTAAGTCGAGAAACGAAAACCTCTGTCGGGTTCAAAGCGGTCCAGTGCCTGCATCAGGCCGATGTTGCCTTCGGAGATGATTTCGGAGACCGGCAAGCCATAGCCGCGATAATTCATAGCGACTTTAACAGCGAGACGCAGATGGCTTGTGACAAGCTGATTCGCTGCATTGCGATCACCATGCTCGCGCCAGCGTTTGGCGAGCATGTATTCCTGGTCTCTTTCGAGCATCGAGAAGCGTCGGACACCGTCTAGATAGCCCGCACCGGGTTTCCTTCTTACCGACGCCAATTGTCGTCGGTCCGGGAACGTCCCGGAATTAGCTTGAACAGGATATTCTATCCGAGTGCCATCAATGCTCATACTGGTTCCTCCTTCACCGAAGCTGGCATCAATGAAGAGACGGACGGCTCAGGCTCTTCCTCACGATTCTGCAACTGTAGGCCAGGCAGCTTGAAGCCGGCGTAACCATCCGCGGTCGCCCTCCTGGCGGGCCTTGAAGCGAGCAACGCACTTCTTTGAACAGAGGGCAGTTCGCCAGGAGTGGTACCGGATGAGACCAAACTTTCCGTCACAGAGAGCGCAGCGCTTCGCTGCGCTATTCCGAAGATAGCGGGGACTGTCGCGCATTTTCACCTCCTGTGGGCCTCGCGGGGGTAGTGCTGGTGAGCATTTCTTGTTCGCCGTCGCACTTCGCGCACACGTGAAGCGCGGCTTGGGGAACGTAGTGGCCTGTCAAATCGCGGGGCGTATAGGGACCACCGCGCGCAGAGATTGACTCTCATGTGCCGCCTCCCATGGCGACGCAGTCGGCCATATGAACATCGACAAGGTTCGTTTCAGAAACGAATTTGTAATGCCATACATCTTTGAAGAGGGTTGCGCGCGTCAGCAATTGGTCGCTCCGTTGCGTCATGTACTTGGGCAACTGGAGCTCGCGCGGCTGCGGATCGATCGGCCGATCGCCGCGACGCTTCGCAGTTCGATCGATGAGATCGAGCTCCAGTGATCCCACGCGCAACACCATTTCATTCGGCTGGGCTTGCGGCCGGACCAAAGGTTCTCTGCTCGACATCAGTTCAACTGTCGCGAGCGGCTGTTTCGAACGATCTTTACTTCGCAGGGACGATCCCAGCATCCGATCAACGATCTTCTCTAGTGCGCCCGAATGAACGACGGCTTCTTCGAAGTGATAATCCATGCTGTGTTCCCTTCCTAATCGACAGTGCTGCGCCGCAGCGCCCTTGAGGGGGAAGCTGGTTCGTCTGCTCACCGCAGTTCAGTAAAAGATGGGATCTGATGCCTTCTTAAAATGTGAAACTACGATCTCACAGTCAAACGTCTCGGTGCCGGCGAGCGTTATTTCATCGAGCATCATCTTTTACGCACTGAAAGCGCAATCCAGCACGTGCCCGTTGATCTCGATGAATCGCGTTGCGGCATCCCCGCCAATTGTTCACCAAATGCGGCATCGTGTTCGGAAAATTCCGCCATGATGACCTCCTAAGTGTCACACTATACACTTTGGCTGGGCACGACATTGAGTTGCATCAAGTCGACCGCCCAGGAGGGACAGTTAGTTGATCCCGATCAACAGGCCGTGAGGTATTTTGGGCCATTCCTAAAGCCATCCTCCGACCCAGGCACGCCAGCATGACATTTTTATCAAGCGATATTGGTGCATCGCTGCGGCAACGATTCTCCGGCAGCCTGCCAACCGCCCGACCGGCCAACCTGTTCTGGCAGCAGCCGACGAAGGCCCTGCTTTTGACGCTGCGAACCGGGACCGAAGGATTGACCGCCTCCGAAGCGGCGAGGCGCCTTGAGGAAACCGGCCCGAACGCCTTTCATGAACCAATCAGGCAGCGCCTGCTGGCCAAGATCGCCAAGCGGGTCCTCAATCCGCTGATTGCGATTCTGCTGGTCGCAGCCGCCATCTCCGGTATCGCCGGCGATGTCGAAAGCTTCGCCATCATTGTGATGGTCATCGCTGGTTCGATCACGCTCGACATCGTGCAGGAACATCACGCCGAGGTTGCCGTGGAGACGCTTCGCCGCTCGGTCGCCGTCAAGGCAGACGTCCGCCGCGACGGCGCGGTGATTGCTGTGCCGGTCGAGGATCTGGTTCCCGGAGACATCGTCGAATTGCGCACTGGCGACCTGGTTCCGGCCGACGGCGTTGTCCTCGAAGCACACAATACTCAGGTCAACGAGTCGCTGATGACCGGCGAGGCGTTTCCTTCCGCCAAGAGCAACGAACCCTGCAACAGCGCCACGCCCGCCGACGCCAGCAACGCGCTGTTCGCCGGAACGTCGGTGGTCGGCGGCAGCGCCCTGATGGCGGTGGCCTCGACGGGGCCCGAAACCCGCTTCGGCGCGATCGCCGCCGCCTTGTCCGCGAACGAGCCGCCGACGGCGCTTGAGCGCGGCATTCATAATCTCGGTCTGCTGATTCTGAAGCTTACGATTTTTCTGACGCTGTTCGTTCTGTTCGCGCATCTCGTTGCCGGCCGCCCTCCGATCGACTCCTTTCTGTTCGCTGTCGCCCTCGCTGTCGGCCTGACGCCGGAACTGCTGCCAATGGTGATGACGGTCACGCTGGCCCGGGGCGCGTTGCGGATGGCGCAAAAGAAGGTCGTGGTCAAACGGCTGTCGGCGATCCACGATCTAGGCGCGATGGACATGCTGTGCGTGGACAAGACCGGCACGTTGACACAGGCAAAGATCACGCTGGTCGATCACATCGGCATCGATGGCCGCGGCAGCGATCGCGTCCTCACCCTCGCCGCACTGAACAGCAAATTCGAAACCGGCGTGCGAAGTGCGCTCGACGACGCCATCCTTGACCATCCCGATGCGTTGGCTCGCAGCCCGTGGCTCCGGCGCGGAGAAGTGCCGTTCGACTTCGAGCGTCGCTGCGTGTCGGTTCTGGTCGGCGAAGGGGACAAGCAGATCCTCATCGTCAAAGGCGCGCCCGAGGCGATCCTGTCGCGTTCAACCTCCCTCGAGAGCGATTGGCAGACTACGCGGCCCATCGATGCCACCGCACTGAGCGCTCTCGATGACCTTCAGAACAAACAGGTGGTGGCCGGCTTTCGTCTGCTCGCCGTCGCAATCAAGACCATTCCGGCTGATACCACCGATGTGCATCTGGAGGATGAGAAGGATCTGACCTTTGTCGGCTTCTGCGTGTTCTCCGATCCGCCGAAGGCCGATGCGGGGGCGGCCATTGCAAGGTTGCAGGTGCTGGGCGTCGGCCTCAAGGTCGTTTCCGGCGATCACGCCGCGGTCGTTCAGCATGTCGCTGCCGCGGTCGGATTGGCCGGCGACCGTGTGCTGACCGGCACTGATATCGCGGGCATGACCGACGTCGCCCTCGCCGCGAAGGTCGCGAGTTTCGATCTATTTGCCAGGGTCGATCCCGATCAGAAAACCAGGATCATCAAGGCGCTGCAGCGGCGCGGTCACGTCGTCGGCTTCATGGGCGATGGCATCAACGACGCCTCGGCGATCCGCGCCGCCCATGTCGGCCTGTCGGTCGAGGGCGCCACCGACATCGCGCGCGCCGCGGCGGATATGATCATGCTGGCACCCGATCTTGGCGTGTTGGCCGATGGCGTGAGGGAAGGCCGCAGGACCTTTGCCAACATTCTGAAATACGTGCGAATGGGCACCAGTTCGAATTTCGGCAACATGCTGTCGATGGCGCTGGCCTCGATCGTGCTACCGTTTCTGCCGCTGCTGCCAATGCAAATTCTGCTCAACAACCTGCTCTACGATCTGTCGGAAATCGGCATTCCGTTCGACAGCGTCGACGCCGAAGACGTCGACAACCCGCATAGTTGGGACATGAAGAGCATCCTGCGCTTTACCATTGTCATGGGCGCCGTGTCCTCGGTCTTCGATGCCGCAACCTTCACCGTCCTGGTCAAGGTCTTTCACGCCGATGCATCGACATTTCGGACGGCATGGTTCCTGGAATCGATCGCAACCCAGATTCTGGTGATCTTCCTGATCAGGACGCATGGCTCGCTCTGGAAAAGCCGCCCGAACTGGATTCTGGCGGCGACCTCGCTCAGCGCGCTCGTAGGTACCATCGTTCTGGTGCTCA
>Ga0184618_10000288_pt1 | contig 11657 bp, 12 predicted proteins | sample PLM0_30_b1_FD_133159 | JGI IMG/M metagenome (GOLD analysis project Ga0184618, IMG submission 133159) | Groundwater sediment microbial communities from an aquifer in East River, Colorado, USA - PLM0_30_b1 | ecosystem: Environmental > Terrestrial > Soil > Riparian zone | place: USA: East River...
GGTTTTGCGACGATTAGATGGGAAACACGAAAACCGGCAAAATCATGGGCCTGACTGGGCTCGAACCAGTGACCCTGCGCTTATCAAGCGCATGCTCTAACCAACTGAGCTACAGGCCCGGAAACATTTAACGATTTAATGATTTAGCGGCTTTCGTCAATATAATCGCTCACTCACTGAATCGCTAAATCATTAAATGAATTTGGAGCTCTACCAACTGAGCTATGCCCCTAAATTTTCGACTGCAGATCTTCGCGCAAATCGCCTGCTGTGGCAAATCCCGCGCCGGCTTTCTTCGATTCAAAGTCAAATAAATCGCCGTCATACCGGACCCGGTAACGTCGATATTGTAATTGAAGCAATGTGCATGAACCCATTTATTTTTTGTGCGATTCGACCGAAACTCCGCCGCGCTGCAATTCTCTTAACTCGTCCCACGAACAAATAGGCTCCATCGGTTCGCGTGTTTTCGCATCGAAGCGGCTGACATCGCCAACCAAACCGGTGGGCACAAAGATGACGGCAGGAAAACCGAACGCATTTAAATGCGGCAACGCGCAGCGCAGGATGGATTGGTAACCATCGTCAAAGGTCAACAACACAGAGCGGTCGGGCAGACTTCCGGGATCGTCCAACCCCTGCCGGAAACGAGCGGTGTCAATCACTTCCCAACCGCTTTCCGCGATACAACGAAGCTGGCGCTCAAATATTTCCTCCGAAATGTAGAACCACGTGTCCCAGGCCGCGGCAGAAGGTTGCCCAATTTTATGGTAAGCCAGAATCGCAACTCGTGACTTTTCAGCGACACCATCGGTTCCGCGAACCTGCATGACTTCCGAGGTGTCCAAATGTGGGACCGTTGTAAACCGTGCGGTTTGGTCAGCCTGGGATTTTTGATTCTTTATCAAGATAATTTAGCACTTGTAAGAGCCTATCGTATTGCTCCTTTGTCATCCACCGGTCGGCCGTCCGCGCTACCTTGGACAAGTTGTGCTTCACCCCCCTCCCAGCGTTCTTCCAGTTGATATGTTTACAGTCCTTCCAATTGCCAGCGATTTGATAAGCGGCAACGGCCATGTAAATGTCAATACCACCCGGGATCTCCCGTTGAGCGTCATTGAGCAATTCCTGGCTACATCCATTGTATAATTGTGGGTACTTACGATGAAGTATCTCCGGTCCCCGAAAATGGACTGCCTTTTCAATCTCGTCCCAGCCGACACGTTCCTCCAGTGCGCAGTACAATGAGAACTCACTCATCGTTTCCGGTCGCGTCCACATGGAAATGCTGATTTTGCCGCCAAACAGCTTCTCGTAGTGTTCACGGTTCCGATCAAGGAACGTGTTCGCGTAGTACGCGAATTTGATTTTGAAATCAATGGCCCGCCTGACGACTTCGGCGCTGATCAGATGAGCCCCCTCCCAAATGCGGGGCTGCAAAACCTGGTCGTTTAGCATGATATTATGATAATCGCTTTTGTCCGGATAGAATGTCTTGACGGTCTTCGGCTCAGGAACGCAGTCGAACTTCTCAAAAAACCAAAGGTCTTGCTCCATGAACAAGAACCACTCTGGACTAATCTTATAATGTTTCACAATAGCTGGAAACCACTTCCAGAAGTTTACAAAACCTGTCTGAGGGTTCTGTGAGAAATCGTCTTCTGGTGTCGGTCTGGTTATGAAGGTGACTTTATCATCCCTGACGTTTATCTGCTCCAGCACGCTTGGAACGGTAATGATATAAATGTGATAATCCGTAGCGTTGAGAAACCATTTAAGGTTTCTCAGGTGCAGATCAATCCCGTCCGGGAACTGACCAATCATGGTAATTGAAGCAATATGCATGAACCTGTTTATTTTCCGTGCGATCCGACCAACCAAGCGTTTTTATCTGACTCAATATCTGCTTCCTCCGCCGTAAAATAGTTCTTTGGCTTGAGAACGCGGGGCGTTTTATTTGTCCCGCTCTACGCATTCGTTTCCTCCAAATCTGTAATCTGAAATTAAATTTAGGGGCAAGCGGGATTAAAAGCTGGAGCCAAACCGTAGCCGTGGAGCGGTGAAATTGCGAGCAACTACACAGCCCGCCTTGTTACACTCCGGCGTGGCAGACCTTCGACCGTCGCTGCGCTCCAAGCGAAGGTCTGGAGGCAAGGGGATTCGAACCCCTGACTTCCAGCTTGCAAAGCTGGCGCTCTACCAACTGAGCTATGCCCCCGGTTGTCAGATTTCCGACTGCCGATCTTCGCGCGATTCCGGCACGGTGGCAAATGTTCGCGCTGATTTTCGATTGATCAACAAACACAGCGCCAGCCCAATCGTCGTTCCGATCATGTCGATTAAGACATCACCCGCTGACGACGTCCGGGACGCAATAAAAGACTGGTGGAATTCATCTGCTCCGGCCAGAAGTGCCGCTGCAATCCAAACACTCGCGCACAAGATCGACATTTTCATTTTGAGGTTTGTTCCTCGATAAATTGCGCGCCAAAGAAGAACGGCGAGAACCGCGTATTCCATTAGATGTGCGCCCTTCCGCACCAGAAGATGAATTTGGGCGATCGCCTCCGCAGTGACCTCCGGTTTCAACCAGCGCAAAAACGGAACAAGAAAACGCGATGTCTGTTCCGCGGACATTAAATCGCTCGAGCCAAGAAACAGCACACCGAGCCAAACAAGCACCGGGAACCAGTATCTTCCGAAACGAGAGAACGTCATTCTCCAGGGCACCCCTTCACTCACACGTTTTGCAATCATGCGGCAACTCGAGCACGAAGCCAACGCTCGGGGTTTGATATTCGCCTTCCAGTTTAAAACTGGAAATAGATAAACGGCGACACGTTAATCACTGGAAATAGCTCGAGCGCAAGGAATACACATATGTATGCCGGAATTTGAACACGCGCCGGTGCTATCGCCAATCGATCAATAAACTGCGTGCGCTCCTGCGCTACCGCCAGGAACAGAGAAATGAAAAAGAGCGCGATCGTACCGGTTGTGAAGAGAAATTCGCCAGTCACATGTTGGAAGCCGAACATTCCGCGCAAGATAAATGCGGTTTCCTGCAAAGTCCGGGCGCGGAAGAAGGCGATGCTTACTACGTAGGACAAGAACATCAGCCCAATACTTAACGGCACGAAATAACGCTTCCTCATAATCTGGGCAACGATGGTCCCCACGGTTGCCCGATCGAAAAAACGATAGCCAATTAATAGAACGCCATGATAAGCGCCCCAAAGAACAAACGTCCAGTTAGCGCCATGCCATAACCCCACGAGCAGCATGACGAGTATCAGGTTGCGGTATAAAACGAACCGGCCTCTGCTCATTCGGCTAAGCGGCATAAACAAATAGTCCCGCAACCACAAGGAGAGGGTAATGTGCCACCTCCGCCACAAATCAGGCGGGTTCCTGGATAAGGCCGGACGGGCAAAATTGAGCGGAAACTCAAAGCCGAGCAACTTAGCGCAACCGCGAGCGATATCGGTATAGCCGGAGAAATCAAAAAAAACCTGATTAGCGAATGCAACGCCACCCGTCCACGCGGATAGCCAGCCGGGATGCGCACTCGGATTATTAAAATAGCTGTCAGAAACGACAGCGAATCGATCGGCAAAGACAACCTTTTTCAGAAGCCCGGAAAGAATAAGGACAATTCCGCTTTGGACAACGATTGCCGCCGGTCGCCGCCAGAATTGAATTTGAGAGATGAATTGCCGTGCCCGAATGATCGGACCTGCGATCAAATGAGGGAAGAAAGCGATGAAGAAGGCGTAATCGATGAAGTCCCTGACAGCCTTCATCTTTCCCCAATAAACATCGATCGTGTAAGAGAGACTGGCAAAAGTATAGAAGCTGATTCCGACAGGAAGAATGATCCGTAAAACAACGGAAGATTGAGATATGTTGAGTACCGAAGCCAGGGAGCCTGCGAAGAAATTGTAATATTTGAAGAAACCGAGAATTCCCAGGTTCACTACCAGGCTGACGACGAGCAGAATTTTTTTTCGGCGACCGCTCGCCACCTCCAGGAGAATTCCCAGCCAATAGTCAACCACCGTGGATGTAAGGATGAGAACGATGAACCGGGGATCCCACCACATGTAAAAGATATAGCTGGCACAAAGGAGCAATACTTTACCGATCCGAAACGGGACGCTGTAAAACACCGCCAGCACGATCAAAAAAAAGATCCAGTATTGAAAACTGTTGAATAACATCGGAAAAAGCGGCTTTGCGGCTATTTAGGCTCGGCAGCGCCGCCTGGAGTTAGCCGATTAATTCGGCTGCCGCTACTTTATTAACTTCTACCTAACGAGACATTCGATTTTAAAAATATCTGATAGCAATTATGCGTTCGTTTTATCCTTGGTTTGTTCCACAATATGGTCCACGATATCTTTTACCGTTTTGACGTTATAGAGGGCCTCATTTGGAATCTGGATAGCGAACTTCTCTTCCATTTCGAAAGCGCTTTCGAGCGCCCCGAAAGAATCGAGTCCTAACTCCTCGGTCAATAACGCCTCGGACTTTATATTAGCCGGGTCCATCTTTAATTGCTTGGCCAGGATTTCTTTAACGGTTTGCTCGATCTCGGTCCTGCGGTCCATATGGCTACTCCTTGAATTTTGAAAAGATCAAACAGACATTGCAGTTACCGAATCCGAATGAATTGGACAATACGGTATTCAGCTTTGCCTGCCGGCCAACGCCTGGGACATAATCCAAGTCGCAAGCCGGGTCTTTATCCTTGTAATTTATCGTCGGCGGCACAAACTGGTCCCTGATTGCCAAGGCGCACACCGCTGCTTCAATGGCTCCCGCCGCGCCGATGGTATGGCCGATCATAGACTTGGTCGATGATACCGGAATATCGTAGGCGCGTTTGTCGAACACGGCCTTGATGGCCTTGGTCTCGCAGCGGTCATTGGCGCCAGTGGAGGTCGCATGGGCGTTGATATAGTCAATATCACTGGTGCTGATCCCAGCGTCTTTAATGGCATCAAGCATGACCCGAGAGGCATCCGCCCCCTCGGGTTCGGGCATAACGATATGGTATCCGCCTGAGTTGCTGGCATAGCCAATGATTTCCCCGTAGATGGGTGCGTTCCTTTTTAGGGCGTGTTCCAATTCTTCCAGGATTAACACCGCCGCGCCTTCCCCCAAAACAAAGCCGTCCCGATTTAGATCGAACGGCCGCGAAGCCTCTTTGGGAGCATCATTTCTTCTGGATACAACTCTTAAAGCGGAATACGCGCCAAAGGTGAAACGCGTCAGCGGCGCTTCCACCCCGCCGGAAATGCACACATCCATTTCGCCCCACCGGATCTGCCGAAACGCCTCGCCAACGCCGTGGGCGCCGGACGCACAGGCTGTTGAGATCACCATGTTCGGCCCTAGCACGCCATATTGAATGGCGATGTGGCTGGAAACCGCGTTCGGTGTGATGCGGGGCACGCATATAGGCGTTAAACGGAGCGTGTCCCTCTCATAGGCGATCATCATCTGTTCTTCATGGAATAAGAGCCCACCCAATCCCGAGCCAATGATGGAGCCGACCCTGTATTTATCTTCTTTTGTCAGATCCAATTTGCTATCGGCCAGAGCCATGTGCGTGCAGGCCAGTCCGAAATGCACGAAACGATCTACCCGCTTCGCAACATCCGCGGGCATAAATTGTGACGGATCAAAATCCTTGACCTCGCTGGCGACCGTGGAATCAGCGTCGCCGGTATCAAAACGCGTTACCGTATCGGTTCCAGAGATACCCTCCTTGTTAGCTCGCCAAAATGCCTCTGTCCCGACTCCATTGGAGGCAATAACCCCCAAGCCGGTGATGACCACGCGCCGTTTTCCCATTATTTTTGGTACCTTTAAATTTATTGATTTCGAACAGAAACAAATCCGTTCACGCCGCCTATGAGTCCCGCGGTTTGGGAGACCATTTTATCGTCCTCTTCCCCATGTGCAATCAGAAGCAAGTGTTTTTCTAACGGCCAGATCCGGCATCGGAACTATTGAGCAAGATCAGGAAAATTTGGGCCGCGGCTATTTTGGCTCGGAAGCAACGTTTGTGGAACCATCTGATTGCAACCGTCTGACTAATTCAGCCACCATTATCTCGGTAAATTTCTGCCGACCTTTGGCATTGAGATGGTAGCCATCAAAATAATATTGAGGTGCTTCGATGAAATCGAACATGTGCTCGGGAAGCGAAAAAACGGACTTGTTGTCGGTCGTAATGCCGCCAAAGAAAGTATCGTAGGCCATGGAAAACCCCGAGAATCCACCAAACGGACCGCGGGGGGCAGGCATCAGCACGATCGCAGTCGAACTACCTGAATAACGCTCCAGAATTTTCCTGAGCCAGTAACGCTGAAATTTTATCAAGAGCGCTCTCTCCGCTTCCGTAGGCGGCGTCAGGCTGCGCCTGATAGCCTCTCTTTGGGCTTCCGTTAGTCGCGACGGAAAACTTAGTTGACCTGTAACCGGATCATAGCGAGTGCCCGCAATGTCGCCCTCGTGTCCTTCATAGGTTGTGCGTGAACGAACGGCGCTCCGCGCCAGTTGAATGCTTTTCACACGCGCTATCGGATTTTCCAGAAGATCGACAACATCAGCTTGAAATGCCGATCCCCTGAAAATGCATGCCGTGAACGCCCGGTAGCGATCCGACCATCGCTCGAAACCAAACGGAAAATCAAAGCAATCGCCATACCGCAAGAGCGGGCCGGCCATAGAAATTTTCGCGGCCTGAGTGCGGCGGTCGTGACCGTAGCCATAAGGAATGACGATCGCGGAGTAGCGCCGAGCCGTAGGGTCAACTTCTCGCAGGATATAGTGCCATATTTCTATGGATGAAGCCGGCTCCGCCAAGCTTTCAAACTTGAGCCCGCCTTCTGAACCCAACTGATCAGCAACAGCAGCCGAGAACCCTTCCGCAATCCGTGAATCACCCACCACAAGGACCTCTTTCCGGCCGGATGAGACCCGTTGCTTTTCGGCTTTTGTAAGCATGACCATTCGCCCCGCAAATGAAACTGGAGCTAAAATCGACGTGTACAATCCGGTATGGAAGATCGCGCCATCGAGACAAGCGAACAGGGTTAAGCCGAGCAGCAGATTCCGTGCGACGTGAAGCTGCCGGGGCGAAGTGGAAGGCTCGGCCGGAAATTCCGTTCGGATTGTTGTGGGCGCACAATAGTAAACCGCGAGGTACGTAACCACGAGCGCGAGCGCGAACAGCAGCCATCGCCAACTGCGTTGCCATATTCCGGTTGACGGAGAGGCTCTGCTTTCTGGAATTCCAGAAACCGTTACTTTGGCGAGCAATTTTCGCTGTTCCGCATCGCTATACAGTTCGAAGACATAGCTGCCGGCTTGGATCCACGGAGCGGTTGCGCTGCCGGTGGCGCCCGTCGCAAAGAGATCGCGTTTCGCACCATTCATGGATACGTAAACAAAACCCATCGATCCATCTCCCGTGTCCCACCGAATATCGCAGCGGCCAGACTTTACGCCCACGGTTACGCGATCCGGCGTGGCGCTTATCTTGGGAGCGGATTTAACCTTGCCCGTAGCGCTGACGGTCGCGGTCGATTGAGCACTTTCTCCCTCTGCAGATGGCGAGGCCAGACATGCGCCAACTCCGATCACGAGCAGGAGCAGGAGCAATGCATACAGCGTTTTCGGCCTCGGCCACGCTACGGTCCACGCTCCTTCACCAAACGAAGTGAAATTCGGAGAAGAATTATCTCTCATGCTTTTGTCGTGAAACGAAAACGTCCAATCTACGAACCGGACCCTTCTGAACTTCTTCGGTGTTCAACCTGAATTGTCGTGAGGTTTTTTAGCAAACAGATCGAAAAGCTACCCGCATCGGATGGACCAACCAACGCACTAATCTTTTGCCATGCCGGTCCAGCACGGACAGGCCCATATTTCACCACGCCTTGGGCAAAACGCAAGAAATCGGGCGAATGGCGTTTTGTCAGCTGGTTGGCCAGCGGGTTTCGGTGGAGACCGCACAGCGTGCCGCCCGAACGATTCGTATCGATTGAGGTGAGCGCTTTAATTGAGCATCGGCGCCGCTCCCGCTACATTCTCGACGTATAACCAGTGATGAACCGCGTTACCCTTACCGAACCGATTGTTTTTGAGCCAATTTTTGTGGAACGCATATGGGGTGGCCGACGGCTTGAATCCGAATTCGAGAAAAATTTGCCGCCAAATACACGTATCGGCGAATCCTGGGAAATCGTCGATCGTCCCGAAGCTCAAAGCATCGTGCGCGATGGAGCACTTCGCGGGAAAACTTTGCACGAACTTTGGACCCAACATCGACAATCTATCTTTGACGATGTTCCTGATTCTCCGCGGTTTCCCCTGCTCGTAAAGTTGCTCGATGCGCGCGAAAAACTTTCGTTGCAAGTGCATCCGCCAGAAAAAATGGCCGCGGAATTAGCCGGCGAACCAAAAACAGAATTTTGGTACGTCGCCGCCGCCGATCCGGACGCTCGACTCTTCGTTGGACTTAAAGGAGCGATCACTCGCGACCGGTTCGAAAAGGCGCTGCGCTCAGGCACGATTGCCAAACACATTCACACCATTCCAGTTAAGACCGGCGACGCCATGTTCCTTCCGGCTGGCCGTTTGCATGCAGTCGATGCCGGCAATGTTCTGGTCGAAATCCAGCAAAACAGTGACACCACCTACCGCGTTTTCGATTGGAACCGCGTCGACGACAAAGGCAAGCCGCGTCAGTTGCATGTCGATCAGGCATTTCAATGCATCGATTTAAACGACGTTCAACCGCAACCACTGAAAATTGAAGGCGAAGTAATTCTCCGCCACAACTTGTTCGAGATTCAAAAATGGAATCTCATTTCTCAACGCCAGATCTTGCCACCCGGACAATTCGCGATCGTTTGCTGTCTGACCGGCTTGCTTCAGTGCGCCGATGTCGATTTTGCGCCCGGAGAATTTTTTCTGCTGCCGGCTCAACTGCAGGATCGGCAAGTGAATCCGCGAAGCGAGGGAACAAGCCTCTTACGCGTCACAATTCCGGAATTGTAGCGGTGCTTGTATCAAGCACCGAAGCCAAATAATCAGGCGCTTGCCACAACGCCTCTACAACAATCGATTAAACCGAGATCCAGACGCGTCGGACAACGTCGCGATTTTTTACCGGTATCGTGTTTGTCTTATGCGGCTCGCTTTTCTTGGGCGCAGTCGAGACAATAAATGTGCCCGCTCCACACAATGAAAAGCAGCAAATCACGATCGCGATTTTTGCCGTCCAGGTCATGAATTTTGCTTATCGAACGCTTTTCCTTCCACAGCTTGCCCCAGGCGCCGCAAGTAAGTAAAGCTGTAAATGCCCGTCCTGTGACCATCCTGCCAGCGCGGCTGCAACGCGTAGCCGCCTACGAGATCAAAACTGGTGAGCCGGAAACTTTCCGGCGAATAAGTCACGTCCGGTCGCACAACGTTACCAAGCACGTCTGGTTCGCCACCGCATGCCGCGCACGGACATGCGCGTCGCAGAAGCTCGAGACCAAAATACGACTCCATTCCGTCGTTCCAATGAATCGCCAGTTCGTTTCCGATTTGTTGAATATTCGTCGGCTCCAGGCGCACCGCGCAATCTTAGCAGGATGTCCATCTTGCGAACAAGCGCGTTGGATCGACCGCTCCGCCGGGTGGAGATCTCGATCCACCTATTCACGCTTTGCCCGAACACGCTCACCGAAAATCGCCGTGCCGACGCGCACCAGCGTTGCGCCTTCCTCAACCGCAATCGGGAAATCATTTGTCATTCCCATGGAAAGGTGCGGCAGTTTCATCTGAAAATCACTTTCAAGCGCGTCGCGCAATTCGCGAAGATCGACAAAATACTTTCGTGACGCCTCCGCTTCGTTCGCCAGCGGCGGAATCGTCATGAGCCCTTCGATTGTGAGACGCGGCAAAACGAGCAATTGCTCCATTTGGCTTGGCAACATTGTCGGATCGAATCCGAATTTACTCCCCTCTCCCGCCAGATTCACTTCCAGCAAAACTCGCGGGTGCACTCCTTCTTCATCCGCGATCCGGTTTATCTCCTGCGCGAGCGCGAGCGAATCAACGCTGTGAATCATTTCAAACAAGAGCAACGCGTGCCGGATTTTGTTTTTCTGGAGATGCCCAACGAAATGCCAGCGCAAGTTCGATGGCAGCTCCGGAATCTTTACTCGCGCCTCCTGCACTCTACTTTCACCAAACAAAGTCTGACCCGCTTCAATCGCCTCTCGCACTCTGGCGGCGTCGTGCGTCTTCGAAATCGCGACCAGCTCGATCTCACTCAACGACCGGCCGCTTTTCGTGGCAGCCTGCGTAATTTGCGCCTGAACAAGCTCGAGATTTTTCGCGACATCTTCCATGCGCGAACTTCCCACCGCCGCAGGTGACCGGCAAGATTTGAGGCGGGACAATTGGCTAGCGCAATATTAACTGACAAATTGCCCGCTCTTGGCTAGAACGAGTCGATTATGAAACGCTTTTCACTCTTTATCGTAGTTATCGTCGCCCTTGGTTACTCCAATCTTTCCGCGCAGACAAAGATCGACTTGCAGCCCAGCGACACCGTCCTCAGCATTCTGCAAGGCAGCACCGGTCAAACAGTCGAGTTGCGTTTGAGATCCGGCGAGAAGATGGGCGGCAAGGTCGAAAAAGTTACCGACAACGTCGTGCATCTTTCGCAGCTGACCGGCGCAGAATTTTTCGACGGTTTCATCGACACGAAAGACATCGCCGCCGTCGTGATTCGAACCAAAGGCAAGTAGCGGGCATCTTCATCTTGCAGGCGGCATCTCGGCAAGTCGGAGCGGATAAACGGCTTGGAACGCTGGCGCTCGCCAATAGACAATGGCGATCATGAAGAGGTTTTCCAGCAGTCAACGGTCCAGCAATTCCGTGATCTGATTTGCCAGCCTTGGACCGATGCCGGCTTCTTCATGTTTGAAATAAATGAAAACATCGTCCCATCTGCCATCCTGTTGCCGGACGAATTCCACCCAACGTTCGATGTCGATCTTGCTGTAATCCTCGCGTCGCAAGCGCAGATAGCCGTAATCGGCCGTCGCCACTTTCGGTGTCTCCAGTTTTTCTGTGTCGGCAATACAGAGCGCGATGTTGCGTGACTTCAAGATTCCAAAAATCTCGTCCTCAAACCATGATTCGTGGCGAAACTCAAACGCCGCCCGCATCCCGTTGGGCAGTCCATTGATGAAATCGCCGAGCACAAAGGTGTCTTTCTTGAAATTTGGTGGAAGCTGAAACAATACCGGGCCTAATTTTTCGCCGAGCCCCGAGATAACATCATAAAAATATCGCAGGGTGTCCGCACAATCGCGCAGCTTGGCAAAATGCGTGATCTTTTGCGGCGCTTTCAGGCTGAAGCGAAAATTTTCCGGCGTCAGTTGTTTCCAATTATCGATCGTCTTCGCGGCCGGGATGCGATGGAACGTGTAATTGATCTCGGTGGTTGAAAGGCGTTCGGCATAAAACGGCAACATTTTTGCCGCCGGCAAATCTTCCGGATAAAAGTTTCCCTTCCACTCGGCGTACTGAAATCCTGATGTTCCAATCCAAAACTTCATAAAAAAGGCGCGAGAATGAAA
>Ga0184618_10000290_pt1 | contig 11646 bp, 11 predicted proteins | sample PLM0_30_b1_FD_133159 | JGI IMG/M metagenome (GOLD analysis project Ga0184618, IMG submission 133159) | Groundwater sediment microbial communities from an aquifer in East River, Colorado, USA - PLM0_30_b1 | ecosystem: Environmental > Terrestrial > Soil > Riparian zone | place: USA: East River...
CCCCCCCCCCCCCCCCCCCCCCAGCTCCCCGCTCCCCGTCCCATCTGCTCCCGCCTTCTCCGCCGCTTCCAGGGCCGCCACCTGCTCGTCGATCGACGGCTTCCCCGGCGTGGCGACCGCCGCGCGCGCGTGCGCCTTGTACCACTCCATCAGCCGCTCGGTCTCATCGGTCGAGATGAACGCGCCTTGCACCCGCAGCGGCTCGCTCTTGCCGGGCGGCAGGAACAGCATGTCGCCGTTGCCGAGCAACGTCTCGGCGCCGTTCTGGTCGAGGATGGTGCGGCTATCCACCTTGGCCGACACGCGGAACGCGATCCGACAGGGGAAGTTGGCCTTGATGAGGCCCGTGATCACATTCACCGACGGTCGTTGGGTCGCGAGGATCAGGTGGACGCCGATCGCGCGTGCCTTCTGCGCCAGAACCGCGAGCGGCGTTTCAATCTCTCCTTGCACCGTGAGCATCAAGTCCGCCAGCTCGTCCACCACCAGGACGATGTAGGGCAGGATGCCGTCGGTGTACTCGCCGTCCAGCGGCAGCTCTTTCTGGATCCCGGCCTGCGTGGCCAGGGTCTCGCGCGGACCCTTGAGCGGCTTCTTCTCCTCGACCTTCTTGTTGAAATCGGTGATGTTCCGCGCGTGATTGGCGTGCAGCAAGCGGTAGCGCCGCTCCATCTCCCACACGGCCCACTTCAGCACGTTGGCGGCCTTGTGGTGGCTCGTCACCACGGGGAGGCCGAGGTGCGGCAGCGCGGCGTACATCGACAACTCGACCATCTTCGGGTCGATCATCAGGAGCTGCAACTTCTCGGGCGGGTGGGCGTACACCAGGCTCGTGATAATCGCGTTGATGCAGACCGACTTCCCCGAGCCGGTTGCCCCCGCGATCAGCAGGTGCGGCATCTTGGTGAGATCGTCCACCACCTCGTCGCCCTCCAGATTGCGCCCCAGCACGACGGGGAGGACGCGGCTCGGCCGGCGGAACTCGGTGGAGTCGATCATGTCGCGGACGTGGACCATCCGGGGCGTCGGGTTCGGCACCTCGATCCCGATCGCGGCCTTCCCCGGGATCGGCGCCACGATGCGGAGCGACTGCGCCCGCATCGCGAGCGCGAGGTCGTCGGCGAGCGCGGACACGCGCCCCACCTTGACGCCCCGCCCCGGCTCGAGCTCGTAGCGCGTCACCACGGGGCCGACGGTCTTGTGAATGATCTGCGCGCCGACGCGGAACGTCTCGAGCGTCGCGACGAGGCGCCGCCCCATCTCGTCGATCTGCACCGCGTCGGCGTCGCCCACGGCCTCGGGCGGCTCGGTGAGGAGGTCGATCGGCGGGAGCAATACACCCGCGGGGCTTGGGGCTCGGGGCTCGGGGCTTGGGGTTGATTTCCGGAGCTTGTCGCGCGGGCTGGGCCGCCTGGTGCCAGGCGCGGGACTGTATTCGGGTCTTGGCATTTCCAGCTTCGTCGATCTGCTGGTGCTCGCCGGTTCCATGCCCCGAGCCCCGAGCCCCGAGCCCCGAGCCCGCAGTATGGTGAGCGGATGCCAGCCCACCGTCACGATCCCCAGCGCCGACAGCGCGAACAACCCCACCAGCACGCCGCCCGCCGTCCCGATGGCCCCTTGGATGCCGCTCGCGAGGAACGCCGGGAGCAGCCCGACGAGCCGCTGGGTCGGGGTCCAGTGGGTGTAATCGAACGGAAAGGCGGGACCGATCGCGATCGCGATGCTATAAGGGAGAAGGAGGATGAGTCCCGCGCCCAGCCCGGCGGCGCGCCTCCAGGAAAGCGGCCCGAGACGCTCGAACGCCGCCAGCGCCCACGCGATGCCCAGCACCGGCACCACCGCGGCGCCGAGTCCAAGCACCTTCCACAGGAGCGCGCCGATCGCCCGCCCCCAGCTGCCGGTCAGGGGGACCTGCAGCAGCGTGAGGCCGAAGAACAACCCCAGTAGGAGGGCCGCGACGCCGATCAACTCGTTGCGGGCCTTCGAGTTCATACGGTGATGCGGCGGTCCGCGTACACGGGGACGACGGTGAACCGATCGGGGTGTGCGCAGTACGCGACGTCGTCGCCGAGGCCTGTCTCGGCGAGTTGGCGCGCGGCGTCGCTCGCATCGAATGCGTCCTCCCAGCCGCCCTGCTGCCCCGCCAGGTCGAGCGACACCTGCGCGGCGTCGTTCAGGGCCACCTTGCGAGCGCCTTTCTTCACGGCCTTGACGAGGCGTCCCGCGGTGTAGGCGTCCTCCAGCGCGAACTGTTTCTCGCGGCCCGCGCACATGATCACGAGCTCGCCGCGCTCGGCAAACACGACCCTCGCCCGCTCGGCGACGGCGCTGAAGTTCAGGGCGGCGGCGACGAGCACGGGATCGCCCCCCTGCGCCGCGACCAGCGCCGGGGTGCCGTTCGTGGTCGCGAGATACACCGTCTTCCCACCCACCGCCTCGCGCGTCATCTCCCGCGGCGAGTTCCCCAGGCCGAATCCTTCAATCTTGAGCATGCGCCGCTCGCCCGCGAGCACGATGCCGTCCTTCTCGAGGTTGGCGGTGAGGCGGACGGCTTCCTCGGAGGTGGCGGCGGGCACGACCGCTCTGGCGCCCGACGAGAGGGCGGTGACGATGCTGCTCGTGGCGCGGAGGACGTCGATGACGACCACCCCTCGGCCCGCCAAGTCACCAGCGTTGAGGCCGAGTGGGGTAAAGTAGACGTCGATCTTCATGTCGGGTCTTTGAGGAGCTGCGGTTCGCGCTCGAGGAATTTCGTGTCGACCTTGCCCTCGATGAAGTCCGGGTGGCGCATCACCCGGCCGAGGAACGGGATCGTCGTGGTCACGCCTTCAATGATAAACGAGTCGAGCGCCTGCCGCATGCGCGCCAGGGCCTCCGCCCGGGTGTTGCCGTGCACGATCACTTTGGCGAGCAGCGAATCGTAGTAGGGCGGCACGGTGTAGCCGGCGTAGATGTGCGTGTCCACCCGGACGCCCGGCCCGCCGGGGGGATGATACGCGGTGATCAGTCCCGGGGACGGCTGGAAGTTGCGCGCCGGGTCCTCGGCGTTGACGCGGCACTCGATCGCGTGGCCCCGCAGCCGGTTCCCGTTCATCACGAACGAGAGCGGCTCCCCCGCCGCGACGCGGATCTGCTCCTTCACCAGGTCGAAGTTGGTGCACATCTCCGTCACGGGATGCTCGACCTGGATGCGCGTGTTCATCTCCATGAAATAGAACGAGCCGTCTTCGTCGAGCAGGAATTCGATCGTCCCCGCGCCCACGTAGGCGATCGATTCAGCCAGCTTGACCGCCGCGTCGCCGATGTCCTCGCGCAGCGTCTGGTCGAGCGCCGGGCTCGGCGCCTCTTCGATCAGCTTCTGGTGGCGGCGTTGCACCGAGCAATCGCGCTCGCACAGGTGCATCACCTTCCCGTGCGTGTCGCCCATGATCTGCATCTCGATGTGGCGGGGCCGAGCCAGGTATTTCTCGAGGTACACCTGCCCCGAGCCGAACGCGGCCAACGCTTCCTGCGTCGCGAGGTTGAACGCCTGGGTGAACTGCTCCGGGTCCGCGGCGACGCGCATCCCCTTGCCGCCGCCCCCCGCCGCCGCCTTGATGATCACCGGAAACCCGATCTTGGCCGCGATCTTCAGCCCCTCGTCGGGCGACTCAACGGGACCGGGCGAGCCCGGCACGGTCGGGACCTTGAGCTTTTGGGCGATCTTGCGGGCGGCGGCCTTGTCGCCCATCTGGCGGATCTGGTCGGGTGTGGGGCCGATGAACGTGATGTTGGACGCGCCCACCTTTTCGGCGAACTCCGGGTTCTCGGCGAGGAACCCGTACCCGGGGTGGATCGCGTCCGCCCCCGTGATCTCGGCCGCGGCGATGAGGCGAGGGATGTTGAGGTAGCTGTCGCGGCTCGGGGCCCGCCCGATGCACACGTCGTCGTCGGCAAACCGCACGTGCAGCGCCTCGCGGTCCGCCTCCGAATACACGGCGACCGTCTCGACGCCCAGCTCCTTGCACGCGCGGATGACCCGCAGGGCGATCTCCCCGCGGTTCGCGACCAGCACTTTCTTGAACATCAGGGGGTCAGCTCGATCGCCCCGGCCGCATCGGCGCCGCCCAGCCGGTTCCCGGAGGAATCCACGCCGGACACCTTCAACGCGAACTCGCTCGGGTTCGACGAGTAGAAGATCGCGCTCTCGTAGCTGATCACGCCCTGCTGGTACCAGTGGAACAGGGACTGGTCGAAGGTCTGCATCCCGTACTGCACCGAGCCCTCGGCGATCAAATCGGGAATGCTGAGCTGCTTCGAGAGGTCCCGCACGTTGTCGGCCACCGCCGCGGTGTTGATCAGGACCTCCGCGGCCGGTATGCGGCCGCGGCCGTCCTTGCGCGGCACGAGGCGCAGGGAGATCACGGCCTGCAGCGCCGTGGAGAGGAGATGGCGGATCTCGTCGTGCTGGTGCGGCGGGAAGAACGAGATCACGCGGCTGATCGTCTGCGTCGCGTCGGTCGTGTGCAGCGTGGAGAATACCATGTGGCCCGTGTCCGCCGCCTTCAGCGCCGTGTCCAGCGTCTCCATGTCGCGGATTTCGCCGATCAGGATCACGTCCGGGTCCTGCCGCAGCACGTGCCGCAGGGCCGAATTGAACGACAGCGTGTCGTTGCCCACCTCGCGCTGCGAGATGTTGGACAGCTGGTCGCGGTGCAGGAACTCGATCGGGTCCTCGATCGTGATGATGTTGACCCGCCGGTTCGTGTTCACGTGATTGATCATCGCGGCGAGCGCCGTGGACTTCCCCGACCCCGTCACGCCGGTCACCAGCACCAGGCCGCGCGGCTTGAGCGCGATCTCCTCCATCACCGGGGGCAGGTTCAGGTCCTTGATGTGCTTCACCTCGTAGGGGATCGCCCGAAACGCGAACGCCACCGTGCCGCGCTGCTGATACACGTTCGTCCGGAAGCGGCCCACGCCTGGCACGCCGATCGCGAAGTCCGCCTCCTTGTGCTCGGCGAATTCCTTCACCTGGCGCGGCGTCATGATCTGCTCGGCGAGCGATTTCAGCTCCTCGGGCTTGAGCGGCGTCGTGTCCAGCCCCACCAGCTCGCCGTTCACCCGGACGGTCGCCGGCCGGCCCACCTTGAGGAGCAGGTCCGAGCCGTTGCGCTGCACCATCGTGGTGATGGCCTGCTTGAAGTTGAACGCTACGGGAGCCGCATCAGCCATTGGGATCCACCCGGAAGAGGACCTGCCCGAATTCGACCGGCTGCGCGCTCTGCACGCATACTTCTTTCACGACTCCACCGACCTCGGACTCGATCTCGTTCATGATCTTCATCGCTTCGATGATGCACACCACCTGACCCACGTTCACGCGGCTCCCGACCTTCACGTAGGCCTGCGCCCCCGGCTCGGGGGACTGATAAAACGTCCCCACCATCGGCGATTTGATCTCGAGGAGATGAGAGACAGCGGCGGGGGAGGCGGGACCCGTGGCGGAACCGGGCGCCGGCGCCGCCTGCATCGCCGGCCCCTGCGTCACCAGGACGTGTCCAGCCGCATTCCCCGCCACGTGCCCGGCCTTCGAGACCCGCACGGACGACCACGCACCGAACAACCCGCGCCGGATCTCGATGGCGCCGACTTCCGGGGCGTCCTTCAGGATTTGCACGATCTGCGCGATGATGTCGAGCTTCATACCGTGAACATACCCCCCATCGGCCCCTACACCAGTTCCACGAGATCCGTGCGCCCGTCCGACAGCAGGACCGGGCCGTGAGCGGCGAGGTGCACGTCGTCCTCGATCCGCACCCCGCCCCGCCCGGGGACGTACACCCCCGGCTCGATCGTCACCACGGCATCCAGCGGCAGCGGCTCCACCGCGGTGCGCGCGAGCCGCGGTGCCTCGTGCACCGCGAGCCCCAGCCCGTGCCCCGTCGAGTGCCCGAAGGCGCCCCCGAAGCCGCGCGCCTCGATCGGATCCCGCGCCAGCCCGTCCGCCTCGCGGCCCGGCATCCCTGCCCGCACGCCCTCGCGGGCGCGGCGCTGCGCTCCCGCCACCAGATCGTACAGCGCCCGCTGCGCCTCGGTGGCCCGCGCACCGACGACGACGGTGCGCGTGATATCGGCGCAGTACCCGTCGACCACGGCGCCGAAGTCTAGCAGCAGCCATTCCCCCCCCGCCACGGCCCGCCGGCTCGTCTGCGCGTGCGGCAGCGCCGTGCGCGGGCCGGACGCCACGATCGTCGGGAACGGATGTCCCTCGCTGCCGAACCGGCGCAGCGCGGCCTCGAGCAGCCCGGCGATCTCGATTTCGGTCTGGCCGGGCCGCACGGCGACGAGCGTCGCGCGCAGCGCCTCGCCCGCGAGCGTGGCGGCGGCGCGGATCGCGGCGACCTCGTCGGGATCCTTGCGCGCGCGCAGCCCTTCCACCAGTTCGCCGGCCGCCTTCCAGCGCCAGGCCGTTCCCGCCCCCCCGGACAGGCGTTCGGCTTCCTTCACCGTCAGCGTGTGCGCCTCGTAGCCCACCGTCGCGAGGGGGCCGAGGGTGGGCAGCTCCTTGAAGAGCCGGTCCCAGACACTCGCCGTCTCGATCTCGACGCGCGCCACGGCGCCCGCTTCCTGGCGTGCCTGCTCGTCGTAGCGAGAGTCGGTGACGAGCAGCAAGTCGCCGCGGGTCGCCACCGCCATCCCCGCCGAGCCGCTGAATCCGGTCAGGTAGCGAATGTTGGGGCGGGAGGTGACGAGCAGCGCGTCGAGCCCGTCTCCCTCCAGCAGCGCGGCGAGCGCCTCGTGTCGCTCGCGGCGCCGGTCAGCGGAGGGGGCCATCGCGGGACGCGAGATACCCGACGAGCCCCTCGAGTCCCAGGCGATAGCTGTCGGGCCCGAACCCCGTCACGACGCCCACCGCGAGATCCGCGAGCAACGACCGCCGCCGCTCCGGCTCGCGGGCGAAGATATTCGAGAGGTGCACCTCGACGAAGGGCACGCGCACAGCGAGCAGCGCGTCGCGCACCGCGAGGCTGGTGTGCGTGAACGCGGCCGCGTTGATCACCGCCCCCGCGGCGCGGCCCTTCAGGGCCTGAATCGCTTCGACCAGCTCGCCCTCGTGGTTCGTCTGCGTCCAGCTGCATTCGACGCCCAAGGCGCGCGCGCGCGCGCGCACCGCGGTCTCGATCTCCGCCAGACTGGCGCGGCCGTACAGGTCGGGCTCGCGCTCCCCCAACAGGTTCAAGTTGGGGCCGTTCAGAACCGCGACGTGCACTAGGACTTGAGCTTTTTCAGCCACTGCTGGAACTGATCGGCATCCGCCTCCTCTTCAGGGGGCCGCAGCGAACGCCCTGACGAACGGCCCGGCGTGCGCGGACCCTCTGCGTCGGCCGAACCCGCGTCGGCGGGAGCTGCGGACGCCGCCTGGCCGGCTCCTTTGGCCCCGGCGAAGAACTGGTCGAACGAGAATCCCCCTCCCTGTCCCTCTGGTCCGCCTGGCGCGCCGCTTGGCAGGGCGTCCGTCGGTCCGCGCTCCGGCTCCACCCGGCGCGTTTGGTCGTCACCGAACACTGAGTCGAGCGAGATATGGTCCCGCGCGGGATGCGACGGCTCCCCGGGCATTGGGCCTCCTCCCGCCGCATCGAAGGCGGAGTCGAGCGTGCTCGGGTCAGCCGCCGCGGGCGGCGCGGGCGCGCCGCGACCGGACCAGATGCCCTTCAGGAACGCCTGCGCCGATACGCCGGACCGCGGCGCCCTTCCCCTCCCACCCCCCGACAGCTGCTCGACCTTGCGCCGCAGACGCGCGTCGCTCGGGCGCTGCGCGAGCAACGCCTGATACACGCGCAGGGCGTCCTGCTGATGCCCCTGTTTCAAGTACAGCTCCGCCATCGTCTCGGTGAGCACCGGTTCGGCCCGCGACAGCGTCGCGGTGTCGGCGGCGCCGTCGTCGTCGGACAACGCGACCGCCGCCGGAATCGGTGCCGGAGGCGGGGCGGGCGGCGGCGGCGGCGCCGCGCGGGCCGGTGCGGGCGCCGGCGGCCGGGGAGGAGCGAGAGCCGACAGAATGTCATCCGGCATGATGAGCGGCAGATCCACCTGCGGCAGCGCCTCGTCTCCCCCCGACTCGAGCGCCGCACGCTCTCCTGCGGCTGGGTCCGGCGTGTCGAGCTTGAACATTCCGCTGCCCTCGTACTGCGTGCGCGCCAATCCCTCCACCTCCACCTGCTCGAGTTGCTGCGAGTTTAGCTCGACGTCTTCCTGTACCTCGAGCCCCTCGGCACGCGCGGCGGCATGCGCCTCGGCATTGAAAGCGATCGAGCCGTCGAACGTTTCGACTTCGGGCGCCAGCGTCGCGGGCAGGGGGGGGGGCGGGGGGGGCGGGGGGGGCGGGGGCGGGGGGGGCGTGGACCGAGCCGCAGGCGCGGAACGCGCGGCGGGGGCGGCGACCGCGGGCTTCATGGCCAGCGCCTTGGTCTTCGCGCGCCCCAGAGCCTCGGCGGCGTCCCCATTCATCGGGTCGGCGTTGAGGAGCCGGCCCAGCCATTCGACGGCCTCGTCGAACCGGCCGTTCCGCTCGGCCAACTCGCCAAGGACCTTCAATGCGATAATGTTTTCGGGGTCCAGCTCCAGGACCTTGCGGAACACTTGCTGCGCCCCGGCGTCGTTCTTCATGTCGATGAGGCAGCGGCCGTACACGATGTGGGCGCTGACGTAATCGGGGTGCAAGGCGAGACCGCTCTGGCACAGTTCGATGGCCCTATCTAGTTCTCCCGCTTTACGATAGGCGTCCGCCAGGGGCGCGAAATTGCGCCCCTTGGGGTTCTCGACCCACCGACGCTCGAGCTTCTCTATCTCGCTGGTGTAGGCCACGGCCTAAGTCTATGTGGGGATTGGACGAAGATAGTGTCCGGCCGGCGTCGCTGTCAATCAGATGGGGCGGCCTATCGCTTGAGTTTGTGCGTTGTCGTTTCTAGACTTATGCCCTTCCACCTCCTCTCTGACCGGAGCTAGGACGCGCCATGATGCGTTCGATGCGGGCCAACGCCAAGTGGGTCTTCTACATCCTCGCCGGGTCCTTCATCCTGTGGCTCGTCATCGGTCAGGTGACGGAGATCCTCAGCCCCAGCGGAAATGTGGTGCTCCGCATCAATGGCCGTGAGGTTCAGATCGCCGAGTACCAGGAGCGGCTTCAGGTCGCGTACGACCAGTACCGCGAGCAGACCGGTACCGCCGCGTTGAGCCGCGAAGTAGAGCAGCAGATTCAGGATCAGGTCGTCAACCAACTGATCCAGGAGCGCTTGTTGGAGCAGGAATACCGGCGGCTCGGCATCGGCGTGACCGGCGAGGAGATCCTCGAGGCGGCGCGGACCTCCCCACCTCCCGAGGTGATGCGCGACCCGCAGTTCCAGACCGATAGCCAGTTCGACATCCGCAAATGGCAGGCATTCCTGCAGGGAGGGGCCCCGCCCGTCCAGCTCGCGCAGATCGAGGCGATATACCGCGACCGGATCCCGCAGATCAAGCTGATGCAGTACCTCACGGCCGACGTCTACATCCCCGACGCCAAGCTCTGGCGGATCTACAAGGACCAGCACGACAGCGCCACTGTGGCGGTGCTCCCCGTCTGGCCCGCGCGGATCACCGACTCGATCCCGGTCAGCGACGCCGAGCTGGAGCGGTACCTCGCGGCACAGCGCGACGATTTCAAGCGGCCGGCAGTGGCCTTTGTGCGGTTCGTGGCGCTCCCGCGCCTTCCCGACGCGGCCGATACGGCGGCGGCGCGCGCGCACCTTGCGCGCATTCGCGCCGAGTTGGCGCGTGGCGTCAGGTTCGAAGACGTGGCGCGGCGCGAGTCGGCGGACACCGTAAGCGGGAAGCGGGGCGGCGACCTGGGGTGGGTGAAGCGCGGCGACGCGACGTTCGACCCGCAGTTCATGGAGGGCGTGAAGGGCCTCGCGCCCGGTCGCGTGTCGGCGCCGGTGCTCACGCAGTTCGGGTACCATCTCGTCCGCGTGGACGCCGCGCAGGGCGACTCGCTGAAGCTGCGCCACATCCTCGTCCCGATCGTCCTGCAGGGCGCACGGCTCGACACGGTCGAGGCGCGCGCCGACAGTCTGGAGCGCCTCGCGGCCGACCAGGCCGACGGAGCGCTGCTCGACAGCGCCGCCAAACGGTTCAACCTGCCGCTCTCCCCTCTGTATCGTGTCGTCGAAGGAGCGCCGTTCGAACTGGGGCGCTACCAGATTCCGGACGTGAGCGTCTGGGCGTTTGAGGCACGCGTCGGAGAGACGAGCCCCGTGGTCGAGGCGAAGCCGGCGTACTACGTCTTCCGGCTCGACTCGCTCGTGCCCGCCGGCGTGCCGCCGCTCGCCGAGGTGCGGGAGCGCGTCTTGGCCGCCGTCAAGCTGGAGAAGCAGCGGGCGATCGCTCACCGCCGCGCCGACTCACTCGCGGCGGCGCTGCGCGGGACGCGCGATCTGCGGGCCGCCGGCGCCGCCCGCGGGCTCGCGGTGGATCGGTTCGGGCCGTTCACGCGCCTGCAACCCCCCGGCTATCTGGGGCGGGAGCCTCTCCTCGTGGGCGCGGCGTTCGGATTGCGGGTGGGCGAGCGGAGCGGCGTGATCGTCGGGGAGGGCGGCGACTTCATCATGGAGTCCCTTGGCCGCAAGATGGCGGACTCGTCGGCGTGGCTGGCGCAGCGGGAAGTACAGCGCGCCCAGCTGCTCAGCGCGGTGCGCCAGGCGCGCGTTCAACTGTACCTGGAGGGCCTGCGCGCCAAGGCCAAGATCGTGGACCGGCGGAAAGAGATCTTCCGCACCCAGGCCTCCGCCGAGGCCGCCCTGTAGCGGCGGCTTACTCCACCAGGCGCTTCGGCTTCGCGTCCCGCGGCGGCTCCTCGTCGGGGGACCGCTGGATACTGTCTTCCGCGTCCGAGAGCGCGCGCTTGAACTCGCGCAGTCCCTTGCCCACCGCCCGTCCCGCATCCGGCAGCCGGTTGGCGCCGAACACGAGCAGCACGATGAGCAACAGGATGACGATCTCGCCCCCGCCCAGATTGCCGAACATGGGGACCTCCTACTGACTCAGGCGCTTGGGGCCCCCACCCTGCGCGGGCGGCAGGGGCGCGTCGGTCGGCGCCGGGGGTTCCACGGATTCGTCCTTCAGGCCCCGCTTGAACTCCTTGATCCCCTTCCCGATCGACGCCCCGATCTCGGGGATCCGCTTGGCCCCGAAGAAGAGCACGAGGATCAAGAGGAGGATGGCGATTTCGGTGAAGCCGAGATTGCCGAACATGGTATCCTCGTCTAGAAGAGCGACCGGGCGACGAGGTACGCGATCGCGACACCTACCACCGCGAGTAGCGATACATCGAGCCCGATCGGCCCCAGGGTGACTGACACAACCAACAGATCCAGGTGTACCGGCCCGAACGTCGGCGTCACGGACCAGGTGAAAATCTCCTTCGCGGGCCCCTGGGGCAGGAAGCGCCGCAGGAACGCGTGCACCAGCCCCCCGAGCACGAAGCCGGTGGCGAGCACGCCGCAATAGAACAGCGGCCGGCGCGGGCCGCGCGCCCCGCTAGCTGCGCCGCTCCACGGCATACGCGATGCTCCCTTGGAGCGCGTCCCGCGCGGGCGACGGGGGGAGCCCGTCGAGCTCCGCCTCCGC
>Ga0184618_10000291_pt1 | contig 11634 bp, 12 predicted proteins | sample PLM0_30_b1_FD_133159 | JGI IMG/M metagenome (GOLD analysis project Ga0184618, IMG submission 133159) | Groundwater sediment microbial communities from an aquifer in East River, Colorado, USA - PLM0_30_b1 | ecosystem: Environmental > Terrestrial > Soil > Riparian zone | place: USA: East River...
AGCAGGGCGAGCGACGTCGGCTCCACCACCGCCACCATCAGGCCGCCGACGTCATGCGCCGCGTCGGCCAGGTCCGCCATCGGCTCGATCCCTCCGAACATGTTCGGCTGCTGGGCGATCAGGCACGCACAGTCGTCGCTCAGAGCGGCCGCAGCCGCGTCCGGCGCCGTCAGGCCGGTCCCTCCCTCCGACGTGTCGGCAGGCACCTCGACGATCTCGACGCCGGGTCCTGCGCAGTAGGTCGCGAGCACGCGGCGAACCTGCGGGTTCACCGCGGTGGACACCGCGACAAGGTGGCGACCGGTCAGGCGGCAGGCCATCAGCGCCGCTTCGGCCGTGGCGGTCGCCCCGTCGTAATGGGACGCGCTCGCCACCTCCATCCCGGTCAGCTCGCAGATCAGCGACTGGAATTCGTAGATGCTCTGCAGAGTCCCCTGGCTGACCTCCGGCTGGTAGGGCGTGTACGAGGTTGAGAACTCGGCGCGCCCGATCACCTCGCTGACCACGGCCGGGACCAGGTGGCGGTAGACGCCCGCACCCAGCAAGCTGACGTGCGGGATGCGGTTCTGCCCGGCGAGGCGCGTGAGCTCGGCGCGGACCTCCTGCTCGGCGAGCGGGGCGGGCAGCTCGAAGCGGGTCGCGCGGACGGCGGCAGGGATGTCGGCGAAGAGGTCGTCGACCGACTGGACGCCGATCGTGGCGAGCATCCGCTCGCGATCGGCTGCGGTGTGCGGGGAGTAGGACATCAGCCGGCGGTCAGCTCCAGGTAGGCGGCCGCGTCCAGGAGCTTGTCCATCTCCGCCTGGTCGGCGAGGGTGACCTTTGCGATCCAGCCGCCCCCGAACGGATCAGTGTTGAGCAGCTCCGGGCTGGCGCGCAGGTCGGCGTTCACTTCGGCCACGTCGCCCGAGACGGGGGCGAACAGGTCGCTCACCGCCTTGACGCTTTCGACGACGCCAAAGCTCCCGAACTGGGCGAGGCGTGCGCCGATCTCCGGCAGCTCGACGTAGACGATATCCCCGAGCTCATCGGCGGCGAAGCTCGTGATGCCGATGACGGCGACCGAGCCCTCCACGCGCACCCATTCGTGCTCGCGGGAGTAGCGACGGTCGTCTGGCGGGGTCGTGGACATCGGGCTCCTTCGGGGCCGGTGCGGCCGTCGCGCTCAGGCAGCGTCCGGCTTTGGGCGGCGATAGAACGGCAACTTTACCTGCTCGGCGGGGTGCGGGCGTTCACGGACGAGCACCTCGACCGCGCCGCCCAGCGCAGCATCGGCGGCCGGAAGGTACGCCATCGCGATCCTCTCGCCGAGGGTCGGCGAGAGCGTGCCGCTGGTCACCTGGCCGGCCTCCGCCCCGGCGACGAGCACCGGGTAACCATGGCGCGCAATCGCCTCGTCGCGCATCACCAGCCCGACCAGCCGGCGCTGCGGGCCGGTCTGCTGCACCGCTGCCAGGGCGCCGCGCCCGACGAACTCGCCCTTCTCCAGCTTGACGACCCGCCCCAGGTTGGCCTCGTACGGGTTGACGGATCGGTCCAGCTCGTTCCCATACAGCGGCATCCCCGCCTCGAGTCGAAGCGTGTCGCGGCTGCCCAGCCCGCAGGGCTGCAGGCCGATGTCCTGGCCGGTCGACATCAGCGCGTCCCACAGGCGCGGCGCGCGGCGAGCGGCGCAGAACAGCTCGAAGCCGTCCTCGCCGGTGTAGCCGGTGCGGGCGATCAGGCACTCGGTGCCCGCGACCCGTCCCTGGATCGAGCGGTAGTTGCCGAGGGATGTGAGGTCGACGTCGGTCAGGCGGCCGAGCAGCTCCGCGGCGCGAGGGCCCTGCGGGGCGATGAGGGCGGTCTCATCCGAGCGATCGGCGAGTTGAACGTCGAAGTCGCCATGGGCGCTCAACGACTCCAGCTGTGCCAGGACCGCGTCGTGATTGGCCGCGTTGCATACGATCAGGTATCCGTCCTCGACGCGGTACACGATCACGTCGTCGATGATCCCGCCGTCGGCCGCGCACAGCATCGAGTACTGGGCCTGTCCCGCCTCCAGCAGACCCGGGTCGCTGACGAGCGCGTAGCGCGCGAACGCGAGCGCCTCTGGGCCGGACAGGTGGAGCTCGCCCATGTGCGAGAGGTCGAAGAGGCCGACGGCGCTGCGCACGGTCCGGTGCTCGTCGATGATCGAGCTGTACTGCACCGGCATCTCGTAGCCGGCGTACGGAACCATCCGCGCCCCAAGCGCCAGATGGCTGGCGTGGAGCGGCGTGTGGCGCAGGACGGCTGTGGCGTCGGTCACGACGGCGCCCTGCCGAGGGAGAGCTCCGCCACCTCACCTCGTGCCGCCAGGAGCTCGACCGCGCGCTGGACCACCCCACGCTCGGTGGCGTGGGTCATGTGCTGCAGCGCCTCCTCGATCGGGAACCAGCCGACCTCGTCGAATTCGTGGTCGTGGTCCTCGAGGCGACCGCCGATGGCATGCATCAGGAAGAAGTGCACCGTCTTGTGGAAGCGCGTCCGGCCGTGGACGAAGAAGTAGGTGATCGCGCTGATCGGCTCCTCGAGCTCGACCAGCAGGCCGGTCTCCTCGCTCGTCTCGCGGAGGGCCGTCTCCGCCAGTGTCTCGCCGGAGTCGGGCGTTCCCTTGGGCAGCGCCCAGAGTGGCGGGTGACGGCGGCCCACGAGGATGATCTCGACTTGGCCGCCCTCAGTGCGGTGGACGACCCCGCCGGCCGAGGTTGCTCGAGCGGAACGCAGCGCGGGCACCCGGGCCGCTACGCGCGACGGGCGCGCGGGAGCCCGAGCGACAGAAGGGCGCGACGCGGGCTGACGCGGCCGACGCTGCCCACCGACGGGAACCGGAAGCGACTCGTCGGTGAACGGAGGGCGGCGATCGTCGGCGCGCGATGATGCGCGGGAGATGTGGCGTGATAGGTCAGCGAGGAGGTCTGCAGGCCAAGGGTCCGCTTGCGACCGGCTGCGCGCCGCGCCCCGAACTCGATCGCGGGATGGGAGACGAACCGGGCCGTCAGACTCGCGCGCATGGCTGGCATTGTACGCGGCGCGACAGAGGCTGCAAGCAATCTGAGCCGATCATCACCTCGGTTCCGCAAGAAGCCCCCGGTAGAGGGCGACCATGCTGCCGATGCGGGTCGCGACGTCGAACCGATCGGCTCCGGCGACCGCCGCCTCCGCCAGCGTCGCGCGGCGAGCCGGGTCGTCAACCAGGCCACGCAGTGCGGCCGCGAGCCGGGCTCGCCGCTCCACCGCAGGCTCGACCGGGACAATCAGCCCGTCGACGCCGTCGCGTACCGAATCGGCCACGCCGGGCCCGGCAAGGGCTACCACGGGCAGGCCGATGGCCAGCGCCTCGGACAGCACCAGTCCCTGGGTCTCGGTCCTGGACGCCGCGAAGAAGAGGTCCGCGCCCTTTGCCCGTGAGAGGGCTTCACGGCGTGGCAGCTGCCCGGTCAGGTGCACCCTGCCGGCCAGGTCGGGCTGCTTCGCCCGAGCGCGCAGCGACCTCTCGGAAGGGCCGCTCCCGATCATCAGCAGCCCCGTCGTCGGGTCGGTGGCGGCGAGCTCGACGAAGGAGTCGAGAATGAGGTCGACGCTCTTCTCCGGGGCCAGCCGGCCGAGGCTGACGACCACCACCGTCTCCGCGGGCCAGCCTGCCGCCGGTCGAGGGTCAACGGCCGGCAGCGCCGCCAGTGCGGCGACCTCGATGCCGGTCGGGATCGTCCGGATGACCGGCCGCGGCCGCCGCCCGAGCCGGTCGCCGATCTCCCTGGCCAGATCGTTGCCCGGGGCCACGATCGCCGAGCAGCTGCGCCAGAAGCGGCGGAGATAGGCATCCATCAACAGCGAGCCGGGAATCGCCAGCGGGCCAAGGTAGTGACGGTAGTCGCCAAAGCGCGTGTGATGCGTGAAGACGAGCGGCGCGCGAAGCCGGCGCGCCATCCGCCGCGCCATCAGGCCCGAGGTGAAGGGCGACTGGGCATGGACAATCTGCGGCTTGAAGGCGACGACGGCATCCAGCGCCGCGGATCGGATCGGCATCGGCACGCGGTAGCCCGCGGGTGCCGGACCCGGCGCCTGGAACGAGGGGAGCCAGGCCACGCGGGGATCGGGCCCCGACGCGCCGGCCGTCCCCGGTTCGCTCCCTTCGGCCGGTCGCGGCACCGCCAGCAGCACTTCGTGGCCCGCCGCCCCCAGCCCGCGGGCGAGTGCCTCGGTGGAGACCGTGACGCCGGAGAGGTACGGCAGGTACGTCTCGCCGAAGATCGCGATCCGCAGCGGACGATCGCCGGTCACAGGGCGTCTCCGACGCCATCGGCCGGCGGGATTGCAGCGCGCTCGGGATCGCGAACGCCGCGGGCGAAGAGCAGGGCGCTCATCAGGACCGCGCCAAGGGTGCCGGCGGCCACCATGGTCCACTCCGCGCCGATGGCGCCGGCAACCGGCCCGGTCAACGCGAACGAGATCGGCACCAGGCCGACCGAGACGAGCCAGTCCAGGCTCGACACGCGACCCAGCAGCTCGCGCGGCACCAGCTGTTGAAGGAGCGTGGTCCAGATCATCTGGCCGAGCTCGAACAGCGCCGCCCCGATGGCGGACAGCACCAGGGCCTGCCACAGCGCGGTCATCAGGCCGTAGCCGGCGATGAGCAGCACGCCGATCGACCAGGAGGCGAACATGGCGGTCACCCGGCGCCTCGGCTGGCCGAGCTGCCCGATGGTGATCGCCATCAGGATGGCGCCCACGCCGCCGGCGGCGAAGATGCCGCCCAGCGCATCGGGTCCCAGGGCCAGCCGATTCTTGACGAGGAACGGCAGCAGGACCTCCTGCGGGCCGATCCAGACGAGCAGGCTGAGCATGGCCGACACCAGCGTGGCCCAGATCCACGGCGTGGCGCGCACGTAGGCGAGCCCCTTCCTGACCTCGTGAAGGGTTTGTCTCACCCCGTGGCCCGCCACCTCGTGCCTGGGTCGGGTGGAGATTGCCAGCACCGCCGCTGCGGATGCCAGGAAGCTCACCGCGTCGAGGAGAAAGGCGGTCCCGGAGCCCACGCCGGCCACGACCAGCCCACCCAGCGCCGGGCCGATCAGTCGAACGGCGAGGGGCCGCAGCAGGCCCTGCAGGGCATTGGCCTGTGGGAGCTGGTCGTCGGGCAGGAGGTCGGGCACGATGGCCGTAGAGGCCGGGTTGAAGAACGCGTCACCGAGGCCAACGAAGGCGATCAGCGCCACCACGTGCCAGAGCTCCAGGGCCCCCGACACCGAGAAGAGGCCCAGCAGCCCGATGGCGATGGCGCGCACCAGGTCCGCGCCGACCATCAGCCAGCGCCGATCGTAGCGGTCGCTGAAGACGCCGCCGAGCAGGACGAAGAGCACGAGCGGCAGCGTCCAGGCCAGCCCGACGATCGACAGTGCCGTCGGCACGTTGCTGATCTCGTACACCTGCCAGGCGAGCGCCACGAAGAAGAAGCCATCGCCGAGCAGCGAGATGCTCGAGCCGGCGGTCAGCAGCGCATAGTCGCGCTCGCGAAGCGGCTGGAGGATGCGGATGCCCCCCAGTCGGCGGCGCCAGGATGCCGGGGTGGGGAGCATCGATCACCTGCGCCGGTGGTGTTTGGGTGGTGGGCGATACTGGATTCGAACCAGTGACCTCACGGATGTGAACCGTGCGCTCTAACCGGGCTGAGCCAATCGCCCACGCGGGGTCCGCAGTATACCGATGGGCTCCCCGCTCCTCAATCGCCGAGGGCTAGAGGCGAACCACCACCCGGAGCAGGAGGCCGAGCACGAGCATCGCGATCAGCGGTGCCCAGTCGAGGCCACCGCTGGGCGGCACCACACGTCGGATCGGGGCGAGGATCGGCTCCGTCGCCTGGTAGATGAAGGCGACCAGCCCGCCCCCTCCGGTCGGCGCCAGCCAGCTGACCACGACCCGGGCGATCACCAGCACCATCAGCGCGCCGATGAGGAGCTCCAGGAAGTTGACGATGACGAGCGGCATCTGGACTTCGAGGATAGCAGCGCGTGCTCAGCCGAGGCGCGGACCGAAGATGGCGGTGCCGATCCTGACCAGGGTCGCTCCCTCGGCCACCGCCGCGTCGGCGTCCGCGGTCATCCCCATCGACAGCTCAGGGAGCTGGTGCCCGGTCAGCTCCTGTAGCTCATCCCGCATCTGTCGCAGCGTCGCAAAGGCTCGCCGCGACTCCTCGACAGTGGCGCCGAATGGACCGATGGTCATCAATCCCGTCAGGCTGACGGCGGCGAGGGCGGCCGTGGCCTCCGACAGCGGGCCCGATCGCCGGACGGCCTCCTCGAACCATTCGAGCGCGAAGCCGGCCTTGGTCGTCTCGCCGGTCACGTTCACCTGCAGGAAGACCGTTGGCGCCCGGGACTCCTCGACCGCGATCCGATCGAGGCGCCCGAGCAGGTCGATTGAATCGACCGAGTGGATGGCGGCGAATCCGCGCACCGCGTGCCTGGCCTTGTTGGCCTGTAGGCGGCCGACAAGGTGCCATTCTGCCTCGGGAGCCGCCGTGATCTTGGAGAGTGCCTCCTGGACGCGGTTCTCGCCGAATCGGCTGAGCCCGGCAGCGCTCGCCTCCCGAACCACCCCCGTCCCGAAGCCCTTGGTGACGGCCACGACGCGCACCGCCTCGGGGTCCCGGCCGGCCGCTTCGGCCGCGGTGCGCAACCGTCGCAGCAGCGCGTCGTGGCGGGAGCGGATCAGCTCCGCGGTGAGCGGCGGCTCGTCGATCGGCAGCATCGCGCCGCGGCGTCGGGGGGATGCGAACGCCCCGGCCGGACGGCCGGGGCGCATCGGTCCATGGGGAGCGCTATTCGCTCTTGCGACGCAGGAACGAGGGAATGTCGAGGTCGGTCTCGCCATAGCTCGGGCGATCGAGGCCGGACCCACGTACGGGAATCGGCTGGCGCTCGCTGGTCCGGGTACCCGCCTCGGCGGACTTCTCGCCAGCGGCGAAGGGCGACGCCTCGGGCATCTGGTCCTCGAGCGCCTGGCGCTCGGCGCGGTCGCGCTCGATCTCGGCCAGGATCTCGCGGCTGCGCTCGTCGAGCGAGGCCTCGATGCCGGTGGCCACCCCGCTCGCGGCCGTAACGGCGCGGCCGGCCGGTCGCGGCTTGCGCGTGGCGTCGAACCCGGTGGCGATGACGGTCACCTTGACCTCATCCCGCATGCGGTCGTCGATGACGGTACCGAAGATGATGTTGGCCTCCGGATCGGCGGCCTCCTTGATCACCTCGGCAGCCTCGTTGACCTCGAACAGGCCGAGGTCGCTGCCGCCGGTCACGTTGAAGAGGATCCCCCGTGCCCCGGTGATGTTGACCTCCAGCAGCGGGCTCATGACCGCCGCACGGGCAGCCTCGACGGCACGGTTGTCGCCGGTGCCGATGCCGATCCCCATCATGCTCGAGCCGGCGTCGCGCATGATCGTCTTGACGTCGGCGAAGTCGAGGTTGATGAGGCCCGGCACGGTGATCAGGTCGCTGATCCCCTGCACGCCCTGGCGCAGGACGTCGTCGACAACTCGGAAGGCATCGAGGATGCTGGTCTTCTTGTCGACCACCTCGCGCAGCCGATCGTTCGGAATGGTGATGAGGGTGTCGCACTTGTCCTTGAGCAGCTCGCTGTATTGCTCGGCGACCAGCTTGCGGCGTACCCCCTCGAAGCTGAACGGCTTGGTGATGACGCCAACCGTGAGGGAATCCAGGTCCTTCGCGATCTCGGCGATGACGTGCGCGGCGCCGGACCCGGTGCCACCGCCCATGCCGGCGGTGATGAAGATCATGTCGGCGTCCTTGAGCGCCTCGTAGATCTTCTCGCTGTCCTCTTCGGCCGCCCGCTGGCCGACCGCCGGATCGGCGCCAGCGCCAAGGCCTCGGGTGATCTTGTCGCCGATCCGGATCTTGTGCGGCGCGTCGCTCTGCAGGAGTGCCTGGGCGTCCGTGTTCACCGCGATGAACTCCACGCCCATCATCTCGGCGCGGATCATGCGATTCACGGCATTCGACCCGCCGCCACCGACCCCGATGACCTTGATCAGTGCGAAGTGCTCGGCGTCGGAACGGAGCGGCATGTGGGGTTCTCCTGCACAAGGTGCTGGCTGCTTGCTGGGCGAACCCGGAGCTCGCGCGGGTCTGACCGATTCTACCGACCCGGCAGAGGCGGCGTTGCCGATTTATCCACATACCGCCGCCGAGTTGTCCACAGGCGTCGAAATCATGGTGGAGCGATTGCCGGTTGCTCCACATCCAGCGCGCGCCTCGACGGTGGATCAGCCGGGGAAGAGGCCCCGCAGCCAGTCCACGAACCGACCGACGCCGGCGCCGACAGGCGACCCGACCGTGAAGCTGATCGGCTCGGTGCCGATGTGGTGAGCGCCCCACAGGAGCAGCCCGATCGGGGTGCTGAAGGCCGGGTTCGAGAGCTGGTCCATCAGGCCCCCGACGCCCTGCGGCGACGCGACCCGGACCGGCATCTGGAGGACCTCGCGGGCCAGCTCGGCAACGCCGGCGAGCCGCGCACCTCCACCCGTCAGCACGACGCCGGCCGGGAGCAGGCCGGCGTGGCCGGAGCGCTTGATCTCCTCGCCGACGAGCGAATAGATCTCGCTCATGCGGGCCTCGATGATCTCGCACAGCTTCTTGCGCTGAATCGTCTGCCCACCGCTCTCGCCGAGCACCGCCACGTTGAGCAGCTCCTCCGGCGCGATCTCGGCGAGGTTGGCCGAGCCGTGCTTGATCTTGATCTCCTCGGCCAGGTCGAGGCTGGTGCGCAGCCCGATCGCCACGTCGTTGGTGACGTTGATGGCGCCCACCGGCAGGACGGCAGAGTGGTAGACGGCGCCATCGGTGAAGATGGCCAGGTCGGTGGTGCCGCCGCCGATATCGGCGACCATCACGCCCAGCTCCTTCTCCGTGTCGGTCAGCGTCGCCTCCGCCGCGGCCAGCGAGTTGATCACCAGCTCGTCGATCTGGACGTTGGCGTTGGCGATGCACTTGGACAGGTTCTGGACCGAGGTGGCGGCCCCGGCCACGATGTGCGTCTCCACCTCCAGGCGCACCGCGCTCATGCCGAGCGGGTCCTTGATCCCCTCCTGGCCGTCGACGATGTAGCCGCGCGGGATGACGTGCAGGATCTCCCGGTTGGAGGGGACCTGGATCGCCTTGGCCGCCTCGGTGGCGCGCGCCACGTCCTCCCGGCTCACCTCGCGCTTGTGGCCGGAGACGGCCACCACGCCTCGGCTGTTCTGGCTGCTGATGTGGCTGCCGCCGACCGCCACGAAAGCCGAGCTGATCTTGTAGCCCGACAGGCGCTCGGCCTTCTCCAGGCTGGCGGCGATCGAGTTCACGGTCTGGTCGATGTTGGCGACCATCCCCTTCTTGATCCCGACCGAAGGGGCGATCCCGTACCCGATGATGTTGACGTCGCCACCCCGGCTGACCTCGCCGATGAGGGTCGTCACCTTCGTCGTGCCGGCATCAATGCCGACCAGGACGGTCTCCCTGTCCAAGCTACCTCCCGTAGGTCCCGCCGCGCTTCCGCGGCACGGGTGCTTCCGAGCCTACAGGAAGTGGCGGCGAATGAGTGCCACGTTTTGGAAGATGCGCAACCCGAAGGCGAACAGCGCCACCAGGTACAGATCGATCCCCAGACGGTCGCCAACGAAGGTGAGGGCCACCGCCACCAGGGCGTTCGTCACGAAGCCCGAGATGAAGACCCGGTTGTCGTAGTGCGCGTCGAGCTCCGCCCGGATCGCGCCCAGGACAGAGTCGAGGCCTGCCAGGATGCCGACCGCGCTGTAGCGCGCCAGGTCCGGGCTGACGTTCACGTTCAGCGCCAGGCCGAGCGCCACGCCTAGGGCGAGGCCTCCCAGGGCAAGCCACATCGGAGATCCATCCTGCCTGCGCCGCACCGGCCGGTCTCGACCGAGCTGCGGTTGCTACGGGCGCCAATATACCCTCCGAGGATCGCGAACATCGACCCACGACATCTTCCCCTCGCCCTCGAATGAGAAGAGGGTGCGCACGGCAGTGACCTGTGCCTCGACCCGCTCCTGGAGCGCTGCCGGCTGGCCGGAATCGGAGTCGGGGTAGAGGCCGAAGTCGGCCTGCCAGCTGGGCTGAACCGAGACCAGCAGGAAGCCGTCGTCGTCGGTCAGGCGCACGCCGAGGTCGACCGCCGCCGACCCGAGCGCTGCCGGCTCCACCCCCGACAGCCGAAGCGCCGCGGCGAGGGTCGATGGATCGATCACGTCGCCGACGATGAGGCTCCGGGCCTGAACCCGACGGTCGTCGATGAGCGGCAGCGCGGCGAGGTCGGCGGGCAGGTCCGCGTCCAACGCGAGCTGGGCGATCACGGTGCCATCGGCGTCGCCGACCAGGCGAACGGCGCTCGTCTGCCACACGATGGCCGCCACCTTCTCCACGATGTGCACCTGCACGGCGTCAGGCAGGACAGCCTCCACCGTTGCGCGGGAGACGGCCGGCAGGCGCTGGAGCTTGGCCGCCATCGCGGTCGCGTCGACCGCCAGCAGGGCGGTGCCGTCGAGCGGTGCCAGCACACGCTCCAGCTGGCTGGCCGGCGTGTACCGCTCCCCCGCCCAGGCGACTCTCCCGACGCGCAGCCACGGCCCATTGATGAGAGCCAGCAGGCCGCCGACCAGGACCGCGGTCAGGAATCCGGCGGCAATGCGACCTGGGGCCGGCAGCGCTCGTCTGACGCGCCTGCGGAGGGGCGGACGGGGACGGCGCGCATGAGCCGATGGACGCCGTCGCGACGTGGTCGAGCGACGCGTCATCGGTCTCTGCCCTCGCGGGCCGATTCCAGCCCAAGGTCGATCAGCCGGGCGATCAGATCCGGGAATGCCAGGCCCACCAGCTCCGCCTGCTTCGGGTACATGCTGGTGGCCGTGAAGCCGGGCAGCGTATTCATCTCCGAGAGGAAGGCCGCGCCGGGCGGAGCCAGGAAGTCGACGCGAGCCAGGCCTGCGCAGTCCACGGCCCGATAGGCGGCCAGCGCCAGCTCCTTGACGCGGGCCGCCAGCTCCGGCTCGATCCGCGCCGCGGGGACCACATCGGCCAGCCCCGGGACGTACTTCGCCTCGTAGTCGTACCACTCGTGGTGGCTGATCACCTCGCCCGGTTCGAAGACGAGTGGGTCGTCGTTGCCGAGCACCCCGCACTCGAGCTCCCGGGCACCGGCGACATAAGCCTCGACGATCACCTTGCTGTCGTAGCGGAACGCCTCATCGAGCGCCTCGGATAGCTCGCCGGCGCCGTGCACCAGGGTCATCCCGACGCTGCTTCCCAGACGAGCGGGCTTGACCACCGAACGCTCCCCGATCGCCTCGGCGATGTCCCGGAGCACCACCTCGGGCGCGCGCCGCCAGGCGCTGCGACGAAACCAGGCGTAGTCCACGACGGGGAGGCCATGGCCTCGCATCAGGTCCTTGAAGACGACCTTGTCCATAGCCACCGCGCTCGCCATCACGCCCGCGCCGGTGTACGGGATGCCGGCCATCTCGAGGAACCCCTGCAGCGTGCCGTCCTCGCCGAACGGGCCATGCAGCGCAAGGAAGGCGACGTCGATCGCCTCGGCCAGCGAGCG
>Ga0184618_10000293_pt1 | contig 11632 bp, 10 predicted proteins | sample PLM0_30_b1_FD_133159 | JGI IMG/M metagenome (GOLD analysis project Ga0184618, IMG submission 133159) | Groundwater sediment microbial communities from an aquifer in East River, Colorado, USA - PLM0_30_b1 | ecosystem: Environmental > Terrestrial > Soil > Riparian zone | place: USA: East River...
CGGACCGGCGAGATCCTGCAGTCGAACATCGGCTGGTTCCACAACATCACGAGCCTGTTGCAGGCATGGTGGTGGGCGCAGGTCGGCGCGGTCGATGCGCGCGCCATCCGTCTGCCGCTGCCCGACTCGCTGATGGGCACGATGGTGGCCTACGTGGCGACCCACGAGGTGGGCCACACCCTTGGCCTGCCGCACAATCAGCTGTCGTCGGGGCTCTACCCGGTGGACTCGCTGCGCAGTCCCACGTACACGCGCCAGCACGGGACGTCGTACTCGATCATGGACTACGCCCGCAACAACTACGTGGCGCAGCCCGGTGACAACGCGGAGCTGATGCCCAAGATCGGCGACTGGGACTACTACGTGATCGACTGGGGGTATCGCCGCATCGCGGGGGCCGCGAACCCCGACGCGGAGCGCGGGACCCTCGACTCCCTGGCGCGATTGCAGGACGCCCAGCCATGGCTGCGGTTCGGCAATCCCGATGGGATCGACCCGCGCACGCAGACCGAAGCGCTGGGCGACGATCCGGTGAAAGCCACGCGCTACGGCGTCGCGAACCTGAAGCGCCTCGTCCCGATGCTCATCACCGCGACGACGACCGACAAACTCGACGACTACGGGTTGTTGGACGACTTCTACGACCGGCTGATCGGCCAGTGGGGACTCGAGATGAACCACGTCGCGGTGGTCGTGGGTGGGGTGTACCGCCACGAGAAGTATCCCGACCAGGCGGGCGTGATCCACACCGCCGTGCCGCGCGCGCGCCAGGTGGATGCCGTGCGGTTCTTGAACGAGAATGCGTTCACGACCCCGATCTTCTTCCTCGACGCCGACGTGCTGCGCCGCATCGAGCCGACCGGGTTTGTGGAGCGGATCCGCACTCGGCAGAACGCGGTCTTGAACGCCCTCTTCCAGGACGCCCGGCTGTCGCGCCTCGCCGAGCAGGGAGCGACGTTGCCGGCGGGCACGACCTACACCCTCACTGATCTCTTCGGCGACGTGCGTCGCGGCGTGTTCGCGGAGCTCTCTGCCACCCGCCCGGCGGTGGACGCGTACCGGCGCAATCTGCAGCAGGCGTTCGTCGACCAGATGGACCGTCTGATCAACACGCCGCTCGTCACACCGCTGCCGCCGCAGTTCCAGGGTTTTCCCGGCTTCACACCCCCGGTGCGTCCCGCCGATGCGCGAGCACTGGCGCGGCTCGAGCTGCAGGGACTCCAGCCGACGATCACGGCGGCGTTGGCGAAGGGGCCCGACCGCATGACCCGCGCGCATCTCGTGGACCTGCAGGCGAGGATCGATCGGATTCTCAACCCGCGGTGAGATTCAGGTATCGGCTATCGGGTATCGGGTATCGGGTTAGGTTGTTCGTTACCCGACACCCGATGCCCGACACCCGATACCCATGATCTCCACGTCGACGAGTCACATTCGTCACGGCTTCACCAAGAACCGGCTGCTCCAGGGGCTGGCCGCGTGGTATGCCCTGGTGTGGGTGATCACGGCACTGCGCCCGCTGGACCGGCACGACTGGCTGCTCGAAAACCTGCTCGTCGCGGCGATGGTCGCCGTGCTCGTCGGGACCTATCGGTTCTTCCCGCTCTCGGACCTCTCCTACGTCCTGATCACCCTCTTCATGACGCTGCACGCCGTGGGCGCCCATTACACCTACTCCGAGGTGCCCCTCGGGTTCTGGGCACGCGACGTCTTCGGGTTCGCGCGCAATCCGTTCGATCGTGTGGTACACTTCTCCTTCGGCCTGCTGATGGCCTATCCGATTCGTGAAGTGTTCCTGCGGGTGGCGAATGCGCGCGGGTTCTGGGCATACTATCTGCCCCTCGACGTCACGCTGGCGTTCAGCGCGCTGTACGAGATCATGGAAATGGTGATCGCGTCGCTGGTGGCACCGGGCACGGGCGACGCCTGGCTCGGCACGCAGGGCGACGTCTGGGACGCCCAGAAGGACATGGGGCTCGCGGCGTTGGGGGCGCTGATCTGCATGGTCATCACGGCGACGGTGCGCACGATGCGCACGCGGCGGCCGGTACTCTTGGCGGGGAGGGATGCATGAATCGGACGGGCGGACGGGCGGACGGGCGGACGGTCGCACTGGGATTGCTCGCTGTTCTGGCCGTCTGGCCGTCCGGCCGTCTGGCCGCCCAGACGTTCGAGGATCGCCTCCTCGCCATTCCCGACACGGCGAGCGTCCGCCAGATGTCCCGCACACTCTCGGCCGTGCCCCACATGGCGGGAACGCCGGCCCAGGCGGCGACGCGCGACTTTGCGCTCGAGCGGATGCGCGCCTGGGGGCTCGAGGCGTGGAGCAAAGAGTACACGGTGTACTTGCCTCAACCAGACAGTGTGGCTGCGTGGGTGCTTACTGGTTCGAGGGTCGAGCGTTTGTCGCTGGCAGAGCCCGGGACCGGTCCGCAGGTACCGCCCTTCAACGGCTACACGGGCGACGGTGACGTCACGGCCCAAGTCGTGTACGTGAACTACGGCCTGATCGAGGACTATAAGACCCTCGACTCGCTGGGGATCAGTGTGCGAGGCAGGATCGTGCTGGCGCGCTACGGCCGCTCCTTCCGGGGCATCAAGGCCCGGGAAGCGGAGAAGCGCGGCGCGGTCGGCTTGATCGTGTACTCGGACCCCTACGACGACGGCTACTTCCGCGGCGACGTCTATCCCAAGGGGCCCATGCGGCCCGCCGGCGGGATCCAACGGGGCAGCATGATGAACGGCAACGGCGACCCGACGACGCCGTCCTGGCCGTCGGTCGAAGGGGCGCGGCGCGTTCCCGAGGATTCCCTCGTGATCCCCCGCATCCCCATCATCCCGATGGGATACGGCAATGCCCGGCGCCTGCTCGAGCCGCTCGCGGGCGTCTCGGTGCCCCAGAGCTGGCAGGGGGCGCTGCCGTTCCGCTATCACGTGGGCCCGGGCCCCGTCCGCGCGCGCCTCAAGGTGAAGACTGAGCGCGGCGCCCGCGCCTTTCACAAGATCTGGAACACGATCGGCATCGTGAGGGGCACGAAGTATCCCGACGAGTGGGTCGTGGTGGGCGGGCATCGCGACGCCTGGGGTCCCGGCGCGCGCGACAACGTGAGCGGCACCGTGTCGGTGCTCGAGTCGGCCCGGGCGTTCGCGACGCTGGCACAAGGAGGGCTCCGCCCGGCGCGCACCCTGCTGTTCGCCACCTGGGACGCCGAGGAGTGGGGACTGATCGGGTCTACCGAGTGGGTCGAGGAGCTCGAGGACTCGCTGCGCGCCCACGTGGTCGCCTACATCAACGAGGACGGCACGTTCTCGGGCCCGGACTTCGGCGGCGCAGGCTCTCCGTCGCTCAAGCCGCTCATCCGCGACGCCGCGCGCGTCGTGCCCGATCCCACGGGACCGGGGAGCGTATACGACGTCTGGCTGCGCCGCAACAAGGGCGACACGACGGCCCTGACGCTCGGCAACATGGGCGGCGGGTCGGATTTCGCCGGCTTCTACCACCACCTCGGGATCCCGTCGGGCGGCATCGGGTTCGATGGTCCCGACGGCATCTATCACTCGATGTACGACTCGTACGATTGGATGACGCGCTTCGGCGACCCGAAGTACGCGGCCCACCGGGCCGGGGCGCAGCTGGTGAGCGTCATCCTCGGCCGGCTGGCCAACTCCGACATTCTTCCGCTCGACTATGCCGCCTTCGGCACCGAGATGAGCGCTCTCGTCGCGCAGCTCGACTCCGGGCTTGCGAACAAGAAGATGACGGTGAGCACGCAGGCCCTCAAGGACGCGCTCGACCGTTTCACCGGCGTCGCGCGCGTCTTCAATACGGCGCGAGTCGCCGCCGCGGGCGTCGATTCGGCCCGCGCCGTCCGCGTGAACCAGGCGCTGATGCAGGTGGAGCGCCGCCTGACGCGCCCGGAAGGGCTCGTCAGCCGGCCGTGGTACAAGAGTCTCCAGTTCGCCTCGGACGTGGACAACGGCTACGCGACGATGGCGTTTCCGACGGTGAACGAGGCCATTCGCTATGCGGACGCAGCGACGGTCGAGCGCGAGCTGACGGACCTGATCGCGCGCGTCGATCAGGCTCGCGCGGCTTTGGTGGAGGCGGCGGCGGCGTTGCGGTAGGTTAGGCAGGTATCCCGATACCGACTGAGGAGAGACTCGATGCCAGATACGAGCGACCGCATGCGTGTCGTCGTCTACTACGCGATCTGGGCGACACTCTGTGCCACCGTCGCCGGCGTCGTCGTGGCGCTGATTCACACCTGGTTCTTCAGCTTCAATCCCGGGCGATCGGCGGTCATCGAAACGCTGGTCGGCGGGATCGTCACGGCGTTGGCGATCGCGGCGGGGCAGGGAGCCGTGGCCCTCGTCACCGGCAGCCTGCTGGTGCGGCTCGGCCGCAGTCTCAATCTCACCCTGCTGCTCGGCCTGTTGATCGGCGCGTTCGACTTCGTGATGTACTTCCTGCAAATGGCTGTGCCCGCCACGGAGCTGGGGTGGGGGCCGGATATCGCGATCCTCGTGGTGGCCGCCGTCGCGATCACGCTGCTGGGAGCGCGCACCCCCGCCGCGGTGCCGTGAGCGAAGCGCCCGACGCGATCGAGCGGCTCGAACGCCGCGTTGCCATGCTCGAAGACGCGGTGCGTCGTCTCATCGCGCTGCGAACCCTCCCGGACGCGCTCCCACCGCAACCCACGCCCCCCACGCCCCGAACGCGACCCCGACCCGAGCGCGTTTTCGACGTCGATGCGACGACCCTCGCCCATCCGCCTGCGACAGTAGCCCCCGCCCCCGCGGTAGACCTCGAGCAGTGGTTCGGTCAGCGCGGATTGCTGGTCGTCGGCGTGCTGGCACTGTTGGCGGCCGCCGCCTTCTTCCTCAAGTACGCGTTCGATCGCAACTGGATCCAACCGCTCGTGCGGTCACTGCTGGCGATCGTGGCCGGCACCGGAGTGGCGATCTGGGGCCACGAGCGCATCGGCAGAGGCATGCGGCGCTACGGCGCCGGACTGATCGGCGCGGGCGCCGGACTCGTGTACCTCGGCGTGTGGGCTGCCGCCGGGCCGTACGCGCTCGTCGACCGCCGCGTCGGCGTGCTGCTCCTCGCCGCCTCGACCGTCGTGGTAACGACGCTCGCGCTGCACCACGAGATCGAGAATCTCGCGATGTGGGCGCTGGCCGGCGCGTACCTCGCGCCCGCGCTGCTGCCGCCGCCCGTGCCAAATCAAATGGCATTCCTGGGCTACCTCGAGGTCGTCGGCATCGGTACGGGAGTTTTGGCCTTCACGCAGGGGTGGCGCCGCACCTTCGACTTCGCCCTGTTCGGGTACCTCGCCCTCGCCGCGAGCGGCGCCGCCGAGGCGTTGCGAACGCCGATCGGCTGCTGGTTCATCGCCACCGCCGCGGTGCTGACGCTGCACGTCACGCGACGCCAGCCGTGGATCGAGGCTCGCCTCGGGGTGGTCCTGGTAGCGTGGCTGATGCTCGCCACGAGCGTCAATCTCGTACCGGCGGGACCGCAGGCGGCCCTCTGGCTCGGGCTCGGCGCCGCATTCGCCATCGCCGGCCTGCTGTGGGGGCAGCACCTCGACCCCGACCCATTCGCGCTGCCGGAAAGCGGTTCGGTCGCCGCCGACCGACTCCTCTTCCTGCTAAGTCCCTTCGCGCTGCTGCTCCTGGCCTCGGCCGCCGAGCCCCAGCTGCTCCAGGGCCGTCCCGGCGCCCTCCCGGTCGTACTTGGCGCCGCGTACGGAGCAGCGGGGTGGACACGGCGCAGGGCCAGCCTCCTGGTCATGGGGTTTGTCCTCGTGGCTCTGGCGGTCGTGCTCCAATGGAGCACCACGGCAACGGCGGCCGCGTGGACAGGGCTCGCCCTCGCTGCGCTCGCGGCGGACCTGTGGGCCGATCGGCCGGGCGCGCGGTCGGTCGCATTGGGACTCGCGATCCTCGCCGGACTCGACCTGCTGCTCGTCGCGGTGTGGTCGCGGCGCTCCGGTGCCCCGGTGTTCTGGGATTCGTGGGCGCTGGCGCTGTACGCGTACATCGTCGCTACCGCAGGGGCCGCCCGCGCGTGGCGGGTCCCCGCCACGCCGGCCACCTGGGAGCGCCGCGGCGCCGAGGCGTTCTGGGTCATGTGCGGTGTCGCCACGCTGATCGGCGGCTCGATTCAACTGACGTCGTTCTTCGGACGACAGACGACGCTGGCGGGGAATCTGGCGCTGAGCGTGTGGTGGTTGGTCTACGCGGGCGCGATGGTGCAGCTCGGCTTCCGGCTCAATCGCAAGGACGTGCGCTCGGCGGGGCTCCTGGTCGCGGCGGCGGCGGCCGTGAAGGTCGTGCTGTACGACCTATCGACGTTGCAGGCGCTGTATCGCGTCGCCGTCTTCTTCGCGCTCGCGCTGATCGCGCTGGCAGTAGCATATGCGTACAACAAGAAGGGCGTTGAACAACGTCGTTGAACGAAGGCTAGAGTTTTGGTAGCGTAATCCCGGTCTGGGATTGGTATTTGCCCTTCTTGTCCTTGTAGCTGACTTCGCACTCGTCGCCCTCGTCGGCCGTGAAGAACAACACCTGGGCGATCCCTTCTTCGGCATAGATCTTGGCCGGCAGCGGCGTGGTGTTGGAGATCTCGAGCGTGACGTGTCCCTCCCATTCGGGCTCGAACGGCGTCACGTTCGTAATGATGCCGCAGCGGGCATAGGTGCTCTTACCGACGCAGATCGTCAGCACGTTGCGCGGGATCCGGAAGTATTCGATCGAACGGGCGAGCGCGAAGGAATTCGGGGGCACGACGCAAACAGGCCCGGTGAATTCGACGAACGACTTGGGGTCGAACTTTTTGGGGTCCACGATCGCCGACAGGGCATTGGTGAAGATCTTGAACTCGGGCGCGACGCGCATGTCGTATCCGTACGACGAGACGCCGTAGGAAATGACGCCGGCGCGCACCTGGGCGTCGGCGAATGGCTCGATCATGCCATGGCCCTTGGCCATGCGTCGAATCCAGCGGTCAGACTTGATGGACATAGGGGCGCAATGTAACGGCGCCACCGTCACTTACGCCACTCGATTCGGTTGACAACGACGCCGAACGACGTATAGCTTCCAGTAACCCAAGTGAATTATTTCACGAGCGCGATGCAGCCCTACATCCCGTTCCTCATGCTGCTCGGCCTGGCCATCGTCGCAGGTGGGACGATGATCGTCGGGTCGCATTTCCTTGGGCCCCGTCGCCCCACCGAGGTGAAGGACCGGCCGTACGAGAGCGGGATGCCACCATTGGGTACGGCGCACGAGCGGTTCTCGGTCAAGTTCTACCTCGTGGCCATGCTGTTCATCGTGTTCGACATCGAGACCGTCTTCCTGATTCCCTGGGCCGCGATCTACTTCGGCGGCTCCGGCAGCGTCTCGATGGGGTTCCTGCTCGTCGAGATGCTCGTCTTCCTGCTGATCCTGTTCGTCGGCTACGTCTACGTCTGGAAGCGGGGCGCGTTCCAATGGGACTGAGGCCAACCGAAGTCGCGGGGCAGAGCCCCAACTATCTGCTCGCCAAGTTCCAAGACCTGGTCAACTGGGCCGTGAATTCCTCGCGGGCCAACTCGCTCTGGCCGATGCCGTTCGGGACCGCGTGCTGCGCCATCGAGTTCATGGCCACGGCGGCGAGCCGCTATGACTTCGCGCGCTTCGGGATGGAGCGACAGGCGTTCTCCCCGCGCCAGGCGGACGTGCTGATCTGCGCCGGCCGGCTCCCGTTCAAGCTGGCGCCCGTCATCCGCCGCATCTACGACCAGATGCCGCAGCCCAAGTGGGTCATCTCGATGGGTGCCTGCGCGTCGACCGGCGGCATTTTCGACAACTATGCGATGGTGCAGGGGATCGACACGATCGTCCCCGTCGACGTCTACGTCCCCGGCTGCCCACCGCGCCCCGAAGGCCTGCTGTACGGCATCCTGCTCCTCCACAAGAAGATCAAGGGCGAGTCGCTCTTCGACGCCGAGCGACGCCGCGACGAGGAGCCCCTCGACGAGAAAGGCTTGCGCCTCTCGCCCGCCGAGATCGACGAAGTGTCGGAACCGTTCGGCAACTCCGTCCACCAATTCCGTTCGTCGTGATCCCGGGCGCTCTGCGGGAAGAGGTGGCGCGCGACGGCGAGACCATCGTCTTCGTCGCGCCCGAGCGCCTGCTCGAGATCATGACGTGGCTCAAGGAAACGCCCGGTCAACAGTTCGACTATCTCGTAGACGTCACGGCGGTCGAGTTCCGGGATCGCGAACGCCCCTTGCAGGTCGTGTACTTTCTGCGCTCGCTCGAGCGGCGGGCGGACCTGCGCGTGAAAGTCGAGCTCGATAGCGCCGCGGAGCTGGCGGTAGACTCCGTGTGGGGATTGTGGCGCGGCGCCGACTGGCTCGAGCGGGAAGTGTTCGACATGTTCGGCATCACCTTCCGCGGCCACCCCGACCTGCGGCGCATCCTGATGTGGGAGACCTACGCCGAGGGCTTCCCGCTCCGCAAGGATTTCCCGCTGCGGGGGCGCTTCTCCCGCGCCGAGCAGGTACGCCAGGCGCTGAACGCGAATCCCGAGGCGCACTACTCGCTGGACGAGCTTTCCATCGCCGATGCGTGGGGTGACCTGCCCGACGACATGCGCGCGCGGCTGAAGCGCGGTGAGCGCGGGACGATCCCGGAATGAGCACGCGGACGCTCGAGCTCGAGCTCGCCACACCGGGCCTGGACGCGCAGGGCCAGCCGACCCGCGTCCCCCTCACCGCGTCGGACTTGGGCGGCGAGCATCTCCTCCTGAACATGGGCCCCCAGCACCCGGCGACGCACGGGGTGCTGCGGCTCGTGGTGGAGCTGGACGGGGAGACGGTGGTGCGGTGCATCCCGCACCTCGGCTACCTGCACTCGGGCTTCGAGAAGCTGGGCGAGTACCGCCACTACAATCAGATCATCCCCCTCACCGACCGCACCGATTACCTCTCGCCGATGGCGAACAACGTCGGGATGGCGCTGGCGGCCGAGACGCTGATGGGAATCGAGATCACGCCGCGCTGTACCGTATTGCGCGTGATCGCCTGTGAGATGAGCCGCATCATCTCGCACATGGTGTGGCTCGGCACGACGTCCATCGATCTCGGCGCCTTCACGCCGTTTCTGTGGGCCTTCCAGGAGCGCGAGCGGATCTACAACCTGCAGGAGATGTGGACCGGCGCGCGGCTCACCACGAGTCTCACGCGCGTGGGCGGTCTCATGGCCGACATTCCAGACACCTTCGTAGAACAACTGCGTGAATTCACCCGTTCGTTTCCGAACACGCTGAACGAGATCGATCGGGTGCTCACCCGCAACGCCGTCTGGGCGGGGCGGACGCAGGGCGTGGGCGTGATGACCGCCGCCGAGGCGATCAATTACTCGCTCTCGGGCCCGATGCTCCGTGCCAGCGGCGTGCCCTACGACGTCCGCAAGGACAAGCCGTACCTCGGCTACGACACCTACGACTTCGACGTACCGGTCGGCGAACACGGCGACGTGTACGACCGCTACCTCGTGCGGCTCGAGGAGTGCCACCAGGCGAACCGGATTCTGCAGCAGGCGCTGGCGCGGCTTCCGGACGGCCCGATCAACGTGGACGACCCGCGCGTCATCCTGCCTCCCAAGTCGCGCGCGATGAGCGACATGGAGGCGATGATCTTCCACTTCAAGCAGGTGATGGAAGGTGTGAAAGCGCCGATCGGCGAGGCCTACGTGGGAATCGAGAATCCCAAGGGCGAGCTGGGGAACTACTTCGTCTCCGACGGCACCGCGAAGCCGGTGCGCTGGCGCATCCGCCCGCCGTCGTTCATCAACCTGTCCGCCCTCCCCAAGATGGCCGAAGGCCATCTGCTCTCGGATCTCGTCGCGATCAATGCTTCGGTGGATATCGTCATGGGCGAGGTCGATCGATGACGGTGACAGAAGAGTATCGCCCCGTCTTCGCGGGGAAGGTGCAGGAGGAGCTACAGGGCATCCTCACGCGCTATCCGACCAAACAAGCGGCGCTGCTGCCGGCGCTGTGGCTCGTGCAGCGCGAGCGCGGCTGGATCTCCGACCGCAACATGACCGAGGTTGGGGAGGTCCTGGGGGTGACACCGGCCTACGTGAAGGGCGTCGTGACGTTCTACACGATGTACCACCAGCATCCCGTGGGGCGGTACTTCGTGCAGGTGTGCACGACGTCGCCCTGCAACATCTGCGGTTCCGAGGGCGTGATGAAGGCGCTGCTCGAGCAGACGGGCGCGAAGGATGCGGGCGCCACGAGTCCCGATGGAAAGTGGACCATCATCGAAGTGGAGTGTCTGGGGGCGTGCGGGTTCGCAACCCCGATCCTGATCAACGACGACTTCATCGAGAACGTGACGCCGGACAAGGTCGCGGGTCTCGTCAAGAAATACTTCTGACCATGGGCTACCCCCACAAGCCCCATCCGAAGGAGACGGTGGTCCTGTCGCAGTACTTCGGGGACGCCGACGCGCGCACCGTCAAAGGCTGGACAAAGCGCGGAGGGTACGAGGCCTTGGCCCAGGCGCTGAAGATGCAACCGCTCGAGGTTATCGAGGTTGTGAAGGAGTCGGGGCTGCGTGGCAGGGGCGGCGCCGGCTTCCCGACGGGGCTCAAGTGGTCGTTCATGCCGAAGGAGAAAAAGCGTCCTCACTATCTGTGCGTGAATGCAGATGAATCAGAACCGGGGACCTTCAAGGATCGCGAGATCATGCGCTGGACGCCGCACGCCCTACTCGAGGGGACGGCGATCGCCGCACACGCGATTCAGGCCGAGGTCGCCTACATCTACATCCGCGGCGAATTCACCGAGCCGTGGACGATCATGGAGAAGGCGCTGGCCGAGGCGAATGCCGCGGGCGTGTTCGGGAAGATCAAGATCTACTTGCACCGCGGCGCCGGCGCCTACATCTGCGGCGAAGAAACCGCGCTGATGAACTCGATCGAGGGCAAGCGCGGCAACCCGCGGATCAAGCCGCCGTTCCCCGCCGCGGCCGGTCTCTTCGGGATGCCCACGACGATCAACAACGTCGAGACCCTCGCCGTCGTCCCGCAGATCCTGAAGCGCGGCGCCGCCTGGTACAAGGGTCTCTGTCTCTCGAATCCCAAGAGCACGGGGACGAAGCTCTTCTCCGTGTGCGGCCACGTGCAGCGCCCCGGCAACTACGAAGTGACGATGGGCTTCCCGCTCAAGGATCTGCTGTACGACATGTGCGGTGGCGTGCCGGCGGGGCGGACCCTCAAGGCCTGCATTCCGGGCGGCTCCTCGGTCCCGATCCTGAATCGCGAGGAGACGGAGGCCGCCTTGCTCGACTACGAAGGATGCGTCGCGGCAGGCTCGATGCTCGGCTCGGGCGGCGTGATCGTGTTCGACGACTCGGCCGACATGGTCTATCAGATCATGCGCCTGGCGCGGTTCTACGCCCACGAATCGTGTGCCCAGTGCACGCAGTGCCGCGAAGGAACCGCATGGACCACCAAGATCCTCGAGCGCATCCTCGCGGGGCAGGGCAAGACCCAGGACCTGGATCTGCTGCTCGACTTGTCGGACAACATGACGGGCAAGACGATTTGCGTGCTCTCGGACTCGTGC
>Ga0184618_10000295_pt1 | contig 11621 bp, 8 predicted proteins | sample PLM0_30_b1_FD_133159 | JGI IMG/M metagenome (GOLD analysis project Ga0184618, IMG submission 133159) | Groundwater sediment microbial communities from an aquifer in East River, Colorado, USA - PLM0_30_b1 | ecosystem: Environmental > Terrestrial > Soil > Riparian zone | place: USA: East River...
CTCGTCTCGCTCGCCGCATCCTCCGTGCTCGAGGACGCCGAGCTGCCGGGAGCCACGCTCCATGACCTCGGTGAGCACTGGCTCAAGGACCTCGATCGGCCCGAGCGCATCTACCAGCTCAACGTAGCGGGCCTGAAGTCGGCGTTTCCTCCACCTCGCGCAGCGCAGCAACCGGGGGCGCGGAGCGAGCAAGCGGCCGGGGAGGCTGCGGACGAGCTGCTCGAGCGATCAGATCACCTGTCGATGCTCACCGAGTCCCTCGCCGCCATCGCCGGGACCGCTCGGGGCCAACTCGTGCTTGTCTCCGGCGAGGCCGGCGTCGGGAAGACGGCACTATTGCGCCGGTTCTGCGACGACCACAGCGGCTCGGCTCGGATCCTCTGGGGTTCCTGCGACCCGCTGTTCACCCCGCGCCCGCTCGGGCCGCTCCTCGACGTCGCCGAGGCCTCCGGCGGCGAGTTGGCGGACGTCGTCCAGGAGGGCGGCAATCCGCACGCGGTGGCGTCGGCGCTCATGCACGAGCTCGGCTCGCGGGCGACGACGCTGCTCGTCCTCGACGACGTGCAGTGGGCGGATGAGGCGACCCTCGACGTTGTCGGGCTGGTCGGCCGCAGGGTCGATGGGGTCCCCGCGCTCGTCGTTCTGGGCTACCGAGACGACGAGCTCGATCGCGCCCATCCGCTCCGGATGCTGCTCGGTGCGCTCGCGACTGGACCCGCCGTCAGCCGACTCGAGATCGCGCCGCTCTCGCGGGACGCGGTCGTGAAGCTCGCGGAGCCGCACGGCGTGGACGCCGACGAGCTCTTCAGCAAGACGGCTGGAAATTCGTTCTTCGTGACCGAGGCGCTCGCGGCGGGAGAGGGGGAGCTCCCGCGCACCGTTCGCGACGCCGTCCTGGCCCGTGCAGCGCGCCTCAGCCCGTCGGCGGCGGCGTTGGTGGACGCGGTCGCGATCGCGCCCCCGAGCGTCGAGCTGTGGCTACTCGAAGCACTCGCCGGCGACGCTGTCGACCAGCTCGATGAATGTCTGACGTCGGGGATGCTCACGCACGGCCCGGGTGGCGTCGCGTTTCGGCACGAGCTCGCCCGCCGCGCCGTCGAAGAGTCTCTCCCGCCAAACCGACGGTTGTTGCTACATCAAAAGGCCCTCAACGCGCTGACTGACCCGCCGACCGGCGCGCCCGATCTCGAGCGGCTCTCGCACCACGCCGACGCCGCCCAGGACGGCCCGGCGGTTCTCCGCTTTGCTCCCGCAGCGGCGGCACGCGCGGCCGCCGTTGGCGCGCACCGTGAGGCTGCCGAACAGTACGCGCGCGCGCTCCAATACGCTGACAGTCTCACGCTGCTGGAGCGGGCCGAGCTGCTCGCGCATCGCTCCCACGAGTGCTATCTGACCGACCAGCCCGACGAGGCCATGGACGCCTTAAGGAGAGCGGTCGAGTGCCATCGAGAGCTCGGCGATACGCGCAAGGAAGGAGATTCCCTGCGCAGGCTCGGCAACATCCTCTGGTGTCCAGGACGGACCGCGGAGGCTCGCGAGACGGCCCAGGAAGCACTGACGGTTCTCGAGCAGCTACCGCCGGGCCGCGAGTTGGCGATGGCGTACGCCACGATGGCGTCGCTCCACAAGGACCGTGACGATTCCGACGGAGCCGTGGAATGGGGCACCCGGGCCTTCGAGCTCGCCGAGCGCCTCGACGACACCGAAACGCTGATTCACGCGCTCAACACGATCGGCACCACAGAGCTGCTCGCGGGGACCCCGGGCGGGCTGGAGAAGCTCGAACGCAGCCTCGAGCTCGGCAAGAGGGCAGAGTCCGCCGAGGGCGTGGGGCGAGCCTTCATCCACCTCGTCTGGGCCGGGACGCGGCTCCGGAGCTATGAGCTAGCCGACCGATACCTGGATCAGGGGCTCGCACACCTCACCGAACGGGGCCTCGATCTATGGCGTCTTTACCTGCTCGCCTTTCGCGCGCGCATCGAGCTCGACCGCGGACGCTGGAGCGAGGCGGTCGACTCGGCGGGCCTCGTTTTACAGAAGCGCTGCATCTCTACGTTCCCGCGCATCGTGGCGTTCGTCGTGCTCGGCCTCGTGCGCGCACGCCGGGGAGAGCCGGACGCGCAGTCGCCCCTCGACGATGCGCTCGCGCTAGCCACGCCGACCCAAGAGCTGCCGCGGATCGCACCCGTGGCGGCGGCGCGAGCCGAAGCGGCCTGGCTCGCGGGCGATCGGGAGGGCGTCCGCGCAGCGACGGAGGACGCCTTCGGGCTCGCGCTGCGGCAAGGAGTCGCCTGGCCGATCGGAGAGCTCGCGTGCTGGCGCTGGCGCGCTGGGCTCGATGACGAGGCCCCCGAGGGAGCGGCCGAGCCGTACGCGGTCCAAATCGCCGGCGACTGGGCGCGCGCAGCGGAGTTGTGGACGGAGATCGGCTGCCCCTACGAAGCCGCCCTCGCGCTTGCCGACGCGGACGATGATGGCGCCCTCCGACGTGCTCGCGACGAGCTCCAGCGGCTCGGGGCACAGGCAGCGGCCAAGATCGTCGCCCGACGGCTGCGGGAGCGCGGGGCCCGCGAGGTTGCGAGCTGACGTCATCAACGGCTGGGCTCGCCCCGGCGCCAGGGCGAGCCCCCCTCGTCGGCGGGAGCTAGGCGCTCGCGCCGCTCGAGTTGCCGTTCGCGGGGCCAGGCCCGGGCATGCCCGTCTGGACGCTCACGACCTCGAACTGCTTGTTCACGTAGACGGTGGCCCGCGTCCCGTCCGCCTTCACGATGTGGGCTTCGTATGCCGCATTGCCGTCGGCGTCCGTCTCCACGCGGATGATCGTGGCACCGGAGACCTTGGCGAGCGCGGCCTGCCTCACCTTGGCCGCGGCGTCGCCGGTCAGCAACGTCTCGTCGCTGCGCTGGCGACCCCACGGGTTCTGGGCGTTCGGGGACTTCGCGGCCGCGTTGACTGCCGCCGAGGCCGAGGATTGGCTCGAGCCCGAGCCGTTCGCCGCGCCGGCGATGCCGTAGGTGCCGGCCGTGAGCCCTACTGCAATCGCCCCGAGGACGACTAGGCGTTCGAGCGACCACCGTTTCTCCTGCTTGTCCATCGTGTGCTACGTCCTTTCTGTCGTTTACCGCCCGAACCGGGCGCACTCGGACGGTCGCAGGCGAAGGTAAGAGCATGCTGTGAGCCGCCTAAGGAGTTCGTGAAACGTGCAGTGCGTCTACGACGGGTACGGAGCGAGGCTCCAGGCCGCCGTGGCGTACCACAGCCCGAAGGCGAGGCTCGCCGCGCCGAGGGAGGGGGCAAGCGCGCCGAACACCGCCTGCGCGGGCCGCGCGACGAGCAAGAGGCCAAAGCCAGCCGACAGAGCGCTCATCGAGACCGCGGTAAAGAGGGCGAGGAGCACAAGGGCACCGATCCCCACTACCGGCGATTGGATGGAAGCGAGCAACAACACCCCAACGCCGGCACTCCCGCCTGTCCCGTGCACGAGTCCGATCGCGAACGCGCCCGCGCGCGTGCGCGCGCCGTGTGCCTGCGGGTGCGGGTGAACGTAGAGCGTCCCGCGGCGCCAGCGAACAAGAAGGCGGAGAGCGAGGTACGCGATGACGAGCCCGACCGCCGTCTCGGCCCCCTGCTGGATGCGCTCCGGCAAGTAACGGTGGAGGAGGAGTATCGGGAGCCCGAAGACGAAAAGCGTCGTCGCGTGACCAACCCCCCAGGCCAGCCCGAGCGCGCCGGCTGTCCGTGCGGCCCGCTCCTTCCCGCTTGCAACGAGCGTCGTTACGGCAACGAGGTGATCCGGGTCGGTCGCATGACGCAGTCCGAGAAGAACAGCGACCGCGAGGACGATCGAGAACGAAGCGCCGTATGAGGACGCAGCGATTCTCTCGTCGAGGCCGAACATCGGATCACCTCTGGCAGCGCCGGCCGGGGCCTAATCCACGTACGGCCCGTTGAACACAGGTGCCTCCCCGTACGGCTTCCCCGCCATGAGCAGGTACCGAGTGCCCGGGGAGGCGTCGGTGACCCTGAACTCATCACCATGACCGAGGAGGACGAGCTGGGGAGTCTTCGCCCGGCGCCGGTTGGCACCGAACGTCCCCTCGCCTTCAAGCACGTAAGCGAAGCCCTGGAACTCGGGTGGGACGGTCGTGGTGACCTCTCCGCCTGTCGGCAGCTCGATGTCGAGGATGAGCGCGGGCGTCCCCAGACGAATGGGAGAGCCCTCGCCCACGAGCACCCGGACCGTCGCGTCCCCCTCCTGCCGCACGGGGATCTGGTCCGGTTGCAGCACCTGTGCGCTCGGCTCCATCTGCTTGTCCTTCCGGGCGAGGTTCACCCAGAAGAGCACGCCTCGGAACTCGGTGTCGGACTGGCCTTCTTCGAGCTCATCCGCTCCGATTGCCTCGGCGTGCCATGCACCGCGCCCCGTCCTGAGCGCGAGAAGCGCGCCCTCGGACAGTCGCGCCCTCTCCATCGCGCCGCCCGGCCCGGTGCTGTGGCCCGTGCTGGCCGATCCCTCGATCACGTACCACAGGTTGTCGAATCCTCGGTGGGGATGCTTGGTGTCCTTGCCCTTCATGTCCGACAGCCGGAGGCGGCCTTCGTGGACAAGGATGAATGGATCGACCTGTTCGTAGGGCACCCCCCGCGAGGGCAAGGCCTCCAGAATGGGGAACCCCATCATCCGGATCTCTGCTGCGTCTTCCACAAGGACGGCTTCGCGTCCTGTCGCTTGAAGTTGCTCTGTCATTTCTTCTCCTTTCGGGCCGTGTCCAGACCCTTATGACCGATCGCCTCGAGGACTTGCCGCTCGACATCGGGCCCGAGCACCGACCGCCAGATCGCGGCCATCTGCTCCGTCTGCTCGTCCGAGAGACGCTCGAGAAATCGCTCTTTCACGCCGGCGACGTGCGTCGGCGTTGCATGCGCCAACACCTCGAGACCGCGGTCGGTGAGTCGCGCGTACATCTGGCGCGGGTCGACTTCCCCGCGCTCCCGCTCCACGAGCCCGGCCCGCTCGAGTCGGTCGACCAGCCGGGTCAACCCGCTGCGGCTGAGGACGACCGCGTCCGCGAGCTCGAACATCCGTAGCCGCCGCTCGGGGGCGAGGCTGAGCTGAATGAGCACGTCGTACGAGGTGAGCGGGAGCCCGTGCTTCCGCTCCAGTTCAGCGTCCAGAGCCCGCACGATCTGGGCATGACTCAGGAGGAAGCCGGACCACGCGGCGAGCTGCTCCCGCGTCAGCTTTCGCCACGCTCGGAGGTGAGTGCCCTGTGCACCAGTGCGGTGTCTAGCGTTGCTCATGCAACTTAATTGTAGCTGCTCGACTTATCGCTCCGAAGGAGCGCCAAGAGTGCCCCGGCGAGGATCCGCCTAGCGGGGGGGCGGCTCGGAGTCGCGCTCGTAGTCCGCGGCGCCGCCGGCCAGCGTGTCGCTGCGCGAGGCTACGTCGTCCTTGCGCGCCTCGTAGTCTTCCTCGGCGACATCGCGCTCGCTCTGGGTCATCCGCGTCTCTTCCTCGGCGCGCCCGAGCGTATCCTTGTTCACCCACGCGCGAAGCCTGCGAAGGAGGGCCATCCGGCAGTACGCTACCGAACCTCCGCTCCTCGCGGCCTGTGAGTGCCCGAAGCAAACGGCAGGTTCGAGTGCGTGCTCCCGCCGAAGCACTGATAATCGCCTGATGGCCGCCTCCGCGGGCGAGCGGCGAATCGTTTCCGTGCTTCTGGTCGACATCGCCGGGTCGACTGCGATCGGCGAGACGCTCGGCCCGGAGCGGTCGAAGTTCCTGTTCGACGAGGTCGTACGCCTGCTGGGTTCAGAGACCAAACGGTTCGGCGGTGTCGTCGCGCAGTTCACCGGCGACGGGCTCTACGCGCTCTTCGGCGTGCCCAACGCGCACGAGGACGATGCCGAGCGGGCCGTGCGCGCGGCGCTCGGGATGCACGCTGCGCTCGCCGGTTACGCGAAGGACGTCGCGGAGGCGTACGGCGTCGAAGTCGCCGCCAGGATCGGCGTCAACACCGGCCCCGTCGTACTGCTCCGGGAGGACACTCCGGCGGAAGAGCGCTACAACGCCCTCGGAGACACTGTCAACACGGCTGCGCGACTGCAGACCCACGCGGGAAGCGGCGGCGTCGTCGTCGGTCCCGTGACGGCCCGCCAAGTCGAGCCTTCATTTGAACTCGAGTCCGTGGGATCGCTCGAGCTGAAAGGCAAAACCGACCCCGTTGCCGCGTTTCGGGTTCTTGGCGAGAGAGATCGGGTCTCCCGCCAACTCACGCCGCTGGTCGGTCGGGACCACGAGGTTGCTGTCCTCGACGAGATCTTCAGCGAGGTGAGCGATGGTCGGGGCGCGATCGTCGCGATCACCGGCGAACCGGGAATCGGAAAGAGCCGCCTGGCGGTCGAGATTCGCGCTCGATGGGACGATCGTGTGCGCTTCCTCGGGGCGCAGGGGATCTCGTATGCACAGGACGTGCCTTACTACCCGGTGCGCGAGCTGCTTCGCGGCTTTCTCGGGCTCGGAGTCGGCGATCCGGAGGCCCGCGTCCGGCTCGAATTGAAGGCCCAGCTCGAGGCGATACTCCGCGAAGGCGCCGATGCGCGGTACCCGTTCCTCGCGTCGCTCCTCGGGCTCGTGCTCGAGGAGGAGGAGCAGGAGCGCTTGCGTGGGCTCGCCCGTGACTCGGTGCAGCGGCAGACGCACGAGGCTGTCGTCGAGCTCGCCCGCGCCCTCTCGCGCGCGCAGCCGCTTGGGCTCGTGCTCGAGGACTTGCACTTCGCTGATGATCGGACCCTCGAGCTCGTCGAGGAGCTCCTTTCCCTGGCGGACGAGGAAGCCGTCGCCTTGCTCCTTCTCTACCGCAGCGACCCGGACCTGCGATCGTGGGGTCTCGGCGAAACGGCGCGACGCCGCTACCGGCACCTGTTCCGCGAGCTTCCGCTCGACCCGCTCGAGCCACACGAGAGCGCACGGCTGGCGGCCTCCGCGACCGAAGGCGATCTTCCGGCAGAGGTGGCTGCGCAGCTGGCGGAGCGGGCCGGCGGGAACCCGCTCTTCCTCGAGGAGGCGGCGCGCGACGCGGTTGAAAGTGGAGACGGCGGCGCCGTCCCGGTGGCGATCCACCAGGCGTTGCAGGCACGGCTCGATCGTCTCCCGCCAGACGTGCGCGAGGTCGCCTCCGTCGCCTCCGTCGTCGGCCGAAGCTTCGGCATGCCGTTGCTCGAGCGGCTCGTCTCGCGAGAGCAGCTGCGGCCCGCGCTCTCCGAGCTTCAGCGGCTCGACCTCGTCGTCGAGGAGCGGCGCCGGCCGACACCCGAATATCGCTTCCGCCACGGTCTAGTGCAAGAGGCGGCCTATGCGAGCCTGCTTCAGGAGCGACGGCAGGAATTGCATCGGATCGTCGGGACGGCGCTCGAGGAGGTGGACAGGGACGAGTTGTCGGAGGCGTACGGGCTGCTCGCGCACCACTTCACTGGAGCGGACGAGCCCGAGCGGGCGGCGCGCTATCTGCTGAAGGCCGGAGACGCCGCGCGGGCCGTGTACGCCGACGAGGAAGCGATCACCCACTATCGCCGCGCGCTCTCATTCCTGGACCGGCTCGGCGAGACGGGAGCAGCCCGCTCCGCGCTCTTCAAGATCGCACTCGCTCACCACCTCGCCTACGACTTCGAGGCAGCCGACGCCGCGTGGAAGGAGGCGTTCGAACGACCCGAGCCGCCTCCGGTTCGGCTCGAGCCGAGCGAGCGGCTGGAGATGCCCCTGCTCGCGGGACCGAACTGGGTCCCGGGATACGCCTACGAGAACATGGGCTGGTCGTTCGGGCCCAACTGTTTCCGCGGTCTCCTGCGCTTCAAGCCCGGCCTGGACATCGTCCCCGACCTCGCCGAGCGAATCTCGGTCTCGGCTGACGGCTACACGTACGAGCTACGGCTGCGTGAGGGACTGCGCTGGAGCGACGGCGAACCACTCACGGCCGGCGACTTCGCATTCACCTATCGACAGATGAGAGAGCAGGAGGTTGGGTCGGCGCACCTGCTCGCGGGGGTCGAGGCGCAGGCCCGGGACGAACAGACGCTCGAGCTCCGTCTCGCCGAGCCGAGCTCGCACATCCTCTACCTGCTCGCGCAGCTGCCCTTCTTCCCCTGGCCGCGCCACCACGTCGAGTCGCTCGGGCCAGGGTGGCACGAGCCGGCGGCATTGATCGGTAACGGGCCGTTCGTGATCCAAAAGGTCGACGAGGAGCGGGCGGAGCTCACCGTCAACCCGTTCTGGCACGGGTCTCGTGGCAACCTCAGCACGATCACCGTTCGTTTCCTCGAGCCCTATGGCGCAGTGGATGAGTGGCGCGCAGGCGGCCTGGACTATTTTCTCCTCCCCCGTTTACACGGACTTCTCGACGTCGCTGACACCGACGTCCTGCCCGTGCCAACCCTCTCCCTTGATTTCCTCGGATTTCCGCCCCGACCGCCTTTCGACGACGAACGGGTCCGGAGGGCGCTCGCACACGGTCTCGACCGCACTCCGCTCGTCGCCGAAAGCGGAGATCTGCCGGCGTACGGAGGACTGCTGCCCCCGGCAATGCCAGGACATTCCCACGAGCTGGCTCCGGCGCATGATCTCGATCTTGCGCGGACACTGCTCGCCGAGGCGGGCTATCCGGATGGCCGAGGACTACCCGAGCTTCGACTCGTTCACCCCGACCCTGGACTCGGCGAACGCCTGCGCCGGGAGATGGAGACCGGGTGGATCGATCAGTGGCGCGAGCTGGGTGTGCGAGTGCGTCAGGATTGGGCTCCCTTCGTGCAGTTCCATGCGCAGGTCGCACGGGATGCCTCCTTCTGGGCGTGGGGGTGGATCAGCGACTATCCGGACCCGCACGGGTTCATAGGAAGTCTCTTCGGGCAACAGGTGGTGCCCGTGCCTGACGACGAAGACCTGCGAAGTCTTCTCGAGCGGGCGCGAACGCTGCGGTCGCGCGATGTGCGCCTGCAGCTCTACCGCGACGCCGACCGCAAGCTGGTCGCCGAGCAAGTGTGGATGGTGCCCGTGTCCTACGGTAACTGGCACCTCCTGCACCGGCCCTGGGTGGAGGGACTCTGGACGCACCCGCTCGGAATGGGGCCGCTCGATGACGTAGTCGTGAGGAGGAATCCCTCATAGGTGGGTCGAGATCGACAAGATCTCGTGGCCCCCTTCGTGCCCAAACGTCGCGCCCTGCCGACCTTCTTTCTCTTGTGGCAGCGCCTACAGCTCGGCGAACGGGCTGACGCTCATGTACTTGAAGCCGGTGTCGACGGCCAAGGTCACGATCACCGCGTCCGGGCCGAGGCGCTCGGCGAGACGATGCGCGCCGACGACGTTTGCCCCGGTTGAGATGCCCGCGAAGATGCCCTCTTCGCGCGAGAGCCGAAGCGTCATCTCGAGTGCCTCCTCGTCGCCGATCGGCTGCAGGTGGTCGACCTTTTTGGGGTCCCAGTGCGGCATGACGAGCCCAGTCCAGCCCTGGATCAGAAACGGCCCGCGCTCGCCGCCGCTGATCGCAGCCGACGACGCCGGCTCGTGAGCCTGGATGAACACGCCGTGAGGCTTGAGGGCGTCGGAGACACCCATGACCGAGCTCGCCGTTCCCATGCCCTGGCAGAACGCGGTCACCCGACCTTCGGTCTGCTCCCAGATCTCGCGGCCGAGCCGGTCGCGGTGGTCGGGAATGATGTAGGGGTTGTTGAACTGGTCGGTGGCGTAGTGGCCTGGCGCGCTCGCGAGCTCCGCGGCTCGCGCGACCATGTTCTCGATGTCCTTTGGAGTCACCTTCGGACGACCCTCGACCGACGGAACGACGTCGATCTCCGCACCGAGCGCGCGCATCAGCTGAAAACGCTCCTCGGTGAAGCAGTCGGCCATCACGATCAAGGCGCGGTATCCCTTCGTCCTGCAGACGAGCGCTAGCGCAGGGCCGGTGCTGCCGCCCGTGTACTCGACGACGGTGTCGCCGGGAGAGATGAGCCCATCGCGTTCGGCTCCCTCGACCATGGCGCGAGCCATCCGGTCCTTCATCGACCCGGTCGGGTTGCGGTACTCGAGCTTCAGCCAGAGCTCTGCTCCGTTGGACGGCGCACAGCGATGGACGCGGACGAGTGGCGTATTCCCGATCGCCTCGAGGATCGACTCCACTCGGTGATGATCTACTACCCGAGCTCGGCGACGGGAGCGTAGGGAGCGAGCGCAGATCCTCGTCAGTCCCGTCCTTCTGATCTTCGCCTGGCCCGGTAACGCCGCGCGAACGCGCCCTGAGTCAACGACCCCTGGCCAAACCGCTCTGTAGAGCCAAGTGCTGCCAACTGGGGTGGACAACGTCGGCTTTCTAACTAGGATCCGACGGTCAGGAACAGGCCGGGGCTGCACCAGCGCACAGTTCGCAGCCCGTCGTCTCTCCTCTTTATGCCAAGCCGCCTCCGCAATCTGTTGCTGGCGCTCGCATTTGCCGCGATCATCGTCGGCTGTGCCGGCTCGTTGCCGCTCGGCCTCTCGGGCGATGCCTCGCCTGTCCCCGGCGGAGTGGAGAGTGCGGCCGCCGCCGTGGACCGGACGGCGCCCCGCCATCATCGGAAGAGAGCGGCTCCGAAACGGACCGTAGGTGAACGCGCGGCCGCGATCGCGCTCAAGGCAGTCGGCGTGCCGTATCAATGGGGAGGAATCTCCCCCAGCACCGGCTTCGACTGCTCTGGGCTCGTCTACTGGGCTTACGGACGACTCGGCATCGAGCTTCCGCACAGCTCGTACGCGCTCTATGGCGAGGGCCGGCGGGTGGCGCGCTCCAGGATGAAGCCCGGCGACCTGGTCTTCTTCTCGGGGCTAGGGCATGTCGGGATGTACGTGGGCCGAGGACGCATGGTGCACGCGCCGCATTCCGGAGAGCGAGTGCAGGTGGTCAGGCTCCACAACTCGCCGTATGGCCATGCGCTCGTCGGCGCCCGGCGAATCGCTCGCTTCTGACCAACGAGCCTAGGGCGAGATGTTCTGGTTGATCCGGAAGAAGTTGTCCGGGTCGTACTTCTGCTTCAAGGCTCGCAGCCGGTCGTACTTCTCCGGCCCGTAGGACTCGCGAACCCGGTCGGCTCCCTCGTCGCCCAGGAAGTTCACGTACACCCCCTGGTGCCACGGCTCCAGGGCCGACCAGAAGCTCCGCACCCACTCGCGCTCTTCGTCGAAGCCCTCGCTCGCCTCCGTGGACCCGCCGATGTTGTACGTGAAGCCCGCCGTGCGGCCGTTGAATGCGCTCTCGTCGTCGCTCGCCCGCGCGACCGCTCCGCCCATCTGCCAGATCGGGAACGATGTCAGCGGCGATTTGATCTGCAGCGAGTGCTCGACCGTGATGTCGATGATCTCGTCGGTCAGCTCCGCGACATCGCAGCTCTTGAAGTAGTACCAGCGACCCGGCACGAAGCCCGGGTCGAACATCGCCTGGTGCGTCAAGTACGGCTTCGTGAAGCAGACGTCCGCGACCGGCGAGCCGAACTCGCGCAGCGGACTGATGAACTTCTCCCCTTCCTCTACGTCGCCGGCCCAGCAGCAGCAGACCATCACGACCGGCTTCCCGTGCAGCTCCTCAGGGACGAACGGC
>Ga0184618_10000296_pt1 | contig 11606 bp, 10 predicted proteins | sample PLM0_30_b1_FD_133159 | JGI IMG/M metagenome (GOLD analysis project Ga0184618, IMG submission 133159) | Groundwater sediment microbial communities from an aquifer in East River, Colorado, USA - PLM0_30_b1 | ecosystem: Environmental > Terrestrial > Soil > Riparian zone | place: USA: East River...
CTGCTCCGGGAGTTGCGCGAACGCCTCGCGCTCGAGGGGGATAGGAACTTCGCGGGCGCGGTGATGCTGCCCGCTCCCGACGAAAACGAGCAGACCCGTCCCTGGGGGCTTGCGGGCTACTTCTCCGCCTGCCACCTTCCCGAGCTGGTCGCCGACTACTACGAACACGTAGCCAAGGCGGGTTGACTGAGTTTGCGAATTGGCCGGCGCCCTCAAATTCCGAGAAATCGACTCGTCCGTCGAAGGACGCGCCGCCCTCACGCGGTTCTATCGCGGCCTCTATATTGCGGAATTCCCCGATCCGCACGAACGCGAGTCCCTGGTGAACATGAGGAGGTACCTCGCGCTGAAGGCGAAAGGCTGGTACGGACCCAACAACTATCACATTCTGATCATGGAATTGAACGGGCGTCCGGTCGGGGGATCGGTCTTCGACTACCTGGCCAGGCCCAACGCAGGGGTAATCGAGTTTCTGTTCACGCGCTCGACCTACCGGTCCCGGGGGTTCGGGAAGGCTTTGCTTGGCGCGACGCTGCGCGCGCTCAGGCGGGACGCGCGCGCGCGCACCGGCAGATCGCTGGCGGCGGTAGTCGCCGAGATGAACGATCCCTACCGGCGCATGGACACGCCCGACAATATGGACCCGTTCGAGCGGGCGGCCATTTGGGGAAAGTGGGGTTTCTCCAAGATGGAATTTCCCTACGTGCAGCCCGCGCTCTCTCCCGATCAGCGGCCGGTCCGCTGCCTCACGCTCGTGGCGAAGCCGTTGCGCCGCGTGCCGCGCGCAGGCTTCGGAGCCGATTGGGCGCTCGGCGTCGTCGGCGAATACATGCGTTGGGCGATGCGAATCCGCGATCCGTCGCGCAACGCCCAGTATCGGGACCTGGCGCACTTCGCCGCGAAGAACAGCCGGGTGCGGCTGGTGCCCCTGCAGACGTACGTGGGCAGGGACCCGCGCAAGGAGCTGCGCGTGGAGAAAATCGGCCCTCGCCACGTTGCGTTCCGGTCCTTGCATCGGCTGCTGAGTAGCGAAATCCCCTTCGCGGGCCGGGTGGCTTCGATCCGGGAATTCGAAAGCGCTTTCGCGCGCGGCCACCGCCGCGTGTGTCGCTATCACCTTTGGAGCGTTGCCCGCTCCGGCGCGCGACACCCCGAGGGGCTCGCGAGCTTTTTCACCCTGACCCACGCAGGATTCGGCGGATACATCGTGCTCGCTAGCCGGCTGCGCGGCCGGGGCCTGCTGCGTCCGCTCATCGCTCGTATCGAGGAACAGATGATCAAGGACCAAACGCCGGCCGAGGGCTGGTTCATCGAGTGCGACGAAGGCTCGATGCTGCCGTTCGTCGCGACGGGATTTCGCGAGGTGCCGATCGAGTTCAGGCCGCCGAAGGTCGGCGGCGAACCCGTACGGAATGGACACCCAGAGCGCCTGCGTCTCCTCTACAAGCCGTTCGGCAACCCCTTCGATTCCAAGCCGTTGGACCTGCCTTTCGTGCTCGCGGGTATTGCCGATATCCTCCGGGAGATCTATGAAGTGCCGCGCCCGCGAAAGCATGAGTGCTATCGCCTGGCGCAGCAGACGTGGAAGAATCCGAAGACCGTCCTGCGATAGGGCGGGCGCGCGGCGCATGCCAGTGAATTTCAGGCCGGCGCAGACACGGCTGGCCGGCTCCGATTCGGCGTCGAGCCTCGAAACGGCGAAGGAGTGAAAATGAACCGAATTCTTTGTTTCGTGCTCATGCCCTTTGGCCGAAAGCCAGCCGCCTCCGGGGCCGTGGTGGATTTCGACTCGGTGTACGCAGAGCTTATCGCGCCGGCGATCGACGCGGCGGGCCTCGAGCCGCTGCGCGCGGACCAGGAGCTCACCGGCGGCATCATTCACAAGCCCATGTTCGAGCGGCTGATCCTGTGCGAGTTCGCAGTCGCGGATCTCACGTGCGCTAACGCAAACGTGTTCTACGAGCTCGGTTTGCGCCATGCAGTCCGGCCTGCCAGCACACTGCTGATTTTTGCCGAAGGCACGGGGCAGCTTCCGTTCGACGTGGCGTTATTGAGGGCATCGCCCTACAGGCTCGGTCCGGACGGCAAACCCGCGGATGTCGCAACGGCTCGCGCCGCGATCGCGGCGCGTCTGCGCGAAGCCCGCAATCTACCGACCGATAGTCCGGTCTACCAGCTCGTGGAGGGTTTCCCCGACATCAAGCGCCACAAGACCGACGTTTTCCGCGATCGGTTGAAATACCGCGAGGACGTGAAGGCCCGGCTCGGCGTCGCCCGCAAGCAGGGCAAGGAGGCCTTGCGCAAAGTGGAGGGTTCGCTCGGCGACATCGCCGATCAAGAGGCCGGGGTGGTCCTGGATCTCTATCTGTCTTACCGCGCAGTCAAGGCTTGGAAAGACATGATCGGGCTCGTTCCCAAGATGTCGCCGCCGCTCGCGAGAAGCGTCATGGTGCAGGAGCAATTCGGCCTCGCCCTCAATCGCGACGCGCAAGGCGAGGAGGCCGAGCGCGTTCTGCTCGCGGTCATCGAGAGGCAGGGTCCAAGCAGCGAAACCTACGGCATCCTCGGACGCGTGTACAAGGACCGCTGGGAGACAGCGCTCAGCGCCGGCGAGGGCCTGCTGGCGGAAGGCCTGCTGCAGAAGGCGATCGAGGCCTACCTCAAGGGTTTTGAAGCAGACTGGCGGGACGCCTATCCCGGTGTGAACGCAGCGACTTTGATGGAACTCGCGGATCCGCCCGATACACGCGGAGAAAAGATCATTCCCGTTGTGGCTTACGCAGTCGAGCGGCGCATTTCAGCGGGCAAGCCCGACTATTGGGACTTCGCCACCCAACTAGAGCTTGCTGTCCTAGGCAGGAGGAAGGCCGAGGCGTCCGCCGCGCTCGCTAAGACGTTAGCCGCCGTGCGGGAGATCTGGGAACCGGAGACGACCGCGCGCAACTTGGATTTGATCTGCAAGGCGCGGGAACGGCGGGGCGAGGACCTACCGTGGGCGCGGGACGCAGTGCAGGCTCTCGTGCGCCGCGCGAGCTAGTACCCGAGCGCGACAATCGCGCGGCAGCCTGGTCAGGCAAAGCATCGAACGGGAAAGGAGAGTCGATCATGGTCGAAGTGCACAACGCAGCACGTCTTGCTCAAGCGCGACAAATCCTCAAAACTGAATCCTCAAACCTGAACGATCTAATCAAAGCGACGAAGCAACTCTATGCCGCCGAACAACCCTACGAATCCCGCCAGGCGGAAGACCGCGCCCGAAAACTGGCTTTGGAAAGGACCCGGCTTCTTTTGGCCAAGGAGCGCATCGATTCGGACGAAGGCAAGGCCCTGGCAAAGCAGCTGAAGGGGATCAACGAGCACGGCTACGCCCGGCACATTCTGTCCCGGGTGCGTGATCAAGACCCGAGAGACTTGAAAACCGCGCAGCAGCTTGCGCTGAGCACGTACAAAGACGAGGAGCTGCCGCCCGACGAGCGTCTTTCCGACGGTCTCAAAATCCTGGAAGAGATCGGCTTGCGGCGTCCCGATCTCAACGATCCGGAAACTCTGGGTCAAGGCGGGGCGATCTATAAACGACGTTGGGAACGCAGCGGCCAGATCGATGACCTGCATGCGTCGCTGCACTTCTACCGCAAGGGCTGGAACGAGAACAAGCCGGACGACATGGGCTATTGCGGGGTGAATGCAGCGTACATACTGGATCTGCTGGCGCACCGGGCGCGTGTCGCCGCCGCACGAACGAAGATCCAGGCGCACGAGGCCGACGTGATCGCCGCTGAAGCTCGCAAACTGCGGGAGGAAATGAAAAGCGTTCTGCCAGAATTGGCGGACGAGAAGGCGCGCAAGGCGAGGGAGCTCGACGAACCGGATAGGAATCCGGCGAAACAGTGGTGGTACCTCGTCACGATGGCCGAGGTCACATTCGGACTCGAAGAATGGGAAGCGGCTTCAAGCTGGCTGGCGAGCGCCCGAGAAGTGGATCATGACGAATGGGAGAGCCAGACAACGACAAAACAGCTCGTATCGGTTGCGCGCATGCGCGGATTTCTGCCCCCTCGAGGAAACACGAGTCCTGCGGAATGGGAAGCGCCTTGGCGTGCCCTGCACGCGTTGCTGGGAGACGATGCATTCGCCGCGTTCGACAGCTATCGCGGCAAGGTGGGACTTGCACTTTCCGGCGGAGGTTTTCGCGCCTCCCTTTTCCATTTGGGCGTTCTGGCCCGGCTAGCGGAGTGCGACGCTTTGCGCTGTGTCGAGGTTCTCTCGACCGTGTCGGGTGGCAGCATCGTAGGCGCGCACTACTACCTCGTGATTCGCGATCGTCTCCAGACGAAATCCGACCGCCAGCTTACCCGGGAGGAATATCTGGCGGTCGTTCGCGACGTGATGGAACATTTCTGCCGGGGCGTGCGAAAAAACCTTCGCGCGCGCGCGCTTTCAAACCTGTGGGCAAACCTCAAGATGCTGCTCACCCGCTCTTATGGCCGCAGCAACCGCATGGGTGAGCTGTACGAGAAATACCTCTATGACTCGGTCGCCGACGGGCATACGCCGAAGACGCTTCGCAAGTTGTGCGATGTGCTTATCCATCCATTGCTGCGCGACCAGAGTACCGCTCCAGAGCGCGACAAGGGCTTCAAACCCAAGTTTTCCAACTGGCGTCGAAAAGCCAAGGCCCCGATCCTGTTGCTCAACACCACTTCCCTTAACTCCGGACACAACTGGCACTTCACTGCAACCTGGATGGGGGAGCCGCCGGGCCTCACGGGCCAGGAGGTCGACATGAACGAGCGCTACCGTCGCCTCTACTACTGGCAGGCACCAACCGAGGAGCTGCGGAACTATCCGCTCGGCTACGCCGTCGCGGCATCCGCGGGAGTGCCTGCGTTGTTCGATCCGCTGGTTCTGTCGGGCCTTTACCCGGATCGCACCGTTCGCTTGGTAGATGGAGGAGTTCACGACAACCAAGGCGTCGCCGGTCTGCTCGACGAGGGCTGCAATTTGATCCTGTGCAGCGATGCCTCGGGCCAGATGGATGACCAGCATGCCCCGGCAAGCGGCGTCTTGAGCGTCTTCTACCGCTCCGACAGCATTTTCCAGGACCGCCTGCGCGAGACGCAGTACCAAGACCTTGCAGCGCGCGAGCGAAGCCACGCGCTGCAAGGGTTATTTTTCATTCATCTCTAGCAGGACCTGGAAACCGACCCCATCGACTGGAACCAGTGCCAGGATCCGAGCACACCTTGTTTCCGTCCCCGATGTACCCCCTACGGCGTAGACCGAAGGATCCAGAAATTGCTGGCAGAAATGCGAACTGACCTGGACACGTTTACGGAAGTGGAAGCATACGCGTTGATGGCGAGCGGTTATCTGATGACCGGGTACCAGCTTCGCGAACTGGACGAGGCACACAAAGCATCGGGACTCAAGGGAAGCTGGTCTGGATTCGACGTGGGGGCGGGATGCGAGCCCGATTGGCCGTTCGAATGTCTGCTTCCCGTAATGTCGGCGGACCCAGAAGGGACCGACAAACGGACATGCGATCTTGCGCGACAGCTCAAGGCATCGCGGATGTTGTTCGGAAAGGTGTGGGTACTAGTCCCAGCGCTGAGCGTAATTGCCATCCTGCTTGCGATAATCGGCCTGGGGTTTAGCGGCTCGTGGATATACAGAAACTGGCAAAGCGTTTATACATTTTCTGTCAAGCTCAGTGTGAGCGAAATCATCGTGGGGACTGGCGTGCTGCTGATGGGCGTCCTGTTGCCTCTTGGCAAATTCATCAAGCCATTGGATACGTTTCGGAAATGGCTGTTCATGGCGGGTCTGGCAATCGTCGGATGCGTTGCCGCAAATCTGCACCTGTACCTTTTTGACCCTATATACAAAAGCCGCGGCAGGCTGGCTCGGTTGATGAAGTTGCCTTCGCAGTAGCGAAAACCCGAATTGGTGTGGACTGGCAATTATCTGAGCCCTCCTATTGTCTCGGCGAGCTCCGGCCACGGAACGCACTTTATTCGGTGCTTCGTGATAGCGTCTGGTCGCACTCTTGGTTCGGAGTCCTTCGGATAGACACCAATGACGTGCTTTCCTTGCCTTATGCTTTCCTCGACCTCCCACTCAACCCAGGAACTCTTCGGCGTGGCGTTGGAGAGAAAAATCACGGTCACCGAGGACTGGGCAATTCGGTCGGAGATTTTCTGTTTGATGTAGGCAGCCCGTTCGCTATTGATCGGTTCCGAAACCGACCAGTCGTTAAACTCGATTTGCGACTTCGGGTTCTTGGCACTAGCACGAAGAGCATTGACAGTAGTTTCGTCTTCCATGGCGAAACTGATGAACACATTTTTCCTTCCCGCTTGCTCGCCCTCTCGCAGCTCCTTCTTGGCCCTATCCACTAACGACTTGATGTCGCCGATGCTGCGCGAGTTACCGCCGCCTCCACCTCCGCCCATGGCTATACCACCTCCAATCCTTTGTATTCGCGGCAGGCTACGCACAATCCGCAAGGCGGCTCCGTGCCCGCGTGACAGGAATAGGTCCCCGTGATGCCCATGGTTTTCGCCATCTTGAGAACATCAGCCTTGGAAAATGACATCATGGGGGTCACTAGCTTGATGGGCTTGCCGAGGGCTCGGGAGAGGAGAGTCTCGGCATTGGAAACAAACCCCTTTGTTTGATCCGGAAATAGACTGAATGCGTCATCAAGTAAGCCGATTCCCACCGCTTTGGCCCCGCATTGATATGCGTAGGCCGCACCCACTGTGAGGAACATTAAGTTGCGGCAGGGAAGGAATGCGTCCTCCAGAATACGCTTAGTTGGGTCGGTGAGCCCTGAGGACAAGAGAGCTCCGTAGCCGCCGAGCATCGCCACCTGGGGCTCCGGTAGCTTGTGGCTTCGAAAGTTGCGGCGGCACGCGTCGAGTTCCCTGTTTCGGTTGATCTGACCATAGTCAATAAAAAGGGGAAATTGCTCCAGCCCCTCCTCCATTGTCAATGTGGCCATCACCGTCGAGTCGAGACCACCTGATACTAGGGTTACGATGCTCACAGCCCGAGCTCCCGCGCCGCCTTCATAGTGGCCCAGATGGCCCAATCAAGGTATCCAGCCGGATATCCTAGGGCATTGGCGTAGTCGAGGACGACTTGTTCTGCCTTTTCGTATCCGGCCATCGTTCCTATACGCGTCTGATCCAATAGTAGGAGCTCCTGCATATCCATGAAACGCAACACGTGGGTATCCAAGATTGCAAGGTCGTAGCTTCTACCAACGTTGCGCAAGAACATGCTAGCCTGTTTGGGCCCTAAACCAGGGATGTCAGTGACAAGACTTTGTCGCAATTGTTTTGCGGACCCGTTTCGTCCTAACTGGACGGAAAGAGGACCTTCCGCTAGGACTTCTCTGACGCGCGCCAACTGGCTCGTGCGGATCTTCGGAAAACGATACCGGCCTTGATACGGTAAGTCATATCGTTGGCCGGAAAGCACGTAGAAGACCCTTGTTGCAAAGTCATCGCTTCGATTCCCTTGCCACCAGAAATCGTCGAGCAAACCCGCCTGCTCTAAGTTTTCAGTTGCGGCGGTAGCCATTTCATAGCGAACCTGGCTACCCAAGATGCACGCGACTAGCTCCTTACGTAAGTCGAATTCGTGCCAGTAGGTGGTTGTGCGGACCCTGATTCGGTCCTCGATTAGAGGGCATAGCACTCGAATCGTACTTTCGAGGCGCTGATTCATAGCCGATAGGCGCGCGCGACTCATTCCGAAAGATCCTTGAAGAGTGCTGGACCAATTTTGGGCACAGAATTCAGTAGCGTTTCGACTTGGCCAGAGTGGATCAGCTTCTGCATAGTTCGCGTCCAGTCCTTGAAGAAGTCGACGTTGTAACTCAATGTTCGAATAGCATACGGGGCGTTTGCATTTTCGATAAGGTGTCGGATGCTTTGATCCCGGACTCGGTGCAGACACGCTTGGCTGAAACACTCGAACTGCTGAAAGTGAAACAGGTGTCCGTTCTCATAGTCGGGGACGGTACGGCACCATTCGAGCCCATCGAAAGAGTCGGCGCCCGCGGCAGCCAACGCGATCATCGACAACGGGTTGCCGGTGCCAAGTAAATGGAGCGGATAGTATTTTCCGAGTTTATTAAGGGCTTTGCGGATATCACGAACCACTCTGACTCTCTCCCTAAGCCCATCGCCTAATTCGCGCTCGGGTATAGCCACCATCAGTGGATCGAGCTCCGCCGCTACAGCTGCGACGATTCCTGCGGCACATTCGGCAAGAGTGCCTTTGTATTCCCTAGGCAGATGAACAATTGGACAGAGTGGGAAGTCTCGTTCCCGTAATGCCCTGTCGTCGGCTTGGAAGTTGGCCACGATGCGCGCGGCGACACGATCCGGCTTGCCTGTCGGGGCGATCGAATCGAAAGAGAAGGCGAGGTCAGGCGAGAGACGAGCAGCCGTCTCTCGATAATGATCCTTGTGCCAGCCACGTGGATTCCGCTTTGGTGAATGGCGGTCGTTCTTCCGGTAAGCTTCGTAGTTGCCAGAGTCGAGAAATAGGACAGCCTCGGATTCGCCTAAAGACTTTATGTTGATATGAAAGTCTCTATCGCCACGATGTCCCCAAGCGTCGTAGGCGGAAACAAGAGCAGCACCAGGCTGCAGCAAGCATAGCAGCGTGGCGCCTTCCTTTGGCGTCACCTGGGTTTCGTGGGAAGAAAGGGAGAAGACGAAGGCAGGTAACTGAAGCGTCTTTCTCTGAATCGTTAGTTCTTTTACCCGCTCAGACGTAACTATGTTGTTGCGAGGGCTCCCAAGAGTCTTGGCAATCTTGGCCTTCAGTTGTTGGTAACCTGCGTGAGTGTCCTCGCCAGCCCAACCGTGAGCCACAGTGTGGCTCAGACCACCAAAGCCAAAAGGAATATCCCCAGGGCCGATTAGAAATGGAAGGATCGGTTTTCCATGCTCTTTCGCAAAGCGCATTTCATCCTTGAGGATAGTGATGCGTTCTGCTTTCGCGTGCTGGGACAGGACTGGGACGAGTGCCAAAGACTTGGGAATCTCAGCACGCACTTTCTGCTCCCAGTCACCATGAGCGATGTCGCGCGCCCACCAGACGTCCCAGTGTCTTCGAAGTAGCTCAACTAGCCGCCCAACAATAGCCTCGTCTTCTTTCAGGTAGACAACGCATAACTCAGCCATTATTGACGATCCCTCCTCTGCTCGGAGGTGCATGCCCAAGTTCGCCGAGCGGCGCTGCCATCACCGGTCATGGTGCGATATTACGCCGGCAAACACAGGCGTCGTTCACACCTCCCAGACCGCCAAAGCTCGTCAACCTCCTGGTGCTTGGCCGACCTCGGAGTAACAGGTTCAACCCTCCGGTGCCAGGCGAAGTCGGCAAGTTCACTCCTAACCGTCCGGGGAACGGTGGTCATGATAGCGTGCGGGGCCCGACGACAAGGTGAATATAGTCGTAGGGGCGCGTTCCGCGTAGCCTGCTTTGTAAGGTTTGCCAGACACCCCGCGTCAGGGTATCCCTACTCGGAAGTCGTTGAGGTCTAGGCTCTACCACCAAGTTCTTGACCTGCCGCGCACGGTGAGTGCAGCATCGTGCACGTCCGTCGGAAAGGGTGCTCGGGGTGATTGGGGGAGGCACCCCAAAGAAATTTGCTGACCAATCTGCGATCTACGGTCTGTATGACGCTAGCCAGACGTGAAACAGAACACGAACTGGGCGCGCTCATTGCGCGAAAAACCTAAGGAGAAGCACCATGGCTAAGAAAACTATTTTCGTCAGCTATGATTACGACAACGACAGAAACTACAAGAATCTGCTTGTCGCGTGGGACGCGAACGAGGAGTTTGATTTCGGTTTTAGCGATCAATCCGCCGACGTATCGATTGACAGCAATGACGCCGCAGCCATTAAGCGGGCGATTTCCGCAAGAATTAGCGGTGCCACATGCTTCTTGTGTTTGGTGGGGAAGCAAACACACAAAAGCAAGTGGGTTGCTTGGGAAATCAGCAAAGCCGTCGAACTTAATAAGAAGATTGTCGCAGTTAAGATCGATACCTCGAATACGACGCCATCTGGACTCTTAAATGTTGGCGCCAAGTGGGCCATGTCTTTCACGTTTGATTCGATCAAAAAAAGCACTGGATAGCGCGTGGCCGCCCAACCCTACGGTGCAGCGGACCGGCGGCAAGCGGCCGGCCGCTGATTCGACACGTTTATAGGGTGCATTGCTAATGCGGAGTACTCATGAGTGAAGGTGCGTGGATCTTCCTCTCCCATTCGCACAAGGACTTCGACAAAGTTAGGGAGCTTCGTAACGAACTGGAGGTGCAAGGGCACCACCCTCTCCTGTTCTTCCTCAAATGCCTTAACGACGATTCGGAGATCGACGATCTCGTCCGCCGCGAGATCGAAGCTCGCTCATGGTTCATTCTCTGCGATAGCCAGAATTCACGTTCCTCACGATGGGTTCAGGAAGAGCGCAAGATTATCGACGCACTTTCGTCCCACACGTCAGCAACTGTTAATCTGGACGACTCACTCTTCACGCAACTGTCTTCGATCTCCGAAATCACCAAGCGCGCAAGCGTCTTTCTGTCGTATTCCCATTCGGACAACGAGAACGCTAAGCGGGTCATAGACTCGCTGCGCAACGATGACTTCGGGGTGTTCTCTGACCTTCAGATCTCACCCGGCGTGTCGTGGCAGACGGAGATTGAGTCGGCCCTGAACGCCGCTGTCGATCGAGGAGCTGTGCTCGTGCTCCTAAGTCGATCCTCGATGGCCTCCGAATGGCAGAGGCGTGAGATCGTATTGGCGTTTGAACGCGCTAAGCCTCGCGCAGGCCGCCGAAACATTATCCCGCTTTTTCTTGAAGCTCCGAAACGCACACTCGAATTCGCACCACCCGAGGTGAGCAACATGCTCGTCGACATTCAAAGCTTCGACTTCTCGACTGGAGAGTTCGCGAAGAATATCGCTCTCCTCAAACGTTGGCTCAGGAACTTTAAGTGGCGGTCATGATCACGCCGCCGCAATATGCGGCTGCACCCGAGGGCTGCTTGAAACTCGAGCTTCCGCGGGTGAGCTGCGGTTCGTTTGATCACGCAACAACAGCCCAACCTAACCAACCCCTACGGATACAGCACCTCCACGTTTTCCGGCTTCAGCCACTCGTTCAGGGACTTCATCAGAGCATCGTCCAGGTTGACCCGCCAGCTGTCGCCGAGCTGCATCTCGACGCTCGCTCCGCCGTTCCTGTAGAGCACCTCGACCGGACATCGCCCGTTGCGATAGGGTTCGAGCAGGGTCTTGAGCTTCGCCGACGCGGCCGCGCCGGCGTTGGAGGCCTCCCCGTTCATCGACAGGCGCACCGCGCGCGCGAAGCGGCTGCGCGCGCCGGCGATGTCGTAGATTCGCTCGGCGGCGACGCGCATGAACTGGGCCTCGCCCTCCTCGCCCAAGGAGCGGCGCACGTTCCTCACCTTGGCTTCGATCACGACGACCGCGTCCTCCTTGACAGTATCGCGGTATTGATCGAACACCTCGTTGTATACAGTGACTTCCTGGGTCGCGGTGCCGTCCGA
>Ga0184618_10000298_pt1 | contig 11593 bp, 8 predicted proteins | sample PLM0_30_b1_FD_133159 | JGI IMG/M metagenome (GOLD analysis project Ga0184618, IMG submission 133159) | Groundwater sediment microbial communities from an aquifer in East River, Colorado, USA - PLM0_30_b1 | ecosystem: Environmental > Terrestrial > Soil > Riparian zone | place: USA: East River...
ACGTTCATGCGCTGCGCGAGGCGCTGCGCGAGGCGTTCGACGCCGCGCGGCCGGTCGTGGTCCACGTCCACACCGTCAAGGGGAAGGGCTTCGCCCCCGCCGAGGAAGGCGGCCTCGAGGGGATGGAGAAGTGGCACGCGGCGAAGCCGAAGAGCATCGTCGACGGCAAACCCGCCGCCTCCTCTGCTCCCGCGACCCCGAAGAAATCAGATATGGATTCGGGGTCGCTCCCGCGTCCGGGGCCGGCGGGGTTGGTAGGGGTTCGGGAGTCCGACGCGCCGGAGGCGATCGCGCCGGAGCGGCTGGAGCGCCCGCCCGCGGCGGGCGCGGCGCCGCAGTACACCCAGGTCTTCGGCGAGGCGATCGTCGCCGAAGCGCGGCGCGAGAAGCGGGTGATCGGGATCACCGCGGCGATGGCGGGGGGGGCCGGCCTGCAGAAGCTCGCCGACGAGGTTCCCGAGCAGTACTACGACGTCGGCATCGCCGAGCAGAACGCGGTGCTGCTGGCCTCGGGGCTGGCGATCCAGGGGGCGAAGCCGGTCTGCGCGATCTACTCGACCTTCCTCCAGCGCGCCTACGACCAGATCATCCACGACGTCTGCCTGCAGGGCCTCGACGTCACCTTCGCGATGGACCGTGCGGGCCTGGTCGGCGACGACGGGCCGACCCATCACGGCGCCTTCGACGTCTCCTACCTTCGGCCGATCCCCAACGTCGTCGTGATGGCGCCCCGCGACGAGGCGATGCTGGTCCACATGCTGCGCACCGCGATCGTTCACGACGGCCCGGCGGCGCTGCGCTATCCGCGCGGAGCGGGCGAGGGGGTCGAGCCGCCGGCCGAGGCGGAGGAGATCCCGATCGGGACCGGCGAGCTGCTCGAGAGCGGCGAGCGGGTGGCGCTGCTCGGCTACGGCTACGGCGTGACGGTGGCGCTGGAGGCAGCCGAGATCCTCGCCGGCCACGACCTCGAGCCGACCGTCGCCGACGCCCGCTTCGCGAAGCCGATCGACGCCGAGTTGCTGGAGCGCCTCGCGCTCAGCCACGACCTGCTGGTGACGATCGAGGAGAACGTGCTGCCGGGGGGCTTCGGCTCGGCCGCGCTCGAGCACCTCGAGGACGCCTTCGCCGACCGGCCGGAGGAGCGGGCCCGCGTGATGCGGATCGGCCTTCCCGACCGCTACGTCACCCATGGCAAGCCGGCGCTGCTGCGTGAGGAGACGGGGTTGACCGGCGAGTCCGTGGCGGAGCGGGTGCTGGCGGCGCTGCGCGCCGGCGAGCCCGCCCTGAGCTGAAACGCCCTCTTGCGCCAATGCGCTCGATCGGCTAGCCTTCCGGCGTCTCTTCTGGGGTTACTGGAGGGAGAAGAGGCGTCTCTATGTATGTGGGTCCGTTCGGAGGGGACCGTTACGGATCTGCTGCGTTAGCCGCGCCCGTGCCTCGAGCACGGCGTCGCGGCGCCTGATTTCGGCCGGGGCTGCGCCCTCGCTCAGGGCTGCCTGTGGACCTAGGCGGCGGCGGCCCGGTCACGGGGCCTGACGACGATCTCGTCGACGTTGACGTGGGGCCCCGGTGACCACAGCGGTCCTCGCCATCGCCTCGACCTATCTGGCGAGAGCGGAGGAGGAAGGGGCGTCCGTATATGTTGGTCGCCGATGGAGGACAGGCGGAATCGGAAGGGGGCGCGCTTCCGGGCGCTTCACGAGGGCGACCCGTTCGTCATTCCCAATCCCTGGGACGCCGGCTCGGCCAAGGTGCTCGCGGCGCTGGGGTTCGAGGCCCTGGCCAGCACCAGCTCCGGCTTCGCCTTCACCCTCGGCCGACCGGATGGCGGCGCCGCCCTCGACGAGGTGGTCAAGCACGTCCGCGCCCTCGACGAGGCCACCGAGCTGCCGCTGTCGGTCGACCTCGAGAACGGCTACGGGCCCGATCCCGGCGATGTGGCGCGTGCGATCGACCTGATCGCCGCCGCGGGCGCCGTCGGCGGCTCGATCGAGGACTTCGACCGGAAAGACGGCGGCGGAATCTACCCGCTCGACCAGGCGGTCGAGCGGGTGGCGGCGGCAGTCGACGCCGCCAGGGGCCTCGACTTCCCCTTCATGCTCACCGCCAGGGCCGAGAACCACGTCCGCGGCAACCCCGACCTCGAGGACACGATCGCGCGCCTGCAGGCTTTCGAGCGAGCCGGCGCCGACGTCGTCTACGCGCCGGGGCTGCGCAGCACCGAGGAGATCCGAGTCGTGTCCGAGGCGACGACCAAGCCCCTCAACGTGCTCGCCCGCCCGAACCTGACGATGGCGGAGATGACCGACGCCGGCGCCCAGCGGGTCAGCGTCGGCGGAGCCCTGACCTGGGTAGCCGCCGGCGCCCTGGCGTCCGCCGCCGCCCAGATCCGCGACCAAGGCGACTTCTCGGTCCTCTCCGGCTCGGGACAGGTCCCCGGCTGGCCCTCCGCTTAGCGCGGATGGTCTTCGCCGTGTGAGCTTTTGGGCTAGGGTTGGACGATGGCAGTCAAGCTTCATCGTTGTTCCAGCGAGTGGGTCAAGATCGACGCTCATCCGTGCTGGAGGGTGCAGAAGGCCCTCGATGAGCAGGGGATCGAGTACGAGCTGGTCAAGGGGCCGTTTCGGCCGAGCAAACGGGATGACCTGGAGCAGATCTCGGGCCAGCGAAAGTTCCCGGTGATCGAGTTCGAGGACGGCCGCGCCTACCGCGAGGAATCGAAGGACATGGCGGCGCGCATCCGCGCCGGCAACCTCTTCGCAAGCCCCGAGGACGCCGACCCCGCCGCATAGGCGCCGGATCGACAGACAACGCCCCGCCGGGAGGCGGGACGTCGTCTGGAGTTACTGCAGGAGGAGGGAATCAGGGCCGGTCGGGCTTTTTGAGGACTCAGGGGACGCTACGACGTCTGCGCAGCCGGACCGCGGCTGCCCAGCCGCATCGCCAGGCTGGCGAGCAGGTAGGCGATCGCCGTCGCGAGGAGGACGAACTTGCAGGCGGCGAAGATCGTCGCCAGAAGGGGAAAGGCGGCGCTCGAAGGGGACCGCCCCCGGGCCCCCGGTGTCCTGCATTCGCTGCTCGGCGGGGGACATCGCCAAGAGCAGGATCAACGTCGCGATCCCCGATGCGATCATCCCCGCCGGCGCGTCACACGGGAATTATCTCGTATGACAACCCTGTCAAAGCGGCAATGGGCTGTGCCAGAGCCCCCACAACAGAAAACGCCCCGCCGGGGAGGCGGGGCGCTTCTGGGGTTACTACAGGGAGGAGAGATATGTATCTCTATATATGTGGATCCGTGGGAGGTAGGTGGGCCCTGATGCGCCGCGGGCGCGGCATCGTTGGGAAGCGATGAGCGCCATTGGGCGGCGCGGAACCCAGCCAAGAAGTTTGTCGTTTGCCCCTTATCGTCGTCTTCCGCGAATCCTTGAGCCAGGATACGAACGTATGTGCGATTGGTGTGTGAGTGGGGTCACAGAGGGTCGTGTTTCCCCTGCAGCCTCCGCATGGTCGAGCAACAAGTACCCAATTTTAGGGCGCCGGTAAACCTCTCGCCAAATTGCTGGACAGACGGCAGATTTTGGGCGCGCCGGTAGCGTTCCAGCCGTGAGGAAGGCCCGGATAGACGCGGTTCTCGCCCAGCGCGGGCTCTTCCCCTCGCGTTCGGCGGCGGCCGGCGCGGTGCGCGCCGGGGAGGTGCGCATCGGCGCCGACGGCCCGGTTGCCCTGCGGCCCAGCCAGCTGGTCGAGCCCGAGACGACGCTGATCGTCGACGAGGCCCCTCGCTTCGTCTCCCGCGGCGGCGTCAAGCTCGCCAACGCCCTCGAGGCGCTGGGGATCGAGGTCGAGGGGCGCGACTGCCTCGACGTCGGCGCCTCGACCGGCGGCTTCACCGACTGCATGCTCCAGCGCGGCGCCCGTCGCGTCGCCGCCCTCGACGTCGCCTATGGCCAGCTCGACCTGCGACTGCGCGAAGACCCCCGCGTCGTCGCGATCGAGCGCTTCAACGCCCGCGAGCTGACGGGTGACGACCTGCCCTTCGCTCCCGGCCTCGCGGCGATCGACGTCTCCTTCATCTCGCTGGCCAAGGTGCTGCCGGCGGTCGCCGGCTGCCTGGCGCCCGGCGGCGAGGTGCTGGCGATGGTCAAGCCCCAGTTCGAGCTGGGGCGCGAACGGGTCGGCAAGGGAGTCGTCCGCGACGCGGCGGACCGCCGCGAGGCGATCGTGGGCGTCGCCCTCGCTGTTCGTGACCTCGGCCTTCCGGTTCGCGGCTTCGCCCCCTCCGGCCTGCCGGGGCCCAAGGGAAACCTCGAGACCTTCGTCTGGTGCGGGGGAGAGGGCGAGGGGATCGACGACCTCGAGGGCGCGGTCCAGGCGGTGGACGCGTGAGGGGTGGCGCTTTTATCTCGCTATGCGCCACAAAAGCGCCATCGGGCGAGGCTCTCCATGGCTGAGAAGGTCGCGGTACTGATCACCCACTCGCACCCTCCCGCCGCGACCGAGGCGGTGGCGCTAGCGGCCGCGGCCGCCCGTAACGCCGGCTGGCGGCTGGTCGCGACCGCCGACGAGCGCGCCAAGCACGGTGACGCCGCAGCGGGGATCGAGCCGGTCGACGCGCTGCCCGGCGGCCCCGACCTCTGCCTGGTGCTCGGCGGCGACGGCTCGATCCTCTACGCGCTGCGCCGCTTCGCTCGCGCCGGCGTCCCCGTCTGCGGCGTCAACTTCGGCACCGTCGGATTCCTCGCCGCGGGCGAGCCCGGCGAGGCGGAGGAGGGGATCAACCGGGCGCTCGCGGGGGAGATCGAGACGATCGACCTGCCCGGCCTCGCGGTCGAGGTCGATGGCGAGGAGCGCCTCGCCTTCAACGACGTCAGCTTCAGCCGCCGTCCCCAGGACCGGGTCGCCGAGCTGAGCTACAAGATCGCCGGGGAGGAGGTCGGCCACGTCCGCTGCGACGGTCTCGTCGCCGCGACGCCGGCGGGCTCGACCGGCTACAACCTCGCCAACCAGGGCCCGATCCTCGCCTGGGGGGTGAAGGGATACGTGGTCAGCTACATCTCCCCGCACTCGCTGACCGCGCGCGCCCTCGTCGTCGCCCCCTCCGACGTCCTCCACGTCGGCAACGCGGGCGGCCGCGAGCCGGTCGACGTCGCGGTCGACGGAGAGCTCGTCGGAGAGCTGACTCCGGGCGGGGCGCTGGAGGTCCGTTTCGCCAACGGAGTCGGCCTGCTGGCCCAGCTGCCGGGGACGAGCTTCTACCAGCGCATACGCGAGAAGTTCGGCCACCTCGCCGTCTGAGGCCGCCTGACCGGCGCATCTCTGCGTCCTCGGACGCTTGCGTGCAGAGCACGCGGCGCTCCCTGCATCCTTGATCTGCTTGGTCATGCGACCTCAGCCGAAGGATTCCGTTGTCTAGGGTTCGGCGCATGGAGCGCAAGTGGTGGACGCTCGTCCTGATCTCGATCGCGACGTTCATGCTGCTGCTGGACATCACGGTCGTCAACGTCGCCCTTCCCGACATCCAGCGCGACCTCGACGCCAGCCTCTCCAGCCTGCAGTGGGTCGTCGACGCCTACTCGCTCACCCTCGCCGCCTTCCTGCTCACGGCCGGGTCGCTGGGCGACAGGCTGGGCCGCCGCCGGGTCTTCTCGATCGGATTCGCCGTCTTCACCCTCGCCTCGTTCCTCTGCGGGATCGCCGGCGATCCGACGCTGCTCAACCTGGCCCGCGGCCTGCAGGGGGTCGGCGGCGCGGCGATGTTCGCCACCTCGCTGGCGCTGATCGGCCAGGAGTTCCACGGCAGGGACAGGGCGACGGCGTTCGGCGTCTGGGGGGCGACCGTAGGCGGCGCGGTGGCGATCGGGCCGCTGGTCGGCGGCGTGATCACCGAGCACCTCGGCTGGGAGTGGATCTTCTTCGTCAACGTGCCGATCGGGCTGCTGGCGATCGCGCTGACCGAGGTCCGGCTCGCCAACGTCGCCGCCCAGGAGGCGGCGCGAATCGACCTGCCGGGCCTGCTCACCTTCTCACTCGGCCTCTTCCTGCTCATCTTCGGTCTGATCCGCGGCAACCCAGAGGGCTGGGGCAGCGCCCAGATCGTCGCCTCCCTGACCGGCGCCGCGGCCCTGCTCGCCGCCTTCCTCGCGATCGAGACGCGCAGCTCCCGCCCGATGCTGGACCTGACGCTGTTCCGCAAGCCCGCCTTCAACGGCGTCTCGGCGGTCGCCTTCGGCCTCTCGGCGGGGATGTTCGCGATGTTCCTCTACCTGACCATCTACATGCAGGGGGTGCTGGGCTTCTCGCCGCTGGAGACCGGCCTGCGCTTCCTGCCCCTCACCGTCCTCTCCTTCATCGCCTCGCCGATCGCCGGCGCGCTCTCCCACCGCATCCCGATCCGGGTGCTGCTCGGGGTCGGGCTCGGCACGGTCGGGGTCGGGCTGCTGCTGATGCATGGCGTCGACGCCGGCTCGGAGTGGACGGCCCTGCTCGCCGGCTTCCTACTCGCCGGGATCGGCATCGGCGTCGCCAACCCCGGCATCGGCCAGGCGGCGATCGCGGTCGTGCCGGTCGAGAAGTCGGGGATGGGGTCGGGTATCAACACCACCTTCCGCCAGGTCGGGATCGCCACCGGCGTCGCCTCGCTCGGCGCGATCTTCCAGTCGCGCGTCGCCTCGAAGCTCGCCGAGCTGCTGCCGGGAGCGCCGCCTGGGCTCGGCGAGATCGTCTCCTCGGGAGGCTCCCGCGCATCTGCCCTCGCCGCTCCTCCCGGACAGCGGTTGGAGGTCGCCCACGCCTCGAAGGTCGCGTTCACCAGCGCCTTCAACGAGATCATCCTGATCGCCGCCATCCTCTCCTTCGCGGTAGCAGCCCTCGGCTTCCTCCTGGTTCGTTCCAGCGACTTCGTCCAAGCTTCCTCCGAGGCTGAAGCAACGGAGCCCATCCCTGCCTAACGCTCCCGGGGATGTGGGCAGGGGTGGAGCGTCTTGTACTTTTTCGCCCGAGTGCGTCGGCGAGAGACGCCCGTTAGCGGCGAAAAAGTTAAGCGGAACCCCTGCCCACATCCCCGGTCGAGGGAGAGTCGGTCCGCTCCCATTGCTAGTAAGGAAGCGTGCTCAGAGAGCTGCGGATCGAGAACCTGCTGCTGATCGAGCGGGCCGAGCTGCGGCTCGGCGAGGGCCTCAACGCGATCACCGGGGAGACCGGGGCGGGGAAGACCGTGCTGGCCCACTCGCTCGACCTGTTGATGGGCGGCAAGGCCCGGCCGCAGATCGTCCGGCCGGGCGCCGGAGAGGCCTGGGTCGAGGGCGCCTTCGACCTCCCCGCCGGGCTGCTGGACGAGCCGGAGATGGCCGAGCTGGCCGAGCGCCTGCCCGAGGGGGCCGAGGAGGTGGTGCTGGGGCGGCGGGTCTCGGCCGGCGGGCGGACGAGCGCCTTCCTCGGCGGGAGGGCAGCCTCGGCCGCGGACCTGCGGCTGCTCGGCGGTCGCCTGCTCGCCTTCTACGGGCAGCACGAGCACCGCAGGCTGGCGCTCTCCTCGGTGCAGATGGAGGTGCTCGACGGCTTCGCCGGCGCCGAGCACCTCGAGCTGCGCCGGCGCTACCGCGAGGCGCACCGCGAGTGCGTCAGGCTGGAAGCCGAGCTGGCGGAGCTGCGCGAACGCGACGGCTCGCGGGAGCGCGACCTCGATCTCTACCGCTACGAGCTGTCGGAGATCGAGTCGGCCGCGCCGGACCCGGCCGAGGAGGCCGAGCTTGCGGCCGAGCGGGAGCGGCTGCGCCACGCCGAGGGGCTGCGCGAGGCCGCCGCGGGCGCCCACGCCGCCGCGGCCGGCGCCGAGGAGGACGGCGGCGGGGCGGTCGCCGCCCTCGCCCAGGCCGAGGCGCTGCTGCAGGGCGTGGGCGGCCTCGACGCCGAGCTGGACGCGGTCTCCGCGCGGGTCAGCGCCCTCGCGGTCGAGCTGGGCGACGTCGCAGGCGAGCTGCGCGCCTACCTCGAGGGCATCGACGCCGACCCCGGCCGCCTCGTCGCGGTCGAGGAGCGGCTCGATGCGCTCAGCCGCCTGCAGCGCAAGCACGGCGGCGGCGTCGAGTCCATCCTCGCTCACGCCGAGCGCTGCCGGGCTGAGATCGAGCGTCTGGAGAGCGCCGAGGAGCGCGGCGCCGAGGCGGAGGCCTCCTTGGCCGAGGTCGAGCGTCGCCGCGAGGAGCTGGGGGAGCGGCTCGGAGAGGGCCGGGCAGCCGCCGCGGTTCCGCTGCGGGAGAAGGTGGCGGAGGAGCTGGAGCGGCTGGCGATGCCGGGGACGAGGCTCGAGGTCGTGCTCGAGCCGCATCCCGACGGCTTCGGCCCGAGCGGGCGAGAGACGGTCGAGCTACGGGTGGCGCCGAACCCGGGGATCGAGCCCGCCCCTCTGCGCGACGCCGCCTCCGGCGGTGAGCTCTCGCGGGTGATGCTGGCGCTGAGCGGGCTGGGCGGAGGAGCCGGCGCCGGCACGCTCGTCTTCGACGAGATCGACGCCGGGGTCGGCGGCAAGACGGCGCGCATCGTCGGCGAGCGGCTACGGGCGCTGGGCGAGGGGCGCCAGGTCCTCTGCATCACCCACCTGCCGCAGGTCGCCTCCCTGGCCTCGACCCACTTCCGGCTGGAGAAGGACGTCTCCGGCAAGCGGGCCACCGCGACGGTTCAGCGTCTCGGCGGCGACGGCGTCGTCGAGGAGATTCGCCGCATGCTCGGCGGCGAGCGCTCCGACGAGGCGGCCACCCGCCACGCGCGCGAGCTGCTGGCAGCCGCCTGAGGCCACTGATTTGGCTTGCCGAAGCGGGTAGTCTCAGGCCGTGGCTACCGCCAGTCCTCGTCTCCCCGCGCTGCTCTCACGCCGCAACGGAGCATCCACCGGCAAGGCGATCGAGGGAGCGGCACGGCTCGGCCGGCGCACCAAGCACCTGGTCAAGCGCCTCGGCCCCGACGACGTCGCCGTCATCGACCACCTCAACATCGACCGGATCGCGGCCGAGGAGCTGATCTCGACCGGGGTGCGGGCGGTGCTCAACGCCTCGCCGTCCTCGAACGGCCGCTACCCGAACGCCGGGCCGCTGCTGCTCGCGCGTGCCGGGGTGTCGCTCCTCGACGTCGAGGAAGGCGATCCCTTCGAGCTGCTCCGCGACGGCGACCGGGTGGCGATCGCGGGCGGCGCGGTCATGGTGGGCGGCCGAGAGATCCTGCGCGGCCGCGTGCTGGAGGTCGTCGACCTGGAGCGCCAGCTCGACGGGCAGCGCGAGCGGGTCGACGAGGCGCTCGCCGAATTCGCCGAGAACACCGTCGCCCACGTGCGCCAGGAGACCGACCTGCTGACCGGCAGCGTCGAATTCCCGCCGACCCGCGCGTCGTTCCGCGACCGCCATGTGCTGATCGTCGTGCGCGGCGACCGCCACCGCCGCGACCTGAAGGCGCTGCGCGCTTACATCCGCGACGTGCGGCCGCTGGTGGTGGCGGTGGACGGCGGCGCCGACGGGGTGCTGGAGGCGGGGCTGAAGCCCGACGTGATCGTCGGCGACATGGACTCGGCGGGAGACGAGGCGCTGCGCTGCGGGGCGGACCTGATCGTCCACGCATATCCCGACGGCCGCGCCCCCGGACGCCGGCGGCTGCTGGACATGGGGCTGGAGCACACGCTGCTCCCCGCCGCCGGGACCAGCGAGGACGTGGCGATGTTGATGGCATACGAGAAGGGGGCGGCGCTGATCGTCAGCGTCGGCGCCCACTTCAACCTGATCGAGTTCCTCGACCGCAAGCGGGGCGGGATGTCTTCGACCTTTCTCACCCGCCTGCGGATCGGCGAGAAGCTGGTCGACGCGAAGGGGGTGAGCCGGCTCTACAACCCGAGCTCCGGCTTCGGGCCCGTCGCCCTCTTCCTGGCGGCGTTCGCGATCCTGCTGGCGATCGTCGTGATCACCTCGCCGGCCCTCAGCGACCTGGTCGACCTGATCTGGTTGAAGGTCGAGATCTGGCTCGGCCTCTAGCGGCGGAGCGGGCGGCGTAATGGGTTACAGCGCCCGATACCACGCGACTTCGCTGATCGCGGTGTTCCTCGCCCTGGCTATCGGGATCCTGATCGGCGCCGAGTTCGGCGGCGACGTCGTCACCAACACCCGCAAGGGCCTCGAGCGCAGCCTCACCGGCAACCTCCAGGACACGCGCGACCGCGCCGATCAGCTGAGCGACGAGCTGGGCCGCGCCGACGAGTTCGCCGAGCGCATCTACCCGGTGCTGGTCCGCGACCGGCTCGAGGGCAGGCGGATCGGCATCGTCGCCCTGGGTGGATTGCCGGGCGACGTCTCGGGGGCGATCGAGGACGCGCTCGGGCCGACCGGGGCCCGTCTGGTCGGGGTCGGCGTGGTGCGCGAGCCGGTCGACCTGAGCGCGCTGGCCGGCGACCTGGCGAAGACGCGGTTCGCCGACCTGCGCCGCAATCCCGACACGCTGACCGAATTCGGGACCGGCGTCGGCCGCCAGCTGGTGATCGGCGGCACCCTGCTGAAACGGGTGCGAGGACACCTCTTCTCGCGCGCCAGCGGCAACTTCGGGGCGCTCGACGGGGTGATCGTCGTCCGCGACCAGCCGCAAGAGATGGGCCCGGTGCAGCGCGGCGCCGTCGGGCGGCTGGAATCGGTGCTGATGAGCGGGGCCACCGCGACGCGGACGCCGGTGGTCGGGGTCGAGACCTCCACCGCCGAACCCTCGTCGGTCTCCTTCTTCCAGGGCAACGACCTCTCCAGCGTCGACGACGTCGACCTGCCCGCCGGGCGGGTCGCGATGGTCTTCGCCCTGCTCGGAGCCGAGGGCAGCTTCGGGGTCAAGGGCTCGGCCGACCGCCTGCTGCCCGATCTGCTCTCCCCGGCGGGGACTCGCTGAGCCGTGGACGGGGTCGGCTTCCCGGTCGCCGTCGCCGTGGCCCTGTTGCTCGTGCCGGCGGGAGTGCGGGGGCTCGTCGATGCCGGGCTGGTGCGCGAGAACTTTCGCGGAGCGCGGCTCGCCTTCCCGCTCGGAGCGGTGCTGGGCGCCGCGGCGCTGGTCGCCCTGGCGCCCCTCGCCTTCCTCGACGACCGCGCCGACCTCGACCTGCTCGACCCCGAGCTGCGGCGCTGGATGCCCTACCTGCTCGGCGTCGCCTTCCTCGGCTTCCTCGACGACTCGCTGGGAAGGGGCGAAGCGGCCGACGCGCCGCGCGGGTGGCGCGGCCACGTGCGGGCGCTGCGCGAAGGGCGCCTCTCGACCGGAGCGGTGAAGGCGATCGGGGCGCTGGCCCTCGCCGCCTACGTGGTCTCCGGCCGGGGGCTGGAGTCGTGGCGCTACCTGGCCGACGTGGCGCTGCTGATCCTCGCCACCAATCTCTTCAACCTGCTCGACCTGCGGCCGGGACGGGCGGAGAAGGGTCTGGCGCTGCTCGGCGCCGGGCTCTGCATCGGCGCCTGGACCTTCGCGCCGCTCGAGCTGCTGGGGATCTTCGCCGGGCCCGTCCTGGTCGGCGCCTGGCTCACCCTGCGAGAGCGGGCGATGCTGGGCGACACCGGCTCCAACCTGGTCGGCGCGATCGGGG
>Ga0184618_10000301_pt1 | contig 11567 bp, 10 predicted proteins | sample PLM0_30_b1_FD_133159 | JGI IMG/M metagenome (GOLD analysis project Ga0184618, IMG submission 133159) | Groundwater sediment microbial communities from an aquifer in East River, Colorado, USA - PLM0_30_b1 | ecosystem: Environmental > Terrestrial > Soil > Riparian zone | place: USA: East River...
ACCATCCCGCGGTAGGGGATTTCCCCGTACCCGCGCAGGCCGAACAAGGTCAGCACGCCGAGCCAGGGGTGCGCCTGCATGATGCGCCACTCTTCGTCGGTGAGGCCTCCTTCCTTATTGAGCACCTCGAGCGGCACCCGCGACTTGCCGACGTCGTGGAACAGCGCCGACATCCCGAGATCGTAGAGCTGCAGCTTGGTGAGGCCCAGCTTGCGGCCCAGGGCCACGGAGAAGATGCACACGTTCACCGAGTGGGTGAACGTGTACTCGTCGTAGTCGCGCAGCGTCGTCAGGCCGACGAGGGAGGACTCGTTGTTCAGGACCTGATCGACGATCGCCTGCACCGCGCGCTTCACCTTCTTGACGTTGGCCGTGCGGCCCATCCTGATGCTGTTGATCACTTCCTTGGTGACCGCGACCGAGCGGGCGTAGGTACGCTTCGCGGCTTCCTTCTGCCGCTCCTCGTCCTCGACGTCCTCCTCGGACTCGAGGGGAGGCTCGACGGTGATGAACGAGACGCCGCCGTCCACGAGCTTCTGCGACACCTCGAACAGCTTGTTGGGGTGCGCGTCCTTGGCCGCATACGCGAGCAGCAGGGAGACGAAAATCTGCAGCTGGCGCCGGTCCACACCCTCGTCCAGGTGCACCGCCCCGATGCCGCACTGGCTGAACACGTTCAGGATGTGGGAGAACGACGCATAGTTGTCGAGATCGAGCCGCAGGCGCGTGGAGTTGACGAAGATGAACTCCCCTTGCAGGCGGATCTCGATTTCGCGTTCCACGTCCAGCAGATGCTTGGTGGTGCCCGCGAGATCGTCGAGGGCCTTTTGCACCTGGGCATTTTCGATGGGATAGAGCTTGAGCGAGCGGAACACCGTGTAGAGCACGACCAGGAAGTCGCGCCCGGCGTGCCGCAGGAAGCCGTCCGTGGTCTGGACGGTTTCCATCATCGAGGGGCGGCGGCCGGGCTCGCTCATCCACCCACCTCCCGCAACGCGCGGCTCACGGCGTTACGAACGAGGGGCTCCTTGTCCTGCGATACCTTCTGCAAGACCTCGCGCGCGGCGGGGACGCGGATCTTCCCCAGGGCCATGGCGGCGCACGCGCGGGTCTCGGGGTCTTCTTTGCGGGCGAGGAGACCGGTCTTCGGCACCAGCAGCTTCTCGAGCACGGATATGCCGGCGGCCCCCGCCAGGGCGCCGTAAGCCTCGAAGAACGTCATCTTCTCGGTGAGGTCAGAGTCCTTCAGCTTGTTGCCGAGGACCGCCGCCTCGATGCGTGGGAACGCGTTGCGAGCCCCGCGCTGGCCGAGGAACTTGACCGCCGCGATCCGCACGTCGCGATCGCTGTCGTCGATCGCCTTCTCCAGGAGCCGCACGGCGTTGGGACTCGCGATGGTCGTGAGGGCTTCGACGACCACGAGCTTCAGCTCCCGATCGCCCTTCTCGAGTAAGGCCCCCATGCCGTCGGGGGCGCCGGGCAGTTTGAGCCGTCCCGCGAGCCGCACCATCTCGACCTGCACCGCCGGATCGTCGCTGCCCAACGCCTTCAACACCTCGGCGGCGTGGGTCGTCGCCAGACGCTCGGCCGACCCCTGCACCAGGCTCCGCACGCGCTCGTTGCTCAGCTTCGGCAGCCATCCCATCAAGGTCGCCAACGCCTCGGCGCGCAGCTCCATGAAGAGGTCGCTCAGCTCCTCTTCGCTCGGGTGCCCGGCCGCTTCGTCGAGCGACTGCAGCAGCTGCGCCAACGCCTCGGGCTGAGACAGGCGCGTCGGGAGGGACGCAAGGGTCTGGCGATGCTCCGGGATCAACTCGCGGGCCCGCTCCTGGATCACCTTGCTCTCGCGCAAGATGAAGGCAACGGAACGAAAGTCCCCTGCGCCGAGCAGATACGGAATGAAGTTCTCGAGGATCGAGATCAGCTCGCTGCGGACGGTGCCGTACGTCTGTAGCTCCAGCAGATCGAACAACATGGCCAGCACGTTGCGCCGCAGGTCCTGCGCGTATTCGCGTTCGACCTCCTTGTGGAGGTACTCGATCTCCTTGTCGTCGAGGAAATAGAGGGTCGTGTCGAAATCGTCGACCGAAACGAGCCCTTCGCGCTTCGGCGGCGCTTCCTCTTCCACCTGGCGACGCACCGTCGACGGGTCCGCCCCGCGTCCGGTCGCCTCCCCCGTGCCGCCGCCACCTCCACCCGGGATCGGCGCGGTCTCACCCCGCTCGATCGGCACGGCGTTGTCGGTCACCAGCTCGCGGAACGTGTAGTTGACGAACTGGAAGTCCTCCGCCCACAGCAGCGTCAGCAGATCGTCGGGCGCGTCGGCCTGGAGGTTCTTCGCCTGATGCAGCACGGCGAGGAAGCGGACGATCTCGACGTCCTCCACGCCGGGCTTGAACGTGAGCGAGCGAACCCCGTCCTTGTACAGCGTCCAGGCGATGCTCTCGTTGCGCGCCGCCTGGCTATAGACGGCGTGCTCCTCCCACCGCATCTCCGTCTCGCCGATGTCGAAGATCAAATCATCGGTGGCCTGCCACACCTGGCGGAATGCGGACCGGATGTTGTCTACAGCGCGCTGGTACACGGGATTGTTCGGCAGGTACAACTGCGTTGCACGCATCCCCTTGCTGACGACCTGCATCAGCTCCTCGACCTGCGAGGGCGGTAGGGCCAGCTCGGGGACTGCGGGGTTGGTCAGAGCGTCGCTCCCGTGAGCTCCGCGACCAGGGCGACGTCCTTGTCGCCGCGGCCGCTCAGGTTGACCAGGATGACATCGTCAGCGGCCCACCGCCCCTTATTCGCGAGCACCCACGCGACGGCATGCGCGCTCTCGAGGGCCGGAAGAATGCCTTCCAGCCGGGACAGGGCCGCGAAGGCGTCGAGCGCCGCGCGATCCGTGACGGCCTCATACAATACCCGCCCTGCGTCCTTCAGGAAAGCATGCTCGGGTCCCACGCCGGGATAGTCGAGACCGGCCGAAACACTATGTGCTGGTTCCACTTGGCCCGCTTTGTCCTGCAGCAAATAGCTCATGCTGCCATGAAAGACCCCTGGCCGCCCGGCGCTGAGTGTGGCGGCGTGCCGCCCGGTCGCAATGCCGTCTCCAGCGGCCTCTACGCCTACCAGCTCCACCCCCGCGTCCTCGAGGAACGCCGCAAAGATGCCGATCGCGTTCGATCCACCCCCGACGCATGCCACCACGGTGCGCGGCAACCGTCCTCCCGTCCGCTCGAGCACCTGGGCGCGCGCCTCGCGGCCGATCACCGATTGAAAATCCCGAACCAGCCGAGGGAAAGGATCAGGGCCCACCACCGACCCGATGATGTAGTGCGTGGTGGTGACGTTGGTGACCCAGTCGCGCAACGCCTCGTTGGTCGCATCCTTGAGCGTGCGCGTACCCGACGTCACGGGAACGACCTTCGCCCCCATCAGCTCCATGCGGTAGACGTTGAGCCGCTGGCGCCGCATGTCTTCTTCGCCCATAAACACGACGCACTCGAGACCGAAGCGCGCGCACACGGTCGCGGTCGCGACGCCGTGCTGCCCCGCCCCCGTCTCCGCGATGATGCGCCGCTTGCCCATCCGGCGGGCGAGGAGCACCTGGCCCAGCGTGTTGTTGATCTTGTGCGCACCTGTGTGGTTCAGATCTTCGCGCTTCAGGACGACGCGGGCCTTCACTTCGGCCGAGAGCCGCGGCACCTCGGTGAGCGGCGTGGGACGCCCCACGTAATCCTTGAGGAGCCCGTCGAGCTCGGTCCAGAACCGGGGGTCGGCGCGCGCGGCGTCGTAGACCTGCGCCAACTCCTCGAGCGCGTGCATCAGCGTCTCGGGGACATAGCGCCCGCCGTATGGTCCAAAGCGTCCCGGGGTGTGATTCACAACGACCCCCTCCGATGCCGCTGGACTCCGACCAGCGCCCGAACAGCCGTCTCGGGATCGTTGTGTCGCGCCAGACTGGTGCCCACGAGTACGAAATCCGCACCCGCCCCCGCCAACCGCTCCACGTCTCCCCGTCCCTCGATGCCGCTTTCAGCCACGACCGGGATGTCTGCCGGTACTCGAGCCACGACGCCTTCGGCACCCCGGAGATCGACTTTGAACGTCGTGAGGTCACGGGCGTTCACGCCCACCGCCGTCGGCCGGACCGCAAGCGCGGCTTCCAGTTCGCTGGCCGTGTGCACCTCCACGAGCGTGCCGAGTCCCTGGCTCGCGGCGGCCTCGGCCAGCGCCTCGAGGCGGTCCGGCGTCAGGACGCGGACGATCAGCAGGACGGCACTCGCCCCCGCGGCCCGGGCCTCGAGGATCTGCAGTTCGTCGATGATGAAGTCCTTGCGTAGCACCGGTAGCGCCACCGCTGCAGCCACCTGCGACAGGTCCTCGAGCGACCCTCCAAAATGGGCTTCGTCGGTGAGGACGGAGATGGCCACCGCACCCCCGCGCGCGTAGGCCCGTGCGTGAGCCACCGGGTCCAAGTCGGGGCGAATCGCCCCCTGGGAGGGTGAACGGCGCTTGATTTCCGCCACGACGCCGAGGCTGGGGCCGAGGGGCAAGCCCAGGAACGGCCGGGGGGTGGGAGCCGCGGCGGCCCGGCGCGCGAGGTCCGAAGCGCACCCCTGAAGAGCCGCCACGCGGGTCCGCGTCACCTGCAGGATCTCTTCGAGGGTCGCTCTGGGCATCCTTGCGTTCGGGCGATATTCGGGTAGATTAAGTTTCGGTTTACCTTCGGGAGTCGTCAATGCCGGTTACACGCCGCCAACGCGAGATCCTCGACTTTATCTCGGCTCACCTCGATGACAAGGGGTACGCTCCTAGCTTCGAGGAGATTGCCCGCCAATTCGGCTTCCACTCCCTCGCCACGGTGCATGAGCACCTCACCAATCTCGAGCGCAAAGGGTATATCCGCCGGGCCCACAACGAGAGTCGGGCGATCGAGATCGTCCCTCCCAAGGGCCAGACGGGAGCCACCGAGCTGCCCCTGCTCGGCCTCGTGGCAGCCGGCCAGCCGATCGAAGCGATCACGGGCAACGACACCATCGCCGTCCCCGACGAGCTCGTGCCGCGACGCGGCCGCAGCTACGTCCTCAAAGTGCGCGGCGACTCCATGATCGACGAGCACATCAAGGACGGCGACTTCGTCGTCGTGCAGGAGCGCAACCAGGCCGACAGCGGCCAAACCGTCGTTGCGCTCGTCCACGGTGACGGCGCCACCGTCAAGCGCTTCTACCGTGAGCCGGGCGGCTGGATTCGGTTGCAACCGGCGAATCCGGCGATGCAGCCCCTGCGGGTCAATGAGCGCGACGTGATCGTCCAGGGCGTGGTGGTCGGCGTCATCCGGAAGTACTGACCGTCGCCTTGCGCAACCGGTCGAGGGCGGCGCGAGCCGCCCCCGACGCCACGACTTCGCGCGCCCGCCCGATTCCCTCGGCGTACGACGCCGCGATGCCCGCCACGTAGATCGCCGCGCCCGCATTCAGCAGCACCGCCGCCAGGCCCGCGCTGTCGCCGTCGCCGTTCCCCAGAATGCGTTCGAGCCGCTCGGCGTTCTCCGCCGGCTCCCCGCCCTTCAAGGCCCCGGCATCACCGATCGCCAGGCGATAGCGTTCCGGGTCGATCTCCCAGGCCCGCACCGCCCCGTCCCGCACTTCCCACACGTCGGTCACTCCCAGCGGCGAGATCTCGTCCATGCCGATCCGTCCGTGCACCACGAGCGCGTGCTCTACGCCGAGGCGCACCAAGGCGTCCGCGACGACGGGTGCCCGGTCCTGATCGGCGACACCGATCACCTGACGGCGCACCCCAGCCGGGTTCGCGAGCGGCCCAACCAGGTTCATGATCGACGGCACGCCCAGCTCCCGGCGCACCGGAGCCACGTGCTTCATGGCCGGATGGAAGTTGGGCGCGAACAGGAAGGCGACGCGTGCCTCTTTGAGCACGCGTGTCGCCGCCCGCGCGTCGAGCACGATCCGCACTCCGAGCGCCTCGAGCACATCGGCTGATCCGCATTTCGACGTAAACGACCGATTCCCGTGCTTCGGGACCGTCGCGCCCGCCCCGGCGGCGACGAAGGCTGCCACGGTCGAGATATTGAAGGTGGGCACGGTCCCGCCGCCCGTGCCGCAGGTATCCACGAGGTGGGGCCCCGACGCACCGACCGGCACCATCGCGGCGCGCAGCGCACGGGCCGCTCCCGCCACTTCTTCGGCCGTTTCACCCTTGGCGCGCAGCCCCATCAGCAAGGCGGCGATCTGGGCCGGCGTTGCTTCACCACTCATCACGACACCGAACACTTGGGCGGTGAGGTCTTCGGTCAGCGATTGACGGTCGGCGAGCGCGTTCAGCGCGTGGCGCAGCGGGGAGGAATCCATCGCGTTCAGGGTGCGGAAGCTATCGCGGGGACGTGGCCCTTGTCAAATAGTGACAACGGGTTGCATCTTTCGCGCGTGACGAGCCGCCCCTACCTCGCCGTGGTTCAGTACGACGGGGCGCGGTTCGCCGGATGGCAGCGGCAACCCGAGGCGCGCACCGTGCAGGCCGAGCTCGAAACGGTGCTCGAACGCCTCGAGGGTGGCGCCCAGCGCGTCGTGACGACGGGCGCGGGCAGGACCGACGCAGGGGTCCACGCGCTCGGTCAGGGAGTGAGCTTCACTCCTGGCGAGCGCTGGGACGGTCAGCCGCACGAGCTGCGGCGCGCGCTCAACGCGTTGCTCCCGGACGATGTGTGGGTCGAGCAGGTGCATGCGATGCGGCCGGGCTTCGATGCGCGCCGCAGCGCGACGGCGCGGCGCTACCGGTACCTAATCGGTACCGACGAGGCGGCCGCGTCGCCGTTCCGGCGGCCCTACGAGTGGGCCATCGGTACGGGCGTGGGAGACGTGCCGCTCGATCTCGCAGCGCTCCAACAGGCGAGCGCGCTGCTCGCGGGGGAGCATGATTTTCGTGGTCTGGCCGCGGCGGGAGCCGCCACAGCCCACTACCGATGCCGCGTGGCGCTCGCCGAGTGGGCGCCGCGAACGGACGGAGCGGGTGTGACGTTCACGATCGAGGCCGATCGATTCCTGCATCACATGGTGCGCTTCGTGGTGGGCACCATGGTGGACATCGCCCTCGGCCGGCGCCCGCCGGCGGATTTCCCCCGTTTGCTCGCAGCGACCGACAATCTGGCGGCCAGTCCGCCCGCCCCGCCGCAGGGCCTGTACCTGGTGGCGGTGCGGTATCCTCCGGAACTCTACGCCGAGGCGTGTTCATGAAATTCTTCCTCGACACCGCGAGCCTGAAAGACATCAGCTGGGCCGCCCAGGCCGGGTTGATCGACGGCATCACCACCAACCCGACCCTGCTCTCGAAGCAGTCGGCGGACCTCGATCCCCGCGACGTGTTGAAGGAGATCTGCTCGCTCGTCGAAGGACCCGTGTCGGCCGAGGTGGTGGCGGTCGACACTGCAGGCATGCTCAAGGAAGGCAAGGAGCTGGCGAAGATCGCCGACAACATCGTCGTCAAGATTCCGATGCTCGAAGACGGGATGGTGGCGGTGCGGCGCCTAGCGTCGGAGGGCATCCGCACCAACGTCACGCTGTGCTTCTCGAGCGTACAATGCCTCATCGCCGCCAAGGCCGGCGCGAGCTACGTGAGTCCGTTCATCGGGCGGCTCGACGACGTCGGCCAGGAGGGGATGGATGTGATCCGCGAGGCACGCGTGATCTTCGACAATTACGGCATCGAGACAGAGATCCTGGCGGCCTCCATCCGGCACCCGCGCCACGTCGTGGAGGCGGCGATGATCGGGGCGGATGTCGCGACGCTCCCGCCCGAAGTCCTGAAAAAACTACTGCTCCACCCGCTCACCGATCGTGGGCTCGATCAGTTCCTCAACGATTGGAGCAAGCTCGTGGCGCGCGCGAAGGCCGCGGTTTGAGCTGGGTCTCGCCGCTCTCGGCGCGGTACGCCTCCCCGGCAATGCAGGGGCTGTGGGGCGATCGGCGCCGCATCGGCTTGTGGCGCCGGCTCTGGCTCGCGCTGATGACGGCGCAGAAGGAGCTGGGCCTCGAGATCCCCGACGCGGCCATCACACAACTCCAGGCACATCTCGACGACGCGGACCTGGCGGCGGCGGCCGAATACGAAAAGCGACTCCGCCATGACGTGATGGCGCACATCCATCACCTCGGCGACCAGGCGCCCGCCGCGCGTCCCTATCTCCACCTCGGCGCGACCAGCGCCTTCGTCACCGACAACGCCGATCTCGTGCTGATGCGCGAGGGGCTGCAGCTGCTGCTCGGCCGCGTCGCGGCGGTGCTCGTGGCCCTCGGCAAGCTGGCCCGCCGGCATCGCGCCCTGCCCTGCCTCGCGTACACCCACTTCCAGCCGGCGCAGCTGACGACGGTGGGCAAGCGCGTCACCCTCTGGATGCAGGAGTTCGCGCTCGACGCCGAGGAGCTGCTGCATCGCATCGCCACGATGCGATTCCGCGGCGTGAAGGGGACCACGGGCACCCAGGCGAGTTTTCTCGAGCTGTTCGACGGCGACGATGCCAAGGTGCGCGAGCTCGACGCCCGGGTGTCGCGCCAGATGGGGTTCCAGCAAGTCTTCACCATCACGGGTCAGACCTACACACGCAAGCTCGACGCCCAGATCCTGGCGTGCCTCTCTGGATTGGCCCAATCGGCCGCCAAGTTCGCCACCGACCTGCGGCTGCTGCAGCACGAAGGCGAGCTGCTCGAGCCGTTCGAGAGCGAGCAGGTGGGCTCGTCGGCGATGCCGTACAAGCGAAATCCCATGCGCGCGGAGCGGATGACGGGGTTGGCGCGGTTCGTGATCGAGCTCGAGGGGAACGCGTGGCACACCGCGGCCGAGCAATGGCTCGAGCGCACCCTCGACGACAGCGCCAATCGCCGGCTGGTGATTCCCGAAGCATTCCTCGCGACCGACGCCATCCTCGTGTTGGCGACCAACGTCGCGGCGGGCCTCGAGGTGCGGGAGGAGGAGATCGCCCGCCACGTGGCCACGGCCATGCCGTTCCTCGCGACCGAACGCCTGCTGATGCGCGGCGTGAAGGGCGGCGGTGACCGCCAACAGCTCCATGAGGTCATCCGCGGCCAGAGCCTGCAGGGCGCCGAGAATCTGCTCGAGCGTCTGGCCCGCACGCCGGAGTTCAAGCGACTCGGCGTTCGCGCGACGGCCGACGAGCTCGACCCCACGGCGCATGTGGGTCGCGCGCCGCAGCAGGTCGATGAGTTCCTCGATCGGGTCCTGCCCGATCTGATGCGTTCCATTCAGGCGGCCGCCCCCGCAGCGGCGGCCGCGGAGGTTGAGGTATGACCGGAGGCGTCCTCGTTCAGAGCAAACTGCCCCTCCCGCTCCTTCGTCGCGGGAAGGTTCGCGAGGTTTACGAGGTTGACGAGGGCACGCTGCTCCTAGTGGCCAGCGATCGAGTGAGCGCCTTCGACGTCGTCATGAACGAGGCGGTGCCCCACAAGGGCGCCGTCCTCACCCAGATCAGCGCCTTCTGGTTCGAGCGGCTTCGTGCCGTCATGCCGAACCATTGCCTGAGTGCCGACGCCGACGAAATCGTCGAGCGCGTCCCGGCGTTGGCGGGGCACCGTGACGACCTCGCGGGGCGCGCGATGCTGGCGCGCCGCACGACGCCCACGCCGTTCGAGTGCGTCGTGCGGGGCTATCTCTCGGGGTCTGCGTGGGCCGAGTACCGGCAGTCGGGGACGCTGGCCGGTGAGGCGCTCGCGACGGGGCTGGTCGAAAGCGCCCGGCTCGATCCCCCGATCTTCTCGCCCGCCACGAAGGCCGAAGAGGGGCACGACGAGAACGTGACCTTCGACCATATGGCGCGCGCCCTGGGGCGGGCACCGGCCGAGCGGTTGCGGCGCGCCAGTCTCGACCTGTACGAGGCCGGGCGTGCCTACGCCGCGGCCGCGGCGGGCGGGGGGGGGGGCATCATCATCGCCGACACCAAGTTCGAGTTCGGGACGACGGCCGATGGCACCCTGCTGGTGATCGACGAGATCCTGACGCCCGACTCTTCCCGCTTCTGGGCCGCCGACCGCTACCAACCGGGTGGCAGCCAACCGAGCTTCGATAAGCAGCCGCTGCGCGACTATCTCGCCGGCCTGAAGCGTGAAGGTCGGTGGAACGGGAACGCGCCGCCCCCGCCGCTGCCGGCGGAGGTCGTGTCCGCCACGAGCGCTCGATACCGCGATGCCTACCGACGCATCACGGGGAAAGAGCTCGCGTGAGGATTGCGCCGGAGGGATGGCCCTTCATCGCCACCGCCTGGACCCTCGCCGCCGGCGGCGGGCTGGTCGCCGCCCGGTGGGGCGGCGCCTGGTGGATCATGCCCTTGCTGCTCGCGATCCTCGCGATCTGGGTAGTCGCGTTCTTTCGCGATCCGATCCGCCCGGGGCCGCGTGGTGATCGCTACGTCCTCGCCGCCGCCGAAGGGAAGGTGTTGCAGGTGATCGAGGTCGACGAGCCGATGTACCTGAAAGAGCGGGCCATCCGCATCACGGTCTTTCTCTCGGTCTTCGACGTGCACGTGAACCGGTATCCGGTCGGCGGGACCGTCGAGCTGGTGCACTACAATCCGGGCAAGTTCCTGCACGCCGCCGACGAGAAGGCGAGTCTCGACAACGAACAATCCTCGGTGGGGTTGCGCGGGCCGCGCGGCCGCGTGTTGGTGCGGCAGATCGCCGGATTGATTGCGCGCCGCATCGTCACCGACGGCAAGCCGGGGGAGCGCGCCGCGCAGGCGTCCAGGCTCGGGCTGATCCGCTTCGGCTCGCGCACCGACGTCTTCCTGCCGCTCTCGGCCAAGGCCGCCGTGCGGGTCAAACCCGGCGACCGCATCCGCGTGGGCGGCACCGTGCTCGCGGAGTATCCATGAGGCCACCGCCCTTCCCGATCCGGCGCGTCGTGATCGTCGTGCCGAGCCTGTTTACGCTCTTCAATCTGTTTTTCGGCATCTGGGCGATCGTGCTCGCGACGCGTGGCGAGTTCTATCGCGCGAGCTGGTTCATCGTGTTCGCCGGGATCCTGGACACGCTCGACGGCCGCGTGGCGCGCTTGTCGGGAACGGGCACCCGGTTCGGTGCCGAGCTCGACAGCCTGGTCGACATGGTGAGCTTCGGCGTCGCGCCGGCGTTCCTGCTCTACCAGATCGAATTCGCGAGCGCCGGCGCCGCGGCGTGGATCTACTGCTATTTCTTCGTGATGGCCGTGGCCATCCGGCTGGCGCGGTTCAACGTCACCCAGGCCGGCCGGGCCAAGGAGTACTTCATTGGGCTTCCCTCCCCCGCGGCAGGGATGACCCTGGCCACTTTCTACCCGTTCATGCAAACGGAGGTGTACCAGTCGCTGCGCGGTCTGCCCTGGCACTTGTTGCTCACCTTCCTCATGATCGTGCTCACGATCCTGATGGTGAGTAACGTGCACTATCACACCCTGCCGCGCGCCGGTTTCCGCTCCGCGCGCGGCCTCTTGGGCCTCACGCTCATCGTGGTTATCCTGGTGTTCGGCATCTGGCAGCACGATGTGTTCCTGTTCCCACTGTGTATCACCTA
>Ga0184618_10000305_pt1 | contig 11470 bp, 6 predicted proteins | sample PLM0_30_b1_FD_133159 | JGI IMG/M metagenome (GOLD analysis project Ga0184618, IMG submission 133159) | Groundwater sediment microbial communities from an aquifer in East River, Colorado, USA - PLM0_30_b1 | ecosystem: Environmental > Terrestrial > Soil > Riparian zone | place: USA: East River...
CGGGATCCAGGCCGCCCTGCGCGCACTCGACGCGATGGGCGGCGACGGCGTTCCACTCGCGGCAATGCCCAACATCGGCCTCGCCAGCATCGCGGGCAACCGGATTATCTACCCGCACGCTGCTCCCGAGTATTTCGCCGAGTTCGCCGCCCACGCGCGTAACCTCGGCGCCCGTGTGATCGGAGGCTGCTGCGGCACGCCTCCGACCGAGATCGCCGCCATCGCCTCGGCTGTCAAGGAGGAGCGCGAACCGGCCGCGCCCCTCGTCTTCGCCGAACGCGAGGTCGTCGTCCAGCTCGCCGAGGAACGCCGCGAGACCGAGCTCGCGCGCATGTTCCGTGCGGGCGAGTGGGTCGTGTCGGTCCAGGTAGACCCGCCGCTCGGGGGGAGCTACGCGGGAATGCTAGACGTCGCGCGCACGCTGAAGGAGTCCGGCAAGGCCCACCTGATCGACATCAACGACAACGCGACCGCCCGTGCCGCCGCCAGCGCGCTCATGCTCTCCGTCGAGATCGAGCGAGGCGTCGGCATGGAGACGATCCCGCACCTGACGACTCGCGACGCGACGATCATGGGCCTCGAGTCGCAGCTGCTCGGTGCACACGCCTGCGGCATCCGAAACGTGCTCGCGGTCACCGGCGATCCACCCGAGGTCGGCGACTACCCCGGCTCGCGCGGCGTCTACGAGATCGACTCGATCGGCCTCACCCAGCTGATGGCTAGCTTGAACCGCGGAGAGGACTACAACGGCCGCGCGATCGACGCTGCGACCTCCTTCTACATCGGGGTCGCGGTCAACCCCTCGGCCGACGATCTCGACGAAGAGCTGGAGCGCTTTCGCCGCAAGGTCGACGCGGGCGCCGACTTCGCGATGACGCAGATCGTGTTCGACCTCGAGTACCTCGATCGCTTCGTCGACCGCCTGGGCGGCGACTGGCCGATCCCGGTGCTCGTCGGGATCTTTCCGGTCTGGAGCCACCAGCTCGCGCTGCGCCTGCACAACGAGGTCCCGGGGATCGTCGTTCCGGAGCGGGTGCTGAAAGCGCTCAGCGAAGCCGGGCCGAACGCGAACGAGGTCGGAATGGAGCTCGGACGCAACCTCCTCGCGGAGGCTCGGGGCAAGGTTGAGGGCGCCTATGTCGTCGCGCCGTTCAGGCGCCCGCTCGGGATCCTCGACGCGCTCGACTAGCGGGCGCAAGGCCCGGTCGAGACGGCGCCACGTGCGCGAGCGAGGTCGCTCCGAACGATCGACGAGGGCACTCCCAATCCACCGCCTCCGGCCGTGCGAGCGGCGAAGACGGTCGTCTCCACGGCTCCGCTCGGGTCGACCACTGGACCGCCCGAGTTGCCCGGCCGGACCCGCCCCCTGAAGCTCGTGACGGTGCGAAAGGCCGGACGGCCGTATGCGTCCTGCGTGAGCACCGCGGAGGTCGTGCCGATTCGGCCCGGCTCTGCGTCGAAGGGCCCGTTCTCCGGATAGCCCAGGATCGCGACCGCAGTGCCCGGGCGAGGGTCGACTAGACGGAGAAGTCGCCCTCCCAGGCCGGGCACGCGCAGCACGGCCACGTCGTTGTGCGGGTCGAACGCGACGGCTTGGGCGGGCAGAGTGCCGCCTGAGGGCGGCGCGACAACGGTGTCGCCCTCGCCGGCGACCACGTGCGCCGCGGTGACGACGACGCCCGGCCCCGCGATCCACCCGCTCCCCTCGATCCCCGCGCCGCACGCAGTACCGAGAATGCGCACGACGCTCGGCGCAGCACGGCGGGGGCCTGGTTCCCGGAGCACTCGCGGATTGGACGGCTGTGTCGGCAGCGCCGGCCCGACCATCGTCGGAAGTGGATCGAACCGGGTGAGCAGGTTGAGGAACCTCCGCGGCGGGACGATCGAGTTCAGCTCCCGGATGACAGCCGAGCGCTGGAGGTCCCGTCGAACCTGCGTGCGGCCCGGGAGGTTCAGGCCAACGGCTCCCAGCACCCAGATCATCGCCAGCCCTGACACCGCCCCGAAGACCAGGCCTCCGAGCAAGTCCAACGCTCCGACTGGCGAAGCCCTGAGGCGCCGGCCGATGGCCGCCCCGAGAGCGCTCCCGACAGTCTCGAACAGGACGGCCGAGCCGACGGCGCAGGCGAGTGCGATCAACGGCGCGTACGGAGAATGAGCTTCGCGGGCGAGGATGTGCGGCGCCACGTACTGGCCGCCCAGGAAGGCTCCGCCGACGAGACCCGCGAACGAGAGCCCGCTCCAGGCGAGCCCCTGCGAAGCGCCGCCGAGTGCGGCGACGGCGATGATCCCGACGGCTACCCAGTCGACCCAGGTCACGCCTGAATTAGGCTAGCCGGGTGAACGGCGCCGAGCTCCAGGCGTTCATCGACCGCTACAACGCGGCCTGGAACGACCACGACGTCGACGCGATTCTGTCGATGCACACCGACGATTCCGTCTTCGAGAACCACACGACCGGAGACGTCAACGTCGGCAAGGAGGCGATCGGCAGCGCGATCACCGGCATCTTCTCCGTCTTCCCCGATCTGAACTTCGAGGCCAGGAGCCAGTACATCCGCGACGACCTCGTCGTCCAGGAGTGGACCGCCCGCGGGACGCACGAGGGCCCGATGACCCGCTCGGGGATCGAGGTCGCCCCGACGGGTCGCAAGGTCGAGTATCGGGGCATGGACGTAATCCCGATCCGGGACGGCATGGTGGCCCGCAAGGACGTCTACTCCGACGGCGTGACGCTCCTGAGGCAGCTCGGCCTCACGCAAATCGCCTAGCTAGACTAGGACGACCCGGGGGCGTAGTTCAGTTGGTTAGAACGCCGGCCTGTCACGCCGGAGGTCGCGGGTTCGAGTCCCGTCGCTCCCGTAAAGTACCTGCAAATCGCTATCTTTTGTTGTCGGTCTAGGCGTAAACGACCGTCGGCCTCTTTTCATCCCGCGCACATCCCGCCCGAGACTTTCCCGGGAATCCCCGCAGCAAGCCGCTCGTACCCGCTGATCCCCGCAACCTGAATGACCGGCCAAACCAGCCGGAGGTCTTCCGGAGGGCGAACACAGAGGAGCTGATTTGCAGGCACTTCGCCCGCGCAGACACGGGGCCCTCCGTGCGTTCCCGTGCACATCCCGCGTCGTCGATCGCCGCGTCCGCCTCGCGCCTCGGCGGCGCGCGGAAACGACGCCAACACTTGCGTCAGGCGGCCGACGTCTTTCCCAGCGCGAGCTCGATGGCTTGGTCCCACGTCATCGCTCGTCCTTCGTCAAAGGCAGCCGTGGCTCGCGTCTCGCCGAGCCTGGCACGGGCTGGGTCGAGGTCGCGCTGGCGCCATGCCTCGGACAACGGGGGGGCATGGGATACGCCGAGCTCCTTCCACTTCGTGTCGACGGCTCCCTCGAGGCGAAGGGCGTCTTCGTCTCGTCCGAGAGCGGCGGCGGTGAAGGCGAGACCGAGGATCTCAATGGTCTGTTGCATCACGTCTCCAATTACGAGCGTGGTACCGAGGGCGCTCAGCCGGTGCTGCTCGGCAAGGGTGTAGTCCCGCCGGAGCATGGCGCAGTCGGAGAGGTAGTGATCGCCGGAGACCATGCACGAGACGTCTTCGCTCTCCCGCGTTGAGGCATGGAGCTCCAGTGCCAGCGGTTCCGCGCGCTCGAACTCCCCGGTTGCCACGAGCAGCTGGCATACGCCGGAGAGCGAGCGGTTCAGGAGAGCTTGGTGACCGAGACGGCGCGCGAGCTCGAGGTTCTGCTCGAACAGCTGCAGCGCCTGCGACTTCTCTGCGCGCATGTACAGAGCCCAGCCCAGCGCGTCGCGGGCTACAGCCAACTCCGTTTCGTCCCCGAGAGTGCGCCAGAGCTGGATCGAATGCTCGTGTCGACTCAGCATGTCCGTCTCGTCGACGTCGATCGATCCAAGGGAGGTCAGCGCCCGGGCCGTGAGCGGACCGTCCTCTATGGGTGACGCCAGCGCGTCTTCGAGCCGCCGCAAGCCCTCTGCGAAGTGGGATCTCGCCAGCCAGAACCACCCGAGCGCGCCGGCGAGCTGGAGGTAGCGGAGGGGGTCTCGGTCTTGCAGGTCGTCGAGCGCAGCGCGGAGGTTGTCGTGCTCTTCCTCGAGCTTTCGGACCCAGGTCAGGCCCCGGTCGAACCGCTCCGTGTAGGCGAGCTCGGTGAGCTCGACGTACTGATCGGCGTGCCGGCGCCGCACGGCGTCGCCCTCGGTGCCTCCCTCCAAGAGCTCGCGGGCGTACTCGCGGATCGTCGCCAGCATCCAGAAGCGTTCGCCGGTTCGCCGCAGCAGGCTCTTGTCGAGCAGCGATTGCAGGCCGGCAACGTCGGCACCGGCGACCTGCTCGGCGGTCTCGAGCGTGCAGCCGCCACGGAAGACGGCCATTCGAGCGAAGAGCCGCTGCTCGTCCGTCGAGAGCAGGTCGTACGACCAGGCGATCGTCGCCCGCAACGTCTGCTGGCGTGGGTCGGCATCGCGGCCGGCCCTGAATAGGTCCAGTCGCTGCGAGATCCGCTCGAGGATCTGGGCGGGTGTGAGCACGCGGACGCGGGCGGCGGCGAGCTCGAGCGCCAGCGGCAGGTTGTCCAGTGCGCCGCACAATTCGACAACGGCCTCGTCCGGCTCGATGCGCGCCCGAGCGCAGAAGAGCTCGACGGCCTCCGGCTCGGCGAGAGCCGGCACCGGGTAGACGACCTCTCCGTCGACCCGCAACAGCTCGCGGCTGGTGACGAGCAAGCGCAGGTTCGGACAGGCCTGCAGCAGCACGGCCAGCTCGACCGCCGACTCGACCACCTGTTCCAGGTTGTCGAGCACGAGCAAGAGCTGCTTGTCGCCGATGTGCCTCGCGAGCTCCTGCTTCGCCCCCAACGTTTGGGCGATGGTGTCGACGACCAGCGCCGGATCCCGGACGGGCGACAGCCCGATCCAGAACACCCCGGCACCAAACTCACTCACGAGTTCCCCCGCCGCCTCGAGCGCGAGCCGCGTCTTCCCCGTCCCACCCGGGCCGGCGAGCGTCACGAGCCGCGCCGCCTCGTCCCGAATGAGAGAGACAACCTGCGCCACCTCCTGCTCGCGCCCCACGAACGAGGAGAGCGGGACGGGGAGGTTCGTGTTCGAGATCGTCCGCAGCGGCGGAAAGCGATCGAATCCGAGCTGGTACAGCGAGAGCTGCTCGGCGAAGTCCTTCAACCGGTGCCTGCCCAGGTCGAGCACATCCTCGGCGATCAGCTCACGCGTCGCTCTCGAAAGCAGCACCTGGCCGCCGTGTGCGGCGCTCATGATCCTGGCCGCCTTGTGGACGTCCGGGCCGACGTACTTGGGCGGATCGAGCAGCGGCTCGCCCGTGTGCACGCCGACCCGGACGCGCACCGGCCCCTCGGAAAGCGACGCCATCGCCTGCGCCACAGCAGTTACCGCTTGCAACCCCGACGCGAACGCGTAGAAGAAGCCGTCGCCCGCCTCATCGACCTCGTAGCCCGAGTGCGCACCGAAAGCCTCCCGCAAAGCCCGACGGTGGTCGGCCAACGCCTCCTTGAAAGCCTCGGCACCGATTTCGTCGAGCAGCGCCGTCGAACCCTCGATGTCCGTGAACACGAGCGTCACCGTTCCCGACGGCTGCACCGCCACAGACGCATGATCTTCCTCGAGCAACTGCGGCACAAGCCGGCATCCACACGCGTCGGCACGGCGGCCTGAGGGTTGTCGACCAAAGTCGTGCGACGCCCACCCTGAACTCCCGCAGGTGGGCATTTCGCGGAGCCCTTACGGCGACAGTGACATCCCGCGCATCTCCCGTGCGTTTGCCCCCCGGACAACGCCGCATCCCGCGCTGATCCCGCACGAGGCCGCCGGAAGCTCCCACCCGCGCCCGCCAATCCCCGCAACACGAGGGCCGGAAAGCCTGGTTATGGCGGGAATCCCCGCCTCTCCCCGTCGAAGTCGATGGCGAGCTTTGCGCTGCGCTCCAAGCAGGATCCTATGACGGAGTGCTCACCGCCTTCCGCGTCGCCGTGCCGGGCTGACCGCGCATTCTTTCGTCGTCCGCGATCCGCCGTACGAGCTCCGAGCGGGAGTGGATGTCGAGCTTGCGGTAGATGTGCGTCAGGTGGAACTCGATCGTCTTCGGACTGAGGAAGAGCGCCGCGGCGACGTCGCGATTCGTCTTGCCGTCCGCGACGAGGCGCGCGATCTGCAGCTCCTGCTGCGTCAGCTGCTCTTGCACGCCCGGCTCACGCCGACGCAGGGTAAGCCCTGACGCCCGCAGCTCCGAACGCGCCCGTTCGGCCCAGGGCAGCGCGCCCCTCGTCTCGAACGCCTCCAGGGCGGCGCCAAGATGGATCCGTGAGTCGCGGCGACGACCGTGGCGGCGCAGATGCTCGCCGAAGCACAGCTCGGTGCGGGCGCGCTCGAAGGCACTCGTCCCGTCATCGAGTTGCAGGGCGTCCTGGAAAGCCGCTGTCGCGGCGTCCTCGTTCTCCGCGATCAGCGCTCGACAGCGCCGGGAAGCACTGACGGTCCACGGGATTTGCGTCGCCTCCGCGTGGCGCTCGAGAGCCGCCACGACGGGCTCGGCCTCGTCGGTCCGCCCCAGCCTCACATATGCCTCGACGAGGTCGGGATGCACTCGAAAGTGGTTCGGATTCCCGACTCCGCCGTCCTCGAGTGCGGCGACGCCGGTCGCGAGTTGCTCCGCCGCGCCCGAGGGGTCACCGGTCACCAGCGCGAGCAGGCCGAGCGCGTTTCGGGCCTTCGCCGCGTTCCAGGTGTCACCGAGGTGAAGCGCCGACTTGAGTGCGCGCCGGGCGTGCCGGCGGCTGTCCTCTTCTCGCCCGAGCGTTGCCTCGAATGTCGCCAGGCGGCAGGCACACTCATCGCTGCCCTGCGGTGTTCCCATCTCCTCGACGACCACTACGGCTTCGAGGGCGTGCGCGTACGCGCGCTGCAGATTGCCGCTGTACCACTCGAGCTGCGCGTACATGTGCAGGGCGTAAGCGAGGTCTCCGAATGCGCCGGCCGCGCGGTTCGCCACAACCGCCTTCTCCAGCAGGCGACGCGCGGCGGCGCACTCGCCCACGTAGAGAAGCGTCGAGGCGGCGTCGGCCACGATGAGACGGCCCTCGGAAGCCTCGACGAGTTCAGCGCAGTGCCATGCCAGCTCGATTCCCTCGTGCACGCGCCCCGCCAGCACGTGCTGGAAAGAGACGATGTGGCACAGCCCCGCGTCGTCGATCGCGCCGTCTCCGGCGAGTTGCCAGGCGCGCTCCGCGAGACTGAATGCCTGCGAGATATCGAGCCCGTGCTGGACGATGGTGGCCGCGTTCGTGAGCAGGATCGCAGCTGCACGGGGATCGGCGTTTTCGAGCTCCTTCGCCCCATCGATCATCAATGCCAGGCCTTCGTCGTACGCGCCCTGCTCGAAGCGGATGAACGCCTGTTGAGCCTGCGCCTGCGCGCGGTCCTGCACATCGAGATCGCCCGCGACCGCCTCCTCCAGTAGAGCGCATGCCCGCTCATGTCGTCCCGCGCGGCGCGCGGCATCACCGGCACGCACCAGGCGGCTCGCGCGTGCTTTTGGCTCCGGCGTCAGGCGTGCGGCGCGCTCGAGAGCGTTGGCCTCCGCCCACACGCCGCCGCGCCGCCGGGCCGATTCCGCAGCGGCAACGAGCGCCGAGGCAATCTCCTCGTCGGGCGCACGCGCCGCAGCGGCGAGGTGCCACGCACGCCGACCCGTCTCGCCCGCGTCGGCCCCGTCGGCGAGAGCGAGGTGAGCCTCGCGGCGCTCGTTTTCCTGGGCGGCGCCGTAGATCGCCGAGCGTGCGAGGGGATGGCAAAAGTCGACGCTCGACGCAATCGTCACCAGCCCTGCCGCTTCGGCCGGCTCCAGCGAACTCGGGTCGAGCTCAAGGGCTTCGAGCGCACGTGAGAGGACCCGCAGCTCGGCGACGTCGCTCGTTGCGGCAACGAGCAGGGCCCGGCGCGTCGAGACCGGAAGGCCGGCGAGTCGCCGGAGGAATTCGCGCTCCACCGATGCGACAAGGCGAAACGGCTCTTGGAGCGGTTTCCCTCGAGCGAGCTCTGTCCCTCTCAGGCCGCGCGGCAGTTCGATCAACGCGAGCGGGTTCCCTTGCGAGAGCTCGATGATTTGCTCCACGACGAGCGGCGCGGCACCTGCCGGCACTCGTGCCGCAAGCACTTGTGCTGCCGCGCCGCGATCGAGCCCGCTCAGGTGGAGCTCCCGGATGCCGGTCGCCGGGAAGTTACGCCGCTCCGGCTCCCGGACGCCGAAGAGCATCGCTATGCCGTCGCGATCAAGCCGCCGCGCGACGAAGGTCAGCGCCGCAGCGGAGGCATCGTCGATCCAGTGGGCATCATCGATCAGGCAGACCACCGGTTGTTCCTCGGCGGTGGCCGCGAGCAGGGTCAAGACGCCGCCGAAGAGCGCCAAGCGCTCACCGACCTCGTCCGCACCAAGCGCAAGCGCCGCGCGGAGCGCGACCGCCTGCGCGTCGGGAAGCGCGTCGAGAAGTGGGAACACCGGCCGCAGAAGCTGATGCAGCCCTGAGAAGGCGACCTCGACCTCCGATTCGACGCCGAGCGCGCGAAGGACGCGCATATCGCTCGCCCGGTCAACGGCGGCGTCGAGCAGGGCGGTCTTGCCGATGCCCGCTTCGCCGCGGAGTACGAGCACCCCGCTTCGGCGCTCTCGCGCTGCGTCGAGCACCTCGTCGATCAGCGTCGACTCGAGCTCCCGGCCGAAAAGCATCCCGCAGAGAGCGTAACTCCGTTAGGGCGAACTCTAGGGATTTCCCGGGCGCGAGCACCAGGCACGGAGGGACAGCATCCCGGCGGACGCGATGAAGCCGATCGCCTACTCATTGCAGTTCCGCGGCCGCGCGACGTCGCCCCGTTCCGATCGCCTGCGGTTCAGCCTGACCGCGCCGAGCACAGCGCTCGTGACCACAGTCGGTCCGGACGGAGTGCGGGGCGCGTTCGAAGATGTCCCCGGCGGAGAGGCGACGTTCGAAGGCGAGCTCGCCTTGAGCGAGCAGTCGACCTTCGACGACTTCGGGACGATCGAGTTCGGCCGCGGAAACAGGTTGCGCTTTCACAGCGTCGGCCTCGGGAGGCTTGGGTCCTCCCCTGATCCACACCTGAGGCACGGCAGCGTCGTTCTCAAGGTCGAGGGCGGGGACGGCCAGTTTGCCGGGGCGGAAGGCCTGATCACATCGAACTTCTTCGTCAGCGACACCGGCGAGGTCACCGACAACCAGTTCGGCCTGATCTTCGTGCGCGACCAGCGTCGTGACGAAGTGGCACACCAGCGGAAGGGAGCAAAACCATGCACTACCAACTGAAAAGAGGAGGGATTATGCGGAAGCTGGTCGTACTCGCGTTTCTCGCGGTAGTGGTGGCGGCGATCGCCGCGGGGTCTGCCGCGGCCAAACCACCCGGTACCAACGGCCTCATTTCCTTCACCCGCTTCGTGCCGGCGCTCCATCAGGACGTCGTCTACACGATCAACCCCGACGGCAGCGGCGAGCGGCCGCTGCTGGTCGGAGCCGAGTCCGGGCACTGGTCGCCGGACGGCAGCAGGATCCTGGTGGGTCCCGACTGCTGCGCCGAGCGGATCCTCAACCCCGACAACGGCAGCTACAGCGAGCTGCCGACCTTCTACCCCGACCTCGGGCTGTTCCTGGGATGCAACGTCTGGTCGCCCGACGGCGCGCAGCTCGCCTGTGAGGGCTTCGGCGACCAGCTGAGCGCGGACGGCGTCTACACGATTCGCTCGTCCGACGGCGGCGACGTCCGAAGAGTCACCTCGGGCGCCGACGACGACTACCCGGGCGACTACTCGCCGAACGGCAAGCGCGTCGTGTTCCTGCGTTCGTCGTTCGACTCCGGCACGATCGCGCTCTATACCGTGAAGCTGGACGGGTCCGACCTGCGGCAGATCACGCCTACGAGCAGGCTGCTCGACTTCACCGGCGGGAGCTGGTCGCCACAGGGGAACGACATCCTCTTCTCGGGGAAGCAGTCCGAGAGCCAGCGAAGCGCGGTCTTCATTGTCCACGCTGACGGCAGCGGGCTGCAGCAGATCCCGATTCCAAGTTGTGGCACGACCTCCGGTTGCCACGAGCCTGTCTGGTCCCCGGATGGGAAGAAAATCGCCTTCACGATGTTCGTGTCGCAAACGGGACTCTCGGACCTCTACACGGCCAATCCCGACGGCACGAGCCTCTACCAGGTCACGCATGCGGGCTTGGGCGCGGGCCTGAAGGACTGGGGCACGCATCCGCTGACCCACTAGGACACCGACGCCAGCCGCGGGAATGGCTTCCGCGGCTGGCGTCAAATCCTTGCTCCCGAACAGACGCCCGCTGCGCTCGACGCGCCCATCGAAGGATGGAGCCCTTATGGAGCCCAGCGGGCGCAACCGGTGGCAATCGGTGGCAGACGCTCAGACCCCGAGAGCGGCAGAACTAAGCCAGACCCTTTGCCGTGGATTGCGACCGGTTGCCGCGAGGAGTAATGGTAAGGAGGGGGTCGAATTGAATAGCCTCTACCCGACGGCGCGCAGCGCCGGCGACGTCGCGTCGTTGTCCATGAAGACAAGATTTCGTGGCCCACTCGTAGCCCAAACGTCGATCGGAGGATTGGCTCAACCATGCGGCGCCGGGTTGACTCCGGAGTCAAAAAGCCCTGCAATTGAGACCGTTCAGAGGAGCTCGTCGCCAGGCGTCGTTGTGCCCGACTCGGCCTGTCACGCCGGAGGTCGCGGGTTCGAGTCCCGTCGCTCCCGTTGCTTCCCTGCCGCGAAACCGCTCGCTTCCACTTCTCAGCGGTGAAACTGTCGGAGCTGAGCCAGATGAGAAATGCAACGGCATGCCCTCGGCTTGAGAGCGGCCGCTTGACTACCTAGTCGGGGGGGTGTAACTCCTTGGCCAAGATGCGAACGACAGATCTGCCGACCGGAACCGTCACCTTCGTGTTCACGGACATCGAGGGCTCTACGCAGCTGCTGAAGCGTCTGGGCAAGAGTTATGGAGAGGTGCTGGCCGAGCACCGGAAGATCCTGCGCACGGCCGCCCGCGCGCACGGAGGCGAGGAAGTCGACAATCAGGGCGACTCGTTCCTCTTTGCGTTCCCGCGCGCCGAGGAGGCGGCCGCCGCCGCGATCGACGGCCAGCACGCGCTCGCTGCGCAGAAGTGGCCGACGGGAAGCAGCCTTCGCGTGCGAATGGGCATCCACACAGCCGAGCCCACAGTCTCTGATGAGGGGTACTACGGCCTCGGCGTGCACCGGGCCGCGCGGATCATGGCCGCGGCGCACGGAGGCCAGGTGCTCGTCTCGCTCGCCGCATCCTCCGTGCTCGAGGACGCCGAGCTGCCGGGAGCCACGCTCCATGACCTCGGTGAGCACTGGCTCAAGGACCTCGATCGGCCCGAGCGCATCTACCAGCTCAAC
>Ga0184618_10000311_pt1 | contig 11387 bp, 12 predicted proteins | sample PLM0_30_b1_FD_133159 | JGI IMG/M metagenome (GOLD analysis project Ga0184618, IMG submission 133159) | Groundwater sediment microbial communities from an aquifer in East River, Colorado, USA - PLM0_30_b1 | ecosystem: Environmental > Terrestrial > Soil > Riparian zone | place: USA: East River...
ATCTGCACAATCTTGAGCGCCAAATCTTCGGGAATCAGGCGTTCACCGATGGAAAGAACATTGGCGTCATTATGTTGTCGCGAAAGCCGGGCCGACTCTTCATTCCAACAAAGCGCACAACGCACACCGTGCACCTTGTTCGCTACCATCGCTTCGCCGTTGCCCGATCCGCCGAACACGATCCCACGCTCACATTCGCCGCGTGCTACTGCCTCTGCTGCCGGGCGAATGAAAAGGGGGTAATCGACCGGTTCCTCGTTGAAGGTGCCGAAGTCTTTCACCTCGTGTCCGAGTGTGCCGAGCAAGTCTTTCACTTTCTCTTTGTAACGAAAACCAGCGTGATCCGTGCCGAGGGAAATTTTCATTCGACGTCTTTGTTAGATCACGCGTTCGCGCCGTGTCGAGAAGAAGATGTCGATCTTATGTTCAACGCGCGAAAGTTTTTAGAGTTAGCCACCGTGCAGCTTGGCCAGTTCGCGCCAAATTTCCCGCTCACGTTCGGTTAGTTTCTTCGGCACGTTGATCTGAACGTCGACATAAAGGTTTCCACGTGTCCCCGAGGCGCCCGGAAGTCCGCGTCCCCGCAACCGAAATCGCTGCCCACCTTGCGTGCCGGGCGGAATTTTCAGGCGCACATTTCCTTCGAGTGTGGGCACGAGCAGTTCGCTGCCGAGAACCGCGCGCCATGGCTCGATCTTCACCTCGTGGATCAGATCGCTGCCCTCGACCGAAAAATCCGGATGTCGCGCCAGGCGCACCCGCAAAAACAAATCGCCGCTTTTTCCTCCGCGTGCGCCCGCTTCGCCTTGGCCGGCCAACCGGATTCGTTGTCCCTCATGAACGCCGCGCGGAATCTTGACCTGGTAATTTTCCACTTTGTTCGAACCGGCGCGCCGCAGCGAAACCGTCCGGGTCGAACCATGGAGAGCTTCTTCGAGCGTGACCATAATATCCGCTTCGACATCGCTGCCGCGCTCCGCTGTCGCTTGACGTCCGCCGAAGCCGCCGAAAGCGGATCGGCCGCGACCACCGCCGAAAAACGCTTCGAAGAAATCGCTGAATCCGGTCCCGCCAAATTCGAACTCAACGCCGCCATCCCCGCCTCCATGGCGATAAAATCCACCCCCAGGCTGCTGCCGTTCCCATCCGGGAGGCGGCTGAAATCCCCCGGGCTGATTCCAATCCGCGCCAAGCTGGTCATATTTTTTTCGCTTTTCCGGATCGCTCAGGACTTCGTATGCCTCGTTGATCTGTTTGAACTTCTCCTCGGCTGCCTTTTTGTCCTTGGCGACATCGGGATGATGTTTTCGGGCCAGCTTGCGAAAGGCGGTGCGAATTTCGTCCTCGGTGGCCGTTTTCGGTACACCGAGTGTTTCGTAATAATCTCTGAACTGCACGGCCATCGGCTCTCAACCTTGTGCCTCCGCTCAATTCGCGCAACCTTCACTGGATGCGTGAGCTCGGGAAATTCGTGGTCATCATCGGCATAATCATGACTTTGGCCGGTCTCGTGCTTTGGAGCGGATTAGCGCCGAGATGGCTGGGCCGATTGCCTGGCGATATCCGAATCGAGCGCGGTAACTCTGTATTTTATTTCCCGATCGTGACCTGCATCGTGCTTAGCATTCTGCTTAGCCTGCTACTCTCGATCTTCCGACGCTGACCATTTAAATGGTCGTTCGCTCCCATGTTCAAAATCGATTGGACGACCACGTCTCTCGGCTCCTGCAATGCCGGCGTTGCCCGCGCATGCAATCGACGCCGGTTTCGGGCGGCGCGGTCCTGAGCGATGTAATGTTGATCGGCCAGGCACCCGGCCCGCGTGAACCGGCATTGAAACGTCCTTTTGCCCACACCGCCGGCAAAACGATGTTTGGTTGGTTCGAGCGGTTTTGTGGATTGAACGAAGCTGCTGTAAGATCCACGATCTATTTCGCGGCGGTCTGTCGATGTTTTCCCGGCAAAACTTCAGCCGGAGGCGATCGGGTGCCAGCCCCGGACGAAATCCGCAATTGCTCTTCGTGGATGGATGAAGAGATCGAAATCTTGAAACCGCGGCTCGTAATTCCGGTCGGCCGATTAGCTATCGCGCAGTTTATTGACTGTGAAAGGCTGGAAAAGGTGATCGGTCGAAGCTTTCACGTGCTGCGCGCCGGAAGCACCTTTGATTTAATCCCGTTGCCGCATCCCTCTGGAGCGTCGCCCTGGCACAAGATTTCTCCGGGAAAGGAATTGCTCGAAAAAGCCCTGCACAAAATCGCCCGTCATTCTGCGATTAAAGATCTCGCAGGCAGCCCATAAAGGTCACGGCAATAAAGAGGATCGGTGTCCCTTTGCGTCCATTGTGGACTTCGTGCGAAAGTCGGAGAAATGACCGCTCGGCATGTCCCAACACGCTCTGAAATTTCTGAGGCTGATAAGTGGGATCTGACCCATCTTTTTGTCGACGTGGGCAAGTGGCAGGAAGATTTTGCCTGGCTTCAGCGGACGTACCCAAAACTTCAGGATTGGAAAGGCAAAGTAGGGGAATCGCCGCGAACATTGCTTGAAATACTCGAGTTCGACAAGGCAATCGAGTTGAAGGTGGAGCGCGTTTATCACTACGCGTCGCTGCAACTGGCGGAAGACAGCGCGAATAACGAATACCTCGCGCGGATTGGGCAGGTTCAAAACCTGCTCACAAAGATCAATGAAACAGGCGCATTCGTCGTTCCAGAAATCCTGGCAATTGAAGACGAAAAATTCTCACAATTTATTGTCGATCCTGCGCTGGCCGACTGGCGAATCAAGTTGCGCAAAATTCGTCGGCTGAAGCCGCACATACTTTCCGAACCCGAGGAACGTCTTCTCGCGCTCGGAGGCGTTGCATTGAGCGGCTACGACGACGCGTTTTCGCAACTGACCGATGTGGACATGAAGTTCGGCGTCTTGACCGACGAAACCGGTCGCGCGACACCGCTGACTCAGAGTTCGTTCAGCTCATTTCTGGTGAAGCGCGATCATGAACTGCGCAAACGCGCGTTTCACCAATTTTATGCAGAATTTCAGGACCATCAGTACACGCTTGCCGCCTCGCTCGCCTATTCGGTGAAGGCAGATATCTTTCGCGCGCGAGCGAGACATTATTCCTCTGCGATTCAAGCTGCGCTATTTCCGGACGACGTCCCGGTTGAGGTTTATGACCGATTAATCTCCTCCATTCGCAACAATCTCGATCCCCTCTTTCGTTACTTCGACTTGCGGCGACGAGCGCTCGGATTGTCGCAGTTGCACCATTACGATACGTATGTGCCACTCGTTCCGGAGATCGAAACGCGGATCACTTTTGATCGAGCTGTCGAAATGGTTTTGGCCGCGCTCACCCCGCTTGGAAAAGAATATGTCGATATTCTCGCGGAAGGGTTACGCGGACGCTGGTGCGATCGTTACGAAACGAAGGGGAAACGCAGCGGTGCCTTTTCATCGGGAAGTTACAAAGCGCCGCCGTATATCCTGATGAATTATAAGGACGATGTCTTCGCCGATGTTTACACGCTCGCACATGAAGCCGGTCACTCCATGCACAGCTGGTTCGCGCAGGAGTCCCAACCATTTCAGGATTACGAATACCCGATTTTTTTGGCCGAGGTTGCATCGACATTCAACGAAGAGCTGCTTACGCATCATCTGCTCAAGCAAACGAGTGATCCGAAGATGCGGGCTTACATCATCAATCGACAAATTGACGATCTACGCGGCACGCTTTTTCGGCAGACGATGTTTGCTGAATTCGAGAAAATTATTCACGCGATCGAGGAAAGCGGTGACGCGCTCACTCTCGACCGCTTCAAATCTGAATACCACACACTCCTTAAAGCTTACTTTACTGAAAATTTCGTTCTCGATCCCGAACTCGATTTGGAATGCCTGCGTATCCCGCATTTCTACAGCGCGTTCTACGTTTACAAATATGCGACTGGAATATCCGCTGCGGTTGCCCTTTCGCAGCGCGTGCTTGCCGGTGAGCCGGGAAGCGTGCATGCGTATCTCGATTTCCTGCGTTCCGGTGGCTCAAAGTTCCCGCTCGAGACACTGAAAGCGGCCGGCGTGGATATGGCCACGCCTGACCCGATCGAGAGCACATTGCGCTTGTTCAAACGGCGGCTTGACGAATTGGAAGCGCTTCTTCTCTAGATTCGGGCGCATCTCCGAAGAAAGACGGCTCTTTGGAAAGTGTGGCTCCTTGTCTAATCTGCGTTCGATGCAACTGGATGCTGGCAAAGTTCGTCAACGGGTGGAACCGCTGTTCCGGGAAAATTTTGAGAAGTTTGGCGAATTGGGGGCCGCCGTTTCAGTCTGGCAAAATGGAAAGCCGATTGTCGATCTTTACGGCGGATTTCGTGACGCGCGCCGCGAAGAACCTTGGACAGCCGACACGCTCGTCCTCGTCTGGTCTGCGAGTAAGGGAGTTGGCAGCGCCTGCGTTCTGCATGCGTTGCAAGAACATAACATCAACATCAGTCAACAGGTCGCGGAGTTCTGGCCTGAGTTTGCGCAGGCCGGCAAAGAAAACATCACGCTTGCGCAGTTGCTTTCGCATCAAGCCGGGCTTTGCGCTTTGGATCGACGAGTCGACGTGCTCGACTACGGCGCGGTGATTCGAGCGCTTGAAGCGCAAAGGCCATTGTGGCCGCCAGGAACCGCGCATGGTTATCACGCCCGCACCTTTGGCTTTCTTCTCGACGAACTCGTTCGTCGCATCGCAGGAAAGACTTTGTCGGATTATTGGCAGGAATTTTTTGCTCAGCCGCTCGATCTCGATCTTTGGATCGGTTTGCCCGAAAAGCAGAATCCGCGCGCGGCGACGATTTATCCGGCAAAAAGCGGCAAGCCGCCGGAGCCGAAACAATTTTATCTCGATCTTGCCAAGCCCGGCACCCTGGCGCGCAGAGTATTTACTTCACCATACGGGTTGCAGGCTGTTAACGCCATGAACACTCCGGAGATTCGTGCAAAACCGATTGTTTCCTTCGGTGGAATTGGCAGCGCCGCGACGCTCGCAAAATTCTATTCCATGCTCGCTGATGGCGGAAAATTCGATAATCGCCCCTTTTTCTCGGAGAAAACAATCGAATGGATGACAACGACACTGGCAGATGGCGTTGACCGCGTTTTTCAAATACCAACCGCATTTTCGGCTGGCTTTATGAAAGATTCCCGGAGCGCAGCACGACGAATTTTCGGCACATCGCGAAGCGGTTTTGGACATCCCGGCGCAGGCGGGAGTCACGCCTTTGCCGACCCGGAAAATAAAATCGCGTTTGCTTACGTGATGAATCAAATGGAGCAATCACTTCTGCCTAACGAAAAATCATTGCGGCTCGTCGACGCGATTTATCTGTAGCGGCGCTCTATGAGCGCCGGAATCGAAAATGCGACGGTCATAGACCGCCGCTACAGGCTATTCACCGATGATTGTGATGGAAACTTTCCGCCGATGCGGCGCGCGACGATGCTCAAAAAGAAATATGCCCTGCCAGGTTCCGAGCTGCATTTTTCCTTCGATGATCGGCACTGTTTCACTCGTTCGCGTCAAGACCATGCGGATATGCGATGGCATATCATCGCTGCCCTCCGAACCGTGGGTGAAGTAATCTGCATCTTCGGGCACCAAACGATTGAGGAACTCTTCCAGATCGTGTCGCGCGGTCGGATCGGCATTTTCCATCATAATTATGCTACAACTGGTGTGCCGAATAAAGACTGTCACTGTCCCGTTGCGGGCCCGACATTTCTCGATCTTCGCCTGGACATCATCGGTGATTTCGTAGGTTCCTTTTCCGTTCGTGCGCACGTCGAGTTGTTCCTGATGGACACGCATGGAGTTTCCGGGCACGAAAATAACATCGCTCAGAGCAATAGTCGCGCGTTGATCTTTGCGCCGGCTAGTGACTTAATGGCTTCTTGATGCAAGGCGATCTCGAGCGCGTTTTGTTTGACGAGCCGGCAATTAACCGGCGACTTGATGGAATCGCAGCACAAATCTCGAACGCCCGGCATGTCGATGCGGATTATGTTGGTTTTGAAATCGAGGATGAATTCGCTGTAGGTTACGGGCTCGATTTCATGGAACGCTATCGCAATCTTCCTTACATCGGCGTGCTGCGGACGGAGCTGGTTGCGCAACCAAGCGGATGAAAGTGCGAGTGCATTTTTACGCGCAACTGCGCGATCTGGCCGGAATCCGCGAGCGAGATGTCGATCTTGCAGAAGGAGCGACCGTCCGCGACTTGCTCGACGAAATTTACGCGCAACAGCCTTTGCTTCGCGCCCATGATAAAAGCATTTTGATCGGTGCGGGCGTTGAGTTTGTCGATCGCAATTACCAGCTAAAACCCGGCGATGAGATTTCAATCATGCCCCCCGTGCAGGGAGGATGATTAAAGAGACGGCTTCCGTGTCGTCCTAAAAAGTGGACGAGACAGACAATCAGTCACGAAAATTTTTGAAATTGGTGGCGACACCGAAGTCGCGGCTGCGCACGAATTGAATCACGGCCTGCAAGTCATCTTTCTTTTTTCCGGTGACGCGAATCTGTCGATCTTGCAACTGACTTTGCACTTTAAAACCTTGCGACTTGATCGCCTGGATGATCTCCTTCGCTTTGTTTCCTTCGAGGCCCTGCTGGATTTTTAACTCCTGCCGGGCATGACCGACAGATGAGATCGCAGGCTCGCCTTGTTCGATGTTTCGAAGATCGACGCCACGCTTCGAGAGTTTGCCGATGACAATTTCGCGCAGTCCTCGGAGGCGGGCGGCGTCTTCGGCAGTCAGTGTGATTTTGTCTTTCTCGGCGAGAATTTCAGCCGCGGTGTCTTTAAAATCGAAACGGGTGGCAAGCTCTTTTCGCGCCTGATTGAGCGCGTTATCCAGCTCCTGCTGGTCCACCTCGGAGACGATGTCGAAAGAGGGCATGTTACCCGGGTAAAGAGTTAAAGCGTTGCAGTATTAAAAACAGCGGAGCCGTTGCATTTGGATTCTGGAATTCGCAAATGGATTTAGCAAATCGCGCGGCATGGCGTAGCGGAGGAGACGCTTGGGAAAAGCGCCGCTCCCCTGGGCGTCAGGGGTTTTGCTCCAGCACTTTGATGTTGCCCTCCTCTACATGCATTCTAATTGCCGTCTCGCCCCCCCCATGGACTGGCATGTTGACTTTGGTTGTTCCTTCACCGCGTCGCGTTCCTTTTTCGCCGAAATCATTCGCAATTTTTCCGCGAACTGTTTCAGCAATTAGAAGGAAAGCGGCGTCACCCGGAAAGAAGGCCCACGCATTTCCATCAGTGATTTTTGCTTGAACAGAAAATTTGCCTTGTTCCCACCACTCGTAGGCCAGTGTGAGAGTGCCGCGTGTTACCATGAGATCCACATTGCTAAAGCAGTTATGATCGAACATCCGGCCGGTCCCCAACCGGGCGTGCACGGTTTGGCCATGCATTCCATCCACCAGAACTTCGCCATTGTTCAATTTAAGGTCCGATATGCTGGCGGTTTGCGGAACAACGATGGTGTATTCGACTGTGCCGGATCGATCGGATAAACCCCATTTTTGTATTGCCGGAAAATTCGTTTCGATTGAAACGGCGCCTGGCTGCACAAAAACGTTGACCGCGATCTGTTTCAGCCGATCGCGGGTATAGGCTCTCTTGATTGCCTGCACCCGCATTTCATTCGAACCGGAACCGTAGATGCGAACCGTGCCATCGCCGTTCTTGATGGTTACATCTGCGTTGGCTTCAATCGCATATGATTGCTCGAACGTCTCCTCTAACGTGCGGTCCGTCGCAGAGCCGCAACCGGTGAGCGACAATAACGATGCAGCAAATATCAGACGAAAGGGTTGCCGGTTAATAGTTGCTGATCGCACGCAGAAATTCCATCAGTGCATGTGCGTTGCTGATCAAGGGGAGAAATGCAGTGAGGATAATCGTCCCAAAAAGCGCGGCTTCGCCCAAAAAATCGTGCCGGGCTTCGTTTTTGACATAATCACCCGTAATGTTCCAAAACGATCGTGTCGAAGTCGGGGCGCGATTTGCGCTCGAATGTTCGAGTGTGCCGGAATGGTAATTGTAGTCCGTGATCAGCGATTGGCGCCTTTTGCGCGTTGTGGGGAAAAACAAATCGCGGCGGCTTGCGTCACAGGTCATTAACAGTGTTGGTTTCATAGTTACAATAAGTGTTTCCTGTGAGATGCGCCGCGCATCCCAATTGGATTCAGAATTTGTTACCCGAGACGACGCTTATTCCCCAACAGAACATTTGCAGTGTTATATCGACGCCGCCGTCGCGAAAGAGCGTTGTCTTCTTTATTCCTTAGACCCAGAGCGTGCGGTCAAAGGTCCGATATTGGATCGCTTCGCTCACGTGCTCAGGCGAGATGTCGATCTCGCCACGGGACGAGTCCGTCCGACTAGCGGACTTGTCATCGAGATCGGCGATGGTGCGCGAGACTTTCAGGATGCGGTCGTAGGCGCGGGCGCTGAGATTCAATTCGCTCATCGCAACGCGAATTAACTCCTGTGAATCGTGGCTAAGCTTGCAATGTTGTTTAAGCTGGCGTGTGGCCATTCGCGCGTTGCAATTTACTTTCGCGTCGTTCCGAAAACGCTCTTGCTGGCGTTCACGCGTCCGCATGACCCGGTCGCGAATCGCGGTCGAGCTTTCCTCGGCGCGCTCGCTGGCGACGTCTCGATATTCGACTGCCGGAACTTCGATGTGCAGATCGATTCGATCGAGCAACGGTCCGGAGATGCGTTGACGATACCGCTGCACCTGAACCGGGCCGCAACGGCATTCGCGTTTTAAATCACCAAAATATCCGCACGGGCAGGGATTCATCGCTGCGACGAGCATGAATTCCGCCGGAAAGGTAAGACTCCCCGCCGCGCGCGAAATGGTCACCTTGCCGTCCTCGAGCGGCTGTCGCATTACTTCCAGGGCCGATCTTTTGAACTCGGGCAGCTCATCGAGAAAGAGGACGCCGTTGTGCGCCAGACTGACTTCGCCCGGATTTGGAAATGTGCCGCCACCGAGCAAACCGATGTCGCTGATGGTGTGATGTGGGGAGCGGAACGGTCGGGTTGAGACAAACGATCTTTCGGTATCAAGCAAACCGGCAATGCTGTGAATCTTTGTCGCTTCGATGGCTTCTTCGAGCGACATGGGCGGAATGATGGTGGGAATGCGCTTCGAAAGCATCGATTTACCCGCCCCTGGCGGTCCGATCATCAAAACGTTGTGACCACCGGCCACTGCCACTTCAATGGCGCGTTTGACGTGGCCCTGACCTTTCACGTCGCTGAAGTCGACATCGTAGTCCTGGTGCGTGGCAAAAAATCCGGTCAGATCAGCACGCGTGGGTAGCAGCGCGGTTTCGCCGCGCAAAAAAGCAAATGTCTGCCGCAAATTTTGCACGCCGTAGATGTCGATCTTGTCGACCATGGCGGCTTCGATTGCATTTGCTTCCGGGACGAATAACGCACGCTTTCCTCGGCGTCGTGCTTCCAAAGCGACTGGCAGCACTCCTTTCACCGGCCGCACGGTGCCGTCCAAGGCGAGCTCGCCGACAAAACTGAAACTTTCGAACGGCGAACTGTCCAGTTCCTCGGTAACGGCAATCATCCCAAGGGCTATCGGTAAATCGAAGCTCGGTCCTTCTTTTTTAATATCGGCTGGGGCAAGATTGATCGTGGTGCGGCCCCGTGGCCAGAAATAGCCGCTATTTGCAATGGCGGTCGTCACTCGGTCGCGGCTCTCTTTCACGGCGGCATCGGGCAAACCGACGATGACAATGTTTGGGTCCCCACCGGCGCCGTTGACTTCTATTTCAACCTCGTACGCATCCACACCGTAAACGGCAGCGGAATAAATTTTTGCCAGCATTGCGATAGCAGACTTGCAGAAAATCGACAGGTGGAAAAGAGACAAATACCCGAACCCATGACGCTCTCTTCAGCCGCTAACATCGAGACAACTGCGGCTCCCTGAAACGCTCCAAAAAAATTGAACAGGACACGTCCGGAGGCTGTCAGAGATGCGAAATATTTAACCTTGTTAAATACTTTTGAGAATGCTACAACGCGTGATCGGCAAGGCGTCGGCGAATACCACTGACGGTAGATTGTCGATGCACCCCCCAAAAATCAGTGATGAAGAAAAGCTATATGGCTGCTGAAGATAGTGATACCGGAATTAAGATTTACTTGCGCGAGATCGGGCAAATCCCGCTTTTGACACCGCAGCAGGAAATCACCCTGGCCGCGAAGATCAAGAAGGGCGACCGCGAGGCGCGGGCGCTGATGATTCGCTCTAATCTGCGTCTCGTCGTCAAGATTGCGCATGATTACGCGAACCTCGGCCTGCCGCTGCTTGACTTGATCTCGGAGGGGAACATCGGTCTGATGAAGGCGGTCGAGCGTTTTGATCCGGCAAAAGGCGGGAAGCTCAGCACCTACGCCGCGTGGTGGATCAAGCAGTCGATCAAGCGAGCGCTGGCTAATCAGAGTAAGACGATCCGTCTGCCCGTGCATTTGGTGGACAAGATTTCCAAGATGCGCCGCGTTTCCTTGCAAATGAGCGAGGAACTTGGCCGCGAACCAACCGATGATGAGCTCGGCGATGAGATTGGCATTGCCAGCGGGAAAGTCTCGCAACTCAAGACCGTGTCGATCCGGCCAGCTTCGCTCGATGCGCCGATTAGCGATGATGATTCTACTGAATTCGGCGAGATCGTCGGAGATGAGGAAGCTCAGACCCCGTTTGAACTATTGCGCGACAAGAATCTCCGCAACGAAGTGGGCGGTTTGCTCGACGTGCTCGACGATCGCGAGAAGAAAATCATTTTTCAACGCTTCGGATTGGACGGGGGTAAACCCAAGACGCTGGAGGAAGTTGGCAAGAAATTCGGCGTGACGCGCGAGCGTATTCGGCAGTTACAGAACATCGCGCTGTCGAAGCTTCGCCGCGCTTTGAGCAAGAAAGAGCGTCCGGTAGACGTTGAGCTGCCGGTTGAAGCTTAATCACGCTTCGATTCCTAAATGCGCGGAGGTCAACTTCCGCGCATTCTTTATTTCGCGGTGCGCAGTTGCACCGAATCGATGCGCTCCTCACCGGCGCGTATGTCGGTGATGATGACCAAGTGATCTCCTGGGGCTGTCAATTTGTTGTCCCGCAAAAACTTTTCCGCGGCGTGAATGGTGGCATTCGGATCCTCGGCGAAGTCAATTCTGATTGGGTAAACACCCCACAAGATCGACAACTGGCGATAGACTCTTTTGCTCGATGTGAAGGCAAAGATTGGCGCCTTTTCTGGGCGAAGATTTGAGACGTTGCGCGCCATCTTGCCATGTCGG
>Ga0184618_10000312_pt1 | contig 11317 bp, 9 predicted proteins | sample PLM0_30_b1_FD_133159 | JGI IMG/M metagenome (GOLD analysis project Ga0184618, IMG submission 133159) | Groundwater sediment microbial communities from an aquifer in East River, Colorado, USA - PLM0_30_b1 | ecosystem: Environmental > Terrestrial > Soil > Riparian zone | place: USA: East River...
GGTCACCTGCAAGCCGTCCGAGAACGCCCCGCCACCCAAATCGACCCTCGTGGTCGGGATCGACGTTTCGGGGTCGTTCCGCCAGACGCCCTACTTCAACGAAGCGATCGATTTCGCGGCGCTCTACATCTACGCGCACTTGAACGGGGTCGGCGAGATTCGTCGGAACACGGAGGTCTTCGTGGGATCGCTGGGGGGCGAGCGCCCCGGACAGCCCAAGACGTTTCACCCAATCCAAGACCTGACGCAGAAGACGCCCCAGGAGATCGCGGCATCGCTGCGCGCCTGGTTTCCCGAGACCGACCCGATCACCGACTACAACGGCTTCTTCCAGCGTCTATCCGTGCACATCCGGCGGCAGAACTTGGTGCTGGCGCCGCTCAACGTCGTGATGTTTACCGACGGCCAGCCCGACTTTCCGGGGGCGGGTCGCCTGTCGACCGAGCAGAAGTTCGCCCGCATCGACATGAGTCCCCTGGAGTACCTGTCACGCAGCGTGACGGTGCGGGTGCTGTACGTCCGGCCCGTCGTCGCCCAAAACTGGGAGCGCCTCGTGAAACGCCAGCGCGTCCGGGTCTGGACCCAGGACGCCGACATTATGCGGGGCTGGCGCCGCCACGAGATCGCCGGCGCGCCCCTGGCGCAGCAGGATTCGCTGCTCAGCTGGATGCAGGAGATTGTGGACTTCCGCGTGCGGCGGGGCAAAATCCTCTAGGAGACGGCGCGTTCAGCAGAACTGGTCGAAAGCGGCGGTCAGGTCGGCGGCGATGTCACGCGCGTTCCGTCCCTCGATGTTCTTCCGCTCGAGCATGAAGACGACCGCGCCGTCTTTGAGCAGGGCGATCTGGGGGGACGACGGGGCATACCCCGTGAAATAGCCACGCGCCCGCGCGGTGGCGTCGGGGTCCTGTCCCGCGAACACCGTGACGAGGCGCTCCGGCCGGCGCGCATGCTGGATGGCGAGGGCCGCAGCCGGCCGGGCGTTGCGCGCCGCGCACCCGCACACCGAGTTGACCACCACCAACGTCGGCGCCTTCTCCTTGCCGAGCACGCCGTCCACCTCGTCGGGCGTGCGCAGCTCGGCGAAACCGAGGCGCGTCAACTCCTCGCGCATCGGGCGCACCATCTCCGGGTCGTACATCGGAACGTTGAGATTTCGCATGACGAAACCTAACACCTTTACTTCTTGAGGAACGCCGTCAAGGCGGCACGGAAGTCCGGCGTGCTCCGGCTCACCGCATTCACGTCGGCGCCGAGCCGGATCCCGTCTTCGAAGGTCATACCATCGAGCTGGTAGAACTGCTGTTTGGTGAGGGCGAGCGCCGACGCGCTCGAGCCCGCGAGCGCCCGCAGGACATCGCCCGCCTGCTCCTCGAAATCCGCATCCTCGTACACCCGCGACACGAGCCCGACCGCCGCGGCCTCGGTGGCGTCGAGCACCCGGCCGGTGGCGGCTAGATCGAACGCGACCTTCTCTCCCACCGCTCGGCGCAGCAGCGTCATGACGATGGCGGGCACGAAGCCCCGCTGCACCTCGGGGTACCCGAATTGCGCCGACTCGGCGGCGAGCACCAGGTCGCACCCCGTCGCCAGGCCACAGCCGCCGGCGAGGGCGCGACCCTGTACCAGGGCGACCACGGGCTTCGGGATTTGGCGCATTCGCACGAAGATGCCGCCGAAGTGCAGCGCGGCCTGGCGGTTCTGCTCGACCGTGTGTTCGGCCGACGCGAGCAGCTCGTTCAGGTCCATCCCCGCGCAGAAATCCCGGCCGGCGCCCCGCACGGCGACGACGCGCACCTCCGCGTCGAGGTCCGCGCGCTCCAACGTCGCGAGCAGCGCGTCGATCATTGCGGTATCGATGGCGTTCCGTTTGTCGGGGCGATTGAGTGTCGCGGTCAACACGCCACCCGCCAGAGTCACGGCCACCCGATCCGTCATCGGGGCACCTCGATCTCCATCCGCAGCAGCGCCGTCGAGAAGACCTTGCCCTGCGCGTCGGTCTTGAGTGAGATCGTGCCGCCGCCGTCCAGGGCTCCGTGGAGCAGGAAGTTCAGCGCCCGCAGGTTGGGCAGCTCGAACCGTTCGACCGTGCCGGTGATCATGCCCTTGAAATGACGCGCCACGCGCGCCGCCGTCACCTGCTTCACCAGCAAGGGATAGTGCTCCGGTTTGAGGGCGATGAGCCCGACGTTGGCCGTGTCACCCTTGTCCCCCGACCGCGCGTGCGCCAACTCCATGAGCAGGAGCCGGCGCCGCTTTACACTTCGAGCAGCTCGACGCATGGCTCCACCATCCCCTTGTCGATCAGCGCGGGCCAATAGGCCACGATTTCCTCCGGCTTGGGCCGCCCTCCGGCGAACCCGGTCACGCTCGGCGGGCCGTTCAGGATGAGCGGAGCGATCTCCCGCGTGAACCGGTCTACGGGGGCCTCGCTCCGCGCTCGCACGCCGACCCGCAGCTGCACTTCCGGCACGTCCACAGATTCCATGGTCTCTCGGGCAAGACGTCCGTGCGTCGCGTCCACACCGAGGAACTCGGTGTGGATCGCCTCGAAGTCGAGCTCCAAGTCCTTGAGGCGCTGCCGCAGGATCCGGTCGGCCGCTTGCGCCTTCGCGAGCGCGTCGGGCCAGGCGTACACCAACGTGCCCACCGCCTTGTAGCCGTAGAAGTAGGCGATCGACACCTTGAGTTTGTCCGTCGCCGGCTTGCCCTTGACGCCTGACACCCTGACCCGGTCCTTGCCGGACTGCTTGAGTTGGATCGTCGTGAAATCCGCGACGCAATCGGGCGTGATGTACTCCCGCGGGTTCCCCATCTCGTACACGAGCTGCTCGGTGACGCCGGCGACGTTGATGCGCCCCCCGGTGCGGGGATGCTTGACGATCTCGAACGAACCGTCCGCCCGCGCCTCGACGATCGGGTAGCCGACATTGGCCAGGTCGGGGATTCGCTGCCAGTCGACCAGGCAATTGCCCCCGCTCGCCTGCGCTCCACACTCGATGATGTGTCCGGCGACCGTGCCCGCCGCCAGCAAGTGCCAGTCGCTTGTGTTCCAACCGAAGGCGTGAATCAGGGGCGCCAGCGTCAGGCCGGTATCGGTGACGCGACCGGTGATCACGATGTCCGCGCCCTGCCGCAACGCATCCACGATCGGCCATGCCCCGAGGTAGGCATTCGCCGACAGGACGCGGTCGCGTACCTCGCGCAGCGGGCGGCCCGTGTCGAGGTTGTCGAGGGTGTGACCCCGTGCCAGTAGACCGTCGAGGCGACCGAGCAGATCGTCGCCCGAGACCACCCCGATCTTCAGCTTCCGTTGCAGGCCGAGCCGGCGGGCGGCATCGGCCACCGCCGCGGCGCAGGCACGCGGATTCACGCCGCCCGCATTCGCGGTGACCTTGATCTTGCGCTCGGCGAGAATCGGCAGGATCCGCTGCATGAGCGGGATGAAGTCTTTGGCGTAGCCGAGCGAGGGATCGCGGGACTTCTGCTTTTGCATGATCGACATCGTGACTTCGGCGAGGTAATCCATCATCAGGTAGTCCACCGGCCCGCCCGTCACCTGGCGGTACGGCGCCTCCAACCAATCGCCCCAGAACCCCTGCCCCGCTGCGATCCGGATGCCGCGACTCATCGACTCATCGCTCCACCGCGGTCCGGCGCGTCGCCGCGGCGCCCCCCCCGGTCGCGGCGCTGACCCGCGTCTCGATCAGCGCCCCGAATCCCGCCGGCAGCTCGAGGGCCGACGCGGGCGGGACCGGCAGCGCGACAGCGGCGCGGCCACCGCTCACCACCGATAGATCGGTCCCGTTCTTTTCCCCCAGCGCCTTTTCCCGTCCGAGGAAGCGAATCCGCGCGCTGCCGCGCCAGGCGTGTCCCGGGAGTTTCGCGAATGCGGGATAGAACTCCACTGTGAGCGGTCGCCCGGTCAGCTTCTCGGGCACCGTGAAACTCAGGCGTCCAAACGCGTAGTTCACGGCCTCGTTGGCGCCGGGGAGCTGTTGGCCGGTCGAGTCGTAGACCGTCACGCTGAAATCGGTGAGCTCGTCCCACAGATCCGGCGTGAGTTGCACGTCGACCTCCGCGCGCTTGGCCCACTCCGGCGCTCGTACCAGCAGTGTTTCGGCCGGCAGCCCACGTCCCGTGAGCGTGTAGCCACGCTCGGCGCCCACCAGGGTGTGGGTCACGCGTCCCATGACCGTCCCGTCGCGCACACTCGAGGCTTCGAGGCCCCCCCCCGCTCCTGCCGGGGCGAGCGCCACCGCGCCAAGCTCGGCGCGCACCGTGACCGTGACTCCCGCGAGCGGCGGCGCCACGATGTCCAGCTCGTACACGCCCGGCACCAGATCCTCGCCGCGCACCGTGACGACAACGGTGCCGGGCTCTTCACCACCGACCTCCACATCCTGGGGCGCGGAGCGCGCGGGCGCGCCGTTCGGCTCGTACAGCCTGATCGTCGCCCGTTGCTGCTGGGAATCCGGCAGCGTCACCGTCGCGCGCAATGTCGCCCCGCGCTGGGGGGCGCGCAGGAAGTAGCGGCGCACGGCCGCCGGTGCGATCCCCCGGCGCTCGTCGGACAACGGCTTCGCGGCGAGGTCGTACGGCACGATCACGGTGTTGACGAGATGGAACAATGGACCGGCGAGCGTATCGCTCGGGTTACGGGCGGTCACCGTTCCGACGTAGACACCCGGCGCGGCGAGCGCGCCGCGCGCGTAGCCGACGGGGATGTTTGTCACCCGCGGCTCGGCGTCGACCCGCTCAGGCACCGTGAGCCATGGCACGTCAGTGCGGAGGGCGAACTGCGCTGCGCGGAGCCCTGCCAGGTGCTGGACGGAGAACACCACGCTGGCGCCGCCCTCCCCCCCCCCTCCTCCCCCCCCCGGTCCGTCGCGGCGGTACACGGCCGACGCCGCGTAGACGGAGCCCTGATGGCCGGCCCTGAGCCACTGGTAGGCGGCGTCGAGCATCGGGGTGCCCGCACCCTGGTCTACGATCGTCGCCCCGGGGAACGGGTGGGCCGAAACGCGAAGGGCCTGGACGAGATCGGAGGTGCTCACTCGCCGCCCCTCCTGCGCCAACGCCGATACGAGACAGGCGACCAGCCCGGCGGCGTGCGGCGCCGCCATGCTCGTGCCGCCCTTGATTTCGTCTCCGGTGGCCCAGGGCGGCACGACCGAGAAGGCAACGCCGGGCGTGACGACGTCAGGCTTCACCAACTCCCCGCCGCGCGAGCTGAACCAGCCGAGCACGTCGCGGGGCACCGGCACGCCGGGTTGGGGCGCGCGCGTGAAAACTCCCGGGTACGTAGCCCCGACTGACAGCGCGAGGTCGGCGGAACCCGGGAACCCCACCGTCGAGAGGCCGGGTCCGTCATTCCCGGCACTGATGGCCATGACGACGCCGGGGTGGGCGGCGAGGAACGCATCCACGAGCGAGTCCATCACCGCCCGCCCCTCGTGTTCGTTCCCCACGCCGAAGCTGAGGTTCAACACGAGCGGGAGATTGCGTTGCTCGGCGAAGCGTGCCGCGTAGTCCATCGCGCGCCACATACTCGCGTGAACGCTCACGCCGCCGCGCGCGTTGTTCGCGATCTTGAGACCGATGATCTGGGCGCCGGGCGCCACGCCGTCGAAGCCGGCGACGTTGAAGAGGTTGTGCCCCGCGGCGATGCCGGCGACGTGCGTGCCGTGCCCCGACGTATCGAAGAAGAGATCGAGGACCGGTGCCCCTCCGCCGGCCGCCGGTTCCCCGAAGTTCGCGACCAACGTGAGCGGCCGCCGGCCCAGGGCGATCGTCTCGCGGCCCTGGCGGTAGTCGTGCAGCGGCATCTCGTCTTCGAATGACCCGTCGAGATTGCTATCGAGGAATGCCACCCACCCATCCGTCGCCTTGACCACGACGACGGGGAAGGCGTCGGTATTCGTGCCGTTGCCGTTCACGTCCCCCGCAGGCGGCGGGCCCAGGGGCAGCTCGCGGAAGACGCCGGCGTACCAGGTGGTCGCTGCGGTGAGGCGGCCGATACGGGCGGCCCCGGCGAGGCGCACGGCCTCGGGCGCGACGGGCGTCAGCTCAATCCGGCCTTCGCCGGAGAAGTCCCTCAGGTCGAGGATCTTGGGGCCACCGGTGCTCGCTCCAATCAGTCCCGCGACACCGGCGTCGATGCCGCTGTCCAGAATCGCGATGATGACTCCACGCCCGTCATAGGTGGGATGCGCGGCGCGGAACACATCGACGCCGGTGCTCCGGAGCGGCATGAGCCCCAGCAGGAACGCGACGGGCGGCTCCACCGCCGGCTGCGCCGTGCGGCTGGCGTCGGGTGGAGTCGCAGGAGCGGGCGACGGGGTGCTCGTCGCCGCCTTCGGAATGGGAGCGGTCGGCCCCGCCTTGGTGGCAGCGCACGCGGTACCGACGACGGCAAGGAGATAGACGAGCAGGGAACGCATTAGGGATGGCTCGGCAAGGTGAACGCCCCGAGGTGGGGGCCGGCGAATTCGGTCGAAATCTCGAGCAGAAACGCCAGCGTGTCGCGCGTGTCGTCCGGGGTCACGATGGCGTCCACGAAGCCGCGGGCGCCGGCGAATTTGGCGTCGAGCTGGTGCTCGTAGTCCGCGCGCATCGCGTCGACGGCGGCCGCGTTGTCGGGCGTCGCGGCGTCGGCGCCGTACACCGCTTGGATGGCGGACTCGCCTTCCATGACGCCCATGCGGCCGGTCGGCCACGACACAATGAAGTCGGGATCGAACCCCTGCCCTGCCATCGCGTAGTAGCCGGCGCCCGAGGCGTGGTTCACCGTCAACACCAGCTTGGGGACCGTGGCCGTCGCCATCATTTCCACGAACCGGGCCCCGGCTCGAATGATGCCGGAATGTTCGGCCTCAGTGCCCACCATGAACCCCGACACGTCCTGAATGAAGAGCAACGGAATCCGCTCGCGGTCCGCGTTCTCGATGAAGTACGCCACCTTCTCCGCACTCTCCGTGTAAACGATCCCGCCGATCCTTGGGGGTTTGGAGCCTTTGATCACGCCGCGCGAATTGGCGATGAGCGCCACCTGGCGGCCGGCGATCGCGCCGTGGCCGCAGATCATCTCAAGGGCCACGTCGGGCTGGAACTCATCGAGGCGTCCCGCGTCGAGAAGGCACTCGAGCACCGCCCGTACGTCGTAGCTCATGCGGTGATCGGCCGGGATGAGCTCGTACAACTCTTTCGCCGGGCGCTTCGGAGCCGTGTGCGTACGCCGTGGCGCGGCGTTGTGCGGCAGGCGGCCCACATACTCGCGAATCCGCAGGAGGCACTCGCGATCGTCCTTAGCGCGGTAGTGCGCGACGGCGCTCACCGACGTGTGGGTGGCGGCCCCGCCGAGCGACTCGGCGTCGACCACCTGGCCGGTGGCACCCTTCACGAGATTCGGTCCGCCCAGGCCCATGAACGACGTCCCATCGACCATGAAGATCACGTCGGAGAGCGCGGGAAGGTACGCACCGCCCGCGATGCAGGGTCCCATCACGGCGGCGATCTGGGGGACCTTGAGGTAGCGGCGCATGATGGAGTTGTAGTAGAAGATGCGTGCCGCTCCGTACTGCCCCGGGAACACTCCCCCCTGGTACGGGAGGTTGACGCCCGCGGAGTCGACGAGGTACACGATCGGGATGCGCTGGCGCATCGCGATTTCCTGGGCGCGCAGGATCTTCTTGATCGTCTCGGGCCACCACGACCCGGCCTTGACGGTGGCGTCGTTGGCGACGACGACGACCGGCCGACCCCCGATCCGGCCCAGGCCCGTGACGACGCCAGCGGCGGGTGCCTGCCCATCGTACTGGTCCCACGCAACCAGCAGGCCGATCTCGAGCCAGGGCCCTCTTTCGTCGAGGAGGGCCGTGACCCGCTCGCGCGCCGTGAGTTTCCCCTGCTCGTGCTGGCGGCGGACCTTGTCGGGCCCGCCGCCTTGCTCGAGGCGCGTGCGCAGCTCGCGGTACTCGTCGCTGAGCGTCTTGAGGCGGCTCACGACCTACACCGCGACATGCTCCGCCGCCCACTCCTGGATGTACTTGATAAGGTCTGAGGTCGGTGTGCCGGGGCCGAACAGCTTGCCGGCGCCCTGCCGCTCCAGCGCCGTCATGTCCTCGGGTGGGATGATGCCGCCGCCGGTGAGCAGCACGTCCTGGCGGCCGGCGGCGTCCAAGAGCTTCCGGACGCGGGGAAACAGGGTCATATGGGCGCCCGAGAGGATCGACAGGCCGACGACATCGACGTCTTCCTGAATCGCGGCCTGGGCGATCATCTCGGGCGTCTGGTGCAGACCCGTGTAGATCACTTCCATGCCGGCGTCGCGCAGCGCGGCCGCCACGACCTTGGCGCCGCGATCGTGCCCGTCGAGTCCGGGCTTGGCGACGAGGATGCGAATCGGGCGCCGGGGGGGGCGCTTGGCCATCACGCGCGGAACCGCAGCAGCGCCGCCAGCCCGTCCACCACGCGGCGCGCCTTGTCGTCGTAGAGGACGTCTACCTGGGCGCGCTGACGCAACGCCTCTTCCACGGCGTCGTCGATGCGCGGATCGTCGTCCTGCCCGTCGGCGAGGAGTGTGCGCACCTGCCCGCGCGTCAGCGTCTTGAGGGTCGCGTCGATTCCGTTCACGGCCCATCCCGTCCCCACGCCGTCCTTCACCGCGTCGGCGTGGGCGCGCTCCCACGCGCGCTCTCGTTCTTCGCGCAGCGCCAGCGTTGCCTCCCGTACCTCCGCGGCCGTTGCCTGCTTGGGGTTGAGCTTCACGACCCCGAGCACGAGATCGTGCAGGTAGGTGTGGAGGTGCGGCACGACGGCTCCGGCGTCGACGCCCACGCCGGCGACGACGAGACCGGTCAGGGGACGTTGGCGGTGAATCTGGAAGATGCGATCGGCGACGTGGGCGTAGAGCCGCTGCTTCTCGGTGCGGATCCGCATGTGATAGTTGTGCTCGCCGGCGCTGCCTGAGGGCATCGCGTGGAATCGGCTGCCGCGCGACGCCTCGATGCCGGCGAGAGCGGTCAACTCGACGCAGTCGAACGCCGTGACTTCGAAGAAGCGCGCCGCGGTGCGATCGCACACCGCCACGAGGATCGTCCCGAACTCTTCCTCCAGCGCGACCAGCTCGCGCACCAAGGGCACGCGATCGACGCCCAGCCGGGAGCGGTGGACATGGGGTAACGCGAGGGCCTCGAACAGGCGCAATCCCTGCGATGCAAAGATCGCGATGCCGCGCGTCGACGGCAGGTGGCCCGGGTCGTCGAAGTACTGAAGAACGCGACCCAGGTCCGCCGCGATCGCTTCGCGGTCGGCGCGCTCGAGGGGCTGCCGCGCCAGAGCGGTCACCGTTTCGCGCACCCGGTTCTTCATCTTGATGAGATACTTGCCCCTGGTCTTGTCGCGCGGCTCGAGCTTCAGGTAGCAGGACACCACCCAGTGGGGGCCGGGCGCAATCGCGCCGAGCGCGGCGACGCTCGCGCTGAGGTCGCGCTCGATGGGCACCGCCGTCTGCTGGCTCACGGTTAGAAGAACACCGGCTCGCGGTACGCGCCCCAGACGCGTTCCAGGGCGTGGCGGATCTCGAACAGCGTCGCGTACGCCCGCGCGCACTCGAGCATCGGGCCGATGACGTTGCGATCCGCCTCCGCCGCCTGGCGCAGGGCCTCGAGCCGCTGCTCGACAAGGGCATTGTCGCGCTCCGCCCGGAGCCGTGCCATGCGGCGTTTCTGCATATCCTCGGCGTCGTCCGACACCTTGAGGATCTCCACCGGGTGGTCTTCGTCGGAGAGGAACTCGTTGACGCCGACGATGACCTTCGCCCCCGCTTCCGCCTGGCGCTGGAACGCCGCAGCCGACTGGGCGATCTGGCGCTGGAACCAGCCGGCCTCGATCCCGCGGACCACGCCGCCGACGGAGGCGATCTCGGCGAAGAGCGCCTCCGCCTCTCGCTCGATCTGGTCGGTGAGCGCCTCGACGTAGTACGACCCGCCCAGCGGATCGATGACCTCGGCCACCCCCGTCTCGTGTGCCAGGATCTGCTGGGTGCGCAACGCGACCTGCACCGCCTGCTCGGTGGGCAAGGCCAGGGTCTCGTCGAGCGAGTTCGTGTGGAGCGACTGCGTACCGCCCAACACCGCGGCGAGCGCCTGGTAGGCGACGCGTACGATGTTGTTGAGGGGTTGCTGGGCCGTGAGCGTCACGCCCGCCGTCTGGGAGTGAAACCGCATCATCCACGACCGCGGCTCTTTCGCGCCGTAGCGCTCGCGCATGTGCCGAGCCCAGATGCGGCGCGCCGCGCGCAGTTTGGCGATCTCTTCGAAGAAATCGTTATGGATGTCCCAGAAGAACGAGAGGCGCGACGCGAAGCTGTCCACGTCGAGACCCCGTGCGACGCCGCGCTCCACATAGGTGAATCCGTTCGCGAGCGTGAACGCCAGCTCCTGCGCGGCCGTGGCCCCCGCTTCGCGGATGTGGTAGCCCGAGATCGAGATCGTGTTCCAGAGGGGCGTATGCGTCGCGCACCACTCGAACATGTCGACGATGACCTTGAGGGCCGGCTCGACGGGATAGACCCAGGCGTGCTGGGCCATGTACTCCTTGAGGATGTCGTTCTGCACGGTGCCGCGCAGCTTCGCGATCGGGACGCCCTGCTTCTCCGCGGCCGCGACGTAGAAGCAGAAGAGGATCGCCGCCGGCCCGTTGATGGTCATGGACGTGGAGACCTGGTCGAGCGGGATGCCGCGGAACAAGTCTTCCATGTCGGCGAGCGACGCGATCGCCACCCCACACTTGCCGACTTCGCCCTCGGCGCGGGGATGGTCGGAGTCGTACCCCATCAACGTGGGGAAGTCGAACGCCACCGAGAGGCCCGTCTGCCCGTGCTCGAGCAGGAACTTGTAGCGCCGGTTCGTGTCCTCCGCGCTGCCGAACCCGGCGAACTGACGCATCGTCCATAGCTTGCCGCGGTACATCGTGGGATGGATCCCGCGCGTGAACGGATAGGCGCCGGGTGTGCCGAGCTGCCGCTCGACGTCGAATGCCTCGAAGTCGGTCGGCGTGTACACGGGTTTCCGGTCGATCGTCATTCGGGCGCTCCCCGGCCAGCGGCCGCTCTGACCTGGTCCAGTATCTCTTCCGCGACGTCGTAGGGGCTCCGCCTGCCGCCCGTCACGTCGGCGAGGCGCTGGGCCAGCAGCTCCTCCGCCCGCGTCTCGTCCCACACCCACTGTCGAACGGCGCGATTGACGACGGCCCGCGTGCGCGCGGCGAGTCGCCGGGCGCGCCGCTCGGCGAGCTTCCCGCTCCCGGCGAGGTA
>Ga0184618_10000313_pt1 | contig 11287 bp, 14 predicted proteins | sample PLM0_30_b1_FD_133159 | JGI IMG/M metagenome (GOLD analysis project Ga0184618, IMG submission 133159) | Groundwater sediment microbial communities from an aquifer in East River, Colorado, USA - PLM0_30_b1 | ecosystem: Environmental > Terrestrial > Soil > Riparian zone | place: USA: East River...
GCCAAGGCCGGCAAGCCGCTGCTGCTCATCGCCGAGGAGGTCGAGGGCGAGGCGCTCGCCACGCTGGTGGTGAACAACATCCGCGGCATCCTGAAGACCTGCGCCGTGAAGGCGCCGGGCTTCGGTGACCGCCGCAAGGCGATGCTCGAGGACATAGCGACCCTCACCGGCGGCACAGTGATCTCCGAGGAGCTCGGGCTCAAGCTCGAGAACGTAACGCTGAAGGACCTCGGCCGCGCCAAGAAGGTTGAGGCGGCCAAGGAGAACACCACCATCATCGACGGCGCGGGCGACAAGAAGCTGATCGAGGCTCGCGTCAAGCAGATCCGCGTGCAGATCGACGAGGCGACCAGCGACTACGACAAGGAGAAGCTGCAGGAGCGCGTGGCGAAGCTCGCCGGCGGCGTGGCGATTGTCAAGGTCGGCGCTGCCACCGAGATCGAGATGAAGGACAAGAAGGCCCGCGTCGAGGACGCGCTGCATGCGACCCGCGCGGCGGTCGAAGAGGGGATCGTGCCGGGCGGCGGTGTGGCGTTCATCCGCGCCAAGCAGGTGCTGGAAGGCAAGCTCAAGGGCGACAACCACGACCAGGACGCCGGCATCAAGATCGTGATGAAGGCGCTCGAAGAGCCGCTGCGCATCATCGTCGACAACTCCGGCGCCGAGCCCTCGGTGGTGCTCAACAAGGTACTCGAGAACAAGGGCAACTTCGGCTTCAATGCGCAGACCGAGGAGTTCGGCGATATGGTGGAGATGGGCGTGATCGACCCGACCAAGGTCGCGCGCACCGCGCTGCAGAACGCGGCATCGGTGGCGGGCCTGATGCTCACCACCGACGCCATGGTCGCGGAGCTGGTCGAGGAGAAGAAGGGCGGCCATGCCCACGGCGGCATGGGCGGCATGGAAGGCATGGACATGTGAAGCCGGCGTGAAGCCGTGTCATGATGGCCGGATGCGCAACTCGGATGTGCCGATGATGACCCTGCGCCGCGCGGTCGAGTGGTGCGGCGGGATCGACGCGCTCGGCGACGCGCTCAATACCACTGCGGAGAGCCTCGAGCGCTGGCTGTCGGGCGAGGAGGAAGTGCCGGGCCCGGTGTTCGTGCAGGCGGTCGGCCTGATTCTCGATGCCTCCGCTTCGCAGCCGCCGGGAAGATCGACCCCCGATTCCTCGGACGGCGGGCGCAGGGAAAACCGGCATTGAGCGCGGCGCTGTGCTACATTGGCCGGGCAGGATATTCAAGCAGCGAAGTCAACTCAGGAATGCACATGCCTACCGGAAAAGTGAAGTGGTTCAACGACTCCAAGGGTTTCGGGTTCATCACGCCTGACGACGGCGGCAAGGACCTGTTCGCCCATCACAGCAATATCCAGATGGCCGGCTACAAATCGCTGAAAGAAAACCAGGCGGTTTCCTTCGACGTGGTCGAGGGGCCCAAGGGCCCGGCCGCCTCGAACATCAAGACGCTCTAGTAGCGCTGCCCCTTGATCGACCAGGGGATGGTCGGGCCGTGCTCGGGCTCGGCCCCGCCCGGCCGCGGCACGCCCTTCTTCGGCCGGCCCGGGCGGTAGGTCACCGAGAAGATCTTCAGCGGCGGCACCGCCGGCGGGGCTTCCAGGAAGCGGCAGTCCGATTCGGTCGGCACGCTGAGCAGCGCGCCGAGCCGCCTGCCCTCCAGCATCACGGTGTAGCGCAGCATGTGCATCGAGCCGTTCGCCGGCTGCGCCACGATGTCGTACTTGCCGATCTTGTATTGCTTTCTCTCGAGCATTGGCGGAGCCATCGTTTCCCCTAGATCTTCTTTCCCCAGACTGCCCAGTATTCGTCGCCCTGCTTCTCGACCTTGAAGCGCAGCACCGTCTCCGGGTCGACGCCGTGCACGCTGCGCGCCCTTTCCTCGGGCAGGTGACCGTCCAGCCGCTCGCCGAAGACGAGCAGCCCTTCGGCGCCGGCGCCCTCGAGGGCGAGCTGGCAGTGCTTCAGCCGCTCCTGGCCCGAAGGCGTGTCCGACCAGGGACGCGCGCCGTCCACGTTCGGCGCCCACAGCAGATAGTTGCACGCGCCGTCGCGCGACTTGACCGCGTCCGCCCACAGGCTCATGACCACCATGCCGTCGGAGCTGCGCACCCCGCCCCAGCTGCCGCGCACGTCGTTGAGGTACACGCCACGCGCTTCGAAGGCCTTGCCGCGCGCGATCAGCCGGCGTGTCTTTGCATTCTTCGCTGATACCGCGCTGCCCTTGCCGGCGCCCTTGGGCAGAGAACGAAGCGCTTCATCGCACAGCGTCACTACCTCCTGCTCGCCCAGGTTTCCGGCGTTGGCGCGCAACTGCTGGATTTCCTGCTTGTTGAGGTTGCCGATGCGCTCCCGGGTCCAGGCGGCGGAGCGTCGCGCCCTGAATGCTTCCTTGCCTGCCTGCATGACCGATCCTCTTCCGAAGGACAGCGAAGCGAGGGATCAGCAGGGATTTGCCGGTGAGCCTGGGCTCCGTGTGGCTTACTCATTGATGTATCACATATTTGGACCCAAAAGCCAACGAATCGTTCGACCCTGGGAATAAAGCTCTCTCGCGCCGGTCGCAGGCCGGCGCAAGCCTCATACTGGCTGCATGGCTAAAGAAGACATGCTCACCATGGACGGCGTCGTGCAGGAAGTGCTGCCCAACACCCAGTTCCGCGTCGAGATGGCGAACGGCGCGAAGGTGCTCGCCTATGCCTCGGGCAAGGTGCGCAAGCACCGCATCCGGATCCTCGCCGGCGACAAGGTCTCGCTCGAGATCTCGCCGTACGACCTGACCCGCGGCCGCATCAGCTTCCGGCACAAGGACGAGCGCCCGGTGCCGGCCGCGGCCCCGCGCCGGAACTTCTTCAAGAAAAGGTAATTCCCTGGGCCGATAGCGGCAGCGCCCGCACCGGCTTGCCGCCGAGCGCGAGGATCGCGTTCGCGAGCGCCGGCGCGATCACCGGCGTGGCGGGCTCGCCGACCCCGCTCGGTTTCTCCTTTGAAGCAACGATGTGGACCTCGACCCGCGGCATCTGGTTGATGCGCAGCACCGGGTAGTCGTGGAAGTTGGACTGCTCGACGCGGCCGTCCTTCAGCGTGATCGCGCCCGTCAGCGCGGCGGACAGGCCGTAGCCGATGCCCGACTCCATCTGCATGGCGATGATGTTCGGGTTGACGGCGACGCCGCAGTCGACTGCGCAGACGACGCGCTCGAGCCTGAGGGAGCCGTCTTTCTTCCTCGAGATCTCCGCCACCTGGGCGACGAAGGTATTGAACGACTCGTGCACCGCGATGCCGCGCGAGCGGCCCGCATCTTTGCCTCCGGCGAGCGGCTTGCCCCAGCCCGCCTGCTGCGCGGCGAGCTCGAGCACCGCCTTGTGGCGCGGGTGCTTGCCGAGGAGCGCGCGGCGCAGCTGGAACGGGTCCCTCTTCGTGGCGCGCGCGACCTCGTCGAGGAAGCACTCGGTGGCGAAGGCGGTGTGCGTCGAGCCGACCGAGCGCCACCACTGCACCGGCACGCCGATCTTCGGCGAGTGCAGGTCGACGGCGAGGTTCGGGATCGCGTAGGGCAGGGTGGCGGCGCCTTCCACCGAGGTGGCGTCGACGCCGTTCTTCACCAGCATCGGTTCGAACGCGGTGCCGGCGAGGATCGACTGGCCAACGATGCTGTGGCGCCACGCGATCAGCCTGCCCCGCGCGTCGAGGCCCGCTTCGAGCGAGTGGTAGTACATCGGCCGGTAATAGCCCGCGCGCATGTCGTCCTCGCGCCCCCAGACCAGCTTCACCGGAGCGCGCCCGTCGATCGCTTTTGCGATCGCCGCCGCTTCCAGCACGAAGTCGGACTGCGGGTTGGCGCGCCGGCCGAAGCTGCCGCCGGCGTAGAGCATGTTGAGCTTCACCTGCTCGGGCTTGAGCCCGAGGAGCTTCGCCACGACCGCCTGGTCGATGGTCTGGAACTGCTCGCCGTTCCAGATCTCGCAGCCCGCCTTTTCACTATTGGCGTCGAGCTTCACCACGCAGTTCATCGGCTCCATGCTGGCGTGCGCGAGGTACGGGAACTCGTAGGCGGCCTCGAGCGTCCTCGGCGCGTCCTTGAGCGCGCGCTCGACGTCGCCGTCCTTGCGCGCCACGGTGCCCTGCGTGACGGCGAGCTTCTTGTACTCGGCCATGATCTCGGCCGAGCCCAGGCGAAAGGCGCCGGTCTCGTCCCACTCGGCGGTGAGCGCGTCGCGGCCCTTCTTCGCGCTCCAGTAGTCCCTGGCGAGCACTGCGACGCCGTTCGTCGCCGGCGTGGAGAAGGCGACCACATCGACCACGCCCTTGACTGCTTTTGCCTTCGCGGCGTCGAAGCTCTTGAGCTTCGCGCCGAAGCGCTCGGGATGCAGCACCACGGCGGTGAGCAGGCCCGGCAGCTTCACGTCCTGCGTGAACATCGCGCTGCCGTTCGACTTGGCGCGCGCGTCGGTGCGCGCCGCGGGCTTGCCGATGTAGACGAAGTCCTTCGGATCCTTGAGCGCAACTTCGGCCGGCACCGGCTGGTTTGCGGCATCGGCCGCAAGCTCGCCGAACGTCAGTTTGCCTTTCTGATGTTGAACCACACCTTTCGAAACGGTGATTTGCGAGGCGGGCACGCCCCATTTCTGCGCAGCCGCGGCGACCAGCATGGCGCGCGCGGTGGCGCCGGCCTTTCTCAGCTGCTCGTAGGAATTGGCGAGCGCGGTGCTGCCGCCGGTGCCCTGCGCCGATCCCCAGAAGAGATTGTTGTAGCGGCCCGCGTCGGCCGGCGCGCCCTCGACGCGGATCTGCGACCAGTCGGCGTCGAGCTCCTCGGCGACGAGCGTCGGCAGCCCGGTGTAGGTGCCCTGCCCCATCTCGAGGTGCTTCACGATCACGGTGACGGTGTTGTCGGAGCCGATCCTGACAAATGCATTGGGCGAGAAAGCGCTCTGGGCCTGAGAAAAGACTTTTCCGGGAAAGGAAACCGCGAGGACGAGGGCGCCCGACGCCTTGAAAAAATCCCTGCGGCTGACGTTGGTGATCATGCCAGCCCCCTTGCGGCGCGCTTGATGGCGGCGCGGATGCGCGGGTAGGTGGCGCAGCGGCAGATGTTTCCGGACATCGCGCTATCGATGTCGGCGTCGCTCGGGTTGCGCTTGGAGGTGATGAGCGCGGCCGCGCTCATCACCTGGCCAGACTGGCAGTAGCCGCACTGCGGCACGTTCTCCGCGACCCAGGCGTCCTGCACCGCCTTGCCGGCCTTCGTCGCGCCGATCGCTTCGATCGTCGTGATGCCCTTTCCGGCCACCGCCGAGGCGGGCGTGACGCAGCTTCGCGTCGGCTGGCCGTCGATGTGGACCGTGCAGGCGCCGCACAGCGCCATGCCGCAGCCGAACTTGGTGCCGGTCATGTCGAGGTAGTCGCGCAGCACCCAGAGCAGCGGCGTGTCGGCTTCGGCGTCAACCTCGACGCGCTTGCCGTTGACGTTCAATGAAATCATTCGGGATCTCCTTCAGGTGCCTAGACTTTACTCCACTACCGCAGGCGATCGATACAACCGGGAATGATCGATGCTACCACCGTCGCCAGGGCGACGAGCGCGGCGAACATCGCGTAGCGCGCGGATTTTTCGGCGCCGGCGGCGGAGCGCTCGGCCGCGTAGGCTGCCTCGCGCTGCAAGCTGTTGGCCTCGTCCAGCCGCTTGATGCCGCGCTCCTCGAGCCATTCGTAGACCCACGCCGGCTCGCCGTCGAGGATGCCGCGATTGCGCATCTCGCTCACCTTCTCGAAGCCCAGGGCCTCCAGCCGGGCGAAGAGCTGTTCCCTGGTTTCGGTCATTATTTCTTGGCGAGGTTGGGAGCAAACATGCCCGACATGTCGATCTTGCTCAGGTCGACCTTCTCCTTCGCTTCCCTGGCAGCGCGGGCCTTTGCGCGGTCGGTTTCGACCTCGGCCGCCTCGAAGGCCTCGGCGCATCGGAAGCTGAACGCGGCGAGGAGCTTGGGCTCGGGCTTGCCCTGCGAGCCGGTGGCGTACACGTTGGCCGACAGTTGCACGTAGATTCGCAGCGCCAGTTCCCGGTACTGCTCGGAGGACTCGGTGGCTTCCTTGACGGGAGAGGTCATGCTGTGCTCCTTGGAATCAGGTACGCCAATGCTACTCGCCCGGCGCGCGCAGCGGCCGTGACGGACGCCTTGCGAGGAGGAAGAAAAACGAACCGATGCCCGCGAGCAGCGCGAGGATGGTGAAGCCCGCGCGATAGTCGCCCGTCGCGTCGGCCATGATGCCGGCGATCATCGGGCCGCCGACCTGGCCGACGACGATGATCAGGTAGGACAGCCCGAGGATCATGCCGATCGCGGCGCGGCCGAAATAGTCGGCGCGGATCGCCTGCATGAACGGGCCGCGCAGGCCCCAGGCGACCCCGTGCAGCGCGGCGAAGCCGATCAGCATCGGCAGGGCGACCGCGTAGGTGAGGAGCAGCAGCCCCGCCATGTGCATCAGCATGCAGGTGGCGGCGACCAGGCGCTTGTCGAAGCGATCGCCGACCAGCCAGCCGACGCCGACGCCGCCCATCTGCCCGACGGTCATCAGCGTGATCACGAACGCGGCCTGGGCGACCGAGTAGCCGAGGCCCTCTTTCATGTGCGTGATGGCGTGCACGTTCACCGCGTGGACCACCAGCAGCGCGAAGCCGTGGCCGAGCGAGATCAGCCAGAACGCCGGCGTGCGCACCGCCTCGCGCGCGGTGAAATCACGGGTCTGTTCGCTTTTCTCCTCGGAAATACTTGCAACTTCGATTTCTGAAGGCAACCCATCAATCGTCTCGCCGTGGTCCTCGGGCCGGCGGCGGATGATCCAGGCGAGCGGCAGGCCGACCACGATGTAGGCGACGCCCGAGGCGAACGCGGTGGCGCGCCAGCCGTAGCCGGCGAGCGACCAGGCGATCACCGGGACGAAAATGCCGCCGAGCGCGAGGCCGAGCGAAAGGCTGGACAGCGCGCGGGCGCGCCAGCGCTCGAACCAGTGGATCAGCGCGACGTTGACCGGGAAGAAGCCGCAGAAGCTCGAGCCGATCGCCATCACGATGAAGGCGCCGTAGAACTCGAGCAGGGTCTCGACCTGGCTGAACAGCATGAAGCCGGCGCCGAACACCACCACGCCGATGCGGATCAGGCCCTGCGGGCCGAAGCGGTCGATGATCCAGCCGAGCACCGGGCCGAGGATCGCCGCCTCCATCTGATGCAGCGCCGCCGCGCCCGACAGCGCGGTCTTGCTCCAGCCGCGGTCGTCGCGCAGCACCGCGACATACGCGCCGAAGGACTGCATCAGCAGCGCCGACTGCAGGAACTGCAGGCCGCAGCCGGCGGCGACCATGTACCAGCCGTAGAAGATTCGCTTCATGTCATGTCTTGCACACTTGCCGCGTCCGTGATCTTCTACGGACATGGCGCGCCTTCAACCCAAGACCAAATCCACAATCCTCATTGTCGACGATGACAAGAGCATGCTCCAGCTCCTGAAGATGCACCTGTCGAACGCGGGCTACAAAGTGCTGACTGCGGAAGACGCTGTCGTCGCCGGGCGTCATGTGCTCAAGACGCCGCCCGACCTGATCATCGCCGACGTCAGCATGCCGTACATGGACGGTTACCAGCTGGTGGCCGCGCTCAAGGCCGACAGCGCTACACGCGACATTCCGGTCGTGTTCCTGACCTCCAGGGAGGACGTGGCCGACTACGCCAAGCAGCTGGGGGCCGTCGCCTACCTCCACAAGCCGGTGATGGCCGACCGGCTGCTGGAGATCGTGGCGCTCTTCGTCACTACGCCAGGCGAGTAGGCGGCTATTCGGGCTTCACGCCGGCGGCCTTCACCAGCTTCGCGTATTTCGCGACGCCGTCGCGGATCATGGCGGCGAGCTCGGCCGGCGAGCTGGTGATCGCCTCGGCGCCCGCCGTGTCGAGCGCATCCTTCGTCTCGGCGGAGCCGACTGCGGCGATGGTCTCCTTGTGCAGGCGCTCGATCACCGCGGCCGGCGTTCCCGCCGGCGCCATGATCGCGAGCCACAGCGACGCATCGAAGCCGGGATAGCCCGATTCGGCCACCGTCGGCACTTCGGGCAAGGCGGGCGAACGCCTGGGCGTGCCGACTGCGAGCGGCCGCACGCGCCCCGACCTGGCGTGCGGCAGCACCGCCGGCATGCTGCCGAAGAGGATCTCCACCTGCCCGCCGATGACCGCGGTGCCGGCCGGCCCGTTGCCGTTGTACGGGATGTGCAGCACGTAGGTGTCGGAAGCCGCCTTCAGCATCTCCATCGCGAGATGGGTGGTCGAGCCGACGCCGGCGGACGCATAGTTGAGCTTGCCGGGCTGCGAGCGCATGAGCTGCACCAGCTCGCCCAGGCTCTTCGCCGGCAGCGCCGGGTTCACCACCAGCAGGTAAGGCGTCACCGCGATCAGGCTGACCGGGGCGAAATCCTTCACCGGGTCGTACTCGAGCCTGGTATAGACGCTCGGCGCGACGACGTGCGTGCTGGTGGTGCCGATCACCAGCGTGTAACCATCGGCCGGCGCCTTCGCCACGACCGCGGTGCCGAGCGTGCCGCCCGCCCCGCCGCGGTTCTCGATCACCATCTGCTGGCCCAGCTGCGTCGAGAGCTTCTGCGCCACGATGCGCGCCACGATGTCGGTCGAGCCGCCGGGCGGGAACGGCACCATCACCCGCACCGGCTTGGCGGGATAGGCCTGCGCGTGGCTGCTGCCGGCGTATAGCACCGCGACGGCGATGAGCGCCGCCAGCATTCTCGTTTTCACGGGGTCCTCCTCCTCAGTAATTGAACATGTTCTTGTAGTGCCGGTACCAGTCGCTCTGGAACAGCTCCTCGGGGTCGTACTTGCGCTTCAACTTCAGAAAATCGGCAAGCTGCGGGTAGCAGGCGTCGACCTGGCGACGCAGGGCGTGGCGGTGATAAGTCGGGTACCAGCTGCCGCCGTACTTGATGCCCAGGTCGATCAGGCGGCGGAGCTGGTCGCCGGCGCGGATCAGGCCGCGCGAGGTATGCTCGATGTGCAGGTTGAAGCTGACGCAGGCGTAGGGCTTCGTCGCCCAGGCGAGGAAGCTCTCCTTGTCCGGCTCGATCAGCCGCAGCGTGCCGGAGATGATCTCCATCTTCTCGCGGCGCGCATTGCGGGCGACCTCGGCCATGAACGCCGGCAGCGCGTCGCGCTCGCAGCAGATCTCGGCGATGCTTTCGGTGCCGCGGAACTCCGACTGCAGCCGCTTGTCGAGCGCGCGGTGATAGCTGTCCGGATAGATGCTCATCTGCTGCTCGTCGGACCAGTAGAGCTGCCCGTTGGTCGCGAGGTAGTGACCGGCGTAGCGCTGGAAGGCGGCCGGCTTGTCCTTGTGCGCGAGGTAGAGCAGCTCCACCCAGTCGCGCTCGGTGAGCTCCTTCTGCGCCGGGGGCATCGGCGTGTCGTCGGGCACCGGCCGGTAGCACGAGAGCACGCCGCGGCGCAGGAAATCGTCCGGCGAAAGGTCGTCGATCGCGCACTGGAACTCGCCGTAGAGGAAGCCGTCGCGGATGCGCTCGGCAAAGGCGCCGGGAATCTCGTCCACCGTGCGCAGCTCGACCACCCGCTGCAGCTTGCGGCGCGGCACGAGGCGCAGCGTGACCGAGTAGATGACGCCGAACAGGCCGTAACCGCCGATCGCGAGGCGGAACAGCTCGGCGTTCTCGGTGCGGCTGCAGGGACGCAGCTCGCCCTTCGCGTCGATGAGCGTGAACGACTCGAGGTCCGAGACGAAGGGCGGCATGGTCAGCCCGCGGCCGTGGATGTTCGCCGAGAGGCAGCCGCCCATCGTCAGCCGGTCGGCGCCGGTCGGCTTCTGGTTGAACGCCCATTGCTTCTCGCCGGCGAAGCGCGCCGCCGCCAGGTGCTCGAGCAGCTGCGGCCACTGCATGCCGGATTCCATCTCGATCAGCCCGCGCTCGGTGTCGAACGCCAGCACCTTGTCCATCTTGCGGATGTCGAGCAGCACGCCGTCGGTGGCGAACTGCTGCGTGCCCATGGCGTGGCGCCCGCCGGCGATGCACAGCGCGCGCTTCTCGGTCCGCGCCAGCTTCATCGCGCCGCGCACGGCGTCGACCGATTGCGGCTCGACGATGCGGTAGACCCGCGTCGAGTTGAGCTGCGCGTGGACGTCGTTGACGACGACGCCCTCGGGCTTCGGCTTGGGCTTGGCCTTGGGCCTTTCGTCCTGGGTCCACGCGGCGTTCGGCCAGGCGGCGGCCAGGCCGGTGAACCCGAGGAATTTCCTGCGGCTGACCATCCGTCTCCCCCGGTTGTCGTAGTCCGCGATTCTGAACGATATTCGAACCATCGGACATGGCGTACGATATGCGCCTTCTGCAGCGGACCGGAGGAGGGGCTCATGTCGGTTGTCCGCAAGTGCACCGCGCTGTTTTTATTGGCTGCCTTCGAAGTGCTCGCTCAAGGTCCATCGCCGCTCTACGTGGTGACCTATGTCGAGGTGAAACCGCCGGCGAAGCCCGAGGCCGCGACGCTCCTCAAGAGCCATCGCGACGCTGCCCGCCGGGACGAGGGAAACCTGCGCGCCGAGGTGGTGCAGCACGCGGCCCGGCCGGGCCAGTTCGTCCTGCTCACGGCCTGGAAGGACCAGAAGGCGTACGAGGCGCACGCCGCGGCCGCCTCCACCAGGGAATTTCGCGACAGGCTCCAGGGGCTGCGCAACAGCCCGGCCGACGATCGCTTCCACAATGCGCTCTCGGTCGGGGACCTGGACGGCGCGCGCCCTGCGCGCGGCGTCTACGTCGTGACCCACGTCGACGTCATTCCGCCGCGCAAGGACGACGCCGTCGGCCTGCTGAAGAGCCTTGGCGAGGCGAGCCGCCGCGACGACGGCAACGTGCGCTACGAAATCGTGCAGCAGACCAACCGGCCGAACCATTTCACCGTGATCGAGATCTGGAATAGCCGCGAAGCCCTCGACGCGCACGGCATGGCCCCGCACGTGCGCGAGTTCCGCGACAAGCTCGCGCCGATGAGCGGAGCGCTGTACGACGAACGCCTGTACGAAACCGTCAACTAAGGGGAAAAACAATGAAGTACCTCGCAGCTGCCTTGCTTGCATTTCCGTTGGTCGCCGCCGCGCAGTGGAATGTCCCGCCCGAAAGCCAGCGCTGCCCGTCGAAGTGGGGCGCGGGCGACGAGCGCGGCTCGGGCAACCACATGAAGAATCCCGAGGTCGTGCTGCGCGGCGCGC
>Ga0184618_10000316_pt1 | contig 11264 bp, 21 predicted proteins | sample PLM0_30_b1_FD_133159 | JGI IMG/M metagenome (GOLD analysis project Ga0184618, IMG submission 133159) | Groundwater sediment microbial communities from an aquifer in East River, Colorado, USA - PLM0_30_b1 | ecosystem: Environmental > Terrestrial > Soil > Riparian zone | place: USA: East River...
GCCATAACAGTATCTACAACCTTGACATCTTCCCGCCTATTATCCTTGTTATACAAAGCATGCTTCAGGAAGACATGTCCCTTTACAGGGAGGTTTTCTTCCTCGGCAACCCTAGCTACGTCGTTCACAGTTTCGATACGATCGTCTGCAAAGAAGTCAATTTTCAATTCACGTATTAGGGGGACCTTGTCTGCAGCGAATAACAAACACGGGTAGTCAATACCAATATTGTAAAGGGCACGTTCTGTCTGGATTTTAGCACGGTCCCCAGCTCTATTGCTGATGAAGTAGACATGGTGCCCTATCTTCTGTAGATGATTCAACTGAGTAGCAGTGACGCAAGCTTCTGGCATAGGCTTCAAGTTCAACCAGAAGTTCTCGTCGTCCTTCAATATCCCCTCTTTCCATACCTTAGCCTCTTGCTCAGGAGTAACTCCCGCAGCACGTTCCCAAAACCAGCAGGTAGGCCATGTATCACATGTCTTAGGGAACTGGATACCTGTGTGAGCTGTAATCAGGGAAGCATATGCGTCTGAGAAATTGAATATCACGCCATCTAGATCTACAGCGATGTGTCGTGCTTTCATAATGATCCGTTGCCCGATCCCTGGACACTAACAGTCCCTGCAGGACCACTAACTGGTGGACTATCAATAACAAACTGCCCCAGCGCATCTCCATCATGCTCTGACATCCCACCATTGTATTGGGGCTGTGCAGAGACCTCTAACATCACGAAGTCAAACGGATGTCCAAATCCACTATCGGCTGGCATGTTGAACCCACCAGCACATCGGACTAAGCAGTCGTGTATCCAGTCCCGGAACTGGGTGTTGTCTTGGCTCAACTTCTTCTGAGCAAGAACCCCTTCAAGCTTACCTACGTTCAGCTTCCAGAAATCAGCAATATACTGCCCAGGCTGTTGGAAGGCCATGTAAGCCTCTTGGAAGTGGACATAGACCCTAGTCCCAGCAAGTGTGAACTGTGGTGCTATCTGGTCAATCAGCTCCTGGACTTCAGTAGGACTGAGCCACAGCGACAACTCCCAACCAATGCAGACTAGGGGAACCACACCAATAAGCAACGGTAGCACAGAACTCAAGTTAGCCATCACCCCAGCAGTGTTATGTGGGTCATGGTCCTTTGAGCACAGCATAGGGCAGGGATAGAAGCCTTCAGCAATCAACTCCAAACATGTAGCTTGGAAGTCCATAGCTGACCGACCATAGACCCGGCTATCCGGCCAGCTTAGCAGAACATGAGTGTAGCCCCGAGCCTTCCACGCAGCATAGATCCGCTGACGGTCCTCTAGTGAGTACCTATCGATGAACCAACTTAACACCAGCGAGGCATCGTTAGCCCCTCCAGCAACAGCAGGTAACCCTGGCACACGTACCCCACACATATTTCCTTGCCAGTACCTGGGGGCTGGTGTGAATCCTGGAATAGGTACTGGCGAGTTGAGACCAAACGCCTCTCTTATCTCTGCTAGGTGTTTCTGCTTCGATTGCTCAGGTAGCAACCCAGCAGCGATGTCGTAAGCTGTTCTAGCACTCCAGCGGAATGCTGCCCAGTTCACCGGCTCGCCTACTTGCTCGTATAACGCTGCGACTTCTGCTTCGAACTCTAGCCAGAAGCCATGTTCATCGGGGTATGGGTTCATTCATCTCTCCAAGTCCAAGTCTCATAACCACCGTGGATATAATGTGAGTATAATAGTATCGCGCTATCTTTCGGATAACAGTCTTTCTCCCCTACAAACGTCAGTCTACCATTTAGAAACAGAACATGTGCCCAATTATGAACGAAACAATCCCACCAATTGGAACCAACACCCGCTGGAAGAAGCATAGCAATCTGGGCACCCTTCTCTGATTCCTCTACCGCTTTAATGACCCACGGCTCAATATGCTTATAAGGCGGATTACAAAAGACCCACCCACCTAAACTCCATCCACGAGTCAAAGCGTCATCTGCTTCTGTATAGAAAGAAGCTGCTACAGCATTCTCCTCTGTAGCTGCTAAGTCTGCTACAAAGTGAGTAATACCTAGTTTCTTCTTTAATGCAGCTAGAAACTCTGGTGGTGTCCGATAATCCTGTTTGCTTCGCCCAGGCTTCTGAACGGGCATCGTCACTTCATCATCTCCACACGAAAGAACTCAACAGACATCAACCCATCATCGATATACATATCCGTCTTGTCCTGAGAGCTGCTAACATACTTGTAGAATGCTTTCCAATCCTCTTTCGGAAGATGCTCTAGAACAAGTTTACCGTATGTAAGCCAATGTTTATGCCCCTCTGCAGCGGTATGGCGGAGAGTGCTAAGCTCTGATATCAATTCATAATCTCCGGGGAACCGTCTTCATTGTCGTCGAGAATAAGGCAAATAAATCTAGACACATCCCTTACCCCATCCTGGAGCTTGCTAGGCGTGATATCGGGGTTTTGGAGGACTAGGACCATGCTTAGAAGTGCGATGATACTTACTGGTCTAGAGACGTTTATCAAACAAGGCTCGATTAGTGCTACTACAGCACTAATTTGCTCACCTGTTGCTGTGGATTCACTGATATGTGCGTTCATTCTGTCCTTTCAATTGTTGGATTACCATAGCCCCCGTTCCAGCTCTTTCGAGGTTTTATGGCTACGTGTTAGCATATTTCAGCGGTAACCATGCGCCATCAGGGAGTGCTACCAGTTCAGATTAAGGCTACAGTAAGAACCCTATTACGAGTTCAGTAACTCAATGTGCTTCACTCCAATTCGCTCCCCACTTCACGTCTGCTGGCAAGCAGATGCCATCTAGCTCAGGAATAGGCTCTTCGAAGCACTGTTTAGCCAGAAGAGCATACTTCTCGACTGACTCGGTTGGAACACTGAAGTCCAACTCGTCGTGGACCTCCATATACGGTAAACTGTAATTGTCTAGACGCCTATCATACCATAGTCGAGCCATCTTTGTCAACAAGGCATCGAAAGCACACGATCTGCCAAGGAAAGCTATGGCGTATTTCCATCTGTCACGTCTTGGAGCACAGGCACCGCAAGTGCACCAGTATTTCTTCTCAGGAGAGTGTTTTGCAAGCCTTTCAGTCGCATCACCGTATTTTGACCGGCTGAAGCACTGGAGTTGACGACCAAAACTGTTAGTCACCGTCAGCGGGTTCTCTACACTACGTTCCCACAGATCGTCACGGAACTTCGATGTCTTCGGATACTGTTTCAGCATCTGTTGGACGATCGTCGTGCATTGCAGGACCTGTTGGCGACTCGGACGGTCTGTTTTGAACAAATGAGTAGCTAGGTTCCAGGGTGACTCCCCTTTGTCAAACCCGTGATTCACGGCTTTCCCCTCCTGGCGGGTTAGAGACAGTCCGAACGCTTTGTTGAGGAGGGCTGCAGTTCCTTCATGCGTGATTTCCTTCCGCAGGGTAGCCATCACCCGATCCATATCGTGTGATTCATACGCGTTAGTAATCGTTTCTATTGAGCTGAAATCAACACCAAGTATGCTGTGACTGGAATCAAGAGGGACCACAGCACTGCGCAAAGGTATTGGCCGGGGGTCTTCGGAAGGACGGGGGAAATTTTGAATATTAGGGCTACTAGCAATAGCTCTATCAGGACTACCGCAGATATCGTAGCGGGGATAGATGAATCCATCTTCACTCACTTTATCAAAGCTAATACCATCGTCTGTTTCCTCTACTTTTCCAAGCCAGTGTGCGTCATTGGCGCCACGCCCAAGTTCAATGATTACTTGAGCAAACTCTCTAGCTTCTGGAGAAAGAGACGTATTGGCGGCCAGTTTAACCCATGTTCCTCGCTGCAGATTAGCGGGTCTGGTGCCAAACAAGGACTCATATTTATCCAATACTTTTGGAGATCTCCAGATGGGAACTCGTTTGATAACTTTCTTGCCGCGCTCTTCCCAGAGTCCATACTTTTCGATGTCTCGTTCAAGTCTGACCTTCCTCTCGTTGTAAATCTGATTCAGGACCTGTTGGTCAAGTTTAACACCCTGCCGGTGCATCTCACTGAATATTGGTTGAACCGCGTGAGCTGTCTTCACAATACCCTCTAGATGCCTACTGGTGATAAGTCTCTGGAGAGTTGGATAGACCCACAAAGCGGCAGCAGAATCAAATCCGCATGTCTTATGCAGGTCACTCGCATATTGCTTCCAGTCAAGGGGAAATCGCTGTCCTTGGCGCCCATTCAGCAGAAGGACTATACTACGAAGGTCAAAACTTCCGGTCCCGGCGAGATGTCCATGAGTCGAGTGGATACCTAAGCGGATATCAAACACTTTCTCTCGCAACCAAGGGACAGCTATACCTTCACGTTCAAGCTGCGGGATATCGGCGTCCAGCACGTTCTGTCCAACCACGACATCAGCACGTTTCAGCGTAGCGAGCCACTGTCGCATCGACATGTCGGTCCTGGCTGTGGCTGAGCATTTCAATCCTTCATTCCAGGCTATGCCTAGGACATCTATGCCGGTGCTACACCATTCAGCGTCAATTCCTACAACTAACAAATGGTGCTCCAATCTACATACTCGACATCAGCTGCTCGCTCAGTCTCTGCCGCTATCCGGAGTGCGGCTTGTCCACTTTCCACCATACTAGGCTGACGCAGGATGAATGCTGGATGTATACAGAAGACCCACCTTTTACCATCCTTCTCGTAGACACGTCCACTTCTACCGCTTACGCCCTTAACCTCATGACCTAGCTGTCGGTCGGTGGCATCCTCTGCAGCTAACTCCTCACCGAAGTAAGCTCTTTGGCTACTCTCCCCAAACAGGATGACAGTATGCGCAGTTCCCCAATCATCATACTGACGGCAACACGCCTCTGCTATTTCTTTATCCTTGCCTTTTGGATAAGCCCGTCCTTGAATCTCGGGTGGTAGGCAGCGAAGGGTATTAGCATATGTGACTTTACCCTTTTCATCAGCAATCTTCAGTGGTGGAACGGCTTTCATAAGCCATTCTCGAAGCACGAAGCCCGCTTTCCCAATGAAGGGTTTACCCTCGGCTATCTCGTTCTTGCCCGGCGCCTCGCCCTTTAGCAGGAATTCTGCTCCATTTGGAGCTAACGCGTCTGGGACGAAGCCCTTTCCAATGTTGTATAGAGGGCATGCTGAGCAGAAAGGTCCTTTATTTAGCATCACACCAACCATTTCAATATCACGATAGTAATCGCAGATGTAATGCAACCGGCAATCACTCTGTCAACTATGTTCCACAACCGTTCTTTAGACATTGTTTTAACCTATGAGCCCTTTTAGGCACCGTGATGCCCGGGTTGCCACCATCACGTATGCCCACGTTGTCAAGGGCTTAGACAGCGCGTGGAGAACAGCAGTAAAACGACCATCACGGTGCATAGAAGGGCTCCTAAGCTTTGTTATGCCCCAGTAGTACCCCTGAGGCGCAGATGCAAGACTGAACCATTGACGACTCTTGCTGCCGGGGAGACCTACACTCCCTCCTGTGGCTTTACACAGCGATATTAAACTTGGTGGTAGATTCTATAACGGAGAATCTACCAAGACCGACCAGAGTGTATCGTCCTCTGGCTAACGCTCGTGGCCTGATCGCACGACGAGCTTGTTACAGAACTGAATTGGGGTAGGCCACGTCAAGTCGCCACTAGCTCCCGCCCATGTGGTCCCCGAAGGGCACCGCCAGCGTGAGGCACCTACCCCAAACTTACTACAACTTACAGCACAACCTTTGGCGCCGTGACTCTGACATCACCAATCTGTTTATACTTCTCATTCCGATCATCTGGGATGACCTTGAAGTAAGCAGTCTTCCCGAACAGTGGTGACAGGTCCAGCCCCGATGTGCCACCGTTGCTGCGTTGGAACTGCCGAACACCTGCTACCTTCTGTAACTGCCCAAGCCGCTGCAGCGTCAGGAAAGGTCGGAAGTCCGTCCTACGGTCCCCGCTAGCCTTCGTTCTCTCGGTCTCGGCGATCACAGCCTGCACGGCCTCCTGGGTAAGGTCCTCAGGACGGTAGTTCAGAAGGTAGCTGATGTTCAGCTCCCGACCATCACTAGTGCGCTTCAGCACAACTTGGAGCTTGATGTTCCTGCTATCACCCTTCTGTGAAGGCTCATCCGTCGAGTTGAACACCCGGTCATTCCCATTCGAATCAGTGAAACTCCGTGTCTCGATGATGTTACCCTTGTACCAGCCGTCGTTAAACGGTGCTGCTGACTCGTAGTCCCCGCCAATCCCACTCAAGTCCGGAATGTCACCGAGATTCAATCCTTGTTCAGTCATTGTTCTGTGTCTCCTGTTGTTTAGCTAACTCTGCCTCAATATCACTGTCACTAATCTCTGCTAGCACCCTAGCCAGCAACTCATCCGCCTCTGCTTGCCCCTCCTCAGTCTTCGCTGTAATCGTTATCTTACTCAACCTCTCCCGCATCTCTTCAACAGTCAAAGTGTAATCATCCTCCTTCACTGTTTCTCCCATTTCCTTTTTCCACACCAGCAGCACAAATACTCAGCGTAGAGTTGGTATATATGACCAAACCAACCATCCTGGGACACCTTACATTCCTCCCCAGTAGGCAGGTAGCAGTGCTTCCACCACCAACAGGCTCTCCACCAGTGCATTACTCGTCCCCTCCACTCCAGTGCCCTGTTACCATCCAGTTAATGAGTCCTATCAGTAGTGCAAAACACATGATGCCACCACCAAAGACAACGAGGACACCCATCATTCGTCCCGCCAAGTCAGTTTCTCCATCATCAGTTTCCCTCGTTTACTAGGCCCCTTAGTAAGGAACCCATGCCCACGAGCGGTAGAGTAGTCTACCTTCCTTCTGAACTGCTTCCTAGTGGCATCCAGTATGAGCCCTGACTTGTGCTTCAGGAACCAATGTGGATAACCGTTGACTTTCATGAACATTGGCTTCCAGCCCGAGGACTTACCACCTAGGTTGTGGAACAATGCCTCGCTGCAGTAATAGCAGTTGCCCACCTGTTGTTTCTTCATTGATGCCTCAAAATATAGATAGCGGAACAAGGAACACAGCTTACTCTTGGTGGGTAAACACCACCGTAACGAGGATGCTTCTTACACACTGGAACTACGATGTACTTAGCCATTACTCAAGCTCCTTCTCGTCGGGTAGACTTGACGCCCCAGTCCCTAATACGAGGGATATAGCTTTTTCAGTAGCTCTGGTTGCCAGCATGTGAGTTGGCTTTTCTTTCCAGACCATAGACGACCCCACCAGCCATTCACTGAGCCAAGCGGTGTAAACCACATGCTCTGAGTGCTTAGGATCCCCCACGCGCATAGTGCATTTACAACCAATATCACGCTGGAATCCCAGCTTCTTAGCCTCCTCACCAGCACTGGTCATCCTAGGCACATCCTTCCAATCCCTGCTAAGCTCCTCAAGCAATGGTGGGCCAAGATCTATACCCTTATTCCTTGCTAATGCCTTCTTCCCTGCGAGTGTGATTCCTACTGAATATTTCGATGCATCGAAGAAGACCTCATCGCTGAATGGAGATAAACCAAGCTCAAAGCACCTGACTGCGAACCACAGAGCCTGTCTCAGGTTTAGGAACATCTGCCCACCCCCGCGCACAGGAAAGGGCTTCTGCATCAGCAGTAACGCAGCATGATTAGGTCGCATCTTACTCCAGTCAAGGTTATCCAATTGCTCCATCATGCCGAAGATGGGGCGGTCTTGTTCTTTGACCATGCTGGATAGATTACTAGTCGGAACCAACGCGGTTTCTACCACGAATTCCACTTCTTTTACATCACTCATTGTTTCTTTTTCCTTATTCTTGTTTTTTCGTATTCTCTACTGTGTTGTCTTCTACATGTTCGACAATTAGGAGCACCTCGTTTATCCAGAACGAGATTATCACCTGCGTATGGGTGTCCTTGTCGGCAATGTGTCTTCTTTGGATTAGGGCTCCTTCTATTATTCTCCGCATGTGTCACTAACTCCAAGTGTGCTGGATTAACACAAGCGCGTCTCTTACAAAAGAAGTGGTCTATCTCTAACCCGTTAGGAATCGGTCCAACTAACAGTTCGTAAGCTATCCTGTGTGCCATTTCGGGTCGTCTTGGGATGCGGATAGGGGTCCTGGTTCTACCGTAACCGTCGTGGTTTATATAACCTGTCCATATCCAACAGGAATCGGTTTTGTTGACCTTGCCCCAAAACCTAGCTTCTAAAGACCCCTTCATTTACGATGCTCTTTTGCTTTATAAAAGATAGTTGTCTCGTCGTTCAATCCATTGGAACACAAGAGCTGATAGCCGCACATTGAGACAACGCCTTTTGTAACTAGGCAGCATTCTCCACTGCAGACATAGTTATTAATGTCCACTCCTAATGAGTAGATCTTATCTGCTAGTGCGTTCAGCTCTTGCTCCCACGCCTGCTTCTGTTTGTCACTAACTATCACGATAGGTGCCCGGAACAGTTGGTATGGAGGATCTTTATAGGCCATTTCAAGGATATACCCTTGGGCATCAGTCATCACACAGTAGAGCTTGATCTGGATGCTATTCCCTATCTTCCACAACTGCTCTGATATTTGGGGAGCCCGACTGGTACTTTTGCATTCGTGAATTATACCATCAGCACTAATTCCATCCAGTCTGCCACAGAACCGGTCATTTTCGATCCACTTTTCCGAACCCTCTGAAGTCCTTATTCCATCACTAGGGCGAAAAAGCTGGTAATACTGCGTAGTCCAGCTTTGTAGTGCCTTCGTCAGCTTATCCCGCTTTTGGTCTGGAACCCAACCCGATGTTTGATCTAGCCAGTCTGTGATAGTCTTCTCGGTGTTCTCAGATTCACTAACTTCGTGATAGAACCTGTCTACCATTTGTGCGTGGATAACCCCAGACAGTTTAGCTTCATCATACGTGTTAGTTGTCAGTTGGCATGGTTCTAGCTTCGCCACGTATCTGTAATAATACGATCTAGGGGACTTAAGAAACGTGTTGAGACTACTAGCGCTAAGCTTGGACATCTGGTAGCAATGCCTCCGGATACATCGTGACAATCCCAAGTGACTCTGCTTCGACTTCCCCGATTCCTTCCATCCAGTACAAACTGCCCTTCAGCCTCTCTAGCACCTGTTCCTCAGAAGTCAAGCCATTCTCCTCTATCTGGACTGCTAGTAGGAAGGCAAACGTCTGGACTGGCCCCGCCTCTGGTTTCAACATGTCAGCTCCTATTAGGCAGTGCCTGTGTCTGCTCAGCCTTCGATACAGCCTTTAATCGTTCCTCGTCAGTCACATTAGTCACATCTGCTGAGGCACGACTAGCGTAAGCTACAGTACTGTTAGTCATATAGTTAGCAAACTGTGAATCTTCCCCTACGAAGTAGGGACTCGTAGTATACCGCAGTGTAGTCCCGATAGGAATCCCAAAGCTTTTAGCCTCGGCGAAGACGTCTTGGTTAGCTCCTAAGTAGACAAACTGCCACCTGTAAACTTCCCTTTGCTGTGTAATTGCAGCAAAGACATTACTTCGGACATAGTTCTTACTAGCGTTCTCTTCGCCATCAGTGATGACAACGAATAGGACCTGGTCTGGTCTCTCGGACTCAGGTAACCTAGCTAGTCGCCTACCCGTAGAATCAATCGCTTTGACCATCGCATCCAGCAACGGCGTGTTCCCACGAGGTTCTAGTTTATATCGGAGAGTTCCAAAGTTTCTGACACTCTTGTTCTCAAAGACTACATCATGGTCGTTGATGTCATCAAACTGGATCAGCGTAATCCTCGTGCTAGGGATTACCCGGTGCTCACGGAAGAACTTCCTTAAAGCCTGTTCCATCGACTCTTTGATCTTCGCCATCGACCCAGACCTGTCGATTAGAACCGTAATATCGGTGTACTGTTTCAAGTTACCTGCCTTTCAGTTGTTGGGTGATTTCAAGATATTCTACCACACATCAGGGCTCCGTGTCAACTAATACTTCCCCCACCCATTACTTAAATCGACGTTACTTTTAGACAGTTTAGGCTGTTTCTGCTTCTCTTCCCAGCCATACTCTATCAAACATGAAGGTGAGCACAATCGTCTGTCCCAGTCAGTCTCTATCTTATGTAGTAAGAAGTAGTTCTCGTCGTCTGTGTTGAAATACTTCCCACAGTTGTCGCATTTAGTCTGCATCAGTTCACCACTCTGGCTTCCAGTCGTTAGGACCTGGCGATATCGGAAGACTGTTCTTTCCCCCATAAGTGAAAGTAGCTACCTCAACAATGTGCCCAGCCTTCATGAGTTCCTTAGCGAACTTGTAAGCCATCCGGTCAGCATCAGTCTCGTTAGCTGTGTTATGATGCACCCCAATGCCCTGTATGTTGATATTCCAGTTACCCATCAGTTGACATTCACATCATCTGGGTCATCCCCGTTCCCGTTCGACTTAGCCATCATCAGCACCTGCTCAAATTGTTTAGTTGCTGCTGCGATCCGCTGCCGATACCGCTTCTCAAGGAAATACTGCAGAAAGATCGTAGTCATATTCTCAGCAACAAGCGCGATGTAGAACCCAATAGCGATGATCAAGATACTAATAAACATCAATACTCCCTCATTACAAAACTGAATGGTTTCACAAGTTCTTCAAAGTCAAAATCATTGATAAACCTGGAAGCCTTCGGTGGTATGTCAAACACTTTGTTTCGAATCTCAATACCGTTCTGGTCCACAGAGATTTTAGAGAATCCTAGACGTCGCAACGCCCTGGCAATAGGACAAAGATGTATGTTTTCTCTGACCCCACGCTTGATGTCATCCCTTGTCACGTTGACTTTCAGTTTCATTTATCCCCCTGCAGCCATAATGAATAAGAACACAGTTACAAGTATAGCTACCGCTACTAGAAGCGTCCCAATGATATACTCGGGGGCGTAAATCATGCCGAATATGAACCCCCACAGCAACCCAACAGCAAGCAACCCTCTTCCCCAGTTGATACCCTGTGTCATCAGCTCTCCTTCACCCCTGTTACGTATTTCTCATAATCCAACTCTCGCCAGCATTCTGGGCATATCCAAACTGTCTCTCCACTCTCGGTTACTGCAGCAGGTTTACACCTTTCTCGTTTCCTAGAACATTCCCAACACTCTGTTATCTTCCTCTGAGCACTCATAACTCCCTACCATCAAACTGACTGATTAGATACACGTATACCCGTTTAGCTCTCACCGCATCATTCCTACCAATCACGAATCTGTTACACCTGTA
>Ga0184618_10000318_pt1 | contig 11218 bp, 13 predicted proteins | sample PLM0_30_b1_FD_133159 | JGI IMG/M metagenome (GOLD analysis project Ga0184618, IMG submission 133159) | Groundwater sediment microbial communities from an aquifer in East River, Colorado, USA - PLM0_30_b1 | ecosystem: Environmental > Terrestrial > Soil > Riparian zone | place: USA: East River...
GAGGAGGATGAACAGAATGGTGTCGGTCAGCGTGACATCCTGTCGTAGCTTGACCGTATCGATTTCCTCCATCAGGTCGCCGAACACCGTTCCCTGGCCGCAGCCGGTGGTGACCGTGCGCTTCTCCATTTTCTTCTCGAGATTTCTTTTCTTGTGAGTCGTCACCGCCACCGAATTCGTTTCCCAGTCGACTTGCACGGCGGTTATTTCCTCAATTGAAGAAACCAGCCGTTGATTGCGCAAATAGCCGATGGCGAGTGCCTCCGGCGCATGCCCCAGCGTCATCAGCGTGACGATCTCGCGCTTGTCGACGTACAGCGTCAGCGGATGCTCGCCGGCGATCGCGGTCGGCACCATCTCGCCGCGCTCGTTGTAGGCCTCGACCTCGAAGGTGGCGGGCCGCGCCGCGTTCGTCAGTTGCGGGCGGTGATGTTTAGCCGCCAATGTAGGACATCTCGACTTTGCGCAGCTTTGCGGTTTCAGCAGTTCTGATTTCAGAATACCGGTCGGCCCGCCGCTGCCACACCGCCGCGATCTCGTCGCGAATCTGCTCGTCCGAGGCGCCGCCGCGCACCAGCGACTTCAGGTCGTGGCCCGACTGCGCGAACAGGCAGGTGAAGAGCGCGCCCTCGGTCGACAGCCGCATCCGCGTGCAGCTGCGGCAGAAAGCCTGCGTGACCGACGAGATGACGCCGATCTCGCCGGCGCCGTCGGCATAGCGCCAGCGCTCGGCGACTTCGCCGGCGTAGTTGGCGTCGACCGGCTCGAGCGGCCAGCGCTCGGAAATGCGCCGCACGACCTCGGCCGAGGGGACCACGTCGTCCATGCGCCAGCCGTTCGAGCTGCCGACGTCCATGTACTCGATGAAGCGCGCGATGTGCCCGCTGGAGCGCCAGCGCTCGGCCATCGGCAGGATGTCGCGGTCGTTGACGCCGCGCTTGACCACCATGTTGACCTTCACCGGCGAAAGGCCGGCCGCGGCCGCGGCGTCGATGCCCTCGATCACTTTCGCCACCGGGAAATCGACGTCGTTCATGGCGCGGAAGGTGGCCTCGTCGAGCGAGTCCAGGCTGACCGTGACGCGGTCCAGGCCCGCCCCGGCCAGGGCTTGCGCGTTTCTGGCGAGAAGCGAGCCGTTGGTCGTCAAGGTGAGCTCCACATCGAGCTCTTTGAGCATCGCCACCAGGCGATAGAGGTCGCGGCGCACCAGCGGCTCGCCTCCCGTGAGGCGGATCTTCTCCACGCCCAGGCCGACGAAGATGCGCGCCAGCCGCGCCATTTCCTCGAAGCTGAGGATGGCGCTGTGCGGCAGGAACGTGTAATTGGCGTCGAACACCTCCCGCGGCATGCAGTACACGCAGCGGAAGTTGCAGCGGTCGGTGACCGAGATGCGCAGGTCGTGCATCGGCCTCTTCAGGCTGTCGCGCAGCGTCCCGCCCTCGAAGGCAGGGGCCGGAGAACGCCCGGAGCTGATTGGAATGACCTTGATCGCCATGGTGCTATCGCCTGAAAAATCATAGCAGACCGGGGTATAGTTCGCGGCATGGATTTACCGAGAAAGCGCGTCGCGGTGATCATGCAGCGCCGCGCGGTGCAGAACCGCTGGCAGAGCGAGGTCTGGGAAGCGCTCGGCGTGCTCGCCGACTACGACGCCCCCGGCGAAGCGCGCGTCATCGTCGAGCAGGCCGGGACCACGCAGTGGCTTTATCCCGGGTTCGAGATGGTCCTGCATCGCTCGGAGGCCGAGGGCTATTACCACAACGTGTCGACGCAGGAGCCGCGCGTGTTCGTGATGTGGCGCATGGAGCAGGAGCGCGCGGTGCCGCAGTTCGTCACCGTGAGCTACGACGAGGCGAGCCGCTGGATGGATGGCGGCGAGCAGGTTGATTCGGTGGCGATGCCGGCCGCGGTGTTCGCGTGGGTGGGCGAATTCGTCGAGAAGAACTACCGCCCCGAGCCGAAGAAGCGCATCAAGCCGCAATCGTTCCTGTCGCCCAAAGACCGGGCGCGCAGCTGATGGACGACGGCAAGCAGGACTTTCTCCGGCGTTGGGCGAGGTTGAAGCGCGAGTCGGCTGCGCAAAAGCCCGTTGCCCCGGAGAAACCGCCCCAGCTCCCGCCGCTCGACAGCCTCACGTTCGAATCCGATTTCAAGGCGTTCATGCACGCGAAGGTCGAGGAAGGCGTGAAGCGCGCGGCGCTGAAGAAGCTGTTTTCCGATCCGCGCTTCAACGTCATGGACGGCCTCGACACCTACATCGACGATTACACCAAGGCGGAGCCGATTAGCGAGGAGCTGCTCGCGCAGCTGGAGCATGCCCGGCAGACGCTAATGGTATCTACGCCAGAGGAAGAAAAACCTGCAGAGGAAGCAAAGGCGGTTGAACCGCTCGAGGACCATGGCGATAAGAGACAAGACGCTTAAGCTCTGCAGCTGCAACAAGACGATTCCGCTCGACGCTGCGGCGCTCGGATCGGCATTGAAGTCGGGCAGCCCGATCACCGTTCACACCGAGCTGTGCCGCAAGGAAGCGGGGCAGTTCCAGGCGGCGCTCGGCGACGAGTCGCTCCTGGTGGGCTGCACGCAGGAGGCGCCGCTCTTCGGCGAGCTCGCCGAGGCGGCGGGGTCCAGGGCCGAGCTGCGCTTCGTCAACATCCGGGAGATGGCGGGCTGGTCGGCCGAAGGCGGGCAGGCGACGCCGAAAATCGCCGCGCTGCTGGCCGCCGCGGCGCTGCCCGAGCCCGAGCCGGTGCCCAACGTCGAGTACAAGTCCGCCGGCCAGGTCCTGGTCATCGGCCCCTCCGCGGCGGCTCTGGAATGGGCAAAGAGGTTTTCCACCCATCTTCAACCCAGCGTCCTCATTACACGGGTGGAGGGCGGCGAGCTTCCCGCCGAGCGCAGCTTCCCGGTATGGTCCGGAAAGCCGGTGCGCGTGTCGGGATGGCTCGGCGCCTTCGAGGTCGAGTGGCTGCAGGAAAACCCGATCGACCTAGACGTGTGCACGCGCTGCAACAAGTGCATCGACGTCTGCCCCGAGAACGCGATCGACTTCAGCTACCAGATCGACCTCGAGAAATGCAAGGCCCATCGCCAGTGCGTGGCGGCCTGCGGCGAGATCGGCGCCGTCGATTTCGCGCGCGCAGAGCGCGTGCGCAAAGAGAGCTTCGACCTGGTGCTCGATCTCTCCAAGGAGCCGCTGCTGCGCATGCCCGACCTGCCGCAAGGCTACTTCGCGCCCGGGACCGATCCGCTCGAGCAGGCGCTCGCCGCGGCGAAGCTGGCGCAGCTGGTGGGCGAGTTCGAGAAGCCGCGCTTTTTCGTCTACCGCGAAAAGATCTGCGCCCACGCGCGCTCCGGCATCGAGGGCTGCAACCGCTGCCTCGAGGTCTGCTCGACCGGCGCGATCCGCGCCGACGGCGATCACGTAAGAGTCGAGCCGCACCTGTGTGCCGGCTGCGGCGGCTGCGCGACCGTCTGTCCATCCGGTGCGATGACCTATGCGTATCCGCGAGTTTCGGACATCGGCACGAGGTTGAAGACGTTGCTCTCGACCTATCGGGAGGCGGGCGGCGCCGACGCCTGCCTGGTGTTCCACAACACCGAGGCCGGCCGCCAGGCGGTCCAGGCTGTCGGCCGCAAGGCGGTGCGCGGTGGTAAGGGGCTTCCGGCGCGCGCGATCCCCTTTGAAGTGTTCCACATCGCCTCGATCGGCCTCGACACGCTGCTCGGCGCCATCTGCTATGGCGCAAGCCAGGTCGTGGTGGTGTCGACGAAGGAATCAGAACACTACGTGGCGGCGCTGCGCGAGCAGATGGCGCTCGGCGAGGCCATCCTGAATGCCCTCGGGTATGAAGGCAGGCATTTCGAGCTCATCCAGGAAATTGAACCTCTTTGGCAGCTGAAACCGGCGGCAACCGTGGCCAAGCCGGCCACCTTCAACCTGTCGCCCGAGAAGCGCACCACGCTCGATTTCGAGCTCGATCACCTCGCGAGAAATGCGCCTCGGAAGGTTGAGGAAATCCCGCTGCCTGCGGGCGCACCGTTCGGCGCGCTGGTCGTCAACAAGCAGACCTGCACGCTGTGCAAGGCCTGCATCGGCGCCTGCCCTGAAAGCGCGCTGCTCGACGCCGCCGACGCGCCGCGGCTGCGCTTCATCGAGCGCAACTGCGTGCAGTGCGGCCTGTGCGCCGAGACCTGCCCGGAGGACGCGATCCAGCTCGTGCCGCGGCTCCTCTTCGGCCCTCAGGCGAAGGAGGCCGTGACGCTGAACGAAGCCGAGCCGTTCCATTGCGTGCGCTGCGGCAAGCCGTTCGGCACGCGGCAGATGGTCGACAGCATGCTCGGCAAGCTCGGCGGCCATTCGATGTTTGCCGGCGACGGGGCCCTTCGTCGCCTGCAGATGTGCGGCGACTGCCGCGTCGTCGACATGATGGAAAATCGCGCCGAAGCGACGATTTTCGACTTCAAGAAATGAACCCGGAGGAGGCGGCCCGGGCCAATTTCTACGCTCTGCTGGCGCGGCTGTTCTACGCGCCCCCGGACGCGGCGCTCCTGCAGGCGGTCGCCCGGGCGGACCAGATCGATGCGCAGGAGGGCGGCATCGCGCCCGCGTGGCGCGATCTCGCCCGCGCGGCGGCCGGCGCCGACCCGGACGCGGTGCGCGAAGAGTACGAAACGGCCTTCGTCGGCGTCGGCAAGGCGCCGATCACGCTTTATGCCTGCGCCTATTCCATCCGTTACACGAATGAGGCTCCGCTTGCCGAGCTGCGCGCCGACCTGGCCGCGCTGGGCCTCGGCCGCCGCAGCGGGTCGAGCGAGCCCGAGGACCACATCGCCGCGCTGTGCGAGACGATGCGGCACCTTATTGCGGAGCAAAGGGCGGAACTTGCAGACCAGCAGCGGTTTTTCAGTCGCTGGATCCAGCCAGCAGCGGGGCCATTGTGCAATGCAATAGCGGAGTCGGAGATAACCCATTTCTACGAGCTGGTCGGCCGCTTCGCAAAAAGCTTCTTCGAGCTTGAGCTTGCCGCATTTGAAATGCTCTAGAATCGGGCGCGTATTTGGCAGCCAGAACTATTAGATCCAGGAGGCAGTCATGACCGAGCGCACCAGGCGCCTCTCCCGGCGCAACTTCCTGCTGACCGTGGGCGCCGGCGGCGCCGCCACGGCGGCGGCCTTCGTGGCAAAGAATTCTGGTTCCAATCCGTCGGAGAAAGACAAAAAGCGTGCGACGCGCGGCTACCAGGCCAGCGAGCACGTCAGCAACTACTACCGCACCACGAAGGTCTGAGGAGGTCGCCATGCTGCTGACCAGAAAATCCGCAAGCGCAGCGGCCGAGCCGCGCCTCGCGAAGGGATTGCGGGCCGGTCTTGCAAAAACCATGGATCGGCGCACCTTCCTCAAGCGCTCGGGCGTGACCGCGGGCGCCGCGGCCGTGGCCGCGCAGCTGCCCTACGGCATGATCGGCACCGCCGAGGCGAAGGACGAGGCCGCCGGCGCGATCGAGATCAAGCGCACGGTCTGCACGCACTGCTCGGTGGGCTGCGCCAGCGACGCCGTCGTGCAGAACGGCGTGTGGGTACGCCAGGAACCGGTGTTCGATTCGCCGATCAACCTCGGCGCGCACTGCGCGAAGGGCGCCTCGATCCGCGAGCACGGCATGACCCACGACTCGCACCGACTCAAGTCCCCGATGAAGCTCGAGGGCGGCAAGTGGAACCGGATCTCCTGGGACCAGGCGTACCAGGAGATCACCGGCAAGCTGAAGGAAATCCGCGAGGACAAGAAGAACGGCGGTCCCGACGCGCTGTTCCTCATCGGCTCGTCCAAGCACAGCAACGAGCAGTCCTACCTGCTGTGCAAGTGGGCGCGGCTCTGGGGCAGCAACAACACCGACCACCAGGCGCGCATCTGCCATTCGACCACCGTCGCCGGCATCGCGAACACCTGGGGCTACGGCGCGATGACCAACTCGTACAACGACGAGCAGAATTCGAAGTCGCTGCTGTTCTTCGGCTCGAACGCGGCCGAGGCGCACCCGGTCTCGATGCTGCACACGCTGCACGCCAAGGAGAACGGCTGCAAGGTGATCGTGGCCGATCCGCGCTTTACCCGCACCGCGGCGAAGGCCGACAAGTACGTGCGCGTGCGCTCGGGCAGCGACGTGGCGTTCCTCTTCGGCCTGCTGTATCACGTGTTCAAGAACGGCTGGGAGGACAAGGAATACATCCGGGCCCGCGTCTACGGCATGGACAAGGTCCGCGAAGAGGTGATGGCCAAGTACGGGCCGCAGGCGGTGGAGGACGTGACCGGCGTGCCCGAAGCCGAGATGTACGAGGTGGCGAAGATCCTGGCGGAGAACCGTCCCGGATTCATCATCTGGGCGATGGGCCAGACGCAGCACACCAACGGCAACGCGGTCGTGCGCGCGAGCGCAGTGCTGATGCTCGCGCTGGGCAACGTCGGGCGCTCCGGCGGCGGCACGAACATCTACCGCGGCCACGACAACGTGCAGGGCGCGACCGACGTCGGGCCGAACCCGGACTCGCTGCCGGGCTATTACGGCCTGCTGCCGGGCTCGTTCGTGCATTGGGCGCGGGTGTGGAACGTCGACCTCGACTGGCTGAAGAAGCGCTACGCCTCCGAAGCCATGATGGGCAAGCCGGGCATCACGGTGTCGCGCTGGTTCGACGCGGTGACCGAGAAGAACGAGAACATCGACCAGGACCCGAACGTGCGCGCGGTGATCTACTGGGGCCATGCGCCCAACTCGCAGAGCCGCGGCCTCGACATGCTCGAGGCGATGAAGAAGCTAGAGCTGATGGTCGTGATCGACCCGTACCCCTCGGCGACCGCCGCGATGTTCGCGATGGCGAGGAAGGACGGGGCGTATCTGCTGCCGGCGGCAACGCAGTTCGAGACCTCCGGCAGCGCCACGGCGTCGAACCGCTCGCTGCAGTGGCGCGAGAAGGTCATCGACCCGCTGTTCGAGTCGCGCACCGACCAGATGATCATGTACCAGCTCGCGGAGAAGCTCGGCTTCGCCGACCAGCTGGTCGGCAAGAAGGACGGCAAGCAGAACATCAAGCTGGTGCAAGGCAAAGGCGGCATGCCGGAGCCCGACATGGAGGACACGCTGCGCGAGATCAACCGCGGCGCCTGGACCATCGGCTACACCGGCCAGTCGCCGGAGCGGCTGCAGGCGCACATGCGCAACATGCATGTCTTCGACGTGAAGACGCTGCGCGCGCGCGGCGGCAAGGACGCCAAGACCGGCTACGACCTGACCGGCGATTACTTCGGCCTGCCGTGGCCGTGCTATGGCACCGCGGCGATCAAGCACCCGGGCTCGCCGAACCTCTATGACACCTCGAAGCACGTCATGGACGGCGGCGGCAACTTCCGCGCCAACTTCGGCGTCGAGAAGGACGGCGTCAACCTGCTGGCGGAGGACGGCTCGTATTCAAAAGGCGCCGAGATCACCACCGGCTACCCCGAGTTCGATCACGTGCTGCTGAAGAAGCTGGGCTGGTGGGACGACCTCACTGCCGAGGAAAAGGCCGAGGCCGAAGGCAAGAACTGGAAGACCGACCTGTCGGGCGGCATCCAGCGCGTGGCGATGAAGCACGGCTGCCATCCGTTCGGCAATGCCAAGGCGCGCGCCGTGGTGTGGAACTTCCCCGACGGCGTGCCCCTGCACCGCGAGCCGCTGTTCTCCCCCCGTGCCGACCTCGTCGACAAGTGGCCGACGCACGACGACGTCAAGGTATTGTGGCGCCTGCCGACGCTGTTCAAGAGCGTGCAGCAGAAGAACAAGGACGCCGGCAAGCAGTTCCCGCTCATCCTGACGAGCGGGCGCCTGGTCGAGTACGAAGGCGGCGGCGACGAGACGCGCTCCAACCCGTGGCTCGCCGAGTTGCAGCAGGACAACTTCGTCGAGATCAACCCCAAGGCGGCCGCCGACCGCGGCATCCGCAACAACGAGTACGTCTGGGTGAGCACGCCTACCGGCGCGAAGATCAAGGTCAAGGCGCAGGTCACCGAGCGCGTCGGCCCCGACACGGTGTTCATCCCGTTCCACTTCGCGGGATGGTGGCAGGGGCAGGACATGCTGCCTTACTACCCGGAGGGCGCCGCGCCGTTTGTCCGCGGCGAGGCGGTCAACACCGCGACGACCTACGGCTATGACCGGGTGACGCTGATGCAGGAAACCAAGACGACGCTTTGTCAGGTCGCAAGAGCATAAGGAGGCCGCCATGGCAAGAATGAAATTCCTGTGCGACGCCGAGCGCTGCATCGAGTGCAACGGCTGCGTCACCGCGTGCAAGCAGGAGAACGAAGTGCCGTGGGGCGTCAACCGCCGCCGCGTGGTGACCATCAACGACGGCATCGTGGGCGCCGAGAAATCGATCTCGGTGGCCTGCATGCATTGCTCGGACGCGCCGTGCATGGCGGTGTGCCCGGTCGACTGCTTCTACAAGACCGAGGACGGCGTGGTGCTGCACGACAAGGACCTGTGCATCGGCTGCGGCTACTGCTTCTACGCCTGCCCGTTCGGCGCGCCGCAGTTCCCGCAGGCCGGCGCTTTCGGCCTGCGCGGCAAGATGGACAAGTGCACCTTCTGCGCCGGCGGCCCCGAGCCCGATCGCAGCGAGGCCGAGTTCAAGAAGTACGGCCGCAACCGCCTGTCCGAGGGCAAGCTGCCGGCCTGCGCCGAGATGTGCTCGACCAAGGCGCTGCTCGGCGGCGACGGCGACGTGATCGCCGACATCTATCGCGATCGCGTGGTACATCGCGGCAAGGGCTCCGAAGTGTGGGGCTGGGGCACGGCCTACGGTCCCGGCAAGCCCGGTGCGCAGCCGCCCGCGCAGCAACCCTCGCGGGGCAGGTCGTGATCCGGGTGTTGCTCCTGATTGCCTTGTTCGGGCTTGCGGCCTGTGCCGAGCGCGACCAGGTCGCCGACTTCAAGAAAGGCAAGTACCAGGGCAAGCCCGACACGCCGCCCTGGGACAGCGCGCCGCTCGCCTATGGCGGCAAGTGGACCAAGGGCGACCGCGCGAGCTGGGAAAACCAGATCAAGACGCGCCAGCTCGGCCAGAACGAAGACGTACGCATCAACCAGTAAGGTGCCGAAGATGAGGGTTTTTCTCGTGGCGCTGGCCATGCAGTTCGCCGGCGCGGCATGGGCTCAGTCCGAGGCCCAGCAGCAGCAGCAACGCCAGGCCGAGCAGCCCGGCAACAACGCGCCGGTCTGGCGCGAGGTGAAATCGGGAGAGAAGAACTTCACCACCATCCAGGGCCGCGAGACCGACGTGCTGGTGCAGCCGCCGGCGCGCTTCCCGGGCCAGAACGTCACCGCCACCGCTGGCGAGGCATGGCGCAAGTTCCGCAACGGGCCGGTGACCTTCTACGGCGGCTGGCTGGTGGTGCTGGTCGGGCTCGCCGTGCTCGCGTTTTACTTCTGGAAGGGGCCGGTCAAGCTGCACGACCGGCCGAGCGGCCGCCTGATCCGCCGCTTCAGCACGCTCGAGCAGGTGATGCACTGGTCCGCCGCCATCAGCTTCTGCGTGCTCGGCATCTCCGGCCTGATCATGCTGTTCGGCAAGTACGTGCTGCTGCCGGTCATCGGCTACACGCTGTTCGCCTGGCTCACGGCGCTCGGCAAGAACCTGCATAACTTCATCGCGCCGCTGTTCATCGTCTCCGTGATCGCCATGATCTTCATGTGGCTGCGCGACAACCTGCCGAAGTCCTACGACTGGATGTGGTTCGGCAAGGCGTGGGCGTTCTTCGCGCACGGCGAGCACATCCCGTCGGGGCGCTTCAACGCCGGCGAGAAAGCCTGGTTCTGGGGCGGCGTGATCCTGCTCAGCGTCATCGTCTCGGGCAGCGGCATCGTGCTGCTGTTCCCCAACTTCGATCAGACGCGCGCCGTCATGCAGGACGCCTGGGTCTGGCACGCCTCCGCGGCGCTGCTTTACATCGCGGTCTCCTTCGGCCACATCTACATGGGAACGATCGGCGTCGAGGGTGCCTACGGGAACATGCGCACCGGCTATACCGACGAGACCTGGGCCAAGGAGCACCACGAGATCTGGTACAACGAGGTGAAATCCGGCTCGCGCGCACCCGCCGGCGGCGCGGTTCCCGCCGGGGCGCCGCACATGAAGGAGAAGACATGAAGAAGGCTCTTGTCATGCTGGCGGCCGGGTTGCTGATCGGCGCCATCGGGGCGTCGTATGCGAGGCTCCCCGCCGCCCCCGCGAAGACCGATGCGGAAAAGGCCGCGGAGGCCGAGAAGGCCAACGCGGCTAAAGCCAAGGAGGCCGCCGAGCTCGCCAAGGCGCAGGACAAGGCGGTCGCCAACTACAAGAAGCACAAGAAGTGAAAGCCGGCCTGGCCGCACTGGCCGCGGCAGCGCTGGCGGGATGCCAGAGCATCCCCGCCGATGCTCCCAGCGCGAGCGCCAGCCTGCAGCCCACCACGGGCAGCAATGTGTCGGGCAAGGCGACCTTCCGCCAGGTGGGCGACAAAGTGCACGTGGTTGCGCTGGTTTCCGGTCTCACGCCGGGACGCGAGCACGGCTTTCATATCCACGACGCCGGCGACTGCAGCTCGGGCGACGGCATGAGCGCCAAGGGGCACTTCAATCCGCTCGGCAAGCCGCACGGGCATCCGGGCACGCGCGAGCGGCATGCCGGCGACATGCCCGCCCTCAAGGCCGACCTGTACGGCAACGCCGCGCTCGAGGCGGATCTCGACATCATCACCGTGACGCCGGGGCCGACGAGCATCGTCGGGCGCGGGCTCATCGTGCACGCCGATCCGGACGACTACAAAACACAACCCACCGGCAACGCCGGCGCGCGCCTCGCGTGCGCCGTCATCCAGCGCAGCTGATTTCTTTACGCCGTGCCCTCGACGAGGACCAGGCGGCCGCGCGAAGCCTTCTGGCGCAGCTTGATGAGCGGCGCGTATTCCGGTGAGCGGTACCACTTCAGGGCCTGCTCCGGCGTCGGAAATTCAAGCACCGCGAGGCGCTTCGGCGACCAGCCGCCTTCGAGCGGCTCCACCTTGCCGCCGCGCACGGTAAATCGGCCGCCGTACTTGGCGATGACCGCGGGCACCTGCTTGCGGTACTCCTCGTAGGCGGCGGGGTCGGTGATCTCGATTTCGGCAATCACGTAAGCGGACATGGTGTTCTCCTAGAGCAGCAGC
>Ga0184618_10000319_pt1 | contig 11213 bp, 8 predicted proteins | sample PLM0_30_b1_FD_133159 | JGI IMG/M metagenome (GOLD analysis project Ga0184618, IMG submission 133159) | Groundwater sediment microbial communities from an aquifer in East River, Colorado, USA - PLM0_30_b1 | ecosystem: Environmental > Terrestrial > Soil > Riparian zone | place: USA: East River...
CAAGGTGCACACGAAGAAAGTTCCGATCGCGACGAACGTGGAGCTGGAAAAAATCGCGCGCGGCACGCCGGGATTTTCAGGGGCCGACCTGGAAAACTTGGTCAATGAAGCGGCGCTCTGGGCCGCGAGACTCAACAAGAAAGAAGTGGAAGTCGTCGACTTCGAGATGGCCAAAGACAAAGTGCTGATGGGGGCTGAACGGAAAAGTCTGATCTTGAGCGACGAGGAGAAACGGACGACAGCCTATCATGAAGCCGGGCACGCGCTGATTGCCAAGCTGATTCCTGGAACGGACCCCGTCCACAAAGTAACCATTATTCCTAGAGGCCGTGCCTTGGGCGTGACGATGCAGCTCCCCGTCGATGACCGGCACGGCTATTCGAAGGTGTACTTGCTCAACCAGCTTGCCATCCTCATGGGAGGTCGTGTGGCAGAAGAGTTGGTCTTGAAGGAGATGACGACCGGAGCGGGAAACGATCTCGAACGCGCGACGGATCTCGCGAGGAAGATGGTCTGTGAATGGGGCATGAGCGAAAAGATGGGCCCCCTGACGTTCGGCAAACAAAACGAACAGGTTTTTCTTGGGCGAGAGCTTGGGAGCCAGCGCGACTTCAGCGATCAAATAGCCATGGAGATCGACCAGGAAGTCAAGCGGCTTGTGACGGAAAACTATGAGCGGGCAAAGCGCCTGCTCACAGAAAACATGGCCAGTCTGAAGCGTTTGGCGGAAGCACTTTTGGAGAAAGAAGTGCTCGACGGGTCCGATATCGATAACATTCTCATGCAGTCCACATCCCAAGCGGTTCCTGCCTAAATTCCGCATCGCTGATCCCGGGACACCATTTCAGGGCATTGGAGTCCCGGGTAGTACATCTGAAAGACGATTGGTGGGAAGGGAGTCCTTCTCGCGAGTGGTGTGGTGTGACCTGTACCCTGTACGGCCACGATAGGTGGCGGTTTTAGCCAGCATTATTCATGACGGTTCGTCGCGTGCCGGATTCCTTATACGGAGGCGCGTGGTTTGGTGTTAGAACCAAAGGCATTGACACGACAGGCGAAAGATCGGCTGATCGAATTCCCCGACCGACCTTTACTTATGGGCGTCGTGAACGTGACGCCGGATTCGTTCTTCGACGGTGGCCGCTATTTGGATGCAGAAGCCGCCGTGGCCCATGCCGTTCAGTTGGTAGAAGAAGGGGCGGATCTGTTGGATATCGGCGCAGAGTCGACGCGCCCCGGTGCCGATGTCGTGAATGAGGCGGAAGAGCGTCGTCGTGCAATTCCCGTTGTGACCGCAGTTGCAAAAGCTGTTACCGTTCCAATCTCCATCGATACTTCAAAGGCTGCTGTTGCACGTGCGGCCCTCGATGCAGGGGCGGTTCTGGTGAACGATGTCACGGCTTTACGAGGCGACCCCGCCATGGTCGATGTGGTCGCCCGAACGGGAGCCGGAATCGTCCTGATGCATATGTACGGTACGCCGCGTACAATGCAGCAGGCCCCCCGCTACGACGATGTGGTCGGCGAGATCTCCGATTTTTTCGAGGAGCGAATCCGTTACGCGATGGCCCATGGCATTGTACGAAGACAAATCATTCTTGATCCAGGTATCGGATTTGGTAAGCTGCTGGCACATAACCTTACGCTATTAGCCCAATTGCGCCGTTTCGTGCAGTTTGAGTGTCCATTGCTGGTCGGTGTGTCACAGAAGGCGTTCCTTGGGCAGCTCATGGATCGTCCGCTTCAGGAACGTCAGTGGGGTACGGCGGCGGCGGTGGCGATGGCAGTGGATCGTGGGGCTGGAATCCTTCGTGTCCACGACGTGAGGGCCATGAAAGATGTGGTCCAGGTAACCGCGGCAATTAATCGACAGACGACCGATTCCATGAAAGCACAACATGCGTAAATTGTTCGGTACCGATGGGGTTCGAGGGGTTGCCAATCTCGATCCAATGACCAGCGAAATGGCGATGCAGCTGGGGCGAGCTGCTGCACATTTGTTTATGCGCCGAGCTGGACGCCATCAGATCGTGATCGGCAAGGACACCCGCATCTCCGGCTATATGTTGGAATCGGCGTTGACCTCCGGGATTTGTTCGATGGGTGTTGATGTGTTGCTGGTCGGTCCGCTGCCGACGCCGGCGATTGCATTCTTGACGAGGAGCCTCCGTGCCGATGCGGGGGTGATGATCTCGGCCTCGCACAATCCCTACCAGGATAACGGCATCAAGTTTTTTTCCAACGATGGTTTCAAGCTGCCCGATGAGATGGAAGCTCGCATTGAGAGCCTCATCGTCTCGAACGAGATTGCCCATTTACGGCCGACGGCTGATGCCATCGGGAAAGCCTTTCGAATCGACGATGCCGAGGGGCGGTATATCGAGTTCGTCAAACGGTCTCTCCCGAAGGAGCTGGACTTCCAGGGGCTCAACGTGGTGGTCGATTGTGCCAACGGCGCAGCCTATAAAGTCGCGCCAACGGTGTTGCGCGAACTCGGGGCGAAGGTCGAAGTGATCGGCAATAAGCCGGACGGCATGAATATCAATGCCGGCTGTGGTGCGGTCCACCCCGAACTGCTGCAGAAGGCGGTTCGCGAGCAGGGGGCCCATCTCGGAGTGGCGCTGGACGGGGACGCCGATCGCGCCATCTTCGTCTGCGAACAGGGACGTGTCGTGGACGGCGATCATATTATGGCAATGTTGGCGCTCGATCTCCATCGCCAGGGGCGATTGGCTAAGCAGACAGTGGTGGGGACTGTCATGAGCAACTTTGGATTGGAGCTTGCCATGACGAAAGCGGGTATCGCCCTCGTGCGGACTGCCGTCGGTGACAGATATCTGCTCGAGCGGATGTCGGCCGATGGTTATAACTTCGGAGGGGAGCAGTCTGGTCATTTCATTTTCCTGGATCATAATACGACCGGGGATGGTTTGATTTCGTCATTGCAAGTCTTGTCGCTGATGAAGCGCATGGAGAAGCCCTTGTCCGAGTTGGCCCAAGCCATGACGGCGGTGCCACAAGTATTGCTCAACGTGAACGTGACAAAGAAACCGAACCTCGACACAGTCCCAGAACTGCAACGCGCGATCCATGAAAGTGAAGAGCGTCTCAACGGCAGCGGACGCGTGTTGGTGCGCTACTCCGGGACCGAACCGCTTTTGCGGGTGATGGTCGAGGGTGAGTGCGATGATACGATTCGCGAAGTGGCCAATCATCTTGTCGACGTCGTCAAAACTCATCTGGGTTAGGGTTGTCGCCCCCCATTGAGGGAGGCTCATGCTGCCGTCCCTCACCGTTGCCTTCATCGCCGGGCTCCTCGTCGGATCACAGATTCCCTATTTCCCCCTGTCCATCTCGTTCCTACTCCTCTTCACTGCGCTCGGTACCTTCGTCCTCGAACGACTCAATCGGTTCTCCGTCCGCCAGGCGAGTTGGCTCTACGGAGCCCTCTTAGTGGGAGTCGTACATTGGGCGGTGGCTGTCAACCTGGCTGCCCATCACCCGATGGTCGAGCACTCGTCCGATACGGCGATCGAGGTGACCGGTCGTATCGTGGCACCAGTGCAACAGGCGCCAGATCGACTGGTCATGATCATCAGGTCAGATGATCCGATTGATGCGACGGGAGTGACCAGACGTGTTCGTCTGACCTGGCGCACGCCGGAGCGAATATTATTCCAAGGCGATCGGGTCGGCTTTCGGGCGGTGATGCGCCGTCCCAGCGGGTCATTGAATCCTGGTGGATTCGACTATGCGGACTATCTTGAGCGGCAAGGGATTGATGCGATTGCCACGGTGACCGGAGCCGAGGCGGTGCAGTTTCTTGAGTCTGGGCGTGCGCACGTCTGGTGGACGATCTGGAATCAATTCGATCGGTGGAGGAGCAGTATCCGTCTCGCCGCGCTGCAAACCCTTCCCCAGCCTGCACTGGGGCTCTATTTGGGCATCATCATCGGTGATCGAGGGTATTTGGATCCAGATCTGCGTGATCAGTTCATGGTGACCGGGACGGTCCATCTCCTTTCTATTTCAGGGAGCCACTTGGGCCTTGTCGCGCTGCTCATCTTCGCGGTCGTCAGATGGGCGATGATTCTGTTGCCTGCGGATTGGCTTCTTGCACTGTCTCGGAGAATCACGCCGACACGCATTGCCGCTGTCTATACGATCCTTCCTGTCGCAGGCTACGCCTGCCTGGCTGGGGCGGAACTGGCTACGATGCGGTCGTTGCTGATGGTGACTGTGGGGTTGAGTGCGATCTGGCTCGGGCAGGAGCGCCGTCTGTTCCATGCCCTCTCTGCCGCCGCGGTGGGGATTTTGCTGCACGATCCTCAGGCGTTGTTCGATATCTCCTTTCAGCTCTCCTTTTTGTCCGTCATCGCCATTGCCGGGTGGCTCTCCTGGCCGTCCGCAGCTGAAGTGGAGGAGCTGCCGAACGAGCCTTCGTTCCTGAGAACCTGCGTTCGATGGGGGAGAGACTCTGTGGTCATGAGCGGGGTGGTCACAGTGGTGACCGTTCCTCTTGTTGCGTACTATTTCAATCAATTGCCCTGGCTTGGTCTTTTCACTAATGTGGTGGCCGTTCCCGTGGTGGGGATTCTGCTGGTTCCGATTGGGCTTGGTTCCGGAATCTGGCAGATACTGGTTGGGGGAACCATGCTGCCTCTGGCTTCGCTGAATCAGTGGCTCCTCGAACACTTTGTGGCTGCGATCCGTCTGGTGTCGATGCTACCGGGAGGGGAATGGCATGTCGCGGCCCCTTCGGCTCTCACCATGTTGTTGTTTTATGGCTGTCTCGTATTGTTGTGGCAGCGAGTGGGCAGCGCGGTGTTCCGGTTGGCAGCAGGGGCCGGATTACTATTGGTATTGCTGTGGTGGGCTTGGTCCCCACGGATGTTCCTTGATGGGGATCACTTCCGAGTCACGTTTCTGGACGTCGGGCAAGGTGATAGCGCGGTCGTGGAGCTGCCTGATGGGCAGGTGGTGTTGATCGACGGAGGGGCGACGTATGAGCGATTCGACATGGGTCGTGGGGTAGTGGCTCCGTTTCTCTGGAACCGGGGGATTCGCACCATCGACCAGGTGATTGGCACGCATCCTCAACTTGATCATGTCGGAGGCCTCGCCTGGGTGGTCAGACATTTTCTCGTGAAGAACTACTGGGGGTCGGGAGAAACCCGCGAAGAACTGTTCTATCGACGACTGCAGCAGTCATTGACTTCTCAAGGGCTACAAGAAGAGGTGGCACGCGAAGGACAGGAGATTGTGTCATCCGGCCCCTGTCGGCTGGTGGTCCTCAACCCACCAGCCGACGAACGTCTTGATGTGCCGCTCCACGATAGCCATCTGGGTGGGCATGTGTTGAATAATCGTTCAGTGGTGACGCGTCTGAACTGTGGCAACCATACGATGCTCTTCGCTGCGGATGTCGAGCGAGATGGCTTGTCGCGGATGACGCGCTCACCGTCTCACGGTCCGATCGAGGTTCTCAAGGTGCCTCATCACGGGGCGGTGAGTTCGTTGAATCGCGACTGGTTGGCATCGTTGCGTCCCCAGTATGCCGTATTTTCGGCAGGCCGCCATAATCCCTACAGGCACCCGGCCGCTGCCGTTCTCGATGCGTATGGGTCGGAAGGCAGCACGTTGTTACGAACCGACCGTGACGGCGGGGTGTGGTTTACCGGAGCAGTCTCCGACGCGGCACTTCACCTGCATCGAGCGAGCGAGTTGGTGTGGCAGCCGACGAACAGAGCTTCGTGCCTGTGGGCCTGCGAACAGGCAAACTGGGAGCGGATTTGGAAACAATGGCGTGACCCTCATTGACCACCGTTTGGGCAGCACGTCTAGGCAAGCCCTGTCTGTCTGGTTCATCTGGTTAGTTTCGTTCAACCAAAAAACCAGACAAACCAGATAGACCAGACAAACTAAATAACGGTCTTCTTCTGCTGTCGCTGATTCTCAGGTCAGTCCAAGCGACTGAGAGAGTGCACATTTCAGGTCTTGGCAAGGCGAAATTCGTCTCTTCTTCCACCAACAGTGAAGGTTTAATAGCATAAGACATTCATTTTGTTTACTTTTCATAACTTGCTAGCAAGGCATAGCATGTGCAGTCATTCGTGCTGGCTTAGTATAAGTGTGTCTAACTTTTGAGGGAGCTAGGGTATGCCAAATCTTGTACGAATCGTGATTCAGTTACCCGTCAATCTCAAAACCCAGCTCGATAACCTGAAACAGCAGGGATACACGGCCAGTGGCTTCATCAGGGCCATGTTGGAACGAGAGTTTGCCAAAAGGGAGGAGAAACCTGTGCCGCCCCTTCCAGTTGGGAAACGAGTGAATAGCCGGTAGCCGCTTGTGATACGACTGATCATGAGAGAGGGGCTGGCACGCGGTTAACCGAATCACGATTAGAGTTGAGCGGTCCCCAGAAATACGGCCCCTTGCACTCAGCCGCAGTTCCCGCTACAAGATTCCTCCATGGTTCCCACCGTTGAATGGAAAGACGGCGCAGTACGGCTGCTCGACCAAAGCCGGTTGCCGGAGTCCGTCGAGTTTCTGGACTGCCGGGACTATCAGACCGTCGCCGAGGCCATTCGCAGTCTTAAAGTAAGAGGCGCTCCGGCGATCGGTGTGACTGCGGCGATGGGGGTCGCACTTGGTGCCCAGACCGTCACAGCATCCGACTACGAGGCCTTCGCCAAGGAAGTGCTCGTGATCTGCGATCACCTCGCAGCGACCAGGCCGACGGCGGTCAATCTGTTTTGGGCCATCGAACGGATGAAACGCATGCTCGCCTCGTTACGCACGCAGCCAATTGTGTCCATCAAAGCCGCGTTAATTAAGGAGTCACAAGCTATTCTTGATGAAGATATCGCCCTCTGTAAGGCGATGGGGCAGCACGGAGCAGGACTCATTGCGAGCGGTCAAACGGTCCTGACCCATTGTAATGCCGGTGCGCTGGCGACAGCCGGCTATGGCACGGCATTGGGCGTCATTCGCGCAGCCTGGGGGCAGGGGAAGAAGGTTCAGGTCATCGCAGATGAAACCAGGCCGGTCTTGCAAGGCGCACGGCTCACGGTCTGGGAGTTGATGCAGGACAAGATTCCTGTAACGCTCATCACGGACAATATGGCTGGCACACTCATGCGGCAGGGGAAAATCCACCTCTGTATCGTGGGGGCCGATCGGATCGCAGCAAACGGGGACGTGGCAAACAAGATCGGTACCTACTCAGTCGCAGTGTTGGCGAAAGCCCATGGGATTCCCTTCTACGTAGCCGCGCCCTATTCCACGATTGATTTGAAGACACAAACAGGAGCGGACATTCCGATCGAGCAACGGAATCCACTAGAAGTCACTACCATTCACGGCAGCCATCCCGTGGCACCAGCCGGAGTTACGGTCTACAATCCCGCGTTCGACGTGACGCCGGCGGAATTGATTGCAGGGATTATTACTGAGCGGGGTGTGTTTCGCCCGCAGGATCTGGCTGCACAATTCGCCTCCTAGCCAGCATTATTCATGACCGTTCGTCGCGAAATCGCTGAGCCGCGTCGCGAGACCGGCGTGCTGAGCCGTGAGGACCCGATACGTACTCGTGCAGTACGGTGAGGGGCCGAGGGGCCAGCCCACCGGCCGAAGGCTCGTCGTAACAGCGGATCGGCGATTGCAGCAGAAGTGTTCATGAATAATGCGGGCTAAGGCTGCCGCTCCCTTGCAAGGCATGTAGCCCATCCTTATAATGAACCCGTCATTTTTGCCAAGTTTCCAAATTAGACTGGAGCAAGACTTCAAGCAATGAGTGAACGAACATTAGCCATCATCAAGCCTGATGCGGTGAAGAAGAACGCGATTGGCGACATTATTACCCGCTATGACAAAGCCGACCTGAAGCCAGTGGCCATACGCATGATGCGGTTATCCAAATCGACAGCGGAGGGATTTTATGCCGTGCATAAGGCCCGTCCGTTTTTCGATAGCCTCTGTAGATTTATGTCGTCCGGTCCGGTCGTGGTACTGGTCCTGCAGGGTGACAACGCGATCAAGAAGAATCGGGAGTTGATGGGTGCGACCGATCCGGCCAAGGCGGAGGCGGGCACGATTCGCAAGGCACATGGGACGAATATCGAATTTAACGCCGTGCATGGATCCGATTCGCCCGAGACCGCCAAGTTCGAGATTGGATATTTCTTTCCCGAAATGGATCTGATCGGATAGGGACGCCTGTCGGTTAGCAGGATGCTGAAAAAGTCCACCAGCTTCGTTCTCGCATCGTTCAGACCCTCAACGTACCCCAGAGGGTACGCCTCGGGCCTTCTCTCGCTGCGGCCTTGCCGGATGAACTTTTTGAGCATCCTGCGGGAGTGTTCTCCTGTTGGGCTATACGCGCAACCGCTCGAATTTCTCGTGTACCAAAACAGTTTTTCCGCACCTGTTAGGCTGTGAACGGCTGTGCTCTTTCCCGTTCATCGTTGGCCGGATGTTGTGAGATGGATTTCGTGTGTGCTGCTCGTAGTCCTTTCCGGATGCGCCAGTCTGGCGCACCGGTTTCCTCCTTCGATGCGGCCTGCCACGTCGGGTGTCGATCCGGCACTGGACGCTCAGACAGGGCTCATTGAGTCCGCCTATCGTGCCTTTGTGCAAGAGCGCTATCCACGCGCGAGTGCACTCTTCCAACGATTTGTGGATTCCAATCCGGCTTCTCCCAGGCTAAGTGAAGCTCGTTGGTGGCTCGCGCGCTCGTATGAGCAGGGTGGGGACATCCCGGCTGCGCTGGCTGCCTATCGCGCTGTGGTTGGGGCTGCACCGCGACCCACCCCGCTCGCCGACAGTTATGAATTTCACGCCCTCAATCGGCTGGATGCATTTCGCGGGAGTCTCGGCCCATCGTCCTTGCTGGAACGCAAGCAGATTGCGCTCTGGCTGACGAACGCGGAGTGGCTCACGATTCCTGATGTCGGGCCATGGATTGAGCAGCTCGCTGACGCAGGAGTGACATCGTTGATTATCGAGGCGGGATCTCCTTCTCGTGAAACGATGCAGTCAGGCCCCGTGGGGGTATACTTTCAGACGTCAAAGTTCCCAGTCGTCGAGAATCTTTTTACGGTGATCGTGCCGGCAGCCCATGCCAAAGGGATGGCGGTGTTGGCGTCGCTCAATTTGCATGAGCCTGGATGGACGACGGTGAATCCTGAGTGGGGCATCGCCATGGCCAACAGGACAGGCCAGGTGTTCCAGCCGGTCGGTCGTGTGGATGTACTCCATCCTGACTATCAGAGTCTCGTGAGTGAGGTTACACAGGATTTGTTGCGGACAGACATCGATGGGTTGGTGATTGGGGCCAGGAGGGCCAAGGGATTTGCCGAGGAATGGAGCCCGACGTCGCGACGGATTTTCGAAGGGCTTTTTGGGTCGCCATTCGATAGCCACGATCAGTCTGTATCACCAGACGCATGGCGCTGGGTCGGGTGGAAGACGAGGGCCTATCTTGGGTTTGTGGCACGATTAACCCAGCAGTTGCGGCAGACGCGACAGGGCCTTCTGGTCGCCGTAGTCGTGCACGAGCGTGCGCTCCTCTCGCCTGCGGATGCCTTGATGGAGTATGGAGAGGACGTGCTCGAGACCAAGCAACGTGGGCTCCACCTGGTCGTCCAGCCAGAGCCGGGCATGTCTGAACGATCTGATGAGCAAGGGGCAGGGCTGGAAACGGTGCGACAACGATTAGCGCCGACGGCTGGGGATGAACGGCAACTCTGGATGGGCATAACCCTGGGCGCCTCGGATCCATCAACTCTGGTGACGGCTGTGAGAGTCCTACTCGCGACGAAAGCTGGGCAAGCCGGGCCACATCTGCTGCTGATGAATGGGCCAGCAATTCCTTGACAAAAGAGGCGCCGGACCACTACGATCCCGCGATAAATATTTTCAGGTTTAGGCTCAGGCTCAGGTTGAGTAGCGACAAGAAAATTCCCGGCTTTCACTTGATCTTAACCTCAACCTAGACCTCCTCCAAAGGGAAGCGCGCATGATTCCGAAAGACCTCCGTTACCACCAAGAGCATGAATGGGTCCGCGTGAGCGGCACGCAGGCCACGGTTGGCATCAGTCATTTCGCCCAAGATGCGTTGGGTGATATCGTCTTCATCGATATGCCGAAGACTGGTGCCGTCGTCAAGGCCGGGCAGCAGATCGGTGAGGTCGAATCGACCAAGACGACGTCCACGATCTACACGCCCGTGAGTGGCACCATTGCAAAGGTCAATACCGATTTGAAAGACCACCCGGAAGTGGTGAACTCCGATCCCTATGGCAAAGGCTGGATGGTGGTGATTGATCTATCGAGCGCGAGCGAAGTGGACAAGCTGATGACCGCTGCACAGTATGAAGCCTTTCTTGCCGGCCAGAAACATTGAATCATTTGTGCATTGAATCATTGAACCATTGTGTGATTGGATCATTGTTAAGTTCTCGCAATGAATCAATCGGCAATGAACCGATGACTCAATGACTTCCCAGAAGCACATCGCCGTTCTCGGTGCTGGACCTGGTGGGTATGTCGCCGCGATCAGGGCGGCCCAGCTTGGCGCCCGCGTCACCGTCATTGAGTCCCACGCGCTCGGCGGCGTCTGCTTGAATTGGGGCTGTATTCCCAGTAAAGCCCTCCTGGCGGTCGTCGAACTCGGCGACAAGGTCAAAAAAGCCGAGGATATGGGGCTGCTCGTTCCAGGACCAGTCACGTACGATCTCGCTCGGATGATCGCACGGAAAAATATAGTGGTGGCAGCTCTCGTGAAGGGCATTGCCACACTCTTCAAGGCGTGGAACATCGAGCATGTACAGGGGACTGGATCACTACGGGATCGGCAGACGGTCACGGTGACCAGAGCCGATGGTGCGCCGCGGGACGTTCAGGCTGATGCGATCGTGATTGCCACTGGGTCGTCCTGGCCGAACTTGCCGCAGTTTCCGATCGACGGACAGCAGCTGCTCACAAGCCAACACCTCCTGGACCTCGATCGCATTCCTGCCAGTCTGCTGATCGTCGGCGCGGGAGTCGAAGGATGCGAGTTCGCGGCACTCTATAGCGGTATTGGGACGGAGGTCACGATTGTTGAATTGATGGCGCGCGTGCTTCCTCTGGAGGATGACGACATCTCATCGACGATGGAGCGGGAACTGAAGAAACGTGGCGTGACGGTCCTGACCGGGACCACCGTC
>Ga0184618_10000320_pt1 | contig 11189 bp, 8 predicted proteins | sample PLM0_30_b1_FD_133159 | JGI IMG/M metagenome (GOLD analysis project Ga0184618, IMG submission 133159) | Groundwater sediment microbial communities from an aquifer in East River, Colorado, USA - PLM0_30_b1 | ecosystem: Environmental > Terrestrial > Soil > Riparian zone | place: USA: East River...
AACGACCGGCGCTTTGGCGTTAACAATGTTAGTATCGAAGTCGGTTCCCAGTTTGGATAATTCCTTGCGCAGCTGCTCGACTTCTTTGCGCTGGTCGGGCGGCAAATCCAATCCGGCCCGGCGATAATAGCGCAAGGTTTCCTTGAGCAACTTTTCATCTTCGCCGGTAAGCTTTGGATGTGTATCGGCGAAAGTTTTGACCGCCTTATAGACATCCTCGCGATAATCGATCCCGACCGCCCATTCTTGATAAGCCTTTACCGCGTTCTCGGCCGCGCTACGCATCGCGGGATTTGTGTTTGTCTCTTTTATAATCGTTGCCTTGTTCGCCGCAATTCCAGCTTGATAAGTGAGATCGTCGAGCGCGACCACGGTGCTTTTAAAAGCAACTTTACTGAGATCCTGGGCGCCGATCTGATCGAGCGCGGTATTCGCTTTCGAGATCGCCTCCTTCATGGAAGCTTCAACCGCCTCCGGCGTTTGTTCCCAATCGGGAATCGTCAGGACAGCGTTCGCTTTCGCGGCAGCGTCGCGAAAGTCATCAACGGATTTGGATTCGGCGGCGGCAACATCATCGACCAGAGCCAGAGTAAGCGCAGGAGCAAGAGACAAGGAGAAGATCGACAAGCACAAAGATTTCATACGGAAAGGTTTGATTGATGAAGAGAGCGAACATTGTGTAGAAGATCTCTCGGGTAAAGCGAAAATCCTGGCTATATACATGACTGAAAAGTTTTTCCTCGCCTTTATTCCGATCTTTGTCGCGATCGATCCGATTGGTCTGGTGGCGGTTTTCATGGGCCTCGGCACAAGCGCTTCCCGAGAAAATCGACGGAATCAGGCTTTCCTCGGAATCTTCACCGGCCTTTGTGTGGCAATCGTTTTTCTTTTTCTCGGGAAAATTATTTTCGCAGCACTTGGGATCACAGTGGCGGACTTTCAGGTAGCTGGCGGTCTGATTCTGCTTGGCCTGGCTGGACGCGAATTGCTCGGTTTCGGTCCGCAGGACCGTGGCGGCAGCGACGAATTCGGCATCGTTCCGCTTGGCATGCCGCTCATCGCCGGGCCGGCACTGCTGACCGCGTTGCTTATTTTGGTGGATACCGTTGGGCCTGTCTTCACGCTCATCTCGCTTTTGGCGAATCTCGGTCTCGTAGCGATCGGCCTTTGCAACGCCGATCGTTTTACGCGCTGGATCGGCAAACAAGGCCTGCGTGGCGTGTCGAAGATCATCGCGCTCCTGCTGGCCGCGATTGCCATCAGCTTGATTCGGCGCGGCTGGCAGGGAGCCGGCTGATTTGATTGGTGTCGATCCTTACGCGGGCGCGATTCAAACCAGAAAAGAAACCATTGAACCGTTGCATTGGTGGCGATCTTGGGCAAGATTGCGCAACTTCCAATTAAAGGGGCTCGGCGCTCTCTTGGGCGGGTCTGTTGACACCTCGACGAGCCTTGTTACTATCCTCGTTCTTATGAGATTTCCCCTCGCATTAACCGCCAAGATCGCGGCCTACATGATCGGGCAAAAGCTTCGTCGAACGGAGAAGTTTGCCACGGTGCTTCAACTTGAGCCGTTGCACACCTGCAATCTCACCTGCACGGGCTGCGGGCGGATTCGCGAATACTCCACGTCGCTCAAGGACATGATGAGCCTGGAGGATTGTCTTGGAGCGGCGGAAGAGTGCAACGCACCGATGATTTCAATCTGCGGGGGCGAGCCGCTCATCTACCCGCATATCGAAGCCCTGGTGAAAGGTTTGCTCGAGCAGAAGCGGATCGTCTACATCTGCACCAATGCCATGTTCATGCGCAAGAAGATGCGCGAGTGGCTTGCATCGCGGCTGTCGGCTCAACCGGAATTTGTCGAAGCAAAAATCGCGGTGTTGCTTCAGGCGGGGCTGATTAGCGAGAAGGATGCAGCAGAAATTCGGAAAGGTCCAAAGGATCTGGCCAAGCCAACCATTGGACCGACACGCTGGATGTATTGGAACGTGCACCTTGATAGTCTGGAGCGGACGCATGATCTCATTGTGGAGCGCGAAGGTGTTTTCAAGGAATGCATTCTTGCGATCAAAATGGCGAAGCTGCTCGGTTACCAGGTCGCGACCAACACGACGGTTTACAAGGAAACCGACATGGAAGAGGTCGAACAAATGTTCGATTATCTTTCCGATCTGGGCGTGGATGGCCACACTATTACCCCCGGATACGAGTACGACGCGGCCAAGAAAGACATGATCAAGCGGCTCAATTTGCGCCCGGAAAACTTCTTTCTCACCCGTGCGATGACCATCCAGAAGTTCCAAAAGATCGAGGAGTGGATGAATCGATACACGTTTTTTGGGACACCAGTTTATTTTGAATTTCTCGGCGGCAAACGGGATCTGACCTGTTCAGCCTGGGCGATTCCGACGCGAAACATTCGCGGCTGGAAGGGCCCCTGTTATCTCATGACCGATGCGCATTACTCCAGTTACGCGGAGTTGCTCGAAAAGACCGAGTGGGACCGATATGGCGTTGTGAACGGAGTCGCACGCGACAGCCGTTGTGAAAATTGCATGGTTCACTGCGGCTATGAACCGACTGCAACTTTGGGTCTGCAAGCGCGGCGCGGCGATATGTGGAAAACGGTAAAATTCAACTTCGGTCCGAAACCGAAACCGACCGGCCGAGGCAGTGAAGTGCTTGCTTTTAACGGCGTGAGTTCCGGAAACGGCCATCTTACGGGGAAAAATGCCGAGACTTCGGCGCAGGCATCATAAGATCCAGATTCTTAGATCGACAGATCCAAGATCGACATCATGAACCGGTCCTCTGATGTAATTCCTTTGCCAAGCGCGCGACCCGATCTCGAGCAATCATATTCTGCCAGCGATGCCGAGATTTCGGAAGCTATTCGCCGCGCGCAGGAAAATCTATTGCGGCAACAGAAGACTGACGGCCATTGGTGCGGCGAGCTGATCGTCGATAGCACGCTCTGCTCCGATTACGTCCTCTTCATGCACTGGTGCGGCGAAGTCGATGGTCGACTCCAACAACAGTGCGTCCGCCACATTTTGAAACGGCAACTGCCGGATGGCGGCTGGAATATTTATCACGGCGGACCGAGCGAGATTAACGCGTCGGTGAAAGCGTATTTCGCACTGAAACTGGCGGGCTGTTCGGCAGACGCGCCGTTTATGCAGGAAGCGCGCGCCAATATCATGCGCCTCGGCGGGATCCCGCAGATGAATACGTTCAGTAAGCTTTATCTTGCGCTCCTCGGCCAGTTTCCATGGAAATATTTGCCGACAATCCCGGTGGAAATGGTACTCCTCCCAAGCTGGGCGCCGTTTCACATGCACAAGATGTCGTCCTGGAGCCGCGCCATGCTTGTCCCCCTCGCCATCATCAATCATTTCAAACCGACTCGCGTCTTGCCTGGCGAAAAGCAATTGCACGAGCTCTATCCGCTCGGCACCGAGCAAAGCGATTTGCGGCTGCCGCGTAGTGAACCTTTTTGGACCTGGCGTAATTTCTTTCTTCGAGTCGATGATGTTCTGAAATTCCTGCATCCGCTTCGGTTTCGCCCGATGCGTCGGCGGGCGCTGGAGGAGGCGGAGCGATGGATGCTCGAACGAATTGGCAAGGGCAGCGACGGCCTCGCGGCGGTGTATCCGGCGATGCTGAACTGTTTGATCGCCTTGCGCTCTCTCGGTTACTCAAAAACGAATCCCGTTTACGTTAAGGCGGAAAAAGATTTCACCGGACTGTTTGTCTACGATTCCGAGGATTTTCGCATACAACCCTGTCTCTCGCCCGTCTGGGACACGGCGATTAACATCATCTCGCTGGTGGAATCCGGCGTTTCCCCGGAACATCCCGCACTGCAAAAATCCGCCGATTGGCTCGTCAACAAAGAGGTGCGAATCCGTGGTGATTGGGCGGTAAATAATCCGCACCCGGAAGCGAGCGGATGGGCGTTCGAATACAACAACGTTTATTATCCCGACACGGATGACACGGCGATGGTGCTGATGGCGCTACGGCTGATACATCCGAAGGATCGACAATCACTCAATGAGATCTTTCGCCGCGCGCTTGATTGGCAACTTAGTTTTCAATGTCGCGATGGTGGTTGGGCGGCCTTTGACAAAGAGGTCACTACGGATTGGCTCGAAGACATGCCGTTTGCTGATCACAATGCGATTCTCGATCCAACATGCAGCGACCTGACCGCGCGCACGCTCGAACTGCTCGGTTATGTTGATTTCGATCCCAAGGCGCAGTGTGTTCGCGACGCCATCCAATACTTGATTGATACTCAAAACGACGACGGTTCCTGGTACGGCCGCTGGGGGGTGAATTACATTTACGGCACATGGCAGGTGCTGCGCGGTTTGCGCGCGATCAGCCAGGATATGACGCAGGATTGGATATTGCGTGGTCGCGATTGGCTCGAGAGTTCTCAGAATAGCGATGGCGGCTGGGGTGAGACATGCGCGACCTACGAGAATCCAGCGACCAAAGGCATCGGTGAGAGTACAGCATCGCAAACAGCATGGGCGGTCATGGGCATTTGTGCATGCGGCGATCTCGATCGACCGAGTATTCAGCGTGGCTTACGTTTCTTACTGAGTTCGCAAAAATCCGACGGCTCATGGGATGAACAGCAAATCACCGGCACCGGTTTTCCGCGCGTCTTTTATTTAAAATACGATATGTATCGGCAGAATTTTCCGCTGCTCGCTCTCGCGACATATGTGAATTATCGCGGTGGCCTCGGGCATTATCCGAGCTTTTATCGCTCCAATCGATAAGGCGCGCCCACTAACGGGAAGGCGCAAAAAAATAAATCCTGTCGTTAGCGACGATCCGATCTAATTATACAAGACTATGGCTTACGAATTACCAAAATTACCCTACGCTTACGATGCTTTGGAGCCGCACATCGACGCGCGGACGATGGAGATCCATCACACCAAGCATCACCAGACCTACATTACCAATGTTAACAATGCGATTAAAGGCAAAGCCGACCTGGAAAAGAAATCGGTCGAGGATTTGATCGGCGATTTGAGTGCTGTTCCGGAAGATATTCGCACAGTGGTGCGAAATAACGGCGGCGGTCATGCCAATCATTCCTTCTTCTGGAAAATCATGGGACCGAACGCCGGTGGCGAACCAAAAGGCAAACTGGCCGACGATATCAAATCCACCTTCGGCAGCTTCGACGGCTTCAAAGAGAAATTTGCTGCGGCTGGTGCGGGTCGCTTTGGCAGCGGCTGGGCGTGGTTGATTAAGAATAAGAGTGGGAAACTCGAAATTATTTCTACCCCGAATCAGGACAGCCCGCTCATGGATGGGAACAAGCCAGTTCTTGGCGTGGATGTTTGGGAACACGCCTATTATCTCAATTACCAGAACCGTCGGCCCGATTACATTAAGGCTTGGTGGAATGTGGTGAACTGGGACGCGGTCGGTCAAAATTACAGCTAGCGCTCTATCGCAGCGTCTTATCGTAGCGGCGGTCTATGACCGCCGCTAAACCTGTACGTGGCTCGGCGGTCGCGGACCGCCGGCACAGAAGAAGATGGCGTATTTAAACGAAAATTATCTTAAGCTGCAGGCCGGTTATCTCTTCCCGGAGATCGCGCGACGTGTCCGGGAGTATTGCGAAGCTAATCCGAAAGCGGCAAAGCGGTTGATCCGGTGCGGAATCGGCGATGTAACGGAGCCACTGCCGCGTGCGGCTATCGACGCGATGAAAGATGCGATAGATGAACTTGGGAAACGTGAAACCTTTCGCGGCTACGGTCCCGAGCAAGGTTACGAATTTCTAAGGTCGACAATCGCGCAGCACGATTACCGCGATCGTAACATCGACATTGCCGATGACGAGATTTTCGTATCCGACGGATCGAAATGCGATTGCGGATATATTCTCGACATTCTTGGCGACCAAAATAAAGTCGCGATTCCCGATCCGGTTTATCCGGTTTATGTCGATACCAATGTGATGGTGGGCCATACGGGCCCGGTACGGAAAGACGGCAGCTACGAAGGGATTGTCTATTTGCCGTGCACGGCGGAAAACCAATTCGTCCCCCAGCCGCCAAAAGAACATGTCGATCTTGTTTATCTCTGTTTTCCCAACAATCCGACAGGTGCGGTTGCGTCTCGCAGGCAACTGTCCGGCTGGGTCGAGTATGCGCGTGAACACGAAGCGCTTCTCCTTTTTGACGCTGCCTACGAAGCGTATATTTCGCAGCCGGATATTCCACATTCGATTTTCGAAATTTCGGGTGCGCGGGAGTGTGCAATAGAATTACGCAGTTTCTCCAAGAACGGCGGTTTCACCGGCGTGCGCTGCGGGTTTACGGTCATGCCAAAATCGTTACTGGCACGAACGGAGAACGACCGGCGTTTCCCCCTCCATAAGCTTTGGCATCGACGCTGGAGCACAAAAGCCAACAGCGTGAGTTATCCGGTGCAACGTGGCGCCGAAGCGCTTTACACATCCGAGGGGCGCGAGCAGGTTCGCGCGCTGATTGATCATTATATGACCAATGCAAGAATTCTGCGCGAAGCTGCGACAAGAGCCGGCATGAAGGTTTTTGGTGGAGTAAATGCGCCTTACATTTGGGTGAAAACGCCGGATGGCCTAACGAGCTGGCAAATGTTCGATTGCATGCTGCAGGATCTAAACGTGGTCATCACTCCCGGTAGTGGCTTTGGCGCCCAAGGCGAAGAGTATTTTCGCATCTCTGCTTTCAACAGTCGAGAAAACGCTGATGAAGTAGCGCGGCGTTTGGAAGAGGCCCGCTTCGCAGCGACCCCCCCGTAGCCAATCGTTGCGCACAGCGCCGCGTCTACAGCCGACAATCACTCTTGTCGCTGGAATCGAGGCGCGTAACGTTCGGGGCATTCAAAAATCGCGTGTCCGCTCCGAAACAAAATTTGCCGCAGCTTTATCGTTTCTGTTTCCTAATGCTAGGCGACTCAGGAAAAGCGCAGGAGGTTTTTCACACGACTTTGCGTGAAGCGGCTCTGCGCGCAGCCCAAGGCGAGCTGCCAAATGAGCCGTTTTGGCTGTTCCGAGATGCACGTTGGCGTTGCCTGGAAGCAAGCAAGGCCGATCTGCAAGCCGAGGTCCTTGAAATGGGCGAGCACGAAATTGCCCGAGACGCTTCGTCGCAGATTGAGCAGCTTGAGCCCACGCAGCTTGCAATTTGGATTTCAAGCGCGCCCGACCCTCAGAGGACGGCACTGGCACTCTTTTATCTCAATGAATTCGATTATCAGGAAATTCTTAAGTTAACTGAACTCAAAATCAGCGAGCTTTCCCGCTTGCTGTCGGATGGGCGGCGGCAGTTCCAAGCGTGGCTGGACGCCGTCCTACCCTGAAGCCAGCGAAATGAAAACAACGCGATTATCGCGCCGGCAACGCGCCCTCGTGAATTGTGCGCCTATTAGTGAAGAGCGAATAAAAGATCGTTCCATGCGATCGGCGGTGTTCCGTGCACAGGGCTCGAATGAATTTGCAAATCAACAGAGCTTCGATCGTTGCGTTGCGGCGTTGGTTCGCACCATCCCGATTCCGCCGGAGACCGCCGAATGGTTCTCTACTGGAGACCTCCTCCCGCCTTCCAAATGGACGTGGAAAAAAACCGTGCGGAACCCCGCCATCCTCGCGATCGGGATCGCTCTTGTCGTAATTGCCGGAGTGCTCGTATTCCAGTTCCTTGGTCGACTGAATGATTTTCCGGGATCGGCAACTGCACGGAAATTATTGACGATCGCTGGCTCGACCCGATCGGTCCTTCTCGATCCGGTAAACACAGATGCGGGAACGCTGAGCGATCTGTTTTTCATGAAACACGGGCTTGAACACTATGATGTGCCGCCGGAATTCGCCGATTTTCGCACGATCGGCTGCCGGGTTTTTGAGGACGATGAGTCGCAACGCATAGCCCAAATCTGGGTAGCCGAGAAACGTATGCAGTTTTTCCTTTTCCCAGCGGAGAGAAATGCCAAGACCGGAACAATCTTGCGATTTCCCGCGTGGCGGTATGTTCATCAAGAAGGCTGGGTCGGGGCAGTCACAGAGCGTAATGGCGTGTGCTTCATGGCTGCGCTCCGTGGCCGCGAAAAAGACCTGGCCCCATATATTCCAAAGGCGAAGCCGTAACGTGGCGCCGTTGACATGTCGCGTCGTGCCATTGAATCTTTTGCCCGCAGCGCCAGGGTAGCTCAGCGGTAGAGCAGCCCCGAAAGCTTTCGGGGTTGGTCGGGTTGGGTTTGCTTGGTATCGTTTGAGCCAAGACAGCGCCAGGGTAGCTCAGCGGTAGAGCAAGGGACTCATAAGCCCTTGGTCGGGAGTTCAATTCTCCCCCCTGGCAATTCTTTCATTGGCGATTTTCGATTGTCGATTGCGGATTGATCTGAAGTTGAGCGTTGGACGTTTTCTGATTACAAACGTCATTAATTCCTATGTCCGAACCGAAACCCGATCTTCGTCTCGAAATCGCGCATGTTTTGTTCATAGACATCGTCGGTTACTCGAAGCTGCTCATCAACGAGCAACACGAAGTGCTGCAAAAACTTAATCAGCTTGTCCGAGGCACGCAGGCATTCCAGAGTGCGGAGACGGCTGGCAAACTGATCCGATTTCCGACGGGCGATGGAATGGCGCTCGTTTTTTCCACGACGCCAGATGCGCCGGTCCAATGCGCATTGCAAATCAGCAAAGCATTACGAAGTCATCCGGAGCTTCAGGTGCGGATGGGCGTCCATAGCGGACCGGTGAGCGGGATCATGGACGTTAACGATCGTTCGAACATCGCCGGCACCGGCATCAATATGGCGCAACGTGTGATGGACTGTGGCGATGCCGGTCACATTCTCCTGTCCAAGCGCGTCGCGGAAGATCTGGAACAATATCGGCAATGGCGCCCGTACTTGCACGAACTTGGCGAATGCGAAGTGAAGCATGGTGCGAGGGTCAGCTTAGTTAATCTTTATAGTGACGAGGTCGGCAACCCTACGATTCCCGAGAAGCTCAAAAAGGAGAGAGAGACCACTACAGCTGCGCCTTCTATTAAGCCCGCAAAACTCCGAAAGCCGGCCCTCTTAACCGGCGCGATCTTGGTGTCGATTACCCTGGCGATTGGTTTTTGGCTCTTTTCTCGTCCTGGGGCGCAAAAATCGACAAAGCGTGGTGCAGCTGCTTTAGCCTCAGTCACCGAGAAGACAATCGCCGTGCTTCCTTTCAAACCTTTGGTCCCGGAAAACCGAGACCAGGTTCTTGAACTCGGAATGGCGGACAGTCTCATTGCCAAACTGAGTAACATCCGGGAAATAATCGTGCGCTCGCTGAACTCGGTGCGTAAATACGGGAGTCTGGAGCAAGACCCTTTAAGTGCCGGACGCGAACTGGAAGTGAACTCAGTTTTGGAAGGTAACGTCCAGAAGTCGGGCGATCGGATCAGAGTGAGTGCTCGTTTGATCAACGTAGCGGACGGGTCATCGCTTTGGTCGAACACGTTCGATGAAAAGTTCACGGATGTTTTTGCCGTCCAGGATGCGATCTCCCAAAAAGTAGCGGACGCGCTCGCCCTACGCCTGAGTGGGGAAGAGAACAAGCGTGTAACTCGACGTTACACCGACAATGTCGAAGCGTATCAACTTTACCTGACCGGACGCTACCATTGGAATAAACTTACTCCGCCGGAGATCACCAAAAGCATCGAATTTTTCAAGCAGGCGATCGATCGCGATCCAACTTATGCTTTGGCTTATTTCGGATTGGCGGAGGCTTATCGATCTTCTGCGCCCACGAGTGATGTGCCTCCCAAAGATGTCTTGCCTCAAGCTAAGGCAGCTGCGGCGAAGGCCTTAGAGATCGACGAATCGCTCGCGGAACCTCACGTTACTCTTGCCTTCATTTACAATTGGTTTGACTGGGACTGGGCCGGCTCCGAAAGGGAGGCCAAACGTGCCATCGAGCTCAATCCGAATTTGGGGTTGGCCCACATAGCTTACGCCCAGTTGCTTTCGCATTTGGGACGGCATGAGGAAGCTATCACCGAGGGGGTACGGGCCAGGGAGCTCGATCCGCTCTCCTTGATCATTAACACCCTCAATGGATCAAATCTTTACCAGGCAAGGCGATACGACGAAGCGGACGCGAGTCTGCGAAAAACGCTCGAAATGGATCCGAACTTTTGGATCGCACATCTCTTCCTGGGGAAAACCTATCTTAGCAAGAAAGAGTATCCTGAAGCCATTGCTGAATTCACCAAGGCCAGGGAAATATCCGGAGGAAATTCGGAAGCCATCTCGATGGCCGGTTGCGTCTGGGCAATCGCAGGCGATGCCGCAAAGGCGCGAGCGGTACTAAACGAATTGAAAGCTCTCGCAAACGAACGCTACGTTCCGTCCACCAACCTTGCCGCGCTTTATTGCGCTCTGGGAGAAAAAGACGAGGCCATTGCCTGGCTGGACAAGGCTTATGAGGACCGTGATATTCGATTGAATCGCCTGAAGGTCGAGCCCAAATGGGATTCGATACGCTCCGACCCGCGTTTTGTCGCGATTGTTAAGCGGATGGGGCTTCAATAATCCCCTCAGATTGAGTATCGGCTGTTCGACATCCACCTCTCGGCGCCGATGATGACCAATGAGGAGTTTTTTCGGAAACTTTTCCACGGTGGGAATGATTACTGGCTGACGCGCTTTGTCATTCTCCGGTTGCTTGGATTTGTCTATGTCATTGCCTTTCTTGTTGCAGCTAATCAGCTGGTTCCGCTCATCGGCGAACATGGTTTAACTCCGGCGACTCATTTTCTGGAGAGAATTCAGGCGCACCTCGGTTCGCGTACCGCCGGCATGATACGAATACCGACACTCTTTTGGTTCGGCATCTCCGATAAATTATTGTCGATTTTCGCGTGGAGCGGCTTTGCCCTCTCGCTCCTTGTTCTCGCCGGCTATGCCAATGCAATTATTCTCACGGTGCTCTGGGCTATGTACATGTCGATCGTTCATGTCGGTCAGATTTGGTACGGCTACGGTTGGGAGACCCAGCTGCTCGAGACCGGGTTTTTGTCGATTTTTCTTTGCCCGTTGTTCGACATGCGTCCCTTCCCGAAAAGACCGCCGCCGCTTTTGGTCATTTGGCTTTTTCGCTGGCTCGGCTTCCGTATCAT
>Ga0184618_10000322_pt1 | contig 11165 bp, 10 predicted proteins | sample PLM0_30_b1_FD_133159 | JGI IMG/M metagenome (GOLD analysis project Ga0184618, IMG submission 133159) | Groundwater sediment microbial communities from an aquifer in East River, Colorado, USA - PLM0_30_b1 | ecosystem: Environmental > Terrestrial > Soil > Riparian zone | place: USA: East River...
ATCCTTGCCACTGGCGCGCGGCACTCCTATTTCGGACATGACGAGTGGGAGAAATTGGCGCCCGGGCTAAAAAGCTTGGAGGACGCAATCGAGGTGCGGCGCCGGTTGCTCATGGCATTCGAGTACGCGGAAAAGATCACGGACGAAGCGGCTCGCAAGGCAGCGATGACTTTTGTGATCATTGGCGGTGGGCCGACTGGTGTAGAAATGGCCGGCGCAATCGCAGAAATCGCGCGCTATACACTTGCAAGAGATTTTCGCCATATCGACCCAGCGCAGGCGCGCGTGATTCTCATCGAAGGGGAGCCGCGTCTGCTGGCTGCCTTTCCGGAAGATCTATCCGCCAGCGCGATGAAACAACTTGTTGATCTTGGCGTTGAAGTGCACACGGGCACACGCGCCACCAATCTGACCGAGGCTGGATTACAAGTGGGCGACCAATTTATTCCGTGTCGCGTAAAAATCTGGGCGGCAGGTAACAATGCTTCGTTTGTTGGTAAAACGCTCGGCGTGCCGGTCGATCGAGCCGGCCGGGTCATGGTTAACGACGATCTTACTATTCCCGGACATCCTGAAGTCCAGGTAATTGGTGACCTGGCGAATTTCTCTCACCAAACTGGACAGCCGTTGCCGGGCGTTTCACCGGTGGCCATGCAGCAGGGCCGCCATGCCGCCCGAAACATTCTCGCGATGATCAAGAATGGCAAGCCGCGGCGATTCCGTTACTGGAACAAGGGCAGTATGGCCACAATTGGACGAAACAAAGCAGTCGCGGATCTAAATTTTGTGCATCTGAGCGGGCTTCCAGCCTGGCTCGTTTGGCTGTTTGTGCACATCATTTTTCTGGTGGGCTTTCGCAACCGGCTCGCAGTGCTTTTCCAATGGGCCTGGGCCTATTTCACATTCAATGCGGGCGCGCGGTTAATCACACGCAATTTCCAATCAGAGACACGCCCACCAGCGTGAAGCAATGAATTTTCGCATTGCAGTGGTGGGCATGGGAGCAATTCGAAGCTATTACAGAGCGAACTTGCCTATGGCGGCAGCGACGCTTCGGGGAGAGCCTCTGCGCCGCGCCCGGGCGGTCGGTGCGACTGCGCCGCGCCTCGAAATGGTTTATGCACTTCTAAAAGCCCTTGGCAAAGAAGGCGGAAGCAGAATTGCGGCAAGGATTGATAATCGTTCGTCATGAGACGGCGTTCGGGACGGGACGCGATTCCGCGCGTCAAAGTCGCAAATCTTCAACGGACTGTCGCTATCGATCTGGCGGAGCTTGAAGATTTCGCGATTAAAGCAGTGCATTGTTGTCTGGCACTGCAAAAAAGAAAGCCGACCGACCTAACAAAGCTGGGCGAAATTTTCATTTGGCTTATCTCCGATCGCCGAATGACGTCGTTACATCGAAAATTCCTCCATCGATCGGGACCAACCGACATTCTGACGTTTCACCACGGTGAGATTTTTATCAGCATCGAGACAGCGCGACGGCACGCCCGCGCATTCCGGAATTCTCTGGCGCGCGAGCTTCAGCTGTACATCGTCCATGGGCTTTTGCATTTGCATGGCTTCGATGATCGAACGCGAGCCGACGAGCGAAAAATGAAGAGGATGCAAGAAAGAATTCTCGCGAAGGCGTTGTTCTAGCCGCGCCCGTCCTCGGCCGCATATCGGCTGAGTGCGAGGACAGGCGGCTCTACACCCGTTTGAACTGGAGACGGCCTATGTTAGCGTTTTACATGAGCGGAAAGCCACTTTGGAACGAGGTGGCGATAGCCCAAAACGCAGCGGGTATTACATTTTCTGCTTCGAAAAATGCCGGGCCAGCGACCATTAGCGAGCCCACGATCGAAAAAGAAACCCGGGCGGAAGAAGATGTCGATCTTCCATGGCAAGTCGTGGTGCACAACGATCCGGTTAATCTGATGAGTTACGTGACGATGGTCTTCCAGCGGGTCTTCGGTTATCCGCGTGAGAAAGCGGAGAGGCACATGCTGGAAGTGCATCACAAAGGCCGTTCGATTTTGTGGAGTGGAATGCGTGAGCGTGCCGAGCTTTATGTCCAGCAACTGCACGGTTATCTCCTTCTGGCAACGCTCGAAAAGGCCGTTTGATATGGAAATCTGCCGGCGAGGCGATGAGATCGAGATAACCGAACTCGATCCTTTTCTTGCCGAACTTCTTCGGCAAATCCCGGCCTGCGCTAATCCAGAAGGTGTGTCGGCGGCAGAAGAACGGCTCTTTAGCCCGCCGGCGGACCGAAACGAAGCGGAGATTTGCGCTGAATGGAAACTTTATGTGGAACCCGAGTTACGGCGCCTCTTTCGGACGGCGACAGAAACAGTGGCGGAAGACCTGCAGCAACTCAGCGGGAACGAGAAAATGCTGACCGATCGCACGCTGCGCATTCCATCAAAGCATACGGAAGCCTGGCTAAGTGCCCTCAATCAGGCGCGGCTGGTTATTGCCACAAAAAACAGCTTCACTGATGGCGAGCTATGTGATCATTGTCGCTCACCAATCGGATCGCGGCGGGATTTGAGCTTATTCCAGGTAAACTTCTATGGCTTCCTCCAGGAATTCATCCTCCGTGAGTTGCCTGGCTGGAAGAGCTGGCAGGAGGATTAGGCTTTTTCCGTTCTCTCACCATCGCCATGAGCCTTTCCTTAATTAAGTTGGAGGATTTCGCCGGACGCAAGCTGAGCGCGAATGCTTCATGTAATGCATAACATTCTGTGATGAAATTTTCCGCCTTTTTGCCGAATTTCTCGCGCGCGCTCTCAAATTCGTCCAATTCCTCAGGCTCGAGCGCGCCGATGACATAGAGCCGCGATCGGTTCTGGAATTCCTCAAAGCTCATCCTTCAGCTCCTTCAGGCCGTCATAGATTTTTTTAAGTCCCAATTCAAGGCGCGTCTTCACTGTCCCCAATGGTGTATTCGTTTGGGCGGCGATTTCGCGCTGGCTCATGCCGCGAAAAAATGCGAGATCGATTGCCTGCTGTTGGGCGGGCGGAAGTCCGTTGATCACTTTACGTATGAGAATGCGTGTGTCGCCCAGGATAATCTCCTCTTCAGTCGCATTGTGGACCCACGCATCGGGTTGCTGTTCGGTTTCGCTTTGCAGACGCTCTTCCGCGCGAGCATAAGCCTGCTTTTTGCGCAAACCGTCAATTGCCCGACGGCGCGCCAGCGTGACCATCCAGCCCAGTGGTTTTCCTTTCTGAGCAGAGAAATTTTTGGCCTGGTTCCAGATCTCCATAAAAATTTCCTGCAGAAGATCATCGGCCTCAGCTTCGTTATGAATCACGCGCAGAATAAGCGCTTTCAAGATCCCATTGTAGCGGTCGTAAAGCTGAGAAAGTGCATCAGCGTCCTTGGCTTGGATCCGGTACATTAAATCGAGATCGGCCGGCGCTCCCGGCTCGAGTTGTGGCGGTGGTGAGACACCCCGTGTTCCGCCTTTGGCGCGCCGCATTCGTTTGCTTGCTTTACGATGCATGGAAGAAATCGAATTCACTCGCGGGGCATCGCTCATTGAAATTTGAAAAACAAAGCAGAATCGGGCGAGAGCTCCTCACCGGGGTCTCTTAGTCTGCGTGGGCGTCGTCGTCCATCGATTTTGAAGCGCCCCTGAGCGCGTTTGATCTCCCAAAGGATGTTGAACCCGGTGATTGCGCGGCGCGATTTGTGCGGCAAAGGTTAGCCACATGCCGGCAAACAGGGACGAGGCAACCAACGATCCGCTATGGTACAAGGACGCGGTCATTTACGAGCTGCACGTCAAGACCTTCTGTGACAGCGACGGCGACGGAATGGGCGATTTCCGTGGCCTGATTGGAAAACTCGATTACCTCCAGGAGCTCGGGATTACCGCCATCTGGCTTCTGCCGTTTTATCCCTCGCCCCTGCGGGATGACGGGTATGACATCGCCGACTATTTCGATGTTAATCCCACCTTCGGTACGCTTGACGATTTCCGTGCTTTTCTTGATGCGGCGCATCAGCGCAACCTGCGGGTCATCACCGAGTTGGTGATCAATCATACGTCCGATCAAAATCCGTGGTTCCAAAAGTCGCGCCGGGCTGCTCCCGGTTCCCCGGAGCGCGAGTTCTATGTGTGGAGCGATACGCCGGAGAAATACAAGGACGCGCGCATCATTTTTAAAGATTTCGAGACGTCGAACTGGGCCTGGGATCCGGTCGCGAAAGCCTATTATTGGCACCGGTTTTATTCGCACCAGCCAGACTTGAATTTCGCTAACCCGGCCGTGCACGAAGCCGTGGAAAAGGTTTGCGATTTCTGGTTGTCCCTCGGCGCTGACGGACTCCGTCTCGATGCCGTCCCCTACCTTTACGAACGCGAGGGCACCAACTGCGAGAATCTGCCTGAGACGCATGACTATCTCCGCAAGCTGCGCGCTCACGTAGAGGCAAAATTTCCAAACCGAATGCTGCTCGCAGAGGCTAATCAATGGCCGGAGGACGCGGCCGCTTATTTTGGCAAAGGCGACGAATCGCACATGAACTTTCACTTTCCGCTCATGCCGCGCATGTTCATGGCGCTGCAGATGGAGGACCGGTTTCCGATCATTGATATCCTCGAGCAAACCCCATCGATTCCCGATAACTGTCAGTGGGCGATGTTTCTGCGCAATCATGACGAGCTCACGCTGGAAATGGTCACCGACGAGGAGCGCGATTACATGTATCGAGTTTACGCCAGCGACCCTCACGCACGTATCAATCTTGGCATTCGCCGCCGGCTTGCTCCTTTGCTCGCGAACAGCCGCCGCAAAATCGAATTACTTAACACACTGCTTTTCTCCATGCCCGGCACCCCGATCATCTATTACGGAGATGAGATCGGCATGGGAGACAATTTTTATCTTGGCGATCGCAACGGTTGCCGCACGCCCATGCAGTGGAGTCCGGACCGCAATGCCGGATTTTCGCGGGCGAATCCGCAGCAGCTTTATCTGCCCATCACGATCGACCCGGAATATCACTACGAAGCGATCAACGTCGAGAACCAGCAGAAAAATCTTTCCTCGCTGCTCTGGTGGATGCGCCGCGTTATTGCCATGCGGAAAAATTTCAAGGCGCTCTCGCGCGGCTCCCTGGAATTTCTCTATCCGGATAACGCGAAAGTTCTTGCGTTTCTTCGCCGGTATGAAAACGAAACCATTGTAGTAGTGGTGAATCTGTCGCGGTTCGCGCAGTCGGTTGACTTGGATCTGTCGCGCTTCGCCGGGTGTATCCCGATGGAGGTCTTTAGTCGTAATCTATTTCGCTCAATCAAAAAATCGCGCTACGTCATCACGCTTGGGCCGCATGCCCACTACTGGTTTTCCCTGCAGGCGCCCACTGAAGGCCGCCGCGCCTCGAAAAAGCGCGTTGTGCCGACGATCAATGCGGCCGCTGAGCTGCATACCTTGCTTGCCAATGGCCAGCGGGGGCCGCTCGAGCGCGAAATTCTGCCCGATTACATCCAGACCTGTCGCTGGTTTGGTTCCAAAGCGCGAACTTTTCGGCATCTTAAGGTGATCGAGCAACCTGCCTTCTCATCGGACACCGACGCTGCCCAACTTTGGTTCGTTGAGGTAAACTATCTGGATGGTCCCACGGAAATTTATGCCGTCCCAGTAAAGATCGCATCCGGTGACGCGGCACGTGCTGTTGTTCAGGGCGCGCCGCACGCGATCATCGCGCGTTTCGGAGGCGCCGAGGAAACCATTCTGTACGATGCGATCTGGGATGCGAAGTTTCGCTCTCAATTGTTCGAGGCGATCGCGCAACGGCAGATCATGAAAGGAAAGGCGGGCGACCTTGTTGGCATCGCCGGCAGGACGCTTGAGGCAGATCATCTCGTTTCCCCTGGCAAATCGCAGGTTTTAGGCGGCGAGCAAAGCAACTCGTCGATGCTATTTGACAACAAGTTCTTCCTCAAGCTCTACCGCAAACTCGAGGACGGCGTGAATCCCGATGTCGAAGTAAACCACTTCCTCACCGAGCACACCGATTTTCCAAACGTGCCCGCGTTCGCAGGGGCTATCGAATATCGCCGCGGAAAAGCGGACCCGACCGTGGTTTGTCTCTTGCAAAGCGCGGCCACGAACGAAGGCGACGTTTGGACGCTCACTCTGGACGCTCTCGGTCGCTATTACGAACGGGTGCTCGAACGCAAAGCCGACCTCCAAAATGAAACCGCGCCGCCCGGCATGCTGCTCGATGAGCTAATCGGCGGCGTTTATCCTGACAAAGCAAAGCTACTCGGACAACGCACGGGCGAATTACATCTTGCGCTCGCCTCAGGCGCGGATGATCCAGCATTCCGGCCCGAGCCCTTCAATGCCATGGCGCAGCGCTCTGTTTACCAGACGATGCGCGCATCGCTGCGACGTGCGTTCACTCTTCTCGGAAAGAAATTGCCAGACCTGGCCGCAGCATTTCGAGACGAAGCCAAGGAATTACTCGCTGCCGAACAGGAAATACTCGCGCGCGAAAAACGGCTCCTCGCTCGTCGCACCAATGCCGCGAAAATCCGAATTCACGGCGACTACCACCTCGGTCAGGTGCTTTATACCGGAAAGGATTTTGTCATTCTCGATTTTGAAGGCGAACCGGCACGGGCGCTTAGCGAACGGAAACTGAAACGCTCCGCCCTCCGCGACGTCGCCGGGATGATGCGCTCGTTTCAATACGCCGCCTACAGCGCGCTCTGGCAGCCGGCCATGCGCAGCGAGGACGTCCCGTTCCTCGAGCGCTGGGCCGATCTCTGGTATCGCCAGGCGAGCAGCGTTTTCCTGCAAAGTTATTTGAAGACAACGGCCGACACGATCTTCATCCCGCAAAACAGCGACGACCTCCAAATCATGCTCGAAGCCTATCTGCTCGACAAAGCTGTTTACGAAATCGGCTATGAACTAAACAACCGCCCCGACTGGGTTGTCATCCCCATCCGCGGCATCAAACACATTTTGAAATTAGAGTAATGAACGACTCGCGAACAAAAGCTGCCGTTATATTTGAAGCCAGTACCTTTTTATTTTGGAATCAATCTATGAGTATTAAAGATTGGCGCATCTCGAAACTGCGTTTATATGGAACGTCAGATTCGGAAAGGAAATTTTATGAATCAACATCTCGATAAGATCGACAATGACATTGCGGAAAAACATCTTTTGAAGCATCCGTTTTACCTCGCGTGGACTCGCGGGGAACTGAGCAAAGAAGCGCTCACGGATTATGCGCGGCAGTACTATCACCATGTCGCGGCGTTTCCGACCTATCTGTCGGCGGTACATGCAAAATGCGACGATCAATCGACCCGGAAACAGTTGCTCGAAAATTTGATTGATGAAGAAGCCGGCTCTCCGAATCACCCCGGGCTTTGGAAGAAGTTTGCTAAGGTCCTCGGCGTTGACGATATCGATCTTGCCAAGGCGGAGAAAGAGCCGGAGACGAAAAACTTAATCGACACATTCCGATCGGTTTGCGGCGAAAGATCAACGGCCGAAGGGCTCGCCGCGCTCTACGCATACGAGAGCCAGATTCCGGCGATCTGCGAATCGAAGATCGACGGATTGAAGAAACATTACGGATTCAATAATCCTGAACATTATCATTATTTCACGGTCCACATCGGAGCCGACCGCGAGCATTCCGCCGCCGAGCGCAAAATGCTCAGCGCGTACATCGACAATCACAATTTCAAGTCAGTAAACGCGTCGGTGAATCGCGTTCTGAACGCGCTCTGGGAAATGCTTTCCGGCGTTTGCCGCCGTCACGCGATCGCCTGATTCATCCGATCGCAGCGGCTTCGGAAACGTCCTTGTCTCGGCGATTGAAAGCGCCCTCGGTCGCGAGCCCATATTTGATCATTGTGGGCGCAGCCAATTCGCCAAAGAGAGACCGCTGTTCATTACTCCATTCTTGCCACGGATCATTTGTTTTCTTGATGCGTTTGGTCCCGTCAGATTCGCCGGCCGGGTCGCAGAAGCTGCTGTTAATTCGGTAAGTCCGAAAAAACTCAGCGACATAGGGTTCATACGAAAGTCCCAAACGCTCGAAAATCGCGGCAAATTGCTTGTCCGGATCCGACTGCAAATTCTCGTTTATAATAACCGTCGATCGATCCAGATGAGCGGCACAAAAGCTCATTGCATTTTCGACGTACCAGCTCCAAGTCCTACAGGCTTCGGAAAAATCTGCCGCCCAGTTCGGCAGAAAGCCTAAGCTCCTGAATTTTGCGGCGCGCTCCTTTCCCAGAAACTTTTCAAAGTTGATCATCGAGTGGACCACTTTTCGTCCATCCCGCAAAATATGAAGGAAAAAAGCGCCTGGAAAAAGTTCCGCTAACTTGTCGGCCATCAACGTGTTGCGCGGCGTTTGATCGATCCATCTCTTTCCCGGGCATCTCCTGCTCATAAGAGCGTTCAGTCCAGCACCGAGGTAACCGAGAAACTCGCTCCGGCTCACGTCGTAACGGATTAACCAGTCTGTCCCGTCGGTCCGTGCTTGCAACGCCGGCATCACGCGCTCCTTGTAATCGCGCTCAAACGTCTCGTAAGTTTTCTCGGCGTGGTCGCCCCCAAAAATATCCCAGAGAAAATTCGATTCTGCGAAAACCTCAAGCTGGCTGTGTGCCGCTAACGACCATGCCAGGATGCTCGTCCCGGATCGAGGCGATCCGATAATGAAAATCGGGTTTTCACAGATGCTCAAATTCATCGCCAATTTTGAATATTCCGAATCATGGTGGCTGGCTATAGCGACCGCGACTTCAAAGAACGGAAGCGAGAAATCTCATGGCCGCAAATGTGATCTCGGTTCGACGGGAGGCGATCACAAACTGATTCCTAACAAGTGCTCTTTAGCGCGGCCGCATGACGAGAAAGGAACGTATCCGATGCCGGCAAACGGATAAGACCTGGGGTTGGCTGGGATCAAGCGAAGCGACCATTTGCTGGTAATCGGAAACCGATGTGACCGGCCGCTGATTGATTTCTTCTATGACGTCGCCTTTTTGCAATTCGGCCGCCCCGCTATCAGGATCAACATTCGTGACCACGACACCTCGCGCGTTACTTGGCAAATCGAGTTGACGTGATAGTTCCGGCGTCAGATCGCCCACGTGAATTGCCGAAAGGGGGGTGCTGGCTTCGCCCTGATCATTCCGTTGCTGCGGCGCACGTGGTTGCGATTGACCTTGCCGAGGAAAGGCGCCGGCTGTTTCGTAATCAATCGGTTGCTCCTTGAGCTGGGTCGTTACTTTCAGCGCTTTTCCGTCTCGCAAGATTTCCAATTCAACTGTTTTATTCAATTCGGCCTGGGCAACAAGGCTGCGCAGCGCGGCGATATTTTTAACTTCGTGGCCATCGAACCTGCGGATGGTATCGCCCTTTTGCAGTTGCGCCTGAGCTGCCGGCGAGCCAGGCACTATTTCATCGACATGAACGCCTTCACTTTCCGGCGCGTTCTGGCCGGGCGGCAACGCGCGCGTCTGAATCCCAAGGTAACCTCGGATGATTCGACCCTGTTTTAATAAACTTTCGAGCGCAGTGCGAACCGTATTCGATGGAATAGCGAAGCCGATTCCTTGCGATCCCCCACTGCGGGAAATGATCGCTGTATTAATTCCAATAACTTCGCCGCGAAGATTAATCAATGGACCGCCGCTATTGCCCGGATTAATTGCGGCATTGGTTTGCACCAGATCACCGAAAGCGTCGGTGCGGTTCGGGCGCCCCTTCGAACTAACGATTCCATCCGTTACCGTTTCTTCGAACCCGAATGGATTCCCAATGGCGAGAACAAAGTCGCCGGCCTGCACCGTGTCCGAATCAGCAAGTTTGAGCGGTTTAACGTCGGGATCATCAATCTTGAGCACCGCCAGATCGACTTGAGAATCCGCGCCAACCAGGCGCGCCTTTTTTGTCCGGCCATCGCTCAACTGCACCTCGATTTCGTCTACTTGATCGACAACGTGGTTATTCGTGATGATGTGCCCCTCATTCGTCACGATCACACCCGAGCCAAGCGCATTTTGTACCATAGCCTGTTCATTTGGGTTACGGAATTGGCGCTGATTGCGAAAGAAAAACTCGAAGGGATCGAGCCCATATTCCCGCCGGATGGCAATCTTCTTGGATGTCTTTACCGCGACGACGGACGGGATCACACTGCTTACGAGCGCGCGCCGCTCCCGGTTTAATGCCTCGAGTGACGCAACTTGTTTTGGATCGACGTTGGGCGACGTCGCCAAAGTGTACTTCTCCCGCGTTGGCGCCGATGGGAGACTTAATGCTCCATGCTTGAGGCGGTAATCGTAAAGCAGGGAAATTCCCGCGCTAACAAGCAGGACAAAAATCAGAAACTTTGCCAGGTTCTTCATCAGCTGACGTTGGAAAAAGTTCGTCCCTGTTGTTCGACAATCAACCGCCGGAAACGTTGATTCTCGGGCAGTTCCAGACGGGGGTCAGCCTCGAAAATAGACGTCGCTGCTGCGCGAGCCTCTCGCATCAGGCGGGCGTCGGTTTTCAAGTTACCGATCTTTAGTGCGGGCAAACCGCTTTGTGCTGTGCCGAGCAAATCGCCCGGTCCGCGCAAATCCCAATCCGCTTCGGCCACTTCAAATCCGTTACTTGTTCTCTCCAGGACGGCGAGCTTTGCCGCTGTTTCCTTCGACTGATCCGATGTTAACAAGATGCAATACGACTTGTGTTCCCCGCGGCCAATGCGTCCGCGCAGTTGATGAAGCTGCGCCAATCCAAAACGCTCTGCATTTTCGACCAGGATGACGGTCGCGTTTGGAATATCGACGCCTACTTCAATTACCGTCGTGCTAATTAACGCTTGGGTCGTACCGCGACGAAACCGTTCCATGATCTCCTGTTTCTCCTGCGCCGGGACGCGGCCGTGAAGCAACTCGCAGCGGAACGGATGCAATCGTTCTCGCCACAACTCATACTCTGCAGATGCCGCTTTCACATCCAGTTTCTCGCTCTCATCGATGAGCGGATAAATCACGTAGAGTTGCCGTCCGGCTTCTAATTGTGTCCGCAAAAAACCAAGGACTTCGGCGAGCTTTGACTCGTCGCGCACTACCGTCAGAATCTTCCCGCGGTTACGCGGCATTTCATCGATGATTGAAACATCGAGATCGCCA
>Ga0184618_10000323_pt1 | contig 11136 bp, 9 predicted proteins | sample PLM0_30_b1_FD_133159 | JGI IMG/M metagenome (GOLD analysis project Ga0184618, IMG submission 133159) | Groundwater sediment microbial communities from an aquifer in East River, Colorado, USA - PLM0_30_b1 | ecosystem: Environmental > Terrestrial > Soil > Riparian zone | place: USA: East River...
GAGTCGCAATCATCTCGCGCAGCGTCATCTGCCGATTGTCAAAAAAGAATTTCGACGAGATGCGAAGATCGAGATCCTTCTCGCTGAATCCGAGTTCGCGCAGCGTTAACAGCGGGTTTTCTCGCCGCTTGTCAGTCAGCGGGTCCAAGCGCGCGATCGTGTGCCCGAGCGTCCGGTAAGCATAAACAAGTCCGTCCACGCGGGATTGCAGTGAACTCTCGCGAACTTCAGCAGGTTTCGCGACGGCGCCATTTCGTTCCGGCGTCTCTCCCAGCTCGAAGCCTTCGAAAAAGGCCGCCCATCCTGAATCGACTGACTCAGGATTTTGTTGCCAACGCCGATAATTTTCCTCGATTAGATCGAGATTTGCTCGAGCCGCAATTGAAGTTCGCATGCCAAATTTAATCTGCGTCTATTATGCGACGCGGCAAGTTGACAGTGGGAAGAGTGTTCCGTTACTTGGACGCCGGTATGCGCTCGCAGCGCCAATTCCCAATCTTTGCCGGAATGTGCGGTCTCCTCTTCTCCACGGTGACAGCTTTGTTCGCGCAAGCCGATCCGGCTTCAGAACCGGCGGTTCTGGCAGTGGAAAAAGTGTTGCCGGCGGTCGTGAATATCAATACCGAGCGCATCGTGCGGCGAACGGTGCAGGATCCTTTCGAAGATTTTTACGCACAATTCTTCGGCTACGATCGCGCCCAGCCGCGTGAAATCCGTCAGACTCTGCAAAGCCTTGGCTCCGGTTTCATTGTCGATCCGGCCGGTTACATCGTCACCAACCAACACGTTGTGGAGCGCGCGGCGGATCTAAAGATTAAAGTAACGACGAACGACGGCAAAACATACAACGCCCATTACATTACGGGCGATGACAAGACCGATCTGGCATTCATCAAGATCGATGCCAAAGCCGCATTTGCATTCATCAACCTCGACAATATTTCCCCGAACTTGCTAGGCGAAACCGTTATCGTGGTCGGCAACGCGGTTGGTTACGGCAGCTCAATCAGCCGCGGAGTTCTTAGTGCGGTGAAACGTACCATCACCATCGACGACATCGAATACAAGGACTTGGTGCAGACGGATGCAGCGATCAATCCAGGGAACAGCGGTGGTCCAGTGATCGATATTTCCGGACGGCTGGTCGGCATTAGTTCCGCCAAAATGGCGTTCACACCACAGGGAGTGCCTACCCAGGGCCTGGGTTTCGCTATTCCGGCCGACGTCGTACGCGATAGCGTTGCGCAATTCAAAAAAATCGCGCAGAAGGAACCGGCGCCGCGCAGTTCGGTTGACACATCGGCCTCCAGCGCGGAACGCTTGTTCGGAATGCAACTGCAGGATCTGAGCGAAGGATTAACTGATGCGCTCGGTTATGCACGAGGTCGCGGCGCTTTGATTACCGCGGTCGAACCGGGCAGTCCGGCAGATCAAGCAGGAATCGAGCGCGGTCTCGCTATCTATCGCGTAGGGAAACACGAGGTGAACTCTGTCAAACAAATCGAGGATGTGCTTGCTCGGGTGCAAAGTGGTACGAGTGTAAACTTCAGCATCGGTATAATCCGCGCCCTTGGGCAACGTCAGCAGGTTGAAACTTTGACGATGGCTGCGCGTTGATAAAAAAATTTGGCAACGGGACCAGGGTTCGATTGTCTCATGAAATTATCGAAAAATGATTAAGGTCGAAAATCTCACCAAGCGATACGCCGGTCAGCCTGCGATCCAGGATTTGAATTTTGAAGTCGGTCGAGGCGAAATCATGGGATTTCTGGGACCGAACGGTGCGGGCAAGACTACCACGATGCGAATTTTAGCCAGCTTCATGCCACCAACTTCGGGTCACGCCACAATCGCCGGATTCGACATCTTTGAGCAATCGCTCCAGGCGCGGGCGCATCTTGGCTATATGCCGGAAAATGTGCCCCTCTATAACGATATGCGGGTAACGGAGTACCTTGATTATCGGGCGGCGTTGAAGGGCGTGCCGCATCGGCGGGTTGCTGAGCGTGTCGGCGATGTGAAGGAACTTTGCGGCGTGAAGGAAGTAGAGAAGAAATTGATCGGTACGCTTTCGAAAGGTTATCGGCAGCGGGTCGGTCTGGCCGACGCCCTTTTGCACGAGCCCGATCTTCTCATTCTCGATGAACCGACAATCGGTCTCGATCCAAATCAAATCCGGCAGGTGCGCCAGCTAATCAAAAATCTCGGCAAACAGCACACGATTTTGCTTTCGACACACATTTTGCCGGAGGTCGAAATGACATGTAGCCGGGTCATTATCATTCACAAAGGGCGAATTGAGGCGTGCGACACGCCGGAAAATCTGCTCGGAAAGATCAGGCAAGCTGGTGGGGTGGTGCTTGAGGCGAAGGTGGGACCTGATAATGGGGCAGAAGAATTAAGGAAAGTCTCACGCGTCCGCGATGTGACTGTGGCCGCAGATGGCGATTGGCAAATATTTTCATTGCGCGTCGAGTCAGGCGCTGACGTGCGCGAGGAAATTTTCCGCCTCGCCACGGCCCGGCGTTGGACGGTGCGCGAGCTGACTCAACGTCGAGGAACGCTTGAGGACGTATTCGTCGAGCTAACGCATCCCGACGCAGTCTGACGTCAATGTTAGCGCAGATATCGATCTAACGATTTTATGCGTAAGTTTTATACTCTGCTCTCGCGCGAAGTTCGCAGCTATTTCTATTCGCCGATCGCCTATATCGTCCTGATATTTTTTCTCCTCATTAGCGGGGTTGATTTTTATTTTCAGGTCTCGTTCATGAACCAGCGCCAGGTGCAATACACGGTGCAGGAGGCATTTTTTAACTCTGTCTTCTTTTGGTTTGCCTTTGTTTTGATTTTCCCGCTCATCACGATGCGCCTGTTCGCAGAAGAATTTAAGCTCGGCACGATTGAGCCGCTCATGACCGCCCCCGTGCGTGACTGGCAGGTTGTGCTGGCCAAGTTTTTCGGAGCGCTGGTTTTTTATTTTGTTCTCTGGATCCCAACGATTTGTTACTTTGCGATCTTCCAACTAATCACGGGCCAGCTGGCGGCGCATTCTGCCGGAGCATACTGGGGTTCGTATCTAATGCTCCTGTTGCTCGGCATGTTTTACCTCTCCATAGGTTGCCTCGCGTCCGTTCTGACGAGGAACCAGATTATCGCCGCGATCATTTCTTTCTGCGCAATTACATTGCTGTTCTTTCTCGGACTGGTGCAGTTCATTCTTCTCGATGTTAGCTCCGCAACGCGCGACTTGCTCGGCTACTTCTCGGCGATCGAGCACATGGGGACTTTTTCCCGCGGGGTCATCGATAGCCGGCCGATCGTTCTCTATGTAAGCATGACCGTTGTAATGCTGGCGCTTACCTATCAGGCATTCCAATCCCGAAAGTGGAGGCTGTGACGAATGGCTGAAGCGACAATCCAGCAAACGCGCCCAAGAAAAATCCGTCGCGTCCAGATCGGTTTTAATGTTTTGGCGCAGATGATCCTGATCTTGTTTCTCGCTACGATGGTTAATTCCATCGCCTTCAAACATTACAAGCGTTGGGATTTTTCCCGCGACCAAAAATACGCGCTTTCAGACAAAACGAAGCGTTTCCTCAAGACGATTAAAGGCAAAGTGCGCGTCACGATTTTCTTCTCCCCGAACACGCCGATCACTGCGGACGTGCAGAACCTGCTGACGGAATATCAATACGCGGGGAAAGGAAAGATCGACATCGAACACATTGATCCTGAGCGCAATCTTTCCCGCGCCAAAGAGCTGTTCGACAAATACAAAGTCGTCAGTGACGAAAGCTTGCTCGTAATTGATTATGAAGGACGTAACAAAACGGTGAAGGCGTCCGAGATGGCAGAAGTCGACCAGAGCGGCATGGCCTTCGGGGAAGGGCCGCGTGTCGCTGCATTTAAAGGCGAGCAGACCATCACAAGTGCGATGATGGACCTTGTTGAAGGAAAGAAAAATACTCTCGGTTATGTGCTCGGTCACAAGGAGCCGCCTCTTTCCGGAAACAGCCCCATCTCCCTCCTGAAGACATTTATCGAGAATGAAAACATCAAATTCCAGGAGCTGAATCTTTTCGATGTCGAGGCAATTCCGGCGGACTTGAAGACAATCATGATTATCGGCCCGCAATACGATTTCTCCGATCGAGAGATGAAGTTGCTGCGCGATTTCTGGGATAAACAAGGACGAATCCTGTTTCTTTTGGATCCGGGCCCTAAAACGCCAAAGCTGAACAGCTTTCTTAACGAATTAGGAGTGAAGGTGAACGATGATCGATTGATGGTTTTCCTGCGCACGGGAATTCAAGAGCTGGCGCTCACGCGAGATGTGCAAGCGCATTTTCTCAGCGGAAGTCCAGTCACAAAACGACTGGCTGACGTGCGTGCGCTCTTTTTTGGCGGTACCTCTTCACTGACGCTGGAGCCCGACCGTGTTCGCGCCGCCAACATTCGGGTGGAGCCGTTAATTCAGGCGGAGAAAGGCTATTTTGCCGAAACGGATTATAATACGGACAATCAAGCAAAGCTGCAGACAGACGCAAAGCGGGACAGCAACACACTGCTGACGATTGGCGCAGCCGTCGAAAGAGGCGCCAGCGCAGATGAGCGCGTACAGGTGAACTCGTCGCGCTTGATTGTGGTAAGTAACTCGACCTTTATTCAGGATAACGCGGTCACCCAAGATCAACAGGCGCTCGATTTTATCTCTGGTAGCGTGAATTGGCTCCTGAGTCGTGAGCGACTTATCGGTATCGCGCCAAAAATTCCCAAACCCCTGACCTTCAGTCTCGATGAAGATCAGTTGCGCCGTTTGCGCTGGATGATTTTGGTATTGATGCCGTTAATTCCAGCCGTGATCGGAAGTGTAGTTTGGTGGCAGCGGCGCGTTTGATTCTTCGATTCAATTTATGAATTGGAAGACCACTCTTGTCCTGGCTGCAATTGCCCTCGGCGTTTTCGCTTACGTCAAGTTCTTCGAGATCAGACAGCCAGGCACGCAAGAAGCGAGACGCCAGGCGCAGAATGTCGTCAACTTCGATCGAAATAAAATCAGTGGCATCGTGATTCAACATGGTGATGACAAGATCGACATACGACGTCGCGACAATAAGTGGCGCCTCGAAACCCCAATCAAGGACCAAGCGGACAGTTCTTTGATCGAGAATTTGCTCGTGGATTTGGAGAGTTGGCAGAAGGACGCGACTATTTCGGCTGAAGAAGTTGAGGCTGATAAAAGCAAACTCAACGAATATGGGCTGAATAAGCCCAAGCTGAGGCTCAAATTGATCGGTCAGGATAGGCCGCCCGAGATTTTATTTGGAAAAGACGCAGCGCTCGAAGACAAAATGTATGTGCGCTTTGAGAATTCAAAGCAGGTATTTCTCGTCGGACAGTCCGTCAAGAAGGATATTGAGAAAAAGCCGGAGGAATTTCGCGACAGGAAGCTGACCGACGTCAACACTTTGCAGGTATCGCGCGTTGTATTAAGGACGCCTGGCGGTGAAATGGAGCTACAGAAAAAAAGTGATCACTGGGAGATCATGAAGCCGCTCCGGGCACGCGCTAATGAGCAGAAAGTCATCGACTTGATCGCGCAAGTTGCCACCGCACGCATTCAGCAATTTGTGGCGGACGATCGCGGCGACCTCCATCCCTACGGCTTAGCCGAGCCACGTGGATCGATCACCCTATTTGGTCAGGATGCCAAACGAGACCAGAAAGTAGAGATCGCCGAATCGATCAAAGTGTTCGGTCAAGACGACAAAGGGCAGATTCTGCAGATCGGTGGCGTCCCAGAAAAAGAAAAGGACCAGGTTTACGTGCGGTCGGCATCGCGTGGTTTCGTGTACACGCTTCCCAGGAAAATCGAAGAGATTCTCCAAACTAAACCAGATGATCTGCGCGACCATCATTTAATTCGGCTCGACACAAATATTCTCGACCGGATCACAATCGAGGCGCCGGACAAAAGCAAAATTGTTCTCGCGCGCAAAGATGAAAACTGGACGATTGCCAGCTACAATAACATACCGGCAAATTCGGCGGAAGTTCGACGCTTGATCGATACTTTACAAAATGAGCAGGTAACCAGATTTGTTGAAGATGTCGCTTCAAATTTACCACGGTACGGCCTCGATAAACCGCAGTTACAAGTGACGTTCAGTTCATTCGCCTCGGAGAACACTGCCGAGACGAAAGCTGGCGAGCAATCTTTTGCGGCGGTTATCTTCGGAAAAGTGGATGGCGAAAATGTTTATGCGCGCCTTAGGGATGAACCTTTTATTGTCGCCGTCGGTCGTACATTACTCGATCAAATCGTCACTGACCCATTGCGATGGCAGCAGTTATCGATTTTCAACTTTAAACCGGAACAAATTCATCACTTGGGCGTCGAAACCGATAAAGAGCTGGAGCTGAGGCGCAATGGAAATAACCAGTGGAATTGGGTGAAAGGAACTGGCGAAATTAAACAAACGAACCTGCAGTTGTTGCTCAGCACTCTGTCCAACTTGCACGCCCTACGCTGGATTGGGCGAACCATGCCGCAGCATGGCTTTGAAAAACCGCAGCTCGCAATCACGTTTACCACTTCACCCGACGACAAGAGCTCCCATAGATTGGTCGTTGGCGGCGCCGCTGGCGACGGAAATTTCTTTGGACACATCGATGAACGCGAAGGCACCTTTGTCATTAGCAATTCCGATTTCGATGTACTTAAGCTGCCGCTTATCGCGCAGCCATCTGCGTCGCCGAGTCCCTCCCCCAGCGCAAGCGTCTCAGCAGCTCCATCGCTGAGTGCTAAGCCTTAATTTGCCGTAACGTCTGCTGCCGCAGCCAGCAAGCAACACTTGGTGTCACGCGTTGCTACATTTGTTTCTCTGCCGTATAGAGTGTAACGATGCCGCCGCTGAGCGGCTCAGCAGTAGCGTTACGAAAGCCGCTCGTTTCGATCAACTGAATCATAGTTTCGCCGCTCGGAAATTCTTCGATCGACTCGCCCAGGTAATGGTACGCTTTCCTTTGCCTCGTCAGGAATGACCCGAGAAACGGCAGACATCGATGCAAGTAAAAACGATAAACTCCCCGCAACAGCGAAAATCCCGGAAGCGAAAACTCGAGAACGAGCAAGTGGCCATTCGCGCTCAGAATGCGCGACATTTCGCGCAAGGCGCCACCCCAGTCTTCCATATTGCGCAACCCGAACGCGACCGTCACACAACCAAAAGAAGCGTTATCAAATGGGAGCCTCATCGCGTCGGCGACCACAGTTTTTTTTACGCCTTTTCGTTTCGCGAGCTCTAACATTTCCGTCAGGAAATCAACGGCGACGATTTCTGCATTCGGCAGTCTCTTCTGGATCGCGAGCACAAGATCTCCTGTCCCGGTAGCAAGATCGACAATCTGCTTGGGCTCCCAGTTTGTAACAATCTGCGCTGCGCGACTACGCCAATAAAAATCCGCGCCGCAGCTTAGAGTGTGATTGGCCAGGTCGTAACGTCGGGCAATGGATCCGAACATCTGCCGGACTCGTTCAGGCTCAGTTACAACGTTCGATTTATTCAAAGTTTCAAAGTCGACATCCACAGTTGGCTTGCAATCTCATGATCGCTTCCCGTTTTGGCATCCCTAACCCATTTTCCACAATTCAACTCTGCCTTTGGGGCTTCTCTATCAATCGGATTCATTACATGCCGCGTTTAAAAGTCTCATTTTGTATTAAAAGATGATTGCCATGCCAGTGAATAGCAGCTATGTGACGACACATGGATACATCTGCTAAAGCTTTACAAGAAGCCATTTCGATTCGCCGACAAATCGATACCCTGGAAAAGCGTCTTTCCTCAATCTTTGGAGGCTCTGCTCCAAGCTCCTCCAGCCGTAAGGGTCGTCGACGGATGTCGGCCGCGACCCGAGCTAAACTTGCGGCAGCCGCGAGGGCCCGGTGGGCAACGCAAAAGAGAGGTATGAAAACAACTCCGACCAAGAAAAAAGGTGGAATCACCGCTGCCGGACGAAAGAAGCTTTCTCAGTTAATGAAAGCACGCTGGGCGGCAAGAAGGAAAGGGACTGGGAAGAAATAAATCAGTCAGGCACTGGGCGTATTGCCACTGCCAGCTTCCGCGCTTAGCTGAAGCGAGCCATTCAAGCTAACGCGCAGATTAGCTGGTGCTCGCGAGAGGACTCGAACCTCCACGGGTTGCCCCATACGGTCCTGAGCCGTACGCGTCTACCAATTCCGCCACGCGAGCAAGAGGCAGCGGTCTGTAAAATGCGCATGCGCCAGCATGGCGCAAGGTCAAACGACCAACGTCAACCTTCCTGTAACTGAAGTTATGGACATAGCGGGAGATTAACCCGAGCGTCTCTTACGGGCGCGAACTTCCAACTGATGCGCCTTGCGTTCCTGACCAAGCGAACGCAAAAGACTAGCGTAATTCGACGCGACAATCTCATAGTCCTCCGGAGGCTTATCCGCCGCTTCTTCCCAACTCTTGAGTGAGGCGCGATAGAGGTCCGCTGCCTTCGCATAGTCGCCACGCGAGTGATATACCACCGCCAGGTTGCATTTGGATTGTGCAATGTCGGGATGCAGCGGCGGATGCACCTTCTCACGAATACCCAAGGCGCGAAGATGCGTCTTTTCCGCCTCAGTGTAACGGCGCTCATTTGTGTAAAAGACGGCGAGATTATTGAGCACGGAAGCGACATCGGCATGATCAGGCCCGAGTTGTTTCTCGTAGATTTGCAATGCGTGTAGATAATATGGTTCCGCCGCCTTTTGGCGTCCAGACTTGCGGAAGATGAGGGCGATATTGTTCAATATTGTGCCCAGATCTGAATAGGGCATGTCTTCAAGTTTGGTACCGGCTGCAATCGCTTTCTCGTAGAAACGGATAGCCTCCTCCGACTGGCCAAAATTATCGCATAAAAACGCAAGCCGGCGCGCGGAACGGAAAATCGCCAGTTGATCCGGTGGTTCTATCTTCTCAAGGATCGCATGCGCCCGGAGGAAATATGCTTTGGCCGCCGCGCGATCTCCCTGCTGATCGAGAAGTTGCCCTAATTTTTCGAAACTTATTGCCAGAGGACTCTCGGAGCTGGGAAAGGCGCGCTTGGCAACCTCAAGAACCCTTTCAGCAACTCGGATTGCCTCGGGCAGCCGATTGCTGGCCCGCAAAGTGTCGAGTTTGTCGTTGAGGATTGACCAAAGCCTTTCTTCACCTTTCATCAAACATCACCAGCCCTCGCTCAGTTGGCTAACCAATCGAGTAGCGAGATCTTCGGTCGCGAGTGGCAACGCTTGCCGTTCGTCGGTTGTCGGGTCTGCGCTGACGAAAAAGCTGGTTACTCCAGTGACTTGAGCCGACGGCACAAGCGGCTTTCCATCCCGCCCGATGAGGCTGTACTTTACGACCAAGCCCAAATTAAACTCGAATGTGGCCAGCACATTCCCGCGTACGGAACGTGCCGGGAACCGGGTAATCCGGATAACTTCAGCCTTTAAGGTCGCGTCCGCGTTTTGCTCACTGGCAATTTGAAAAGTGCCGTCTTGTTGTAATTGCTTGATCACGGTGTCAGTTACCAGCACTTCGATACGAGGGACAAGCGTGCTGTTCTTAAACGTCGGAACGGCAATTCTGTGGACCTCACGGAGGTAGTATGGCTTCACTGGCCCAATGTGGTAGCCCAGACAACCCGTTAAAGAGAGGCAGACAATTGCTGCCGCAAATAAAGCTTTCACGGTGCCGGTGAGGCGGACGCCTCGGGAGACGCCGATGCCCCGGGCGCCGGAGACGCGCCAGACCCTGCAGTCGCACTCGGCAGCGCCGGAAATGGCTCAGGAGCAGTCGTCGTAGCCGGCGCCAGGGAAGCTGGCGGCGGCAGTGAAACATCAGTGTCCGGAGGAGGCAAAGGGGCTTCGTTATTTACCGAACCGGGTACCGCCGACCCGCCTTTGACCACTCGACCTTGATTTGCGCCCCCTTTTTTCTTTGCAGCTTCTGCCGCGGCAAAAGCCGGCTGAAGCGCGGCGTCGCCCAGCTTTGCGCGCAACTGATCAATCCTCTTTTTGGCCCGGTCGCTTTCGCTCGAGCCTGGCTGCTGGCGAATCACCTCATTGTAGTAGATTACCGCGGCGCGATAGTACTTCTGTTTATCGTAAAACTTCGCAACTTCGAAGGCACTCGTCGTCTGCTTGTGCTCGAGTCGCGCGAGATTTGCCCGCGCCTGCGCCACTTTCTCACTGGCCGGATAGCGAAAAAGGAAATCCTGGAAAGCGGTTTTGGCCTTACTGGTGGCAGCTATGTCCTTTGTCCCTGTTCGCGCAGCGGTGAACCAGATATAGCCGATCTGATATTGCGCATCCGCGGCAATCGGCTCATTTGGAAACTTGTCGACCACGGCTTGGTAAGCCTGAATGGCCGCCTCGCCTGCGCCCTGCTTCTCTCGCGCGAGACCAATGTCGAACTGCGCGCGCGCTGTGTACTTTCCGTAGGGAGCGGTCCGCACGACGGCCGCAAAAATCGTAACCGCACGATCCATTGAAGACCCGAACGGAATACCCAGGACCTTAAACTTTTTGCCCTGCAGATAGATCTCTCCGATGCGAAACTGCGCCTCGATTGCATCATCGAAGTGCGGGCTACTGGGATATCTCTCCACCAACTGGCGAAACATCTCCGCCGCTTTGAGATAATCAAGTTGTTGTTCCTCTAGCTGAGCAGCGCGATAGAGTGCTCCGGGGGCCAGCGCATCCTTGGAATATCGTTTGAAGATCGTCCTGTAGGCTTTGATCGCTCGTTTACGGTCGCCCTCTTTTTCCGCTGTCTCTCCGATCTGAAAGAGCTCTGCCGCGTTACCGCTTATTTCCTCCTCACCCGGCGCCACGAACTTGGCTTTTTTACCCGGTTGAAAGATAATGGAAGCCATTCCCAGGCTGGGCAAAGCGAGGCTGGCAACGACGACGACAATAAGGGTGCGGATTCGAAAATGCATGGGGTGTGGCAGGGTAGTTAAGTTATCCGTTCCGTCAAGTTAAGCAGCGCCGGGGTAGTGGTACAGTTTGAAACTGTACCACTACCAGCGCCGGCTCGAAGTCCGCGCTTCGCCATAAAATCGATCGACATC
>Ga0184618_10000324_pt1 | contig 11110 bp, 9 predicted proteins | sample PLM0_30_b1_FD_133159 | JGI IMG/M metagenome (GOLD analysis project Ga0184618, IMG submission 133159) | Groundwater sediment microbial communities from an aquifer in East River, Colorado, USA - PLM0_30_b1 | ecosystem: Environmental > Terrestrial > Soil > Riparian zone | place: USA: East River...
GATCAACGAGGCCTTCGCCAGCCAGGTGCTCGGCTGCCTCAAGCTGATGAGCGTCGACTTCAAGGACCCGCGCGTCAACCCGAACGGCGGCGCGATCGCCATCGGCCATCCGCTCGGCGCCTCCGGCGCGCGCCTCGCCCTCACGGTAGCGCGCGAGTTGCAGCAGTCCGGCGCCCGCTACGCCGCGGTATCGCTGTGCATCGGCGTCGGCCAGGGCCTCGCCGTGATCCTGGAACGGGTGCAGTAAACCTTTAGCGCTTCAGCTCTGCCGCAATCGCGGCAAACTGCTCCAGGGCGGTCTGCAGGTCGTCGGCGATCTCCTGCGCGAGCACATCCGGCTCGGGCAGGTTTTCCGAGTCTTCCAGGCTCTTGTCCCGGAGCCAGAAGATGTCCAGATTGAGCTTGTCGCGCTTGGCAAGCTCGTCGTACGCGAAGGAGCGCCAGCGGCTTTCCAGCCCACCCTCCTTGCGCTCGCGCCGGTTCGCTGGGTTGAAGCAGGCCACGAACTCGTCCAGGTCGGCGCGCTTTAGCGGGTTCGTCTTGAGCGTGAAGTGCATGTTCGTGCGCAGGTCGTACACCCACAACCGCGTCGTCCAGTGCGCCTCCTGCGCGGGCTTGGCGTCGAAGAACAGCACGTTCGCCTTCACGCCCTGCGCGTAGAAAATCCCGGTCGGCAGGCGCAGCAGCGTATGCACGTCGAACTGCTTGAGAAGCTGCCGCCGCACCGTCTCCCCGGCGCCGCCCTCGAAAAGGACATTGTCCGGCACCACTACTGCGCAGCGCCCGTTCACCTTGAGCAGCGTCTTGATGTGCTGCAGGAAGTTGAGCTGCTTGTTCTTGGTAGTGGTCCAGAAGTCCTGCCGCTCGTAGGAAGTGTCTTCCTTTTCCAGGTCGCCTTCCTCGTTGACGATCGAAATCGAGCTTTTCTTGCCGAAGGGCGGATTGGTGAGAACCATCGAGTAGCGCTCGCCAGGATCCGCCGCAAGGCTGTCCACGCCGGACATCACCGGGCAAGGGTCCGCATCAACGCCGTGCAACAGCAGGTTCATGATCGCCAGGCGCGCGGTCGCCGGCACGAGCTCGGTGCCGTGCGCGAACGACGTGCGGAGGTGTTTCTTCTGATCGGGATCGAGCTTTCTTCCGTATCGGCTCGTCACGTACGCGTGCGCCGCGAGCAGGAATCCGCCCGTGCCGCAGGCCGGGTCGCAAACCGTATCCTCGGGCGTCGGCTGCATCACATCGACAATCGCCTTGATCAGCTCGCGCGGCGTGAAATACTGGCCCGCCCCCTTGGGCGACTCGGCGGCGCTCCTGGAGAGCAGTCCCTCGTAGATGTCGCCTTTCACGTCCGCTTCAAGCGACAGCCAGCTCTCCGGCTCGATCAGATCCACGATCAGGCGCTTGAGCGTCGCCGGGTTCTGGATGTCGGGCCGCGCCTTCTTGAAGATCTCGCCCAGCATCCCGGTCTGGCGCGAGAGATGCTCCAGCGTCGCGCGGTACTGCATCTCCAGCGCCTCTCCATCCTTGTCGAGCAGCGTCGCCCAGTCGAAGCGCTCGCCCTTCTTGTCCCTCGGGATCATGCTCGGCCGCTTTCCCGGGAGCTTCGTCTGCTCGTCGTCCATCTTCAGAAAGAGCAGGAACGTGATCTGCTCCGTATAACCCATGTACGACAGCCCGTCGTCGCGCAGCACGTGCGCGAAGCTCCAGGCCTTGTTGACGATCTGCTGGGTGGCGTTGCTCGCCATGTCAGGCCGCGGCCTCGGGATAGAGCGCCGGGAAGTAGTATGGCAGTGCCTCCAGCGGCAAGCCGAAGCGGACCGGCCCACGGGATGAATCCGATTCCAGGAGGCCGCGTTTGAGCAGCGCTGCAATGGCCCGGTCCGCGCTGCGCGCGGCGAGCCCCGTCATCTGCTTGAACTCGCCCCGCGGCGCGCTGCCCGCCAGGAAAAGAAAGTGGAGTGCGGGGGCTGTTTCAGAGCGCACCTCCCGGTCCTGCTGCGCGAGATACACCAAGTAGCCCTGCACGCGGCCGCGCAGCGTCGTCAAGTCGAGCATCTTTCCCATGAACGTTGCCTGATCGAGGCAGGTCTCCAAGAAATACTTCGCGAATGCCGCCAACCCGGCCTCGGAGAGATTCCCGCGGCCGTCCAGGTCCCCGCGACGCGGCGAATCGGCGTCGGATAATCGATCGTAGTAGGCCTGCACGTCGCGCGCGAGGCCGCGCGACACCGACCAGAGCGCCGATCCGGCGCCGTGCTGGATCAGCGCCGCCTGCGACTGGAGCCGGATGACCCGGCCGTTGCCGTCGCGAAACGGGTGCACCCAGGCTATGCGATGGTGGGCACAGGCGATGGCGACGAGCTTCGCCGAGAGGCCTCGCACCGAACCGTAAACCTGCGCGGCGCGGTCGAGAAACGCAGGCATCGCGCGCCAATCCGGCGCGGCATGCTCGCCCACCTGAACCTCGCGCTTGCGCCATTCGCCCGGGACGACCTCGTCGCCCTGATCGGTGATCCGGTCCTCTCTTGTCACCCTGCCATAGAAGCTTCGGTGGAGCTTCGCGAGAAAGTCCGGGCCGAACACCGGCTGGTCGGGCGTCTCTGCGAGCCACTTCTCCATGTCCTCCTGAGCGGCGATATGCGCCACCGCCAGGCGCTGCAGCCGGGCCTTCTGAGGCTCCTTGCTGAAGTTCTTCTTCAGCGCCCTCTCTATGTCCCTGGGATGCGTCTGCTGGCCCTCGATCCGGTTCGAGTAATACGAATTCACGCTCCGCAATAGCGTCGCGATGCGCGCCTCGGTCACAGGATGCACTAGGCGTTTCAGCTCGAACCCCCGCCGGCAAACCTGCTCCGCCAGAGCATCCAGCTCCGGGTGGGGCAGCGTCGGCAACAGCGGCTCGAACTGGTGCGGCTGAGAGTACATTTTTGGCGACTACTTTGGCGAATAGCTTAGAATTCTATCACCATGAACAACAATGGATATTCTCAACAAACGGCCATTCTAACGATGAAATTGGCGAATGTTTTTGCGCACCACCTGGTTTGAGAAGGGCTTCCTAAGCTCAAACGTATTGAGCAAACCAGCCCAACTCCAAACCAGCGCGCTAAACCGGCTCGGCCTCTTTCCCGCGCCGGCTCCCGTTTTCCTTCCCTCCACCATTCCCTCGCTGGCTCTGCACCGCCCGCTCCGCCCGAATCCTTGCCAACAACTCGCTCGCCGGTTCGTCCTTCGGGTCCTGCGGCACCAGCTTCCCCTCGAAGGCACGCTTAAGAATGGACTGACGCAAACGAGAAGACCGAGCGTCTTCCGTTTTTAACTGTTTCTCTACTGCATCACAGATGGATAGCAACCGATCCGTCTCCATGACGATCTCACGCTGCTCCTCCAGCGGAGGCAAAGGAAGCGGAATCTGTTCGACTAAGGACTTGTTGAGTGCTGGCTGGTTGTTGCCCGATCCACCAGAACGAGTGATCTCATATCTTGACCACAACCAGAAATACACAAACTCCGGCCGTACCTCTGTCTTTGATACCCAGATAGCGGCACAGTTCTGATTGTTAGCTGCAGCAATATCCAGAATCGCGGCTTGGCCACGTGTTTTGCCTTCGCCAATCATGCCAAGGAGTACCGAACCCTTCGGATTGATCCGAGTACTACTATTTGTAAGTCCCTCTGGAGTGATCTTCTCTTTGGTTTCCGAGATGCGACTGAACCGCACCTCACCGGAACTGACCCAATTCACATCGCCGTTCCAATACCGCGATTCTCTTCGACTAGGAGTAGAACCAACCACTACGGAAAAGCATTGACCGAGAGACGACCACAACCAGCTCATCGGCAGTGCCGGCATCGACGCGACATCTGGTTTTGCGAGCCCAATGTATTTGTCCTTCCACCCCTTCGGCGGCGCCTGCCCCTTCTCCGCGTACTTCTTGAGCTGCGCTTCCTCCCATTTCTTCCTGCGCTCCGCCGAGATGCGTTCGAGAAGCTTCTCGGCGGGCTCAGCGTCTGGATGCGACGCACGCCACTTCTCCGTCAACCGCCCCTCGACCGCCGCCTTGAGCACCGCCGCGCGGTAGCGCTTCAGGTTCGCTCGCGCGCGCTCAAGCGCAGCGATGCCTGCGTCGAGATCGGAGAGGAGTTCATCAAGTTTCTCAACAACCCGTTGCTGCTCGTTCGTCGGAGCAAGAGGGATTGAGTAACGATGCAACGCCAAGGTGTCGATGCTAGCGACGGTCGTTCCAGCCTTAGAGCATTGATTCAGAATATCTCGACCAGAATTCCGCAAGGCATAAGCGAGATAGGTCGCATCGACTCCATCTTTGGGAACAACACCTTTGAGGTCTTGATTCATCGTCGCTTCGACGCCAGCAACGGCCACGGGAAAGGTGTGAACGAGTATCCCGGACCGAACAACCATCAAGACTGTGTCTGGCGGAAAGACGTCGACACTACTGCTATCGACGGCGGCACGCGTGATTCGATCCTCTGACGATTGAAGGCGAAACGCCTTCATGTCCTTCGGCGAAAACCAAGGAATCGTTCCATGCGACCAGAACTTGTCATTCGCCTTGCTAGGCGTTCCGCCGCCATACCAGTCTCCCAGCTCACCTAACGGGACATGCACCCAACTGGAGGGCAACTCATTGCCGCCCCTCACGCCGCCAGCCTCTCATTCATTTCTTCCAGCAGTTTCGGCAGCCGCTCGCCGAAGAGTTGATGGACTTTGCCGAGGCCGCCCATGTTGATGAAGGGGACGTCGGCGAAGTCGTCCTGCTCGATGGCAAGGGCGGAGGCGATGTGGTCTTTGATGGCGTCGAGCCATTTTTGCTGGTCAGGCGTGAATTTGAGGCCCGCTTCCGTTTTGTCGGCGAGCCAGGCAGCGTAGCGCTCTTCGACGCGCTCGGCGACGGGGGCGACGGGTTCGTCGGGGCGGATGGCGTGGCGCACGAGGGCGACGAGGTCGGCGAGGCCGCGGGCGCGGCCGCGCACTTTGTCGGGCTCGACGGCGCGGTGGGCAGTCCAGAGGTGGTTGACGCTCTCCGGCTTCTTCGGGTTCACGTTGAAGGGCGCAGTTGAAAGCTTGGCGGCAAGGTCTTTGACTTGCCGGTAGCGCAGGCCGGCGCGGTAGGGCTGGCTGTAGAGGATGCGGATGGCCTCGATGTCGGCCTTGTGGGATTCCACGAAGGCGCGGAATTCCTGGACGGTCTTCATGGCCTTGTCGCGCGCCGCAGCGTCGAACTGCGCCATCACGAGCTCGTCCTGGGTGATTTCGTCGATCACTTGTTCGATGCTCGTCTTGATGGCGATGATCAGCTCGCGCAGCTTCGGATCGAAGAAGGGCTTGAGAGCGGCCTGCGCGCATTCGCGCTCCGCTTCGTCAAGCTGGGCTTCGGAAGGTTCGGCGGGAGGCTTGATGCCGAACTTTTTCGCAGCGTGCTGCACGACGCGGTCCGCATCCACGGCGCCGAAAAGGTCGGCGGCAAGGCCGTGCAGGTCTTTGCCGCCCGCAAGCTTTGCGACCGAGATGTGCTGCTCGTACTCGGCTTGCGTGGCAAGGCGGGCGAGGCGCGCCCCGAGGGTGCTGGCGAGGTCGGCGCTCGCGACGCCCTGGGCCGCCATCTGCAGCAGCTTCTCCAGCGGCACCGACGGCTGGCGGTCGAGTGGCTTGGAATGGGTCTTGTCTCGCTCGCATACGCCAACCGCGTCTACGATGACGAAGCGGTCCTTTCCGGCGGAATCGGGCGTGCGCGCGGCCAGATCGTCCGAGGAAATGACGCGCACGCCACGCCCTTTCATCTGCTCGAAGTAGGCGGCCGATTCGATGTTGCGCATGAAGAGCAGGCATTCGATCGCCTTGACGTCGGTGCCGGTGGCGATCAGGTCCACGGTGACCGCGATGCGAGGCATGTAGTCGTTGCGGAATTTGGCGAGCAGGTCTTTCGGCTTCGCGCCGGTGGTCTTGGAGGTGATCTTGACGCAGAAGTCGTTGCCGCGTCCGAACTCCAGGCGCAGCGCCTCGACGATGTCCTCGGCGTGCAGGTCGTTCTTGGCGAACACCAGCGTCTTTGGCACTTCCTGCCTGCCGGGGAAGATCTCGGTGAAGAGACGCTCGTGGAACGTCCTCATCACCAGCCGGATCTGGTCCTTCGCCACCACGTCGCGGTCCAGCTCGCCCGCCGTGTAAGTGAGATCATCCGCCAGCTCCTGCAGCCGCTTCTTGTGGGTGCGCCGGTCGCGCATCGGGATGAACAGGCCCGGGGAGCCGTCCAGCGTCGCGCCGCCCCCGGTCACCTTGGTGCGGATGCGGTACACGTCGTAGCCCACATTGACGCCATCGGCCACGGCGCGCTCGTGGGAATAGTCCTGCACCACGTTGCCACCGAAGAAGCCGATGGTCTGCGGCGTTGGCGTTGCAGTAAGGCCAATCAGGTTGGCGTCGAAGTACTCCAGCACTTGGCGCCAGACGTTGTAGATCGAGCGATGGCACTCGTCCACGACGATGAAGTCGAATGCCTCGATGGGGAGCGCTGAGTTGTAGACCACTGGCAGCGGTTCCCTGGCTAGTGCGCGTCCCGATTCAAACATGGACTGTTCTTCATTCGCCTCGTCATACTCGGGCTCGCCCTTGAGGATCGAGTAGAGCCGCTGGATGGTGGTGATCACCACCTTGGCGGCGGGTTCGATCGCATTCTTGCGCGCGTGCTGGACCGGGTACTCGTCCGTGAAGCGGTAGCCGTTGTAGGGGCTCGCGTAACGCTGGAACTCGTCGTGGGCCTGGTCGCCGAGGGTATTGCGGTCGACGAGGAAAAGAATTCGTTTCGCGCCTGCGAACCGGATCAGCCGCTCGCAGAACGCCGCCGCAGTGTGCGTCTTGCCGCTTCCCGTAGCCATCTGTATGAGCGAGCGCGGCAATCCCTTCGCAAGAGATTTCTCGAGATTTTCGACCGTCTGGATCTGGACGGACCACAATTTCCCGGGTTGAAGCGCAGGCATGCCGCGCAAGCGTCCGCGCACCTGCGCCTCCAGACCCGCCAGGCGCACCAACTCCTCTGGCTTATGGAAGGTGAACACCTCCCGGCTGCGGGCGTCGGGTTCCAGCCCGTTGGTGAACTGCGTGACCGCGCCAGTGGATTCGTAGGCGAAGGGCGGCGGGCGTCGCCAGGCCGGAAGATGGGCCGGCACGCCGAGCACGTATTTGCGACTCTGGATCTCGACGCCCTTGAGCGCGTGGCCCTCGGGTTTGGCCTCGACCACGCCGATCACTTTGCCACCGGCGTAGAGCAAATAATCGACCGGGCCAGTCTCCAGGGGGAACTCCCGTACTGCGACACCGGGACCGACACCGAGATTCATCGCTTTGTGGGCCTGCACGATCCAACCCGCGGCCGCGAGCTGGCGGTCGATTTCCTGTCTGGCCTGTTGTTCGGGCGTCAAGTCTTGGAATCAGGCGAATGTTGGCCGGGCATCTTAGCGCAGCCTCCCTAGTAGAATGGAACGCAGGAAACCGTCGCGAGAATCCCATGAATGCACCCCTGAAATCGAAGCCCAAAGCCCAATTCGTGTGGGAGGACCCGCTCCTCCTCAACGACCAGCTCACCCAGGACGAGCGCATGGTGCGCGACGCCGCGCACAAGTACTGCCGGGACAAGCTCGCCCCCCGGGTCCTGGAAGCTTTTCGCGCTGAAAGCACGGATCTGGAAATTTTTCGCGAGATGGGCGGGCTCGGCATGCTCGGGCCGACGCTCCCGTCCGAGTACGGCGGCCCCGGGCTCAGCTACGTCGCCTACGGCCTGATCGCACGCGAGGTGGAGCGCGTCGACTCAGGCTACCGCTCTATGATGAGCGTGCAGTCCTCGCTCGTCATGCTGCCGATCTACGAGTTCGGCACCGAGGCACAGCGCAGGAAATACCTGCCGAAGCTCGCGAAAGGCGAATGGATCGGCTGCTTCGGCCTCACCGAGCCCGACCACGGCTCCGATCCCGGCTCGATGCAGACGCGCGCGAAGAAGGTGAAGGGCGGCTACAGCCTGACGGGCACCAAGACGTGGATCTCCAACTCGCCGATCGCCGACGTGTTCGTCGTCTGGGCGAAGGACGATGCCGGGGATATTCGCGGTTTCATTCTCGAGAAATCCATGAAAGGCTTGTCCGCGCCGAAAATCCACGGCAAGGTCGGGCTGCGCACCTCGATCACCGGCGAGATCGTGATGGACAACGTGTTCTGCCCGGAGGAGGACGCGTTTCCGGAAGTGCGCGGCCTCAAAGGCCCGTTCACCTGCCTCGACTCGGCGCGCTACGGCATCGCCTGGGGCGCGCTCGGCGCCGCCGAGGACTGCTGGCACCGCGCCCGGCAGTACGTCCTCGACCGCAAGCAGTTCGGCCGGCCGCTCGCCGCGAACCAGCTGATCCAGAAGAAGCTCGCCGACATGCAGACCGAGATCACCCTCGGCCTGCAGGGCTGCCTGCGCCTCGGGCGCATGAAGGACGAAGGCAGCGCGTCGGTCGAGATCACCTCGATCATGAAGCGCAATTCGTGCGGCAAGGCGCTGGAGATCGCGCGCCTCGCGCGCGACATGCTGGGCGGCAACGGCATCTCCGACGAGTTCGGCGTCATCCGCCACGTCGTCAACCTCGAGGTGGTCAATACCTACGAAGGCACGCACGACATCCACGCCCTGATCCTCGGCCGCGCGCAGACCGGCATCCAGGCCTTTACCGCCTAGCTCCGCCGCCTTTTCCAAACTGCCTGTGCTATGCGAGCCTCGTGTATCCTTTCCGTAGAAGCAGCCATCGGAGCCACCTTTCATGTCCGAACTGGATGTTGCGAAGGAGGAAATCGCGTACTTGAAGGTCTGGCTCGGGAGTGTGGGTATTTTCTTGCTGCATCCGCTCGTTAAGCGCCAGATTCAATCATTGAAGGAGCTATAGCCATGGAGACCGTAGTCGCGGTGCTGTTGGTCGTCGTCGCGCTCCTGTTTGTCGGCATCGCCCTAGACGCTGCGCGTCATCCCAAAGGGCGCGGCTAACCGCACCCACCCGGACGCCAAGGAGGCGGCAGGTAAAGGCTATCAAGAGCTCAAAATCGCGGTATGAAGCGCCGCGATTTGCTACGGCAGGAGGTGCTCGTGAAATTCATGCTGACCTTCACCTTGAAACCACTGGTCATCTGCGCACTCGCAGCCGGCCTGTCGGTCCTTTCGGCCTGCAAGACGCCGCCCCCTGCCCCGGTCGACCAGGTTGCGAAGGGACGAGAGATCTTCTTCAACGAAACGTTCGCTGGCAACGGCCGCACCTGCGGCACATGCCACCCGGCGGAAAATAATTTCACGGTCGATGCGGCCTTTATCGCCACGCTGCCGCCGAACAACCCGCTGTTCGTGGCCGAAACCAACGCCGACCTCAAGAGGAACTTCGAGAACCCGAAGCTGATGCGCCAGTTCGGGCTGATCCTCGAGAATCTGGACGGTTTCGACGACCTGGAGAACAAGTTCGTCATGCGCGGCGTGCCGCACATGCTGGCGATGCGGACCTCGGTCAACAGCAACCAGGGCCCGCGCACGGGCTGGTCGGGGGACGGCGCGCCTGGCGACGGCACGCTCAGGTCTTTCGCGACCGGCGCCGTCATCCAGCATTTCACCAAGACGTTGAATCGCGTTGCCGGGGTGGACTTCCGGCTGCCGACGGCCGAAGAGCTGGATGCGCTCGAGGCGTTCACGCTGTCTCTCGGCCGGCAGCAGGACCTCGCTTTGCCGCTCCCGCTCAAAGGCACCGTCGCGAAGCGCGGGCAGGAGATCTTCCTCGATAATCGGCTGGGCAAGTGCAATCTGTGCCACGTGAACGCCGGGGCGACTGCGAATTTCGGCGGCGGCAACCTCGGCAACGCCAACTTCAATACCGGCGTAGCAAATCTGCCTGACCAGCCGGCCAAGCTGACCGGCGAAAAGGTCCCGCTGGACGACGGGTTCGGCAGGCCAGGCAACAACACCTTCAACACGCCACCGCTGGTGGAAGCCGCCAACACCGGCCCTTTCTTCCACAACAATTCGATTGAAACCATCGAAGGAGCGGTCGCGTTCTACAACGGCGACAGCTTCAACAAGTCGCCGGCAGGGCAGGTCCTGGCCGGCAGCGACCCGCAGAAGATCGGCATCAAGCTCGACGCAACGCAAGTGGTGGCGGTGGCCGCCTTTCTGAGGGTCATCAACGCCGTGGAGAGCATTCGGCAAAGCATCGAGGTCTTGGAGGCCGGCGCCCAGAAGGGCTTCGCGGCGCGCGAAGAGGCCAAACAGTCGCTCCGGCGAGCCGTGATCATGACGGAAGACACGATCAGGGTGCTGGAGGCCGGGGCGCTGCACCCCCAGGCGGTGGCGCATTTGCAAGAGGCCAAGGAGCTGGCAAACAAGGCGGCCCGCAGCTTCTTCGAGCGGCACAGCCTGATCCAGCAGGCCATCGAACGACAGCGGAACGCGCGTGCACAACTCGTCGACGGCTTTTGAGCGGGAGGGAACAGCCATGTTGAAGTACTGGCTTGCACGGGTAATCGTGGTCGTGGCGCTGGCCGGCGTGTTGGAGGCCTTCGGACAGGAGGCGACCGAGATGTACATCCCGATCGGCGAATCCCCCGGGGTGTCCAACAAGTCAAGTCTGCTGGGCACTATCGAGGCGGTCGATCCCGGGAAGCGCACGCTGACGGTCTCGGGTCCGGCGGGGACCCGCAAATTCCAGATCACGGACCGCACGGCGATCTGGATAGATCGGTCCGCGCAGAAGCAGCGGAGTCAAACAGGCACACTGGCCGACCTGCGGCCCGGCCGAAAGGTCGAGATCAAGCCGGATGAAGGCGCCGGCCAGGCCATTGCCAAGTGGATCAAAGTTCAGCTCTAGAAATCGTTCAGGCCGATCTCGAGCGGGGCGATCATCGAGCCGCCGTGCTGGCCCTGACGGCAGCCTATGCGCTCGATCCGATGGGCAAAGGCAGCGCTCTCGCGCAGGAAGCTCTCGATCGCCTCATCGATGGCCTCAGGCGGCACCCCACAACGCTCATCTTCCTCGCCTATCTGCAAGGGCAGGCGGCGGGGATCGCCACCTGCTTCCTGGGATTCTCGAC
>Ga0184618_10000325_pt1 | contig 11105 bp, 15 predicted proteins | sample PLM0_30_b1_FD_133159 | JGI IMG/M metagenome (GOLD analysis project Ga0184618, IMG submission 133159) | Groundwater sediment microbial communities from an aquifer in East River, Colorado, USA - PLM0_30_b1 | ecosystem: Environmental > Terrestrial > Soil > Riparian zone | place: USA: East River...
CCCTCCTCGTCCGCGGTCAGGAGGATCCCCGACAGTGACTGAGTGGTGGCCCGGGTCGAGACGGCGCGAGAGACGATCGAGAGCTTGGCGACGAGCTCGTTTCGTTGGGTCGTGAGCTTCAAGTGATGAACACTTTCTTGAGTTGGGTTAGGACTTGTGGAGATCTGTGAAACCACGGCAGATTCGGCTTGGGCGGTCGATTCGCCGGCTGTGGACAGGGTTGTGGGAAAGCATTGATTCTTACAGCGCCGTCGGCTGTCAGGCCGGTCCTGTGGTTGGCCTGTGGATCGAAGCGCGCAGCTCGGTGACGCGGGCGAGAAGGGAATCGTCCTCGGCCAGCCGCGCTTCGACCCGGCGGATCGAGTTGAGGATGGTGGAATGGTCGCGGCCGCCGTAGAGCCGTCCGATCTGCGGCAGCGAGAGGTCGGTCAGCTCCCGGGTCAGGAAGATCGCGACTTGCCGGGCGCGGACCGGGGTGGTGGCCCGGGTCGAGCCGACCAGCTCCGCTCGGGAGATCCCGAATGCGGCGGCGACCTGCTGCTGGATCTCCTCGACCGGCGTCGCCTCGCTTCTCCGGGGGCCCCTCGGGATCACCTCGGCGATCAGCTCGGGACTGAGGGGTTTTGCGGTCAGCGACGCGTGCGCGAGCACCCGCGTCAGCGCCCCGTGCAGCTGGCGCACGTTGGCGTCGATTCGCCCCGCCAGCTCGGCGAGGACGTCGCGATCGGTTTCGACGCCGGCCTCGCGGACCAGCCTGCGCAGGACGGTGAGCCTGGTCGCCAGGTTGGGCGGCTCGACCGGGACGGTCAGTCCCCACTCGAAACGGTCGCGCAGCCTCGACTCGAGCGTGGAAAGCTCGCTGGGGATCCGATCGGCGGAGAGAACCAGCTGGCTGCCGCCTTCGTAGAGGGCGTTGAACGTGTGGAAGAACTCCTCCTCCGTGTGGTGCTTCCCCTCGAGGAACTGGACGTCGTCGACCAGCAGCACGTCGAGGTCGCGGTAACGGCGCTTGAACTGCTCCGCGCCGGTTGTGCGCAAGGCGGCGACAAACTCGTTGGTGAATCGCTCGGCGGTCGTATAGCGGACGGTGAGAGCCGGCGCGTAGGCGCCGAGGTAGTTGGCGATCGCGACCAGGAGGTGGGTCTTTCCAAGCCCCGGCGACCCGTGGAGGAAGAGGGGGTTGTACGCCTCGGAGGGGGCCTCGCCGACGGCGAGGGCCGCAGCGTGCGCGAGGCGGTTCCCCTCGCCGATCACGAACCGCTCGAAGGTGTAGTTGGCGTTGAGGTCGACGTCGCGCCCGCCACCCGGCTCCTGCGCGCCGTCGCCTTTCGGAGGCGCGAAGCTGACCTCCTTCAGCTGCGTCCCAGCGTCGCTCAGGGCCTCTCGGATCAGCGCCGAGTAGCGGCGCTCGACCCAGGTGCGGATGCCGTTGGGGGCGGAGAGGTGAAGGACGCCGTCGTGGGCGCCGACGACCCGGAGCGGCTCCAGCCACAGCTGGAAGGTCGACTGCGGCACGGAGGCGCGAAGGCGGCCCTGGACTTCTTTCCAGAACGAGTCGAGATCCTGTTGAGTCGCGTCATCTTGCACCCGCGAGCGACGATAGCGGCGAGGGGCGCCGACGGAATGGGGTCAGCCGCAAATCCCGAGAGAAAGATTCGAGCTCGGCCCGAGTGGCCCGCGGGTCCTGTCATGAGAGAGGGGGCCTGCGGGCGAGGTGTACGTCCTCGACCCCCTCCCTCATGCCACCCGCGGGAGAAGCGTCTCTCGCTCTTGGCTTGGAGAGTCATCCGTATACTGCGACGCCCGAATGAAGCGCACCTATCAGCCGAAGAAGCGGAAGCGGGCCAAGACGCACGGCTTCCGGGCGCGAAGTGGCACGCGCGGGGGTCGCGCGATCCTGAAGCGCCGCCGCCGCAAGGGCCGAAAGCGCCTCACTCCCTAGATGACGGCGAAGCGACGCCGGCTCTCGCGCAGCGGCGAGTTCGACCGCGTCTACCGCGACGGCTCGTCGCATGCGACCCGCTACCTCGTCCTCTACGGCTTCCCCCGCCAGGCCGAGGAGGCGCAGGAGGTCAGGCTCGGCGTCTCGGCGAGCCGGAAGATCGGCGGAGCCGTCGACCGCAACCGCGTCAAGCGAGCGCTGCGCGAGGCTTTCTGGGGCCTCTCGGACCAGCTTCCCAGCGGCCATGACTTCGTGCTCGTGGCCCGGCCGGAGATCGCGGCGCTGATCGACCGCGATGGCGCCGCTGGCGCGAGGGCGAGCATCGAGGAGGCGCTGAGCGCCTTCACGGGCGGGGGGCGTTCCACGTGAAACGCGTCCTTCTGGCCACGATAGGCGCCTATCGGCGCTGGATCTCGCCCTCCCTACCGCGCCGCTGCCGCTACGAGCCCACCTGCTCCAGCTACGCCGCCGAGTCCGTCCGCCGCTTCGGCGCCTTGCGAGGCGCGCTGCTCGCCTGCTGGCGCCTGCTGCGCTGCAATCCCTTCAGCCATGGCGGCTTCGACCCCGTCCCGGAGAGCTTCACGCTCCGAGTCGGCCCTGTCGACCCGGCTGAGCACCACGGCGAGGCGAGGACTTGATCCCGCTGGCGGACATCCTGCAGCCGCTCGAGGACGCCGCCGAGGCTGTCCTCGATTTCTTCCACGACAACGTGGGGCTGAGCTGGGGCACGTCGATCATCGCCCTCACGATCGTCGTCAGGGCATTTCTGATCCCTCTCACCTACAGGCAGATCAAGGGAATGCGCGCCCTGCAGGCGCTTCAACCCCAGATCAAACAGATCCAGGAGAAATTCAAAAACGATCGTCAGCGCATGCAGCAGGAGATGATGCGCTTCTACCAGCAGAACAAGGTCAACCCGCTGGCGTCCTGCCTGCCGCTGATCCTCCAGCTGCCGATCTTCTTCGCCCTCTTTCGCCTGCTCCGGGGAAACAACTTCGAGGAAGACGTCAAGGCCGGCGGCGAACAGAGCTGGTTCTTCATCGAGTCGGTGATCGAGAAGCCGCACGGCGCCGAGACGGCGATCCTGATGATCCTCTTCGCCGGATCGATGGCTCTCTCCACGGTGGTGACGATGCGCTCGTCGCCAAGCACCGGCGGCAGCCAGCAATATCTGCTGATCGGCGCCTTCTCGCTGATGGGCCTCTTCTTCGTGCCCACTTTCCCGGCGGGCTTGAGCCTCTACTGGATCACGACGAACTTCTGGACCGTGCTCCAGTCCTATGCCGCGGCCAGGTTGATCCCGGCGCCTCAGATGCCGTCGCTAGAGGAGGCGCAGGCGGCGAAGCCGCCCCCGCCCCCGCCGAAAAAAAGGAAGAAGCGACGGTAGGGGTAGGGGGTTTGGGTTGGCCCCTCCCCGGACTCGCAGCCCTTCGGGCTGCTCTGAGTATCCGCCCGTTGAGTGGCCAACCCAAACCCCCTACATGGGGCCCTGAGCTTGGAATAGGGTGGCGGGCGTGAGCGAGACTGCGGAGTGGCCGGAGGAGCCTGCGGAGCGGGTGCGGGAGCTTGTCGAGGGGGTGCTCGACGAGCTTGACCTGGATGGTGAGGTCGAGGTTAGGGAGGACGATGAGCGGATCGAAGCCTCGGTCGACGGAGGCGACGACTACGGCCTGCTGATCGGCAAACGCGGCCAGACGATCGACGCCCTGCAGCTTCTCTGCTACCAAGCCGCCTTTCGCGGGATGCGAGAGCGGAAGCGAGTGGTGGTCGACGCCGCGGGCTACCGGGATCGCCGGCGAGAGACGCTCACCTCGCGCGCCGATCGGGCCGCCGAGCAGGCATTGACCGGGAACCACTCGGTGGAGATGGACCCGATGAGCGCCCAGGAGCGGCGGGTCGTCCACGAGCACCTCAAAGATCGCGCCGGGGTCGAGACCTACAGCGAAGGCGACGAGCCGCACCGCTGCGCCGTCGTCGCCCCCCTCGTCGCGGAGTGAGCGCCGACCCCACGGCTTCCCTCGACGCCGGCGGCCGTGCCGCCCTGCGCACGGTCTTGGAGCTGCTCGCCGCCGAGCGGGCTTCGGTCAGCTCGATCACCCAACCCGAACGAGCCTGGAAGGCGCACGTCGCCGACAGCCTCACCGGCCTCGAGACCCCCCAGCTCCGGGAAGCTTCGGCGATAGCCGACATCGGCTCTGGAGCGGGGTTTCCCGGCCTGGCGCTCGCCGTTGCCCTGCCCCGCGCCCGCGTCGATCTGATCGAGTCGATCGGCCGCAAGTGCGACTTCATGCGCCGCGCTATCGCCACGGCGGGCATCGCCAACGCCCGTGTCCTCGAGGTCCGCTCCGAGGAGCTGGCGAGGGGGGAGGGCCGCGAGGCCTACGAAGCCGTGACCGCGCGCGCGGTCGGTCGCCTCTCGACCCTCGCCGAGCTCGCCTCGCCGCTGCTCGAGCGGGACGGCGTCCTGGTCGCCTGGAAGGGCAAGCGGAATCCGGGCGAGGAGGCGCAGCTCGAGGACGCGGCGGAGTCCCTGGCGATGCGTCCCGAGCAGATCCGCCATGTCGGCCCCTACGCCGGGAGCGAGCACCGCCACCTGCACGTGATTCGCAAGTCGGGCCCGACGCCGTCCGACCTTCCCCGCCGTCCGGGCATGGCCAAGAAGCGCCCCCGCGGCGGCGGGGGCTAGTCTCAGCGCGCATGGGCGTCGTCTACGCGATCGCGAACCAGAAGGGCGGAGTCGGCAAGACGACGACGGCCGTGAACGTCGCCGCCTGCGTCGCGTCCTCGGGCTCGCAGACCCTTCTGGTCGACCTCGATCCCCAATGCAACGCGACGGTCGCCCTGGGCGGCGAGCGGGACCTGCATCCCTCCTCCTACGATTGCCTGACCGGGGACGTCTCGGTCGCCGAGGCGGCCCGCCCTGGCGGACCCGACAACCTCTGGCTGGTCCCTGCCAGCCGCGACCTCGCCGGCGCCGCGGTCGAGCTGCCGCGGATCGAGGGCTCCGAGACGCGGCTGCGCGAGCGGCTGGGGCCGGTTCGAGAGCGCTTTGCCTTCACCCTGCTCGACTGCCCGCCCTCTTTGGGCCCGGTCAGCGTCAACGCCCTCACCGCCGCCGATCGGGTGATCGTCCCCGTTCAGGCCGAGTACCTGGCGCTGGAGGGCCTGGTGCAGTTCCTCGACACCCTGGGGATGATCCGCCGGGAGCTGAACCCGCCGCTGACGGTGTCGGGCCTGTTGGTCACTATGCACGATGAGCGCACCCGCCTGGCGCAGGACGTCGAGCGCGAGCTGCGCGAGCACTTCCCCGAGATGGTCTTCGAGACGGTCATACCCCGCAGCGTCAGGGTCGCCGAGGCGCCCAGCTACGGGCTGCCGGTGACCGAGCACTCTCCGCGCTCCCGCGGCTCCGACGCCTACCGCGCCCTGGCGAAGGAGCTGGCGCAGCGTGGCTAGCGGCGCCCGCCCCGGGATCGGGCGCGGCCTCGCCGCGATCCTGCCGGAGTCCGCGGTCGAGGACGTCGGCGAGCTGCGCGAGCTGCCGGTGGAGCTGATCGAGCCAAACCCGAGCCAGCCGCGCACCAGGCTCGACCCCGAGGCCCTCGCCGGCCTCGCCTCCTCGATCGAGACCAGCGGCGTGGTGCAGCCACTGCTCGTCCGCCCGCTCCATGACGGCGGCTACGAGCTGATCGCCGGCGAGCGGCGCTGGCGGGCGGCGCAGCAGGCCGGGCTCGAGAAGGTGCCGGCGGTCGTCCGCGACTCCGAGCGCGCCGAGCGCCTCCAGCTGGCGCTGATCGAGAACATGGTCCGAGAGGATCTCAATCCCGTCGACGAGGCTCGCGCCTGCGCCGCGCTGGTCGAGGACCTCGGCCTCTCCAAGGAGGAGCTGGCCCGGCGCGTCGGCCGCAGCCGCCCCGCCGTCTCCAACCTGATTCGCCTCCTCGAGCTGCCCGACGAGGCGCTCTCGCTGCTCGAGTCCGGCGAGCTCAGCGGCGGCCACGGTCGCGCCCTGCTCGCCGCGCCCGGCAACGACGTCCGCCGCCGCCTCGCCCGCGCCGCCGCGAAGAACGGCTGGTCGGTTCGCGAGACCGAGAACAGGGTCAAGCTGGCTGGCCAGCCAAAGAAGAAGGGCGGCGTGCGCAGGAAGATCGGCTCAGAGGAGGCGGCGGCGATGCGCGACGTGGCCGACCGCTTCGAGTCGGCGTTGGGCCACGAGGTCAGGGTGCGACCGAAGGGCGAGGAGATCGCCCTCGAGGTCCGCTTCGGCGACCTCGAAGAAGCCCTCGAGCTCGCCCGGAAGCTCGGCTGATGCCCTCGATCGGCCGCTATTATCGGCTTGGCTCCGGGCGATTAGCTCAGTTGGTTAGAGCGCGTCTCTGATAAGGACGAGGTCCCTGGTTCGAATCCAGGATCGCCCATTCGTGCAGCAGATGCAGATCTATGGCGTCAGCTTCGACATGGTCGGCAAGCAGCCGATCGTCTTGCTGAAGACCGTCGACGGCAACAAGTTCCTGCCGATCTGGATCGGCCACCCCGAGGCGGCCGCGATCCTGATGAAGCTCCAGGGCGCCTCGACGCCGCGGCCGATGACCCACGACCTCCTCTCCGACCTGCTCGAGCAACTCGACGCCAAATGCGAGCGGGTATCCGTCACGGAGCTGCGCGACAACACCTTCTACGCGTCGATCACCGTCTCGGTCAACGGCGCCGAGCTGGAGATCGACTCCCGTCCCTCCGACGCCCTCGCCCTCGCCGTCCGCGTCTCGGCCCCGATCTTCGCTGACGAGAGCGTGATCGAGGAGTCGGCGATCGAGTTCGAGCACGACGTCGAGGACACCGAGGAGGTCGTCGACAAGTTCAAGGAGTTCCTCGACGAGGTCTCGCCGGAGGACTTCGCCCAGGGCGAGGATTCCTAGGCAGCCGCCGGGTTCAGGGCCAGATCTAGAATTCGCTCGACCAGCTGCTCGAACGTCATCCCCGCCGCCTCGGCCGCCTGGGGCAGGAGGCTGGTGTCGGTGAGACCGGGGATCGCGTTCACCTCGAGCACCTGCGGGCCGCTCTCGCCGAGGATCAGGTCGACGCGCGAGAAGCCGGAGCAGCCGAGCGTCTCGTAGGCGCCCAGGGCCGCCTCGGTGACCGCCGCGGCCTCCGTTTCGCCCAGCTCGGCTGGACAGACGAAGGCGGTGCGGCCGATCTCGTAGCGCGCCTCGAAGTCGTAGCGGTCGCCCCCGGCGGGGATCGCCTCGACCACGGGGAGCGGCTCGCCGCCGAGCACGCTGACCGCCAGCTCCCGTCCCTCGACGAAGCGCTCCAGCAGCACCCGGTCGTCGTAGCTGAAGGCCGAGACCAGCGCCTCGGGGACCTCGAACCAGCTCGCCGCGAACTTCACCCCCAGCGCCGAGCCTCCCCGGCTCGGCTTGACGACCAGCGGGAAGCCGAGCTGCTCCTCCAGCGCGCTCAGCGCGTCGGCCGCGCCCAGCTCGCGGAACGCCGTCTCGTTGAAGGCGAACCAGTCCGGGGTCGGTATGCCGGCGGAACGCAGCTCGTGCTTCGCCAGCACCTTGTCGACGCAGCGGCCGCAGGCCGCCACCCCAGGACCGGTGAAGGGGATGCCGAGGATCTCCAGCAGCTCCTGCGCGGTCCCGTCCTCGCCGCCGAGGCCGTGCATGGCGACGAAGGCGACGTCGGGCCGCGCCGCCGACAGCCGCTCGACCAGCTCGCTGTCGGCCTCGAGCGGCAGCGTCTCGTGCCCGAGCCGCTCGAGCGCGTCTTCGACCCGCGCCCCGGAGCGCAGCGAGACTCCGCGCTCGAGCGAGCGGCCGCCTTTGAGCACCGCGACCGTCACCCGCCCCCCTCGCCCGTCTTGCGGAAGGGGACCACGTTCTCCGCCGCCTCGGCATCACGCGCCTGGACCGGCGCCGCGGGCCGCTCTCCGGTCAGTGCCCCGTACAGCTCGACCTGCTCGGCGACCACCTTGCCGATGCGGCGGATCCCCTCGCGGATCTCGTCCTCGCCGACGGCGGAGAAGTTGAGCCGCATCGAGCTGCGGCCGCGCCCGTCGACGTAGGCGGCCTGCCCCGGCACGAAGGCGACGTCGTCGCGCAGCGCCTTCGCCAGCAGGTCGCCCGTGTCGATGTAGTCGGGAAGGGTCGCCCAGATGAAGAGGCCGCCTTCCGGTTCCGTCCAGGTCGCCTGCGGCGGGAAGTGCCTGCGCAGCGCGTCGACCATCGCGTCGCGGCGGCAGCGGTAGATCTCGACCAGGCTCTCGACGTACTCGCGCCAGCTCCCCGCGGCGAAGTACTCGCGTACGAAGTACTGGGTCAGGGTCGAGGTGCAGAGGTCGGAGGCCTGCTTGCCGAGCACCACCTTCTCCATCACCGGCGGCGGGGCGACCGCCCAGCCCAGCCGGATGCCGGGGGAGAGGATCTTCGAGAAGGTCCCGACGTAGATGACGAAGTCGCCGCCGTCGAGCTGGTAGAGCGGCGGCAGCGCCTCGCCGCCGAAGCGCAGCAGCCCGTAGGGGTTGTCCTCGACGACGAGAAGCTCGCGCTGCCTCGCCAGCTCGACCAGGCGCCGGCGGCGCTCGAGCGACATGGTCACCCCGGCGGGGTTCTGGAAGCTCGGGACCGAGTAGACGAACTTCGGCCGGCGGCCTTCGGCGGACAGCTTCTCGAGCACCCCTTCCAGCTCCTCGATCCGCATCCCCTCGGCGTCGCACTCGACCTGGATCACGTCGGCCTGGTAGCTGCAGAAGACCGGGATCGCCCCGGGGTAGGTGGGGGCCTCGCAGATCACCGCATCGCCGGGATCGATCAGCGTCTTGCCGATCAGGTCGATCGCCTGCTGCCCCCCGGTGGTGACGATCACGTCTTCGGGGTCGGGCAGCATCCCCTCCGCGCCCATCACCTGCAGGATGCAGTCGACCGTCTCCTCGAAGCCCTCGGTCGGCCCGTACTGAAGCGCCTCGGCGACCGACTCCTGGGCGATCCGCGTCATCTGCGCGGCGAAGGTCTGCGGGGGGAAGGTGGAGGTGTCCGGCAGGCCGCCGGCCAGGGAGATCACCTCGGGCCGTGCGGTGACCGCCATCAGGTCGCGCATCGCCGAGGACCGCATCGCCCGGGTCCGCTCGGCGAACAGCCCCGCGTAGCGCTCCAGGTCGCGGGTTCGGGTATGGGCTCGTCGCCGGTGGGGCGGCTCTGGCATGGGGGATAGTGTGGCGAATCCGCGTCAGCCGGCCCGGGGAGCTAGGTTTTCGGTGTGGGATCTTTCTCAGGCATCTGCCTCGAGCTGGGCATCGGCATCGCGATCGGGATGCTCGCGGGGACCACGGGGACGCACGGCGCCGCGCGCGGGCGGATGACCATCCTGGCCGCGGCGATCGGGTTCGCCGGCGGGTGGCTGCTGGCGGGCGCCGCCGACCTCGACTCCCCTGTTGGCGCGATCCTCTGCCTCGCCACCGCCGTCTTCGCCTGCATCGTCGTCAGCGACGTGGTCGGTGCCGCCGGGCGGCGCGAGGGCGGCGGCTCCGGGGCGCTCGGATTCCTCGTATCGATCGCCGCCCTCGTGATCGTCGCGATCTCGATCCTGGTGTCACCCCTCGCCCTGCTGGTCCTGGCCGTCCTCGTCTGGCTGGCTGGATCCCGCCGCCGCCGCGCCCAGCGCAAGCACGCCGGCCTGCGCGTGCTCCGCTAGATGGCGCCGAGACTGAGGCTCGTCCCCCTCGACCGGGGCGAGCTGGACGCGGCGCCCGCCGGCGAAGCCTGAGCCGCCGCACGCCCCGGCCTCCGCCCGGCCGCGTAGCATCCCGGCCGACTTGTGAACTTTCCTATGGAGAAGTGGGTCGCCAAGGCAGACGATCCCCCGCGTGGGCGACCTTGGCGAGAATCTGCGGCGCGCCCGCGAGCGCCTGAGCCTTACCCAGGAGGAGGTCGGCCACCGAAGCGGCGTCCACCCGACCGAGGTGTCGCGGATCGAGGCGGGCAAGCGCGACCCGCGCGTCTCGACGCTGGAACGCCTCGCAGAGGCGGTCGAAGTGTCGCCGGGCGAGCTGCTGCGCTGACGCTCGGGCCGGTCCCCTTCCCTGCACTAGCGGCCGGAGACCGGCCTTCAACAGAATGCCTAACGCTGCTTAACGACCATCACGGTAGGCACGACTGCATCAACAGACGTGATCTTCATCCTTGCTCACCCCCTCCCGCTCATGCCCCGGCCTTTTGCCGGGCGGGAGTGAGATGGTAAGAAATTTCTTACCGCTGGGATTTTTATGAGCGAGAGAGACACGTCCCCCTCCCGCATCCCTATGCTCAGGGCGCTACTGATTGACGAGAATGGGCTTGACTGGAGGGATCAGCGTTGAATCAAGCAGCGCCGTCACGGAAGCCGGCTAACGAGCGCAAGCGCCAGATAGCCGATGCGGTGCCCTATTCCGTCAACCACTGGATCAGGGTCGAAGCGCTAGCGATCCTCGCCGAGGGCAAACGCAGCGCAAGCGAAATCGCTGAGATCCTGGGCGAGGACGTAAAGCTCGTCGCCGGTCACATCCGCGAGCTGTATGACTCCGGCTGCATCGAATTCTCCGGGACCGAGAAAGTGGGCAACGTAACCGAGCGTTTTTACCGCGCTCTCACCCTGCCGTACGTCAGCGACGAGGCATATCGTGCGATGTCGGTAGACGATCGCCGCGACCTGAACGGCGCTGTCGTCCAAGGGATTCTCGCCGAGACCGTAGCGTCGTTTCGAGCCGGGAAAATGGACACCGACGAGGATCTATGGCTACTTTGGGACTGTATGAGCCTGGACGCCCAAGGCAGGCGGGAAGCCGCGGAAGAGCTTGCCGCCTCCTACGAGCGGCTGTTGGACATAAAGGGCAAATCTGCCACGCGCCTCTGCGAGTCAGGGGAGACCGGCACGGCGACGGTTGTTTCGCTCACGGGCTTCGAGCGGGGTCGCCCGGGACGGCCGCATGGCGGCTATTACCGCTCACCGAGAAATGAGCGGTGACATTGCACGCACTTAAATAATGAGGATGGACACAGGCGCATCGATCTGAAACTGTTCATCACTCCGGCGAATACGAGTGATGAATCTCCTTGCCGGGTAGCTGCTCCACCACCCCCGGGCGGGCGAGGCCTCGTCAGCACTCGCCGCCTGGGGGGTGCTGGAG
>Ga0184618_10000326_pt1 | contig 11096 bp, 8 predicted proteins | sample PLM0_30_b1_FD_133159 | JGI IMG/M metagenome (GOLD analysis project Ga0184618, IMG submission 133159) | Groundwater sediment microbial communities from an aquifer in East River, Colorado, USA - PLM0_30_b1 | ecosystem: Environmental > Terrestrial > Soil > Riparian zone | place: USA: East River...
CGGCCGACCGCGCCCGGCCAGATCGCCGTGACCAGCGCCGGCGTCAACGCGCTGATGCTCGCCTCGCAGCTGCTGGTCGATCCGGGCGACCGCGTGGTCGAGGTGGTGCCGCTGTGGCCGAACCTGCAGGAGATCCCGAAAATTCTCGGCGCCAGCGTCGTCACCGTGGCGCTGGAATTTTCCAGTTCAGGGTGGAGGCTCGATCTGAACCGCCTGATCGACGCGCTGACGCCCGGCACGCGGGCGCTGTATGTCAACTCGCCGAACAACCCGACCGGTTGGACCATCACGCGCGAGGAGCAGCGCGCGATCCTCGAGCACTGCCGGCGCCATGGCATCTGGATCTTCGCCGACGACGCCTACGAGCGGCTGTACTTCGGCGAAGGCAGCGTCGCGCCGTCGTTCCTGAAGCTGATGGAGGATGAAGACCGGGTCATCAGCGCGAACACCTTCTCCAAGTCCTGGCGAATGACCGGCTGGCGCCTGGGCTGGCTGGCGGTGCCGGCCGGCCTCGCCGCGGACCTCGGCAAGCTGATCGAGTACAACACCTCGTGCGCGCCGGTGTTCGTGCAGCGCGCCGGCATTGCCGCCCTGAAGCAGGGTGAGGCGGTCATTCAAGAAAGCTTGCAGCGTTACCGGAGGGCGAGGGATTTCCTGGTCGGGGAGCTGAAAACTATCCCCCGGGTGGAAACGGCCCTTCCGGCCGGAACCATGTACGCCTTCCTCAGGATCGAAGGCGTGAGCGACAGTCTCGCCTTCTGCAAGCGCCTGGTGCGCGAGCACGGATTGGGGCTCGCGCCCGGGGCGGCGTTCGGCCCGGAGGGCGAAGGCTACGTGCGCTGGTGCTTCGCCGCCGCCGAGGAGCGGCTCGCCGACGGAATCAAAAGGCTAAGAGGAGCTCTTTAGCGCGCGCAGCGCGCTTCGAAAGGTTGACTCAGCGCCTGTTTGCGCAGACCATCCGGCGCATCGTGACGATCGCGGCCGCATTGGCCATCGCGCTGACGGTGGGGGGTACCGCGGCGCTCGCTGCCGACGGTGAGGGGAGGCCGGAACCTGAGTTGCAGAGGGTTGCGGTCGGCACCGGCGGCGCCGTGGCGACGACCCATCCGGCGGCTACCCAGGCCGGCATCGAGATCCTCAGGAGAGGTGGCAACGCGGTCGACGCGGCCGTGGCCGCCGCGGCTGTTTCGGGCCTGACCGACCCGGGCAACAACGGCCCAGGCGGCCTGAGTTACATGACGATCTACCTCAGCCGGCAGCAGCGCGCGGTGGTGATCGGCGACCGCGCGCCCGCTCCGGCGGCCTTCGGGCCGGACGACCGGAAAGGGCTCGACGGGACGGGCACGCTTTCGGTCGGCGTCCCCACCGCCGTGATGGTCTGGGAGCAGGCGCTGGAGCGCTATGGAACGATCTCGCTGCGCAGAGCGCTGCAGCCGGCGATCACCGCAGGCCGTAGAGGGTTCGTGGTCCTGAGCGCGTTCCCCAGGGCCAATCGCTTGAAGGCGTTCACCTCGAGCCGCGAGCTTTACTTCGACGAGAACCTCGAGCCCTATCCCGTCGGCTCCATCTTTCGCAACCCCGATCTGGCGCGGACGTACGAGATGATCGGCAGGGGAGGCGCCGCCGCTTTCTACCGGGGGCCGATCGCGCGGGCGATCGTGGACACCATTCAGAACCCGCCGCTCGCCGCGGACGCCAGCCTGTACGTGGCCGAGGCCGCGCTGCGCCCCGGCAAGATGGCGCTCTCCGACCTCGCGGCTTACGAGTTGCCTGCCATCTCCCCGACCAGGGTGCGCTATCGCGGCTACGACATCTACTCGACTCCCCCGCCCGAGAGCGGCGGCTCGACGGTGAGCGAGGCGCTCAACATCCTCGAGGGCTTCGACCTCTCGGGCTCCGACCGGGCGCTCGCCCTGCACCGCTTGATCGAGGCCTCCAAGCTTGCCTTCGCCGATCGGGCCCGTTACGTCGGTGACCCGCGCTTCGTAGACGTCCCACTTGAAGAGTTGCTGTCGCAGGGCTACGCCGACGAGCGCCGCTGCCTCATTGGCGACACCGCGATGAAGGCCCCGGTGGCCCCCGGCGTTCCCACCCCACCGTACGACACGACCTGCGCGCGCCGCGGATCAGCCCAGGTGGAAGTCGAGCATGTGAGCTCTACCGATCATGTGTCGGTCGTCGACCGGTGGGGCAACGCGGTCAGCTTCACGAGCACGAACGTGAGTAGCAGCGGGGTGGTGGTGCCGGGTTACGGGTTCTTTCTGAACAACGAGATGACCAACTTCAATTCGCAGCCGTTGTTCGAGGGCGACCCCAACCTCGCCGAGGGCGGCAAGCGCCCGCGCGGCAACATGGCGCCGACGGTCGTGGTCCGCGACGGGCACCCGGTGCTCTCGATCGGGGTCGCAGGCGGGCAGACGATTCAGACGACCGTGCTGGGCATCCTGGTCAACCATCTTGACTTCGGCATGCCGCTCCCCGAAGCGCTCGCCGCGCCGCGCGCGTCACAACAGAACACGGCGACCACGCTGGCAGAGCCGGGGTTCCTCGACCGGCACGGCGACGAGTTGAGCGCTCGGTTCGGTCAGCGCTTCAGCAGTACCGGGGAGATAGGCGTGGCGCAGGGCATCTCCATCCTCCCCGATGGGCGGTTTGCGGCCGTGGCCGACGCGCGTGGCGGGGGTGGTGATGCACGGGTAGTCACGCCCGCGTTGCTCGAAGTGCTGAAGTAGGGTCGGGGCGCACGGCACATGGACGCGAATGCGGAGTCGCTACTGCCCGAATCGAGTACACCGGGATAGGCTCAGACCTGCCGCGCAAGGTCACCGCGCCGCGCGATTCGACCCGGCCCGCGGGCACGATCTCGCGGACCGCCTCGTAGAACTCCCCCGGGACCAGCGCCTCTCCCATCCGCGCCATCTGCATGAGCCGCGCCGCGGTATTCACCGCGTTGCCGATCATGGTGTAGCTCATGTAGTGCGGCGAGCCCACGTTGCCGATGACGGCCTCGCCGCGGCAGATCCCGATGCCCACTCCGGTGGTGATGCCGTGGCGCGCGCGCCAGCCCGCCGCCAGCGTCCCGACGCGCGACAGCATTTCCATGGCGGTGCGGCAGGCGCGCGCCGCGGCATCGTGCTGCGAAAAGGGCACGTTGAAGCCCACCAGCAGACAATCGCCCGCCATGTTGAAGATCGTGCCATCGTTCTGGTATGCCGCTTCGGTGAGCACCGAGAAATACTCGTTCAGCATGTCGACGATCTGGTACTCGCCGATGAACTCGGTCATGCGGGTGAAGCTGCGCAGGTCGGCAAACAGGGCCACCACGTCGGTGCGCTGCGCGCGGGAGGCGAACGGCGCGGCATCGTTGATGAGGGTGTCGGCAAGGCGCGGCGAGATGTAGCGCACGAACGCCTTGCGGATCGCCTCGCGGTGCGCCTTTGCCGTGAGCGTATTTCTCAGCCGCAGCGCGAGCTCGCTCGGGTCGACAGGCTTGCGCAGGAAATCGCTCGCCCCGAGCTCGAGCGCCTTCAGCTTTGTTTCAGCGTCGTCGGCGGCAGTGAGGACGATGGCCGGAAGGTGCTTCAGCTCGGGGTCGCTTCGCATCGCCGCGAGCACGTCAAAGCCGGTGACCTGCGGCATGTTGATGTCGAGCAGCAGGACGTCCGGGCGCTCGCGCAGCAGCATGGCGATGGCGCCCGAGGCGTCCGAGGTGGACACGAACCGCTTGTACCCAGCGTTCTCAAGGAATGCCTGGGTGAACTCGATCACCAGCGGCTCGTCATCGACCATCATCACGAGCGCGTCGCCCATTTCGCCGAGCGCTATGCGCTCGCCTTCGCGGCGCGCCAGATTCATTTCAATTGCCTTGTCCACCCCCGCTCCTTCGACTAGCGATGTTGCGCTCGAGCCGCCCGCGTTTGGCGAGATTAGCAGGACGTATGAGGGATCGAGCGTGATGCTTTTGTCAGATAACAACTTCTGTCACCCTCTGCCTGACATCGCGTAGCGCCCTACAGTTGCGCTGCGCCGAGCGGGATTTTGGCGATTTGACGTAACGAGCGTTGCGGATGGGACGCACGGACGGGCAAGATGCTCCCGAGCGCGATGATTGCTCAAGCCATGGATGATGACGATCTGCGCGGCTACCGCGCGCTGTTAGTGCGGAACGACGAATGAAGTGAACTAGGCCTCGACGCCGGGATCCGGCTCGTCGAGGCCCAGGGGATGCTGCGGACTAGTTGGTGAGGGCGACGCCGACGCGCTTCGCAGCGGAGGCACTGCTCTGCGACTTGTCGAGAACCGAGATCTCGCCGGCGAGCTCCGCGCCTTCCTCGATCTTGATCTTGGCGTAGCGGATCTTGCCCGAGACCTTGCCGGTGCCGTGGATGGTGAGCTGCTTGCGCACTGTCAGCTCGCCTTCGAAGCGGCCGTTGATCTCGGCGTTGTCGACGGCGATGGTGCCCTGGAACACGCCGTTCTGCGCGATCTCGAGCACGCGCGAGTCGAGCGTGGCTTCCATGCGGCCTTCGACCACCAGCGTGTCGCAATCGGTGATCTCGGCGCCCTTCATCTTGATGTCGGGGCCGACGACCAGCTTCGCTTCCTTGCGCTCTTCACCCTTTTCGGTGGCGAGGGGCGAGGGTGCCACATAGGCGGCAGGCACGGTCGCGGGAGTCGCTGGTTGGCTTGGGCGGAACAGACTGTTATCGCGCTGCTCGTCGCGCTTGCGGAAAAACCCATCTTTCTGTAGCACGTTATTCCCCTCTGAAGTGAATGGCAGGAACAGCTTCAAGACCGTATGCACGATCCATACCAGCGACTTGCGCAGGGAGTTTTCGCCGCAAAGGCGGGAAAGCGTCGGCCTGGAGCGACAGCCGCTCGGCCGAATCAGGAAAAAGCGCTGTTTGCGCTCGTTTTTTTTCTGTCGTGCTACCGCTACGCAAAGTCGCGAAGCAAACGGCCGGGACGGCGCGACCGATCGAGATCGCCGTCCCGCACGATGCGAACGCCGTTTACCCAGACGCCGTGAACGCCCACCGCGTCGGTGGTGAGGCGAGGGTGGCCCCCCGGCAGATCGAAGACGCGCCGGTTCGGCCCGCGGTTCACGCTCGCCGGGTCGAAGAGCAGGAGGTCGGCCTGGTACCCGGGCTTCAGCATCCCGCGTCCCTTGATGCCGAACACCGCGGCCGGCTGGCCGGTCAGCCTGCGGGCAGCGTCTTCCAGCGACAGCACGCCCAGCTCGCGCACCCAGTGCCCCAGCAGGTGCAGCCCGAAGCCGGCGTCATTGAAGAAGGTAAGGTGCGCGCCAGCGTCCGACAGCGACACCATGCTCGCGGGGTGGCGGAGCATGCGCCCGACCGCCTCCTCGTCGGAGTTGAGGAGCAGCGCCGTGAACACCGTGTCGAGACTTTCCTCGAGGGCCAGGTCGAGCATGAAGTCGAGCGGGTCCTTGCCCGCCTGTCCCGCCAGCTCGGCGATCGAGCGCTGCTCGAGCTCCTTGCGCGCCGACTCGACCACGCGCACCTGGCTCCACTGGCCGTTGAACAGGCGGAAGTGCGCAGGCTTGGCGAGTTCGGCGCGTATCGCCTGTCTGAATTTCTGGTCTTGAAGAACGTCTCTAAACGCCGTGCCTTTTTTCCCCAACGCAGGCTTCCAGGATTCCAATCCTTCAAACGTATAGGGCGAATGCAGCGTGAAATCCATCGACAGCGGGCAGCAGGACATCGCGCCGACGACCTGGTGCCCGCGCGCGGTGGCGTCGCGCGCGGCGTCGAGGTCCTGGAACACCGCGTCCGGATTGGTGCTGCTGTGGAGCAACGCGGCAACCACCACCGGCCGGGTCGATTGCGCCGCCAGCTCCTCGAGGAACGCCATGCGCGTGTGGCCGCCCTTGGTGAGCATGAAGACGCCGCGGCCGGCGTCCTTGAGCGAGATGACGAGGGCGCGCAGCTCCTTCTCGTCGGCGAGGCGCGAAGGCATCGGCACACCGCCTTCGCCGTTGTGGGCGGGCGAGGTGCTGGTCGAGAAGCCGATCGCGCCGGCGCGCATCGCCTCGAGCACCAGAGCGCGCATCCCGGCGATCTCGGCGTCGGTCGCAACGCGCTGCGTCGCCGCCTCGCCCATCACGTAGCAGCGCAGCGCCGAGTGCCCGACGAAGCTGGCGATGTTGAGCGCGGCCCCGCGGCGCTCGAGCATGTCGAGGTACTGCGGCACCGATTCGAACTCCCAGCGGATGCCGCTCCGCAGCACTTCGAGCGACATGCCCTCGACCTGCGTCAGGTTGCGCATCACCAGGTCCCGGTCCGCAGGACGGCACGGCGCGATGGTGAATCCGCAGTTGCCGATGATCGCGGTGGTGACGCCGAGCGCAGGCGAGGGCGAGGCGCTCGGATCCCAGGTGAGTTGCGCGTCGTAATGCGTGTGGTTGTCGATGATCCCCGGCATCAGCGCAAGGCCGCCGGCATCGATGGTCTGTTTTGCGCTGTCGGTGACTTCTCCGATTTCCGCAATGCGGCCATCCTTTACGCCCACGTGTCCATGCCGGGGAGAAGAACCCAAACCGTCGAGAAGGAGTGCGTTGCGGAGCACGACGTCGTGCATGGGGGACGGTCAGTATAAAGCGCTTGACCGTTGGCGGTTAAGGCAACATCATCCCGCGTGAGGGGGCACGCATTTCCGGTCTGCTGAAACGGGTTGTGCTGTTGGCATTGGCGCTTTGCACGCTGGCGCCGCTTGTCGCAGCCGCGCACGGGAATCACGAGGAGCCCCTCAAGGCCGCTGCTTCGTCCGTCGGCACGATAGCGGCTGCACCCTCGCACTGCCCGGACGACGGCGGACCGGGATGTGGCGGTCACGGCTCCTCGTGCATGCGCGCGGGTGAGCTGGACATGATCGACGCCGCGCCGACGGCTTGCACTTTGCAACGTTCATCTGCTCCATCCCTGCCGCTTCTCACCAGTGCGGTCCCGCCCCCGTCCGCACCGCTCTCGCCTTTCCCCCCGCGCGCCCCTCCCGTTTCTTCCTGACGCTGGATTCGTAGCAGTTTTCAGCAGTCCGCAGTTCGGGAGGAACAATGAAAAGGCTTTCATTGGCTTTGGTTTTATGCGCGCCGCTTGGCGCGGCAGCATCGTGCGGCTCGGCGTTCTGCACGATCGACACGAACTGGGATGTCCAGGGCATCTGGACCGAGCCCGCGCCGCGCTTCGATCTGCGCTACGAGTACATCAGGCAGGATCAACCGATGACCGGCAGCCGCAAGATCGCGGTCGGCGAGATTCATCGGCATCACGACGAAGTGCTCACCAAGAACAACAACTGGATCGGCACCATCGACTATCCCCTGAGCGCCGACTGGGCCATCAATGCGATGCTGCCCCTCGTCGATCGCGAGCACATGCATATCCACAACCACGGCGGCGCCCAGATCCCGGAAGCCTGGGACTTCAGGAAGCTGGGCGATGCGCGCGTCCTCGCGCGCCGGCGACTTGCGACCTCCGAGACTTCAGAGCCGACCTTGGGCATGGCGGGCGTCAACTTCGGTCTCAAGTTGCCGACTGGACAGACCAACGTGCGCAATTCAGAGGGCGAGCTCGCCGAGCGCACGCTGCAGCCGGGAACCGGCACCACCGACGCCCTCGCCGGCGTGTACTACACCAGGATCCTGCCGGCGCGGAATCTATCGTGGTTCGGGCAGGCGATGCTTCAGCTGCCGCTCAACTATCACGAAGACTACAAGCCGGGGAAGCGCCTTTCCCTGGATGCCGGCCTGCGCTACGGCGTCGGCGACAACCTCGGCCTGATGCTGCAGGCGAACATGCTCTTTCGCAGCCACGACAAGGGCGAGCAGGCGGAGCCGGAGGACACCGGCGGCAGATCGGTCTTCATCAGTCCGGGCGTGAGCTACGCGCTGACGAAAAGCGTTCAGGTATACGGCTTTCTTCAACTACCCGTCTATCAGTACGTGAATGGAGTTCAATTGACCGCCAGGCACGCGGTTACGGCGGGAATCACCATGCGGTTCTAGTAGCCGGCCTCGAGGTCCACCACGTTGAGCAGCGGCCGGCCGTCGCGCAGCCGCTCGATGTTCTCGACGATCCTCGGCACCGCGGTGCGCGCATCGGTGAGCGCCGCCGCGTGCGGCGTGAGCGTCACCTTGGGATGCCGCCACAGCGCGCTGTCGGCCGGCAGCGGCTCGGGGTCGAACACGTCGAGGTAGGCGTGCGCCAGGTGCCCCGAGTCGAGCGCCGCGATGAGCTCGCCGGCCACCAGGTGCCCGCCGCGCGCCAGGTTGATGACGCAGCCGCCCTTTTTGATCTTGCCTAGAACACTCCCGTTCAAGACGCCCTTGGTCTGCGAAGTCAGAGGTAGCAGGCAGACGAGCGCGTCGCTCATTAAAGCGACGCTATGAAGATCGGTGGAGCACTTGACGCCCTCGATCGCTTTCGGCCGCCGGCTCCAGCCGGCGACATTGAAGCCGAGCGCGAGGAGCTTGCGCGCCGCGTCGCTGCCGAGCTCCCCCAGCCCGAGCAGCCCGACCGTGCGATCGGCGGCGAGGTATTGCCTGTGCCGGTGCCAGCGGCGCTCGTGCTGCTGCGCGCGGTAGGCGTAGTGGTGGCGATGCCAGTCCAGAACGTGCGCCAGCACCGTTTCCGACATCGCCGCCACCATGCCGGGATCGACCAGCCGGGCGAGCGGCACGCCCTTCGGCAGCGCGGGGTCGGCGAGCAGCTTCTCCACGCCCATCCACAGCGACTGGATGAGCTTCACATCTTTCAGGTTTTCCAGCGTGCCGGGCGGCGGCGTCGCGACCAGAGCGACGTCGACGGGCGCTTCAGGCCGCAGCAGGATCCGGTCTCGCGGCAGCGCGCGCTCGAGGAGCGCAATCCAGTCCTCGGCCTTCTCGGTTTCACTGGCGAAGAGGATATTCACGCGGGCGACGATGGTAGCATTCACGCGCCGATGATCAGACTTCTGAAAGCGCTGCTGATGGCGCTCTGCGCGACGACTGCGCTGGCGCAGGACTGGCCGAGGCAGAAGCCGATCCACATCCTCGTCGGCTTCGCGCCCGGCAGCACCACCGATCTCGTCGCGCGGCTGGTGGCGCCCAAGCTCTCCGAGGCGCTCGGCCAGTCGGTGGTGGTGGAGAACAAGGGCGGCGCGGGCGGCAACGTCGCCACCCTGCAGGTGAAGCGCTCCGCGCCGGACGGCTACGCGCTGCTGGTCACGAGCGTCGCCTTTGCCGTGAATCCCAGCCTTTACGCCAACGCCGGCTACGATCCGTTCACCGACTTCGCCCCGGTGATCCTCGGCCCCAGCACGCCGAACATCATCACCGTGAATCCCGCCGTGCCGGTAAAAAATCTGCAGGAACTGATCGAGCTGGCGCGCAAGGAGAAGCTCTCGTACGCCTCTTCCGGCATCGGCACCACGACGCACCTGTCGATGGAGCGGATCAAGATGTCCGCCAAGATCGACATCACCCATGTGCCGTACCAGCCGGCGCAGGCGGTCGGCGCGGCGGTCGCCGGGCACACGCAGATCTCGAGCACCTCCATGCCTCCCGCCGTGTCGCACGCGCGGGCGGGCAGAGTGCGCGCGATCGCAGTCACCAGCGCGCAGCGCTCGCCGGCGCTGCCTGACGTGCCGACGGTGAACGAGCAGGGCTTCTCCGGCTTCGACGACCTCACCTGGACGGCGTTTTTCGCGCCCGCGGGCGTGCCGCAGGAGTTGGTCAACCGCCTCAACTCCGAAATCACGCGCGCGCTCACCGCGCCCGACGTACGCGAGCGCCTCTCACAGCTCGGCCTCGACTGGCGCAGCAACACGCCGGGAGAATTCGCCGCCTTCCTGAGGGACGAGGTGCGGAAGTGGTCCAGGGCCGTCAAGGACTCGGGCGCCACGGCCGATTGAAGCGATGAAGCCCCGTTAAGGGAGGTCTGGAGATGAGCACCGAAAAGGAAATCCTCGCCCTCGAGGACAGGCGCTGCGCGGCGATGGCCTCGGGCGATCTCGCGTCGCTCGAGAAGCTGCTGCACGACGAGCTGCTTTACACGCACTCCTCCGGAGTGATGGACACGAAGGCGAGCTGGCTGCTGGCGATGAAGTCCGGCAAGACGCGCTACAAGTCGGTGAAGTGCAGCGGCCAGCAGGTGCGCATCTTCGGCGACGTGGCGCTGGTGACCGGCAAGGGGCACATCGAGGCGGAGATCAACGGCCAGCCGAGGACGCTCAGGCTGATGTTCCTCAACGCCTGGGCGAAGACGCCGCAGGGATGGAAGTTCGTCGCCTGGCAGTCCACGCCTCAGCCGGCGTGAGAGGGGATTTCAAGGGCCGCCGCGAGGACGACCGGCTCCTGACTGGCGGCGGCCGCTACACGGCCGACCGCGATTTTCCGGGCCAGCTCTACGCCTGCTTCGTGCGCTCTGATCGCGCGCATGCAGATATTCTTTCACTAGCAAAAGAAAATGCATTGAAAAGTCCCGGCGTGGCAGCCGTTTTCACGGGCGAAGATACGGCGGCTTTCAAGACGCCGCCGCCGATGGTGAAGTTTCCGGGACGCGGCGGAACCATGCTCAAGGTCCCGCACCGCGACATCCTCGCGCGCGGCCGCGTCCGCTACGTCGGCCAGGAAATCGCGCTCGTCGTCGCCACTTCGGCGCCGGCGGCGCAGGACGCCGCCGAGCGGCTCGACATCGAGTACCGCGAGCTGCCCGCCGTGGTCGATGCGGAGGAAGCGCTCCAGCCCGGCGCGCCGGTCCTGCACGACGACATCCTGGGAAACCTGTGCTTCGACTACGAGTACGGGGATGAGAAGGCGACGCAGGAGGCGTTCGCGCGCGCGGTGCACGTCGCCCGCCTGAAGCTCGAGTCGACGCGGGTCGCGGGCAACCCGATCGAGCCCAAGTCCTGCGTGGTCGCGTACGACGCCGCGACCGGCAGCTTCGACGTTTACGCGCCGACGCAGGGCATGTCGATGATGCGGCCCAACCTGGGATTCATCACCGGCACGCCGCTCGACAGGATCCGCCTGCACCACGGCGACGTCGGCGGCGGCTTCGGCATCCGCTCGCAGGCCTACCCGGAATACTGCGCGCTGA
>Ga0184618_10000327_pt1 | contig 11087 bp, 14 predicted proteins | sample PLM0_30_b1_FD_133159 | JGI IMG/M metagenome (GOLD analysis project Ga0184618, IMG submission 133159) | Groundwater sediment microbial communities from an aquifer in East River, Colorado, USA - PLM0_30_b1 | ecosystem: Environmental > Terrestrial > Soil > Riparian zone | place: USA: East River...
GACCAAAGCTCGCCCTAAGCCGGTGCCATGCCGAGACTCCTGTACTCCTAATAACCCAATTTCACCAATGTTCCCCCTCGCTCGCACCGTTACCACAGCAACCACAAGGCCAGCGTCCCGGATGACCAGAATATCATCAGCAATTGCTCGATTGATGGAGTTTTGCATCCAAGTCCAATACAGCCTCTGCCATGTTGCAGGAGAAAAATGACGATCTTGACGAAAACGCGAATACTGGCCAATTTGCATCGCAAGACTGGCCAGCTCATCGCTCCACCCGTCTTCGGGCAATGATAGGGTCTCATAACTCTCAGATGGCCTCACAACGAATCCGTCCAACTTTCGAACAAACGCGGTCTTTCGATCCACAAGAAGGCCTTGGTTCGCTGCCGCGGCCGCTTGGGACGCAGCATCGTCAGGATCAGATCCCCAATAGACAAGCCTTATACCCTGTTCCCATTGCTCCTCAAGGTGCATCCTAAGTTCTGCGGCCCCAGACCTGCGCGGTACGAGTCTCGCGATTTTGAAGCCAAAGAATTCCGAATCCCAGGGTAACGGAACAACGTCTCGGTCTAATGTCATTGCCATCCCGGAATAGTCATGCCGTTTGATGGTCTCCACATTCAATTTTCGATCATCCGGATAGCAGGGTTGCGAAAAGGCGAGAAAAATTCGAAGCCTGGATCGTGGGATCGCAAAGTCTCATGGCGTGTGCGCGGGCGGACTTCGACATAGACAATCTGGCTTCGTCACTCGCGTTCAAGACGCGACCGATTCCTTCTGCGAGAGCAGACGTGTCGTAGAGCTTCGCCATCTCGCCGGTTACCCCTGGCACTATCAGATCGCCGGCAACGCCCATCTCAAACGCGACAACCGGAGTTCCGCTCATCATGGATTCATTAATCATCATCGGCCCTGAATCTTCGACTGACGGGCATACAAAAACGTCTGCGGCGCGATAGGCCAGCGCGAGTCGTGCTTCCCCATGCAGGAAACCAAGGTGCAGATGCGAGAAGTCGATCAGATTCGACGGCCCTAGTGCGAATTCTTGACCGGCTGTTACCAAAAGAACATCCTGTGCGCGAACACTATGTGAGTGGGCCAACTTTTCCAGTGTGGCAAGCATGTAGGACATGCCCTTTCTACGTTCCTTTAGAGATTGGGCACCGAAAAATATGATTTTTTTGTCTAGCGGCAAGCCCAGACTGCGTCGCGCATCGTCTTTCTGGCCCGGTCTGAACAATTCGGGGTCGACCCCAAGCAGTATTTTTTCGATTTGCTTGTCCTTGAAGAGGCTGGAACGATGCGCTTGCGCAAAGAGATGAGAAGACGCTGCCACCGCCGCCGTTCTCATCTTGTCCAACACCCGGCGCTTTTCTCGCCAGACTCGTTCCGCTGCTTTCCGCGCAGGCGCCCACCTCAATGCCGGACACGACTCGCATTGATGTTCGAAACCGTCGCAGCTCCATGCATAGTGACAGCCACCGGTTAGCGAAGCCATATCAAGCAGATGCCAAACTACCGGGGCGGCACTAGCCTGATGGAACTCCAACACATCGCTCGGCCCGAGGAAATTTGACATGGCGTGTGCGACGATGATGTCGGGAGTGAAACCCGATCGTTTTAGTAGCTCGCTTGCCGCAATCCCGATCGATGTCTCCTGTAGTTGAAAATAGTAGTCTGCCCGGGATGCCAGCTTCGCATACACCTTGCTCGCCAACCGCCTCAACGAGAAGGTACGACTCAAGCCCGCTAGCGAATAGACATGTTGTTCCTGACTTCGGCTGTCCAGAACTAACATGCGCGAGTCCATACCGGAGACCCGAAGGCTGCGATGTAATCGCAGGGCCGCCGTCCCAGCCCCACCGTAATCAACAGCGGATAGGTGTAAAACCTTCATGCGAACATCTCTAATTGGCCGGCCACACTCACAGGACTCCCGGCTTTGACGCTTCCATGTAGAGCGATCCGGGATTTATCTCACTGCCGTCTGGAGCCATATCGAGATAATACGTATTCCAACCCGCAATGATACTGCTGTCGTACCTTTCTCGACGAGGGTTTGCAAATCCCGCTTTAATCAGCAATTCGGCAAGATTGATCCGGTCATACATCCATTGATGGGTCTCGCCACGTTGGCGGGCATCACCCAGCACTAGGTTCTCAAGAGATCGCCTTGCCGGGGACTGCCGTGCCGTCCCGCTCGCCTCGCGCCTGACGGATTGTTCGAGCATGGCTTCGATAATGCCATCGTGTTTCGCCCGACGCATCGAATCGTTCTCGCTTAGTTCCAAACTCAGCATATATTCTCGACATAACCTTTCCAAATCTGGAACAACGACACGTTGGATTCCGCCAGGTTTAAGGACACGCGATACCTCGTCCATAAACTGAGGCGCTACTTCTCGATCAAGATGCTCCAACATGTGCGAATGGTACACCACATCTACGGATCCATCATGAAAGGGAATGCCCTTCGAAATATCATGCACCATGATGTTCTCGCCAAGCGTACGAAACCTGCCTAACCGATTTGCATCGAGCAGCAGAGGCGCTAGGCGGGAGACAATCGGATTGTGTTTTATCCTTAAAAGGGGCGACCAATCGACATTGATAACTTCGTCTCTTGAAGAGACCTTGGAACCGCACCCGAGATTAAGGATCTTCATTGCAATGAATTATAAATTCCAGAAAACTTCGCCTGCCTGCACCAGGTTCTGCTAGACCTTGACTCCTATTCGACCGGTATAGTCAATTGGCTGAAAAAACACTTTGCGTGGTGCGCGCAAAAAATATTCATCCACCGCCTTTTTGGCGCCGGCCCAATCACCATAGTCATCAAGGATCAAGATTCCTCCTTGTGACAGTCGGGGAAAGAGCACCTCCAGTTCGTACATGGTCGACTCATACCAATCCGTATCCAACCTCAAGACAGATATTTTTTCCGGCAGGTTGCTTTCATCTTTGAGTGTCGAGAGAATATCGCCCTTTATGATACGAATTGTGCCGCCTACGTCCAGCCCAAAGTTATTGAAATTCTTCCGCACCTCTTCGACGCTCGCATAGCTCCAAAGGTTGGTTTCACCAACCTGGTTCTGTTCGAACTGTAGCTTCGCTCGCATCCCATCGCGCAGTTGATAGTCCATATCTTTCGGTTGCGTCATCCCTGCAAACGTATCGTAGAGATAAACCCATCGATTTAGCTGATTGTACATTTGAAATATGCGGGATGCGACGATTGAATTCCCACCGCGCCACACGCCGCACTCAACGAACGCCCCTTCGATATTCGCCGTCACCACGAACTTTGCGGCCAGCAATGTCGAACTTAGTCTTTCACGGCTTACCATGGTCAGTTCTTGTCTAATCACGTCCTCAATGAGTTGCCACTCCTCCTGCGACATCTCGGGGGGTCGCCCCTGAACTCGTCGCACGTCATACCCTAAGAAGAGACGGATTCCTTTTCGAGCCCACTTTTTAATCATCTCTCTAATTCGCCATACACCAAAGAAGTCATGCAATTGACTATAAGTAGAGCAACCGGCGCTTGAAGTTCTGTCCAAGCCGTTTAACTGCATTCCATCGTGTTGTCTGTCGCGCTGCCCGATAGAAAACTTCGAGACTCTTCGTCACCCGTATATCTACCTCGATGGGTATTTGTTTAACAGTCACAGGTTCAAGGCATAACTCGACCTCAAATGGATTCCGGATCATCCCTGCACAGTGCACGCCACTACCATCCAGGCCGATATTTTTCACTAACGACTTGTAGGGTAGCAGAGTCAACCGGTCTTTGAGGAAAGCGCTTGCGTGCCATCGTACCGCCCAAGAGTCATTCTCACCCCGTACTTGGCCCTTCAGCATCCGGGTGTAGCCATAGGCTCCATTCATGTCGAATTCCCGCGTGAGCCCCCTCTCTCGTAGTTGCGCTAAGATATGATTTCCATTCGCTTCGAACAAATTCCACCCACGCTTCCATGTCGCCCAACCCCAACAATTCGTTCCTTTCAGGAAAAACGTACTTGATTCAGAATCATGATCGATCGGGTATCTGTATCCCGCAACGCTTATGATTCTTTCTTCATATTCATAGAGATCCAGCGCGTCATTGATATATTTTAAGAAATAGGGAGAAACGACCAAATCATCCTCGAGGACGATTACGCGGCCATGCTCATCGCAAAGTTTGGTAACACCGTTAATGATCGATCGTGCCAATCCATAATTTGATTCGCGTTCGATGAGTGTGACTGACCGGAAGCCAGTGATCGTACGGATATAAGACCGAACTTCAGCCACGGTGGCTCTCGATGCGGCATTCTTGGGCGCATCGGAAAAAATACATAAGAGCGTCTTTCTCGCTTCTGCGTTAGCAAGCAACGCTTCAACCGTCTGCCGGGTATGACCGGGGCGGTTATAGACGAATAGCGCGACCGGTGCGCTCATTATCCAGCTACCTTTGCTGGGGCAGGTTTTCGCCGTAACGGATTGGGGGAACTATGCTGATTCAGGAAACGCTTCATTGTGGACAAAGAAAACAGTGTTAAGTGTCTTGGCAAATGACCGGTAGCCCTGCTGATGCAGCAACTGCGCGGTCGGATGGCTTGCCATGTTCTCGATTCCGGTATTCAGCAATTCGACCAACACCACCCGCGGCCGGTAGCGGTTCCAGTCGTTGGAACAGACGATCTCATAAGTCGAACCCCTCCGTGCCGATGGTCATGAAATCGATTGTGACACCGACTGGCAAGTGCTTGTCGAGTATTTCAGTCAATGTCACCACGGGTATCTGCAGCGTGTTGACGATATGATAAGGGTGCCGGTCCTTCTTGTGCGCTTCTTGCTCCGAGAAGGTATTGAGCGCCGGCTCGTAGTAGACGGTCGCACAGATGTGAGCCCAAGAAACTGGTACCGCCGGTGGTTAAAACACGATTCATAGACATTTTCCCAATTCAATAGACACGTCTTATTGCTTAAACTCAGCCTTCAGCTTAGCCACGATATTCTGATAGGCATAAATCTCGCAAAAGATAGGACTGTAATCTCTTATTGGCACTAGGCCATTTTGAAACATCCGGGAAAAATCATAATTTGGCAGAAATTCCCAAAAATCTTTAAAGCAAACTCTGCTAACAATATTCATTTCATTGAATTCAAAATGAATCAAATCGACCTTATTGTCTCTAATGCATTGCTCAAAGCCTTTCAATATTTCCAGCTCATGGCCCTCGGTATCGATCTTCAGCAACCCCACCCTCTCAATATTATGTTCAATCACGAAGGCATCCAACGAGATAATCCTTACCTCGTGAGCTATGGCTTGTCCTTTATGGAGTTGCTCAATTACATCCTTGTATAGTGAAGCGTGGGAGGAACCATCTTTGTCTTCATAGTCGTAGAGATATAGCGATCCTTCAGATGCCCCAACTCCGACGTTGTAGGTTTTCATATCCACGCCATCCACATTTTTGACTAGCCTTTGATAAGTTGCCGGATGTGGCTCAAAAGCGAAGATTTCAATATCTCGGTTCATCCTTTTGATGAATTTTGAATATTTACCCACGTTTGCACCAACATCAAAAACGACACCTTTCCTAATTTTAGAAACATGATGTTCGATGAAATGCTCCACCCCGCTTAGCTTGTCAGATTCGTAATTCAATATTCCAATCCCTCTCAAGCTTAGCTGATAAAGGAGCTTATTGAATTTATGAAAAACAGTTCTTGCGAACAACAACCTGTATAAGTCACATACCAACTTCCGCATCTCAAACCCTTTGTATTAAATTTGCGAAATATAGCGTCTTCAGTTTCATATAAAACAACTATTCTGGTTTTTTTGTTAACACATCAAAATATAATGCGGCCATCGATTATGCGATGACTGTGGCAATGGAGTTGTCAAGATATCCGTTGAAATTGACACCAGGTTGCCAAGCTGCGAACAGCAAGCCAATTAATGTGTTCCATCCGTCGACGACACAAACGTTGGGACACTACTGGGTACATATATAAAACCTTCGGTCTTGATTTGGGCCGGATACCAACATTGCGACTTGAATCCAAGCCAATATTCAGGAGCAACAACCAATTTATCCGAGTTTGATATCAATTCCGCCGCCCACCACGCAAACGAGCTAGCACTCAGCACGGCATGAGAACAAGAAGCCATTCCGGCAAAATCCTCTATCGCGGAAACCCCTTCATAGGCGATACAAGCCCTACCAGCTTCACGCATGAGTGATCTAGCCTTGTGCGGGTCGTCAGAAAAAATGATGTAGTACGGATCTTTAATCTTCTGTTCAATTATTTTGAATGCATTCATATAATAAGTCACTGGGAGATTAGTCCCCTGAACACCATAAACAGACCAAGTCTCATAATCCCCAAATCTAAAATGCACACCAACGCGTGATTCGATGGGTACATCTTTTAATCGCTTCTCGGCAGCCTCTAGCACCTGCCTTGTAAGCCTAGGCCTCATTTTCTTAAATTTGTCATGATGGAAAAACCCTAACATGACAAAAATACTAGGCAGAAGTCCTACGTTTGTTTTTAATTCTACGATTTCAGTTTCATAGCCATTACTTACAAGCATCCGGACTGGCTTAATTACCCCAATAAGCCCCATATAGGAAAAAAGTCGTAATGTACGCCTCCAAATTGATGTGGCAAGAGATCTCCAACGTTTAGGACATGGCAATGTGAGCAGTTTGCCATCCCAGATAAAATGATCGGTGGCCTCGGATGCCAGTGTGATGATATACCCACCATCAGCCGCGACCTCACCTGCCGCAGCGAACTGAAACAAAAGATTACCAAGGCGGCCTTGATGGTAAACAATGATCGCTCTCATGTGTAAGCATTTCTGGCGACTTGAAATTTATAAATACATAACGCGTATGGTTTGTTTTCGACATCATGAAATGACTTCAAGAAATCACTTTGCTCCTCAACCCCATGGTTGGGATCACATATTGCAAACTCTAACAGCTCCAATGAACAGGCTTCCGCTTCATGCCGAATTTCCCACGGCGAGAAGACACGGTGTGCATTAAAATAAACACAGGGCTGTCCACTTGGCACTGCAAGGTAAAGTACCCCCCCGGGCTTAAGCATTCTGGCCATGTTCCGAAGGCCAAGACGCCATCCGTCCACATTCACCCTGTCACCGTATCGACCTAAGCCAAAATGTTCTAGTGCATGTAAACAGGAAATAGAATCGCAGTAATCTGGTTCTACTGTGCTTTCATTCATAAGATCTGCCACCCTGAATACCACACCTGGTATGGTTGCCGTATTGGTTCGAATGTCGAGAACCTCGATTTCTCTATAACTGGCTACCTGTGCCACAAACCCGTCAACGCGTGAGCCGACATCTACATGCCGCTTCGGAGATGTCTTAAATATTTTCCGTGCCACATAAAGATCTTGCCAAAAATACTCCCCACGCGTGCTACCACTCTCCTCTGACCAGTCCGTTAAACACGGTAGTTTAATTAGTTGTCCTTGGTAGTCTTTCCTGAACTGCCTCAGGTCACTTAGATATCGAGGAACACCTCGGATCACATTGCGTATCCTCTTGAATCCGCCAAATGAGATCTGACAATACAGAATCCAGTGCGCAAGCTTGAACAAATTACGCATGCACTTCCTTTTTGTTTATCACCCAACCCATGCTGAATAGCAGCCCGATGGCATTCAATACCATCCATGCTACACCCGCGCCTTTCATGCCATACTGGGTGATAGATACCGGCAGGACAGCAACCCCTACCAAAATAGAAACAAAGTTTACAGCTAGAACTTCTCGGCTTTTTCCAGCTGCGACCCAGTTGATGTAACCGATGTTATAGATGGCATTAAATGCAGTTCCGATTAGAAGCCAATCAAGCACTGAATGTATTTGAGCGGTAGCAGACTCATTCCGCAGCCAGACATTCAGTAGTGGTCCGCCAAAAAAAATATACCCAATCCCCACAGCAACCACTATTGCCATTGTCACGCGCAACAACTTGAAACTTATCCGCCGTATTTCATCGGGCTGACATTGTAGCGCAACCAATTTCGGCTGAATTGCTGCATGCATGGGGTGGACAAGGCGAAGCAAATTTATGGCAACGTTGAAAGCAATACTGTAATAACCTAGTTGTTCAACCGGCAGCATGGTGCTTAGGTAAATTTTATCAATCGACATCGTCAGTATGCTTAGCAGTACGCTACAGGCTAGTATTAGGCTAAATTTCAGACTAGTAAGGATTTCAGCACCGTCCCAGGTAGCTTTATGACGTGGAAGACCAGTCATACGCCAAGCATAGATAGCCCTGACTATTGACTCAAAAAAGGCACAAGCAACTTGCCACATCAAATAAACAAGCAGCGATGGCCATAATAGAATTAGAACAACACCAAGGCCATGACGGATGATGATGAAGATGGAAAGTAGCTTGTTCAGTAGGACTTGTTGCTGAATACCCACCAGAACTGTGCGATAGATCGACCCTGGTAGCTGGACAAAAAAAATGGCTATAGCAGCATAGATAGTATAACGCCCCATTTCATTTGACACGCCTCCCAGATCAAGCCAGCGGGTCACTATAAAATTAGCAAAAGGAAGAACCGCGATCGAGATAACGAGGGCAAACAACCAGTAAATCCGCTCGTATCCAAATAGCAAATTAGCTACACGCTGGCTTCCGTCATTTTTTCGGGCTATTCGTTCAGCGAATTCTTTCACCATGGCTTGGCTTATGCCCGCATCCAGTAAAGACAGCATGCCAACAAACAATCCGACGAAGCTTACTAGCCCCCACAACTGCGGACCAAGTGCATTCAGATAGACTGGGAGGGTAACGAGTGGCAACAGGACACTTACAAACATTCCGAAGTAATTAGCAACAATGTTACGTCTGAGCCGACTCTCAGTCAGCATCGTGGTCACTTGACGTAGTCTATTCGACAGAGATGGATAAATCGTGTGATTCGCACACATAGTTTCAACTAAACTGCGGCGATGGACTCCGAAACACGCAGGCGACTTCTCTGGGTGCAACTCTATCAGCAGACGGCTAATGCGGGTCTGGTGTGTCGACGATGCGGGATCTCCCGCCCCACACTCCGAAAGTGGGTACGCCGGTTTCATGAGGCGGGGAGGCAGGTCTCCTCACTCGCAGTCGCTGCCCCGTGCGGTCATCCAATCGGTGTGTTTACGAGAAGGAGAGACTGTTGATTCTCAGTACAAAATGGGGTCTGGCTTGACTATTGACTTTCGACTCGAGGTGAAGGTGCTGGGCAGCCAGGCGATCCCGTAGACTTCGTATTCTTTGGCTATGAAAAGCTCTGTCTGGTTTGTCTGGTTGATCTGGTTTGTCTGGTTCATTTCGTTTGTTTGGTGCGGAGGTATTTGATGAGACCAGCGTTGATTCAGCCCATCTCGCCGTTTGCTTACTGATCCCCTCAAGAAGATGCCTTCTCCAGCATGCTGAGTATGCGAAAGGCAAGGTATCGACTCAACATGGTCAGGCGGCGCTCCGCAAGGTATGGGGCGTCTTGGCCGGTGATGCTGGGATGAGGGCATTCATGGAAATGGTTCGAGACTCGAGGTTCTACGACATGAGCGATACGCGACGGATACGTCTATTGCGCCTCTAGGGTCGAGTGCGTCACTCAGGCTCGACGTTCGAAGTCTCACGTCAGAGTTAACCGGCGCGTGCGGCTTTCGCGCGCGTCCGGGTTGACCGTGGTGTTGGGCGTGACGATTGTTGGGCAAGTTCCAGCAAACTGGAAAGCACTTGATTGACACGGGCGGAATTTCGAAAGGCTTTGGCCACCCTTGGTTCCAGTACGACAACATTCGAACTCGCGACTACCTTCTCATAAAATTTACCGCGTTCAAGCTTCTTGAAGTCTGAGCGTTTATATTCAGTACGCATTTCATCTGCGGTGGAACCTTCACCCTTCTTCATAGAGTCTCCTTTCCACTTTTGTTGCAAGGCGCGCGGAGGCCAGGCTAGGGGCTAGAGGGAAGAGCCGTGTTTCCGACCGGAAGTCTTCGCCACTTGCCTCTGGCCACTGACCTTTTGCCAGAAAGCTCGCGATTACATCAGAAGCGCTCATGAATAATGCGGGTTAGAGCAGTTGGAAATCTTCTAGCTTGCTCGCGGCTTGATCGAAAGTGACGGTCTCATTGCATCCGCCAAGCCGATTGGTGGTTCCCAGCAGGCAATCGGCGAAGTCCGCCTTCCCTTTCTGATACATGCGAAAGGCGGTCCACGCTGACTGCGTATCCTCAATCTTCAGCTGGCTGGTCCGCAACAGCTTTTCTAATACGGCCACAATTGTGCCTTTTGAATACCCATAGGCACTTTCCAGTACCCATACCAGTTCACACAGGACGATACGATTGATAAACCCCGGGTCGTCACGCGTGCATTGCTTTGCGATCACCTGGGTGGCTTTGCGCGATTGGCCGGGATCGTCCTGCACTAAGTGTCTGACCAGGACATTCGTGTCGAGACCGATCATCGCCGGCCTCCTCGTTTGCGAATCGCTCGGTTCATGTCCTCGACACTTACCGGCCGAGCCGGGGGCTTGAGCATCCCCGCCAACTCTGACGCGTCAATGCTTGCCGGTAGCACCAACACGCGACCGTCCTCATCAATCACAAATTCCAGACGGTCTCCCGGATGGAGATTGAGTCGTTTCCGAACGTCCTTGGGGATGGTTGTTTGACCTTTGCTGGTCAGGGTTGATGCGGACATCCTACCTCCTTACGATATATGAATATCCTTACCTTACAGTAAGTCGTCGCACAACACAAGCCGTTGGTGTCCGGCGTCTATTGCCAGGTCCAGATCGCTGCCCCCCAGCCACCAGCCAGCGAGCCGAACAGAATGGCCAGTCTAATCCCAGGCTGTGTGTTGATGACGGCCAGGATCGCTCGTGTGAGATTCTCGTCTTGCATTAGCATACCTGCCCCTCGGTTACACGCCACCCGGGGATTGCGCCACCGAACCTCGTTCTCATTACGCCGGCACCACATCGTTCAGTTCAATCTCCACGGCTGCGGGTTGCTGTCTGAGTCGGAC